>JACDJC010001491.1_pt1 | contig 20578 bp, 20 predicted proteins | sample 7454191 | NCBI WGS metagenome assembly JACDJC01 (sample SAMN14253291, study PRJNA609438) | sludge metagenome | isolation source: sludge after 25d culture with pyrite and EDTA | collected 2018-12-20 | reverse complement strand
GCAGATAAAGCCACACCGCATGAGCAATAATCTGTGGCGGAAAACGGTGACGCTTGAAGATGATATCTGATGTCTGCATCGCCAAAATTTACGCCCAAACCGTCAGGCAGGCAACTGCAGCCCAGTTAACGTGACAACACCGTTTCATCAACGCGCCAACTTGTTGACTGTGGTCGGCGCCAATGCCAGCGCAGCCGTTTTTCAATCTCCGGCGCGTATTTCTGGACCCAGCGATAAATCGTGGAATGATCGACGGGCACACCGCGCTCACCCATCATCTGTTCAAGATCGCGGTAGCTGATCCCATAGCGGCAATACCACCGTACCGCCAATAAAATCACGTCACCCTGAAAATGGCGCCACTTGAAATCGCTCATCAAAGGGTGTTGTCACGTTAACTGGGCTGCAGTTGCCTGCCTGACGGGTGAGATTGCCAAGGTCCTGCTCAGGCACGTTCGGACCGTTGTCCGCGATCGTCAAAAGCAAGCCACCTTCATCGAGCCCCAGCGGATGCGAATTCGGCATTCGCCCATTTGGCGGCATTTTCGAGCAGGTTCCCGACGAGCTCGCGAAAGTCGGCCGGATTCATGGGCACGGTCTCGATGCTCCGGCCATCGGTCTTGAACCGAAGGTCTTCCGATAGTGGTTGCCGACCTGATCGGTGAACCCGCCATTGCCTTAGGCGTCCATGCCGGCCATCGCGCTTCTCCTAAATGAATTGCCTGATGATACCGTCGTCGTGGCCGGTGACGATGCTTTCACGTTGCGTGGCTGTTGCGCAGATCGTTGAAGCGGCGACGCTTATGCTCTACCTGAAATCCTTCATGACGCGAATTGGCTGCTGACGCCACCATCGACGGTCATGGCGAGCTATCGGCCATTGCTCCCCTCTCGAGGAGGTCGAAACAAATCCGCAGAATCGTGGGGTCGCACAACTCTTACCCGTCATTCGCAAGCACCTGATGACACATGGATATCCCGGCCGGCGGAAAAAAGGGGCCCTGTCGCTATCGGCCGGACCCGACCCGAGGCGTCGCGTAGAAGAAACAGCACGTCGAGGCCAAGGTGCCAGGCAAGCTCAGCCCCGGACGTCGGGCCGAGAACCATCAACGCGGTCGCCCAGGCGTCGGCTTCAGCACAGGTTTGCGCGACCACAGTAACCGAAGCGGGCGACGACAGCAGCGGCGCACCACGGCACGGATCCATGGTGTGCGAGAGACGGCGACCGTTCGCGACAGTCCAATGTCGGTAATCGCCAGAGGTAGCGACCGCAGCATCCTGCAAGGCGAGGATGGAGTACGGCGCTCGACGGGCCGTGTCGGGACTTTCAATGGCGATATTCCAAGGCTCACCGCCGGGACGCAGACCGAGCGCCCTCATCTCGCCGTCAATTCCCGCGAGGCCAGAAGTTATGCTGAAGCGCCCGAGGATCGCGGCCAGCCGGTCGACGCCATATCCCTTGGCAATGCCGTTGAGGTCGATGGCGATCGGCGCGCGCTTTCGCACCGTCGCGTGAACAGGATTGAGCTCGAGCGCCGCATGGGCGGGTTGGCGCGATCTCGCGAGTGCCTTCTGGATCAGGGCCCGGTCGGCCGCTTGCGGGCCAAAACCCCAGGCGTCGACAGCATCGCCCACGCCGATATCGAAGGCCCCGCCGGACGCACGACCGATTTCAAGCGCCAAGCGCAGCACGTCTGCCAGACGCGCCGGCACCTCGATCCAGTCGCCGACGGGACCGGCGTTCAACGTCATCAGAGCGCTGTCGGGCTTCCAGGTGGACATCTGCGCGTCCACCTCGTCCATTTCCGCCTGAAGAGCGTTCCGAACCGGCTCCGGATCGAACCCTGCCTCCGTGTAGAACAGCGCGGACCAGCGCGTTCCCATGGTCGGTCCGTTGAGCGCGTGCCTCATCGGATCAGTAGACGTCTTCGACATAGCGTCCCTCCGCCTTGAGCAGGGCCGGCGTCAACCCTACCGGCGCGAGAATCTCGGCAAGCGCCGCCGAAACGCCGACGGCCATATCCCGCCCACCACAGACCATGATGCGCGCGCCGCCGCGGATCAGGGCCGCGATCTGGGCGGCTTCCTCAAGAAGAGCGTGCTGGACATAGCGCGGCATCCGCCCGCGCGAGCAGGCCCCGACGAGCCGGTGAAGGCGCCCTTCGCGATGCCAGCGCGTCAGTTCGTCTTTGTAGAGGAAATCGCTGGCAGGATGACGCATTCCGAAGAACAGGTGGATCGGACGGCGACGCGCATTGGCGCGCACGAACCCTGCCAGCGGCCCTATCCCTGTTCCGGCTCCGATCAGGATCAGCGGCGCCTCGCTCTTGCCGGCATGGAAGCCGGGATTGGTGCGGATGAACGCGCGAACGGCACATCCTGGCTCCAGATTTAAGAGCTGCCCGGAACAGAGCCCCGCCGGATGCTTCTTCACGACGATCTCGATGAAGCCGTCGCGCCGTCCCGAAGCCAGCGAGTAGAACCGGGGAACGGACGAGTCCTCGGGCAGCACGCCGAGAAGATCGCCTGCCGAAAACCGACCGAAGCCACGCCCGGCCAACCGATGCCAGAGCGGGACTTTAGGCAGCGCGAACCGCAGGATCACTGTCGGAGCTTGCACCTCCGCGCCATATTCGCGTCGCGAAACGAGGGTCAGTGGGGAGGCCGCCGGCAAGGCTGGCCGATGGACAAGCTCCAGCCCGATCCCCATCGCCTCGCCCAGCGATCGTCCCCAACGGGCAAAATCCTGCGGCGACTGCCGGTCGACGGTTTCGTATGGGATGAGCGTGCTCCACCCTCGCGCCTCGGCGGCCCTCGCAACGACCTGGGCAAAAGCGCAGTAGGCCGGGAAGCTGCGGTCACCGAAGCCGAGCACGGCGAACGGAATGGTTGGCTCTACCGGCAGGGTTTGCAGGCGATCGAGAAACCCCCGCGCCGAAGCGGGCGCATCGCCATCGCCATAGGTTGCCGCAAGAATGAGAACGCGCCGGGCATGCCGGTAGCGCTCAGGATCGAATGACGACATCGGCGCGGTGTGAACCGCCTGCCCGAGCTTCGTCAGCGCGGCGTGCAGTGTCGCAGCGAAGCTCCATGTGCTGCCGCTCTCGCTGCCGACAAGCAGGATCGTTTCCGCACGTCCAGCCGTTACATTGCCGTGAATCCGTGGTCGCCCGCGCCGACCCGCCAGCCACAGGGTGAGGCCGGTGCCCGCAATCGCCGGCACGCCGAGCGCCATCATGCCGAGCACGAGGCCCAAGGCGGCCGCGCCTTGGCCGGTATGCAGCATATAGATGGTCTCCGAGAGACGCTGCCATCCGGTCAAGCCGCTCCAGGCCAGCAGCACGCCGGTACCCTGATCCAGATAGCCCGTGCCGCGATCGGTCTTGAGCGTGAAGACATCCGTCGCATCGGCCGGATCGGGAAACGCCAGGCTGCGCAGTTCGCTGACCGGTGTCCGTTCCAGCAGATCCATATGCGATGCGGCCATGCCGACCCGGCCGCTCGCCTCGATGTGGGCGACGGGAGATGTGGCCGCGTCAGGAAGGAGATCGAATGTCGATGCCGTCATCCACAATGCGGTGACCGAGGACAAAACGAGGCCTGCGACGGCGACGCGCGCGATCTCGACATGCAATCTTCCGACGAGCGGCCCGCGTATCGGCGCGAACCATCGCCGCCAGCCGCCGGCCCTTCGGGCAACGAGGATGGTGCCGGACACAGCCAGGACCAGCATGGCGGCAGCGCCCACTGCCGCCGCGATACGCCCGCCGTCACCGAGAAAGAGCGACCGGTGCAGACCGGTAAGCCACTGCTCGACGGCATTCGGATCGCTGGAGGCGACATCCAGCCCTGTTGCGGGATCGATGATGGCGGCCTGAGGCGCCCCATCCTCGAACCAATAGGCGGTGATCTTGCCGGAGGGCGCGCGACGAATCTGTTCTATCTGAGGGTAGACGGTGAGGATGCGTCCGGCCAGCGTAGCGACGGAAAGCCCTGCCTCGGCCTGCGGGGCGGACAACCGTTCGGCGGCGGGAAACAGCGAGAGTGCTGCACCGCTAAGGCTCAAAACCAGCAGAAAAAGAGCGGCCAGAAGGCCTGGCCAGCGATGGATGGCACGGATCATGTCGTCCACCGCCTAGAAGGAGTAGGCAACGGTCGACACGTAGCGTCGACCGCGAACAGACGCCTTTGCGCCCGCAGTGGTCAGGGGAACGGCGACCTCGTTGGGGCTGTCACGCATGTCCTCCACGGCTGCGTCGACATGCAGCGTGTAACCTGCGTCGATAAGCGCATCGGCAAGGTCGAGCGAGATCTCCAGCGTGCGCCCCGCACCGACGCTAGCGCCGGTAATGCCGTCGATACCGGAGCGGCCGCCAGTGGCGCGATACCAGCCCGATAGATGCTCGTAATATTTGGACTTGCCGCCAGCGACCCAGAGCGTGCCGGCATATTTGCCCTGGGGATCGGTGACATAGAGCGCGAGATAGGCGCCGTCGCCGCCATAGTTGGTCAGCGTTGTGGTCAATGTCACCGGCCGGGCCATGGCGAGGCCGGGGAACGTGAGGGCGGTTGTCATGGCGAGAACTGCGAGAAGAGATTTCATGTCGGCTTGCCTTCTGCGAGGAAACGGTGTCCGGGTCGTCGCAGAGCGCCGACCCGTCCTCGCCACAGTGGCGAAGCCGCCTGAGAGTTGCCTGACGGTCATCGGGATTTTCCGTCAGCACTTCGTCAGGAAGCATCGGACACGGTCAAGTCCACAGCAGATAGAGCAGCGGCCGGCCTGTTGGCAGGCCAGTCGCGAAAGCTCCGGGGACTGAACAAGTCGGCAGCCAGCCACGCTCCGCTCGGGCGCGTGATTCTGCCGCCGCGTTAGCGCGGGGACATCCGCTGCAACGTCCCGTCGCGTAGGACGTACTGGTGCCAGACCGCCATCGCGGCATGCAGTCCGGCGAGGTAGAGGATGATCGTGCCGGCATTCTCATGAATGTCCGCGATCAGGCCCGGTGCGCCCGGCACCCGCTCGGTGATCGCCGGAAGCTGGAAGCCGAAGACGGAAACGGGAACACCAAGGCGCGAGGCGGCGTACCAGCCGCTCAACGGCAGGGCAATGAGGAACAGATACAGCAGCGCATGTCCGGCTTTGGCGGCAAGGGCGAGACGGCAATTGGACTGCGGCGCGTCCGGGGTTGCGCCCACAAGGCGCAGGATCAAGCGCGGAAGCACCAGGACGAGCACGGCCAACCCGAACGAGAAATGCAGCAAGGGCGGGTTTTCGGCCATATGACGGCCTCCCGTCGAGGTCAGCCAGGCCCCGAGGATCAGCAGGGCTGTCAGCCAGTGGATGACAATCATGCTTCTGGAATAACGGGCCGGATCATGAGGCATGGCGGAATCTCCTTGCGACGGTCGCAGCGCTTGAGCGATAGCGAGATGGGATTGCTACTTGATGGTGGTCTTGGGCCGCACGGTCGTCCCGAGCACGGTGTTGGAGGATGTCCCGCCTACGGCGTCGTTCTCCGAAGCTGGCGGCCGCTGACGCCTCGATCCGTGACGGTCGTCATAGCGATCCCTGTGCCGGAAACTGACGATTTCGAGGGTTTCCGGATCGACCTTGGCCTTGAATGTGAGGCCGTTCCGGTCGGTTCCTCGGATTTCGTAACAGCCGTCGTCGATCTTGATCCTGGCAACGGTCCAGCCTTGACCGGCGGCCATTGTTTCGACCGCTTCCCGCGGCTTCCATCGATCCATCGAGACATGGCAATCGTCGTCGTCAGCCTTGGCGATACCGGGACCGGAGAACGCCAGAACGAGGATCGCGGCCAGCAAATGTTTCATCGTTTCATTGTTCCTGATCAATGCGCTTTCGGGTGAACCATGGCACGTTCTCCTGACGAACGCCTGAAGCAGCGATGGGCCGGTCTTCAGCAAACCGACAGCATCGGACGCTAGGCAGGAGGATGGCGAGACGGGTGACCCTGATGAGAGTTCTACTGATCGAAGACGATGCAATCCTCGGAAAGGCCGTGCGCGAGCAGGTCGCCGCCCTCCACTCGGTGGACTGGGTGACACGGCTCGATGCAGCGCGCGAACATCTCCAAAGCGCGGCATACGATCTCATCCTGCTCGATCTGATGCTCCCAGACGGATTGGGCATCGCCTTTCTCAAAAAGCTTCGAGCCGAGGGCAGCGTGACACCGGTCATCATCCTGACGGCGCTCGACCAGATCTCCGACCGCATCGCGGGCCTCGATGCCGGCGCCGACGACTACATGATCAAGCCGTTCGATCTGTCGGAACTCTCCTCGCGGCTGAATGCCGTGGCGCGGCGGTACAGTGGCAACCCGAATCCCCTCATCGAGATCGGCGACCTGCGCATCGATCTCGCCGCCCGGACCGTAATGCACGGCGCGCGCCCTGTCGAGCTTACCGGGCGCGAATGGGCGCTGTTCGAAGCATTTCTGCAGCGGCCCGGCATCGCGATGACCAAGGCGCAGCTCGAAGACCGGCTCTATGCGTTCGGCGCAGAGGTCGAGAGCAATACGATCGAGGTTCACGTCAGCAGACTGCGAAAGAAGCTTGGCCACGGCGCGATCGATACGGTGCGGGGCATCGGGTATCGTCTTGGAACGGCAAGATGATGCGGCCCAGGAGCCTGCAATGGCGGCTCTCGCTATGGCTGGGGCTGGGGCTGACGGTGTTATGGGCGCTTGCCGCGGTCGGGACCGCGCAGATGCTGCGCCATGAAATGGACGAGGTGTTCGACAGCGCCCTCGAAGAGACGGCGCAACGCATCCTGCCGCTTGCGGCCATCGAGATCATCGGCCGCGATGCCGATGACACCGAACAGCGTGTTGCCACGCTCCGCCAGCACGACGAGTATTTCACCTATGTCGTGCGCGATGCGGCGGGCAAGGTTCTGCTGCGGTCGCACAGCGCCGACCTCGCTGCATTCCCGCCGTTTTCCGGGATGGGCTTCGCCACGACGCCGACGCACCGCCTCTACTCCGACGCTACCCTCCAGCAGAACCTGACCATCACCATCGCGGAACCCCTGTCGCATCGCCGGATGACCGCCGGACGATTGTCGCTCGGGCTGAGCCTGCCGCTGGCCGTCATTGTTCCGCTCGGCTTGATCGGCATCTGGGTCATTGTCCGGCTGTCCATGAGCCCGGTTCGGACCTTCCGCTCGCAAATTGAAGCGCGGGGCGGCGGTGATCTGACACCCATCGACGCGAAGGACCTGCCTTCTGAGATTGGCCCCGTCGCCAAAGCGGTCAACCACCTCCTGGACCGATTGACACGTACCCTGCAGGCCGAACGCAGCCTGGCGGCCAAATCGGCCCATGAGTTGCGGACGCCAGTTGCCGCGGCACTGGCGCAGGCGCAGCGCATGATCGCGCAAGCGCCGGACGACGCCACGCGCGAGCGCGCCGAGGATATGCAGACCGCCTTACGGCGCCTTTCCCGCCTCACCGAGAAACTCATGCAACTGGTGAGAGCCGAGGGGGGACGCCTTCTCGCCGAGATGCCGGTCGAGATCGGCGCCATCCTGCGGATGGTCGTGAGCGAATTCGACGGGCAGGCGGATACGGCAGGGCGCATCGACTTGATACTGCCAGACGCTCCGGTGTTCGCAAGCATCGACGCCGACGCCTTCGCCATCCTGGCCCGAAACCTGATCGAAAACGCCCTCAAGCATGGCGTGCGGAACGAGCCGGTCGCCGTCGCCTTGTCGGCAGACGGTTGTCTGCGTGTCACGAACGCCGGCCCGGTCGTGCCTTCCGCAGTGCTTGCGCGGCTGAGCGAGCCCTTCGAGCGCGGTCAGGCCCTGGTGCGGGGGGCCGGCCTCGGGCTCGCCATCGCCCGGACCATCGCTGCCGGAACAAATGGACGGATAGAACTCCAATCTCCCGCAAGCGGCAGAATTGACGGGTTTGAGGCAAGGTTCTTCATAGACAAATGATCATCGACATCGACGCCAGATGCTGAAAGGCAACTCGGGAGACCATGGACACTGACGCCCTGCTCAGCCGCCTTGCGGTATCGCTTTCGATCGGTCTACTGATCGGCCTGGAGCGTGGATGGCGTACCCGCAACGAGGAAGACCATCTGCGCGCGGCAGGTCTACGAACGTTCGCGCTGACCGGTCTCACCGGCGGCATTACCGGCGCCCTGGCCCGGCAGTTCGACTCTGGCCTCGTGATCGGTCTTGTTTTCCTCGGGTTCACCGCGGCATTCGCCTCCTACCACTGGCTCGAAGCGCGGGCCGAGCGAAATTACAGCGCTACATCCGTCGTCGCCGGCATAGCCACGTTCCTGCTGGGAACGCTTGCCGTCGTCGGCGACCTTGCAGCCGCCATCGCCGGGGCTGTTGCCACGGTTGTGCTGCTTGCCCTGCGCGAGCCGTTGCATCGTTGGGTCGCGTCGCTGAGCTGGAATGAGATCCGGTCGGGCCTGACGCTTCTGGCAATGACCTTTCTCATGCTGCCGATCCTGCCGAACAGGCCGGTCGATCCCTGGGGCACCGTCAATCCATATGAGATCTGGTTGCTGACCATCCTGATCGCCGCGGTCTCCTTCGCCGGCTACGTCGCCGTCCGCGTGTTCGGGGACCGGCTTGGCGTCCTGATGACGGCGATTGCGGGCGGGCTCGCCTCTTCGACAGCTACGACCTTGACGCTGGCAAGGCTTGCCCGCCGGCACCCCGAGTCCAGCACGCTGCTTTCCTGTGGCGTGCTTCTTTCCGGCTTGACCATGATCATCCGCGTTGCAGTCGTGGCGACGGCCTTGAACCCAAGCTTGCTTCCGCATCTCAAATGGCCATTGCTCATCGGCGGTGGCATGCTCGCCATCGGCGTCGGGCTCCTGCTGCTACAAAGTCGAGGCTCCTCCGAACAGCCGGAACTTATGATCACCAACCCGCTGGAATTGGCGCCTGCCCTGAAAATGGGGACACTCATCACCGTGGTCATGGTGGTGTCGCATCTGCTTCAGCAGTCGTTCGGGAATGCGGGCGTTCTGGTGACCGCCGCCGCTTCGGGCATCGCCGATGTGGATGCGATTTCGATCTCCATGGCCCGCCTGGCGTCGCATTCGATCGAGCCCGGTCTTGCGGCAGATGCGATCCTGATCGCCGTGGCCATGAATACACTTGTCAAAGCCATGATGGCGGCATGGGTCGGAGGCTCAAGGATCGGCGGGCGCGTCGGCGCCCTTAGCGTGCTCGGCCTTGCGGCCGGCATGGCAGCGTCCCTATATTTTGGCCGTCCGTGAATTGAGGGGGAGATTGCGGCCGGGCATGCAGCCACACTCGGGCCTTGATGGGCCGGCCTGGTCGGCTGTAAGCGGCGGTTTCGGGGAGAGTGGCGTCGCTGATCTCCCCGAAATCGGGTAATGCAAGCGGGGCAGCCAAGCGCGGCCGCGCTGTCCTGTCACGCGTTGCGGAGCGATGCCACGATCTTGTCTTTTAGCATCAGCCTCTTGCGCCGCAACAGCCCGATCCGGGCGGTCTCACCGTTCCGGAACTATCGGACGCGACAGGCGTCGCGAGATTTCTTCCATTCGAGCGGATCAAGGAACCCTTCGTGGTTGAGCGGAACCAGAAGATCATGGCCTTCTTCCCGATCCCCCTCCAGATGATCTTTGCCGCGAGCGAGAACCAACCGCACGTGGCGGAAACTTGAGGGTAGTTCTTCTGTCTTGACCACAATCCGATCCTTCCTTTTTCCCCCTGATACGCCATTGGCAAGGGAAATTTCTTGATCTGGCGCAAGTGAGATCGAGGCACCCGTCATCCAACGCCGGCCGCTACAGGTGAAACTCCTGGTTCTGCCGTGGCACCACACTCGGCCACCGCAGTTCGCGCTCGATCCGGACACGGAGCGCCTCGGAAGCTTCCGGCTCGCCGTGGACAATGAACACACGCCGGGGCGCTCGCTTGAAGCCAGAGAGCCAGCGCATCAGCTCATTGCTGTCGGCATGAGCCGAGAGCCTGTCCAGTTGTGCGACCTCCGCATTGATCGGCACCCAATTGCCATGGATTTTGAGGTCTTTCGCCCCTTGCTCCAGCGTACGCCCGCGTGTTCCGGGAGCCTGGAAACCGGAAAGCAGGATCGTGCATCTCGGATCGGGGCCAAATGTCTTGAGATGATGCAACACGCGCCCTCCCGTTGCCATGCCGGAGGCAGCGATGACGATCTTCGGATATCGGTTCGCCGTGATCGCCTTCGAAGCCTCGACATCGTTGGTGTACTGGGCGATACCGAAGGCTTCCCGGCATGTCGCATGGTCGAGTTTATGCTCGCGCGGGTGCCGGCACATCATCTCTGTTGCGTCGATAGCCATTGGGCTATCGAGGAAGATTGGCGTGGACGCAAGGCGCCCTGCCCGCTTCAGTCTCCAGAAATAATAGAGAAGCTGTTGGGCTCGGCCGACGGCAAAGGCCGGTATGACGAGCGTGCCGCCACGCTTCACGGTGCGTTCCGCGATTGCGCCAAGCGCTTCGACCGGGTCTTCCGCCGGATGAACCCGATCGCCGTAGGTCGACTCGACCATGATATAGTCGGGCTCCCCATCTGATACGGGATCGGGAAACAGCGCATCGTCGTAGCGCCCGATGTCACCTGAGAAAACCAGGCTGCGGCCGCCCCAATGAATCTCGGCATGCGCGGCGCCCAGGATATGGCTGGCGTGTCGGAAGCGCAACGTCAGGCCATTGGGCAGAGAAATAATCTTGCCAAATGGCACGATCGAAAATTGCTCGATGGCCCGCCGTGCGTCTTGCGCACCATAGAGGGGCAAGGCGGGGGTATGCTTCGACAAGTGATGTCTGTGCAGGAACTCGGCGTCTTTCTCCTGCAGAAAGGCACTGTCCATCAGAATCAATTCGGCAACGTCCCGCGTCGCCTCCGTTGCGTAGATGCTGCCCCGAAAACCGTCCCTGACGAGCCGGGGCAGGTATCCGGAATGGTCGAGATGAGCGTGCGTCAGGATGACCGCGTCGATCGCCCCCGGATGAACCGGAAGCTTCTCCCAATTCAACTCACGCAGGTTCTTGAGCCCCTGGAACAGCCCGCAGTCGATAAGGATGCGGTGGCCGTCGTATGTCAGGAGATGTTTCGACCCGGTTACGGTTCCTGCTGCGCCGAGTGAAGTTAATGTTAGCATTTGCGACCTTTCACAATCTCGGCCATGTCCAAAATAAAAGATTTCGCCTGCAATTTGCGGCCCGAATGCCCCCTCTTTGAACTGAGCCATGCCCTCCGGATGCGGGATAAAGCGAGCTGTTGGTGCGTTAGGCGTTCCTCCGCTAGGTATCTACAGTAGAGCCTGGCGGAGCGAGTGGTTTCTGACTTCGGCAACGGCGAGTTTTGAAAACCAGACGCCCTCGAATTGCTGTCACAGGGAGGAATGGTCGCTGCCACTGCCGGCTATCAATTGACTGGGATCGATTATCACCCAACAGGAGAACATGCTGTGGCGGAACGATGAAGGTGCCGGCCGGCCCCGCCCACGTTTCGATATAAGGTTCAACGAGAACAAGATTATTGACCTTGATACGACCGCTTCCATCAATGTCGATTACGTCTCCGGGTGTACCGATAACCCTCTTGATGATCATCAAGCCGAGCTCATCTGAAGCGGCAACAACAATGTGTCCCCGCGCAATCGACCTTTCGCTATATACACGGGTGACCAGCGCGAATTGACCCGGCATCAGCGTCGGACACATTGACCAAGATTGGATCCTTATAACAAAGAAGATCCAGCGATGTACTGTGGCACCAAGGATGGCGCCGAGCATGAGGGCGAATCCAACGACAATCGTCGTGCTCACGTCGGATAGCGATGGCAACAGTGCGCCTGCGAGCCGACCGGTCTAATGATGATGTAACCCATGAACATCGTGTCTATGATGATCATGATCCTCACCCTCCGCGAACTTGACAAAACTTACATATGCCTGAACATAAGCGCGCCCGCCGCCCACGTCGTCAGGATCGTAGTTTTTGAGGCTCATCACTTTTGCAAACCGATGCTTCAACTCATCCACGGCGTTAGGAACGACTAGCTCAATCAACGGGCCTAGGACCCCAGTCTCTACACACTTATCGGCTACGACGATCTTCTCATCGACAGGCGTGCCGGAGGGCTTCAGGCCCTCGAAGGGAGCGCCTTCGCCGGCGCGGTGGATTCTTACTAGGCTCTCCAGGAAGAACCGGTCAGCCAAATCCTCAGCATCTGGTCCAAGTGCGCGCACCTTGATGCTCTGGGCAAAAATCTTGCGCAACTCTTCGGTATCGTCGGCCGCAATCCACTTCAGTGCATAGTTGAGATCATTGCGCTCCAGTGCCAGCTTTCCATCCTTGACAGTCGGTCCGTCCATAGTGTCGCAATGAGCGCTGACTCTTCGAGGATAAAAAACAACAGCCGCAAAAGCGGCCAACGCCACTAGCATGACGATCAGCAAGTACATGGTTGAGGTCTCCTATTGCGTTCTCAAATCTATTCAAGCGCGTTTCGAGCGACGTTGTCGTAGATCAAATGTGGAAGGGGAATTAAACAATTGCGGCGAGCGCTCGCCGCCAGACGCACTAATCGGAAGGTGTATCTCGGTCCGCTCCTTCAGTTGGCGGTGAGCCCGGGGGCCGCAATCGAACTGGCGTCGAGCATTCCACGCCGGACCTGTTCATGGCGAGGTGGGCGATGCGGCCCGAGTTCGAGGCGCCTCGCTGTCAGAAGATAGAGGATCGGGCCGGCGTTGAACGGCAGCACTTCCATCACCGCTGCGGATCTTATCGGACAAAAGGCGCAGGCCATTCAGCACGACCAGAACGGTACCGCCTTCGTGTCCGATCACCGCGAGCGGAAGCGGCAGGTCGAAGAACAGGCCGCCGGTCACAAGCAGCAGCATCGCGCCGATCGCAACAACGAGATTCTGTCGGATGATGACGGCCGTCCGCCGTGCCAGCCGGTGTGCATCGGCCAGCTTCTTCATATCTTCCGACAGCAGGGCGACGTCGGCGGCCTGCAGTGCGACGTCCGACCCCGCCGCTCCCATCGCGATGCCGACGTCGGCGCGAGCCAATGCGGCGGCATCGTTGACGCCATCGCCGACGAAAGCGACCTTGCCATCACGCGCGAGGTCGCCGACCTGGAGCACCTTGTCCTGCGGCAGCATCTCGGCATGAACCTCGTCGGGCGCAAGGCCAAGTTCCGTACCGATGCGCAAGGCCACCGGCCTGCGGTCGCCGGTCATCATGACGATGCGGTTGACGCCACCGGCGCGAAGCGCGGCTAGCGCCGGGGCTGAGCTGGCTCTTGCTTCGTCCGCAACACTGACCGCCCCAAGAACTGTCGCACCGCGCCCGAGATAGACCACGGTCTGAGAACTGTCGGCGAGTTCACGGAACGCCGGATCATCGACGGGGGCGCCCATGTCCTCGACGAGGTGAGCGTTGCCGGCCCATATCGGGCCGAAGGAATCGTAACCGACGATGCCGGCGCTCGGATGCGATGTAACGTCCACGACCGCCACCGGCTCAACACCATGAACCAGGGCCTCACGACGGATGGCGGCAGCGATGTGATGCTCGGAATGCGCTTCCAGTCCGGCAAGGAGCGAAAGGAAACGGCGATCCTCACCATCCAGGGCGACAATGCGCGTGACCTCCGTACGTCCATTGGTCAGGGTCCCGGTCTTGTCGAAGGCGAAGGTATCGACAGCGGCGAGCGTTTCGAGCGCACTGCCCCCCTTGAACAGCACGCCGCCTCGCGCCGCGGCGGAGAGCGCCGACAGGATCGCGGCGGGGACAGATATGACGATCGCGCAGGGACTGGCGGCGACCAGCAGCGTCGCGGCCTTGTAGAGGGCCTGTTCCCAGTCGCGGCCAAGCCAATAGAAGATCGCAAGGGCCAGAGCAGAGCCCAACAGGACACCGACCGTATAACGCTGGCCGAACCACGCGCTGAAGCGCTCGGATGGCGCCTTCGCTTCCTGCGCCTCGGTGACGAGCTGGATCATGCGCGCGATCGTGCTGTCGCCGACCGTCTTGGTGACGGTCACGTCAAGGACCCCGTCAAGATTGACGGTCGCCTCGAAGACCTGCTCGCCCGGTTCCTTGGAGACCGGCATCGACTCACCGGTGATATTGGCTTCGTCGATTCCGCCACGGCCATGCAGGATCACACCGTCGGTCGGCACGCGTGCGCCCGGACGCAGCACCACCACATCGCCGACGGCAAGCTCCGCAGCAGGAACCTCCACCGTGGTCCCGTCCTCTCCTTTGCGGAAAGCTGTCTCCGGCCGGAGCGCCATGAGCGCCTCAACAGCCCGGCGCGCGCGTCCCAATGCCTGGTGTTCGAGCGTGGTCGACACGCTGAACAACGTCAGCAACACCGCGCCTTCGAACGGCGCCCCGACAATGGCCGCCGCAACGGCCGCGACGACCATCAGAAGATCGATATCGAGGATATGATCGCGCCACAACGCCGTCAGGGCGCTCCAGGTGGCCGGAAGCCCGCCGGCCAAATAGACCATCGCCAGACCGGGAGATATTAGAATGGAAAGGCCTTCTGCCGGCGGCCAGGTCCCGGCGACGGCCAGCATCATCCCGAGGACTGCAATTGTGGACATAACGGTCTGGAAATCGAACGACACGCGTTTCATCGTCACACCGCCCGGCCGATCAGGGAGCCGATCAATGCGGTCGAGGCCATCGCGACAGCGCCCCAGAACACCACCCGGATAGTCGGTTTCCAGATGCTGGCGCCGCCCGCCCGTGCCCCGATTGCGCCGAGGATGGCAAGACCGATGAGGCAAGCAAGGGACACGGTCCATGCAGCCGTTCCGGCCGGCGCAAGCAGGGCGACGATCAACGGCAAAGCCGCACCCGCCGCAAACGTGACCGCCGAGGTCAGCGCGGCTTGAACCGGTCTTGCCATCACATGGCTCGCCAATCCGAGTTCGTCCCGCGCATGGGCTTCGAAGGCATCCTTCGCCATCATCTGTTTGGCAACCTGTCGCGCCAGCTCCGGGGCCACGCCGCGCTGCTCGTAGATCGCGGCGAGTTCGGCCAGTTCGGCCTCCGGCTGCGTCGCCAGCTCGTGACGTTCCCGCGCCATGTCGGCTTCCTCGGTATCGGCCTGCGAGCTGACAGACACATATTCGCCCGCCGCCATCGACATCGCCCCGGCCACGAGCCCGGCAACACCGGCCACAAGAATCTCATGCGAGGCGTTGGTCGCCGCGGCGACACCGACGATCAGGCTCGACGTCGAGATCAGACCGTCATTGGCGCCCAGCACCGCCGCCCGAAGCCAGCCTATGCGTTCGATGAGATGATTTTCCTTGTGAAGGGCGCGCATGAATAGTGCTCCGGGCAGATTGTGTGTGCAGCGGGATGATGCTGCGCCGACGCAACCTCATTCCGTGATGGAAGGAAAATGCAGAAAGATATTCTGTTTAGAATTATTCTAATTTGAAGATTGATTCAAGATACGACCGGCCATTGGAACCCCTTTCGTCTTTTACGCCCTCGGCCGTTGAGCGATGACCGGGTCCCGGACGGTCTGCGATCAACACCAAGATCGCTCGCCCGCCGGGCGACCCGGCATCGCCCATCGATGTACCCCGATGAACAGCTTCGAGGCCAAGCTCACTCGCTACGCAACCATCGCTAGTCCGACTCCGTCTCCGGCGACCTATCGATAGCGCTGTCATCGCCGAAGCGCTTGACGCTGCCATCGACGACCTCGAGCGTTGCGGGATCGATCTTCACCTTGAGGACGTTTCCACTGGCGTCAGTGACCCGAAGTTCGTAGCAGCCATCATCGATCTTCATCTTGTCGATGGTCCATCCGAAGTCGCCTGCAAGCTTCCCGAGAGCTTCGAAGGATTGCCTCTTCTGAGGCGGAACGTCGCACACTTCTCCAGCAAACGCGGCCGTTGCCGGAAGCGTCGCGAGCAATGCAAGCACTGCCAATGTCTTTCTCATGATTTATGCTCCTGGGCTGTGTTGTCGATGGAGGCAATCATGCACAGAGGGACTGACGGGCTACTGAAGATCGGCAGGAATTGTCGTCAGCTTCCGGTCAGCAAACACCGCCATCGTTGCAGCGAAAAGATAGTCGTTCTCACGGGTCTGTGTCGAAGCCGCGCCCTTCGCCTGCTTCTTCGTGGGTGACCCCGTCGCGAATGTGGTAGATGCGCCTGAAGGTGGGGATGATCTTTTCGTCGTGCGTGACGACGATGATCGCCGTTCCGAATTTGACAGCCATGTCGTTGAGGATCCGGATCACGGTCAACGCGCGCACACTGTCGAGCGGGGCGGTCGGCTCGTCGGCAAGAATGACAGGCGGCCGGTTGACCAATCCGCGCGCGATGGCAACTCGCTGTTGCTCGCCGCCGGAGAGCTGCGATGGCATCGCATCGGCTCGGTGCTCGACATCGAGTGCTTTTAGAAGCTCTCGCGCGCGTTGGCGTGATTCATGATTTGGGATGCCGGCAAGCATGGGAAGCAGGGCGACATTGTCGGTCACGTCCAAAAAGGGAATGAGGTAAGGCGCCTGGAAGACAAAACCGATCTTGTCGCGCCTCAACGCACGCAGATCGCGGATCTTCCATCCATCGTCATAGATCAGTTCGTCACCAAGGGTCATCCGCCCACCGCTCGGGTCGATGACCGCCCCCAGAGCTTTGAGCAAGGTGCTCTTTCCGGATCCCGACGGTCCAATCAAGCCAACGACCTCGCCGGGCGCGACCCGCATATTGACGTCTTTGAGGGCATCGACGGCTGTGGAGCCGCTGCCATATCGCTTCCGGATTTTCTCGATCAGGATCCCGCCGCCCATCTCAGCCACCGATCGCCTCGGCAGGGTCGACCTTCAACGCCATCCGGATCGCGACGATGCTGGCGAGCGCGCATATGGCGATGACGGCGATAACGCCGACGATCGTATCGGCGGAAAGAAGAAGCACAAACTTTGGGAACAATGGCGCCGCAAAGGTCGCTGTAATCTTGCCAACGACGAAGCCGATCAACCCAAGCACGATCGCCTGCTGCAGGATCATCGACGCGATCGTGCGATTGCGGGTACCGATCAGCTTCAGCACCGCGATCTCGCGTATCTTGTCCATTGTCAGGGTGTAGATAATGAAAGCGACGATCGCTGCGCTGACAACGGCAAGGATCGCCAGGAACATGCCAATCTGCTTGGCCGAGGTGGCGATCAGCTTGCCGACCAGGATCTCCTCCATCTGCGGGCGCGTATAGACCGTCAGCCGCTTCCACCGTGCGATGTCTGTCGCGATCCGGTCCTGGTCGTATCCCGGTTTGGTGCGCACCAGAACGGCATTCACATAAGGGTTGCTGTTTTGCGAGGCGATGATGGCGTCCAGCAAGCCGGGAACGCCCGGCCGATTGAACTCGGGATTCTCACTGGTGCGCCGGCGCTGACGGACAATGGAGTCGTTATCCTTGAGGAATTGCGCTTCCTGTGCGTCCTTCAGCGGGATGAAGACCATCGGGTCGCCGCCCGACGACACCGTCCGTCGCGTCAAACCCACAACGGTAAAATGGTTCCTCCGGACAACGATCCTGTCTCCCAGAGAAAATCCAGTGGCGATATCGGCCACCGCTTCATAGTGGCTGCGTGTGATGTGCCTTCCGGCGACAAGAAAGGGCGGGCGGCCAGGTGTCGCCATGTCCCCGGGTGCAACACCCACCACCATGGACCGCACGTCGGAGGTACCCTTGCGGACCTGCATCGTAAGATAAGTCACGTTGGCGGCTCGCTCGACACCGGGGATCGCCAGGATCATGCGGTAAATGTCATCGTTAATGCTCGAGGACTCGGCGTATGGACCGAGCGTGTTCTGCTGGACAACCCACATATCGGCGCCACTATTGTCGAGCAGCACCTTGCCGTCATCGACCATCCCCCGATAGACGCCTGCCATGGTGAAGGTCACACCGATCAGCAGCCCCAGACCGACACCCGTGAAGACAAACTTCCCCCAGGAATGCAAAATGTCGCGTCCGGCAAGACTGATCATTTGAGGAGCTCCGCCGGATTGTCCGCGACACGAATGCGGCTCGTGCTGAGCAATTTCGAGGCGCTGTAGACGACGATCTCGTCGCCAGTTTTCAGACCCCTCGTGACCTGCACGGTTCCTTCCAGGTTGGCAGCCCCCAGCTGGACAACCGTAAACCGGATTTTCCCACCTTCGATCTTCCAGACACCCAACTTGCCGCCGAGGTTCTGGACCGCGGCATTCGGAATGGTCGGCGCGGCGGCGAGTTCGGGCAGGGAGACCGATACTTCGGCCAACTCGCCAATCGAGGGCAGCGGCACGGGAAGCGTGTCGAAGTTCACCTTTGCAAGACTTTCTTCCGTCACCGCATCTGCAAGGACTTCCACCCGTGCAACGCTTCCCGGTAATCCTTCGCCGGCGCGTGAGCGCAACGCGATCGTGGCGGACAAATCCTGCCGCAAGCCCGTCGCGGCAATCTGATCGAACCTGGCATTGATCCAGAGATTTTTTGGATCGATCATTTCCACGACCGATTGGCCCGCGACCACGGTCGTTCCCGGCTCCGCTTTTCTTGCGGAAACGACACCGTCTACCGGCGCAAGCAGAACCAGGTTCTCCCGCTGCTTGACCAGACCGTCACGGTCGGCGCGGTTACGGTGGAGATCCTGCTGCGAAGCGAGAAGATTGGACTGAGCGGCCGAGAGAGCGGCCTGCGCCACCTCGCTCTCTTGCCGCTTCGTTTCGACTGCGACCTCACTGACGGCGCGGGTCTTCCAGAGTTCTTCATACCGCTTCGCCTGAGCAAGTGCGTAATCCTTGCGCGTCCTGGTATCGACAACCTTCGCTTCGGCGACTTTGATCGACGCTTCCGCTCGGCCGATCGCCGCTTCAAGTGCCGCGATGCGCGCATCAAGGTCTACCGGGTCCATTTCGGCCAGGGTCTGGCCGGATCGAACCTGATCACCCACGTCAACAAGAATCCTGCCGATGCGTCCCGCGCTGGTGGGGCCGATCTTGTAGGAGAAACGTGCTTCGACAGTGCCGATACCGAACAGCGCCGGTGAAATCGAACTGGCCTCGACGACTGCAGTCGTAACGGACACCGGCGCGAGAGGGCCGGCGCGCAGGACCACATAGCCAAACAAGGCCGCGGTCACAGCTCCAACGCCAATGAGCAACAGTGTGCGGCGCTGCAATGAAGGCAGTTTCATCGACCTGCCTCCAGGCAAATCTGCGTCATTGAATGATCTGCTATGGGGGTGACGCGCCGCGCTGACGTCGTCTTGATCGAGCGAACGGGAGATTTCGTCGCCGAGGAATGCCGATCGATCATCTCGGCACCTCGACAGCGCGCCGATACAACGCAAAAATACCTGGAGCGATTGCACGTATCTGCACAACATCGCCAACTAGCAGGGATTGCATGACAAGACCCTGGATCGCCCCGATAAAGAGCGCTACGGCGGCCTTGTCATCCAGCGTGTCGGCGAGTTCACCCTGCTCCTTGCCGTCCGCGATGAGCCGCCCGAGACGCTCGCCGTAGCGTTGGATCAAAGTATGCGCCATTCGCTTGGCAAGGGTCTGCTCCGCGCGCTGCAGTTCGCCGAACAGCATCCTGGGCACACCGGGATGTTCCACGATGAACTCGATATGCGCGAAGAATGCCGCTTCCAGTGCGTCAATCGGAGAGGACGTCGCGGACGTGGCCTTGTCGATGCGCGCCAGAAGGCGCTCCGCTACCCACTCCATAACCGCCTGAAGAATGGCGTCCTTCGATGGGAAGTGCCTGAACAGGGCGCCTTGTGTCACACCCATGCGCTGCGCGATCGCTCCGGTCGTAATGTCCGCAGGGTTTTGTTCGGCCGCCAGATCGATGACGGTCTCGACAGTCGCCCTGCGTCGTTCCGGAGCTGAGAGGTTGGTCGAGCGTGGCATCGGCAATGCTCCAAAGATAGTAATTACTCACTATCTTACAATTTGCACCATTTTTCAAGAGGCTATGCAAGCGCCGATTGTCAATCGGCGTCCAAAAAGTACCCCTCCTTTAGGTTGCAACGTTTAGCGTGCGCGGGCCCGGAACTTTCAATTTAGTGCAGGGTCCGCGCGCGCGGATCGTTAGCGTTCTTCGACTTTAGCTTTGAGAGCGGTTTTTGAAGCGCCACGATTCATTTCCCGTTTCAACGATCTCGCAATGATGGGTAAGCCGGTCGAGCAGAGCGGCGGTCATTTTTGCGTCGCCGAAGACAGTCGGCCATTCGCCGAACGTCAGGTTTGTGGTGACGATGATTGAAGTTCGCTCGTAGAGCCTGCTGATGAGGTGGAACAGCAACTGTCCGCCGGCCTGGGCGAACGGAAGATAGCCAAGCTCGTCCATAATGACGAAATCGAGCCTGGTGATAAAGTCGGCAAGACGCCCCTGCTTACCATTACGCGCGTCCGATTCAAGACGATCGACGAGATCTAAGACATTGTAGAAGCGCCCGCGCGCGCCGTTGCGGATCAAGGCACGGGCAAGTGCGATGGACAAATGGGATTTTCCAGTGC
>JACDJC010001488.1_pt1 | contig 20644 bp, 14 predicted proteins | sample 7454191 | NCBI WGS metagenome assembly JACDJC01 (sample SAMN14253291, study PRJNA609438) | sludge metagenome | isolation source: sludge after 25d culture with pyrite and EDTA | collected 2018-12-20 | reverse complement strand
TCCGGGGCCAGCGGCGCTCGGCGTCGCCGACGCCCGAGCACGCCGACCGGACCGGCGGACACCGAGCGTGCCCAGCCGATCGCCGTGGTCGGCATCGGCTGTCGCCTCCCGGGGGCCGGGGGTGTGGAGGAGTACTGGCAACTCCTCCGCGAAGGAACCGATGCGGTGTCGGAGGTCCCCGACCGACGCTGGGACCGCGACCCGGCGCTGCCGGCGCGCGTGGACCTGGGTGGCTTCGTTGCCGGCATCGACCAGTTCGACCCCGCGTTCTTCGGCATCACCCAACTGGAAGCGGACCGCATGGACCCACAGCAGCGCATGCTGCTGGAGGTCGCCTGGGAGGCCCTCGAGGACGCGGCGGTGCGGCCGTCGACGCTGCGGGGCACCGACGTCGGCGTGTTCGTCGGGATCTCCACCAACGAGTACAGCCGTCGGCAATCGGCGTCGCCGGAGCTGATCGACGTCTTCTTCGGCACCGGCAACGCGCTGAGCATCGCCGCCAACCGCGTCTCGTACGCGCTCGACCTGCACGGACCGAGCATCGCCGTCGACACCGCCTGCTCGTCGTCGCTCGTGGCCGTGCACCTGGCGTGCGCCAGCCTGCGGCGCGGCGAGTGCTCGAGTGCGCTGGCCGGGGGCGCCAACGCCATCCTCACCCCCCTGCTCACGCTGAACTTCACCGGGGCCGGCGTCATCGCGCCCGACGGGCGCTGCAAGACGTTCGATGCCGCCGCCGACGGCATCGTGCGCGGCGAGGGCACCGGGGTGGTGCACCTCAAGCGGTTGAGCGACGCTGTGGCCGACGGCGACCGCATCTACTGCGTGATCGACGGCTCGGCGACCAACCAGGACGGACGCTCGAACGGGCTGACCGCACCCAACCCGGACGCGCAGATGGACGTGTTCGCCGCGGCGTGCGAGGACGCGGACGTCGACCCGGCCTCGGTCGACTACGTGGAAGCCCACGGCACCGGGACGGTCCTCGGCGACGCCATGGAGCTGCGATCGCTCGACGCGGTGTACGGCCAGGACCGCACCGACGAGCACCCGCTGCTGGTCGGCTCGGTCAAGACGAACATCGGCCACCTCGAATCCGCTGCTGGCATCGCCGGTCTGATCAAGACCGCCCTGTCGCTGCACCACGCACAGATCCCACCCACCCTGCACTACCGCGAGCCGAACCCGTACCTGGCCGAGACGAACCACATCGAAGTCGTCGACGAGCTGCGGCCGTGGGGCAGCGACGGCGTTCGCCGCGCGGGGGTCAGCGGGTTCGGCTTCGGCGGGACCAACGCCCACGTCCTGCTGTCGTCCGCTCCTGATTCCCCAGAGGCCCAGCCGAGATCGACCGCGGCCTCGTCCGGCGACGACCCGATCGTGCTGCCGCTGTCGGCCCGGTCCGCCGGAGCGCTCGTCGCGTCGGCCGAGCAGCATGCGGAGCTCCTCGCCGCACGTCCCGACGACGCGCGTGATCTGGCCATCGCGCAGGCGCTCACCCGGGACCAGCACCCGCGCCGCCTGGCGGTGGTCGCCAGCGACGGCGAAGCGGTGGCGGCTGCACTTGCGGAGGTCGCCGCCGGCCGACGATCCGGAGCGGCCATCGCCGGCGACCGACGCAGCAGCGAGCCGGTCCGAGTGGCGTTCCTGTTCAGCGGTCAGGGGCGGGCGTGGTGGCCGCTCGATCCCGAGCTCCTCGACGACCCCGTCATCGGTGCCACGCTGCGCACCTGCGACACGGAGCTGCGAGAGATCGCCGACTTCTCCCTGCTGGAGCTGATCCGCTCCGGCGAGGCGGTGATGGACCACGGCCGCGCCCAGCCGCTGCTGTTCGCCCTGCAGGTCGCGCTGGCGGCACGGTGGCGGGCCTTCGGCGTGGAGCCCGACCTGATCGTCGGCCAGAGCATCGGAGAGATCGCCGCCGCCCACGTGTCGGGCGCTCTCCCGCTCGCCGATGCGCTGGAGATCGTGCTCCACCGTGGTCGCCTCATGGAGGAGTCCAACGGCACCGGCCACACCGCGTTCGTCGAGCTGCCCGCCGCCGAGGTCGAGGAGATGGTCGCCGAGCTCGACCTGGAGGTGGCGATCGCAGCGGTGACCGCACCCGACAACTGCGTGGTCAGCGGCCCCAAGGCGGACACCGTGGCGATCGTCGAGGCGGCAGCGGCCCGCGGCGTGATGGCGCAGGTCTTCGACGTGGGCGACATCCCCGGCCACGGCCCCCTGATGGCGCCGTACGCGGACAAGCTGACGACCGCGGTCGACTTCCTCGACCCCCGGCCGACCACGGTGCCGATGATCTCGTCGGTCACGGCAGGCCCGGTCGGTGGCGAGGAGCTGGACGCCGAGTACTGGGGCAGGAACCTGCGCCAGCAGGTGCGCCTGCTGGAGGCGATCGAGGTCGCCGTCGACCACGGCGCCGAGCTGTTCATCGAGATCGCACCGCATCCCGTCGTCAGCTTCTCCACGCGTCGGACCTTGGAGTCGATCGGCTCCGACGCCGTGGTCCAGCACACTGTCAAGCAAGGCGAGCCCGGCGCGCTGGCGCTGCGTCGGTCGCTGGCCTCGGCGTGGACGGCCGGAGCGACCGTCGATTGGCGTGCGGTGACCGGCCGAGGCCAGGCCACCGCCCGTGCGCTCCCCTCCCCCTGGGACAACCGGCGGTGCTGGTTCGACCTGGAGCCGGACGGGTCGCGTGTCGCCGCCGCACCGATCGGCTCCGCGTGGCACCCGCTGCTCGACGACGGCGCTGCCGACGGTGCGGGCACCACCACCTGGCGGGCCACGACGAGCGACAACGGTCCAGCCACCCTCCTGGAGCTGGCGGTCGCTGCGATCGGGGTGGCGACCGGTCGCGGACCCTCCAACGACGACGGCTCGCAGATCGCCCTGACCGGGGTCGGCTTCGCATCTGGACTCGTGGACGGGTCGCCGCTCGGCGACCGCTCAGACCTGACCGTCAGCGTGCGGTCCCGTGACGACCACCACCGGTGGTGGATCGCCGCCGCAGGCGATCACGGCGCGCGAGTGGTGGCCCGCGGATCGGCCTCGGTGCTCGACGACGCCGCACCGCTGCTCCTGCCGCTGGATCGACTCGCCGTCGACGCTGACGCCGTCGAGGACGACCGCGAGCTGCCGGACCAGGTGGTCGCGGCCAAGGCCGACGACCGCACCGCCGTGCTGCAGATCGAGGTTCCGGCGGTCCGCGAGGGCATGCCGAGGTGGGCCGTCGACCCCCGGGTGCTCGACGCGGTGGTCGCCGCCACGCTCCGACTCGGCCCGAACGGCGACGACGCCGCCGAGCTCCGGCGGATCGACCGGATCGTGCTCCGCTCCACCCCAGGGACCTCGAGCCGCGCCGTCGTCGACCGCGACGACGGCGACGTCGTGCTGGTCGACGAGTGGGGCGCCCCCGTGCTGGAGCTCTCGGGCGCCGTGGTCGGGGCGGGCCGACCGACGACGCCACCCGGTGAGCTGCTGGTGACCCGCTGGAGCGAGCAACCAGGCGCGGGTGCCTCCGGCGACGACCACAGCGCTACGTCACATCGGTGGATCGTCGTCGGCAGGTCCGACGACGACCTGCTCCACTCGCTCGCGACCGCACTCGACGCGACCGCACTCGACGCGACCGCCCTCGACGCGACCGCCCTCGACGCCCCGCTCGGAGCGGACGGGGCCGCGGGCCTGCTCCTCGTCGACCCCGACCCGGGCCTGCTGGCAGATCTCCTGGCCGCTCCGACGATCGCCGGGCGCACGGTGCAAGTCGTGACCAGCGTGCGCTCGGTCGGCACGGTCGCCACGCTCCCGGCGCTGCTGCGCCGACACCCCGAGGTGGATCTCCGCTCGGTCGAGCTGGACGACCGCCCCGAATCGCTCGACGCGCTCCTGCAGGTGCTGCAGCGCGGCGATGCCGCGCCGTGCAACGCGATCCGAGAAGGATCGCTGCTCGTCGGGCGGCTCGAACCGCTCCCGATCCCGACGACGGTCGTGCACTCCGAGCCGCTCGGATCCCGCGACCTGGCAGCGGTGTGGGGCGACGACGGCGAGCTGCGCGCGGTTCCGGCGCCCGGCGCCCCGTCGACGCCGTCGACTGACCCGGTGACCGTGCGCGTCGAACGGGCCCTCGTCGCCGGTGCCACCGACGAGCTGGCGATGGCCGGCCAGGTCGCAGGTGTCGCCGCGATCGGCGAGGTGATCGACGGACCCGCCGAGCTCGTGGGCGCCACCGTGGCGGTGGTCGGTGACGGCACCGCGACCCGGAGCGTCGTCGTCGACGCCGATCGGGCATGGCCGGTCGGATCGGTCGAGCTCGCCACCGCCGCGCTCGTCCGCCTGCTCTCTGCGTTCGACGACCTCGTCGAGGCAGCTGATCGGGAACCCGCGGTCGTGTCCGCCACGTTCGACGCGCTTCTCTCCACCGCCTCCCCGTGGGCCGACGCCGTGGTGTCGCCTGCCGACTGGAGCGGGCAGCGACCTGCCCGCTCGACCGTGGTCGACCTGGGCGACCACCAGACCCCCGTCGAGGTCACGACCGCGCGCTGGAGCACAGACGGGACGTGGGGGGTGCTCGCCGCGGATGGCGAGCGGTGGCGAGATGCCGTCGGCGACATGCTGGTCGCCGCCGGCGCCCAGGTCATCGACATCGACGACGCTGTCGACCCGGCAGCGCTCACCGGCGTGGTCGCGGTGGGGACCGCCCTGAGCTCGGAGCTGGCCGAGCTGGACGTGCCGGTCGTGTGGATCGGCCCGTCCGACGTGCTGCTCGGCGCAACGATCCCCGATCCCGCGACGACAGCGGCTGCCGCAGCGATGTGGCCACGACTCGAGCGCGACTCGACCGACACGGCGTTCCTGGTCGGCGCGGACGTCGATCCTGCCGTCGCCGCCGAGGCGCTCGGCCGCGTGCTGCTCGCCGAGCTGCCGCTGGCCGCGTACGACCCGAGCCAGCTCGCGGAGCTAGCGAGCGCTGGCCTGGCTCACGATGGCTGGTTCGGCGCACTCGCCGCGGCGGGTGTCGACGAGCTCGACCTCGACGACGACTCCGTGGCGGCGCTGCTGGTCGCCGCTCCGGCGTCGCAGCACCTCGAGCTGCTCAAGGTGCACCTGGCGGCGGAGATCGCGTCGATCATCGGCATCGAGGCCGACGAGATCGACCACGACCAGCCCGTCGACACCTACGGCGTCGACTCGCTCGTCGGCATGGAGATGCGCAGCCGCATCGAGACGTCGTTCCGCTACGAGGTCCCGTTGAGCGAGCTGACTCGCACGATGACCACCTCGGACCTGGCCGGCCACCTGCTCGCACACGCCCTGCCGGCGCTGCTCTCCGGCGGCTCGGTCGGCGCCGCCGACGGGGCAGCGACCGCCACGGGCGCCCGAGCCGTCGTCGTCCAGCGCGGCGACGGCCCGGTCTCCTGGTGGGTGCCGGGCATCTTCGGCTCCGCGGAGGCGTTCGGACCGCTCGGTCAGGAGCTGGCCGACCACGAGATGTGGGCGATCGAGGACGCGGATGTGCCGGCCACGTCGGTCGGAGTGCTGGCCGGACGCGTCCTCACGGAGATCAGGTCCCGCCAACCGGTCGGGCCGTACCGGATCGGCGGCTACTCCTACGGCGCGCTCGTCGCCGTCGAGGTCGCGATCGTGCTCGAAGCAGCCGGCGAGGAGGTCGAGCGGCTGTGGTTGCTCGACCCGCCACCGCCGTTCGCCCCCGACGACGCCGCGACCCGAGCGGATCGTGCCCGCCGTGTCGCCGAACTGCTCGTCGGCTACCTCGAGGCGCTGTTCGGCACCTCCGGGCTCCAGGTGGGAGAGCTCCCCCCGCTGGAGGCGGGTGCGGACCTCTCGACGCTCGTCGTCCGCCTCGCTGACGACGCGTCGTCGTGGTCGCCCGATCGCATCGCCGGACGGCTCGACGCGCTGTGGCGCACGATCTCCGCGTCGCTCGAAGCGATGGCCGGCCACCGCCCGAGCGGCGTGGTCGCGGCGACCACCGAGCTCGTCGTCGCCGAGCACAGCGGGCTGTTCGGCCTGGTTCCCGGCGCCGACTGGTCCGACTTCCTGGCCGACGCCGCCGGTCCCACCACGCTCGACACCGACCACGCCGGCCTGCTCCTGGCACCGCACACCGCCGCGCTCGCGGCGGTGATCCGGCGCTCGCTCGAACGCAGCACGACCCGACAGGGCGCTGCGCACCCGGAGGATCCGATGACCACCACAGGCCCACCGGCCACGCTGACCCAGCGGGCGAAGGCCGCCGTGCTCCGGGGTCTGACCGCCAGCTCACGGTCGCGCTCGGCCGTCGGTGCCGTCGGCAGCATCTACGGCCAGGCCGACTTCTTCCTCCGCGCACTGGCCGCCGAGCGCCGCTTCCGACGCAACGCCGTCATGGGCGACGGGTTCATCGCCGGCGATCACGCCCAGATCGTCAACCTCACCGGCGACCCCGAGCGCGTGCGGTTCGGCCGCAACTGCCTGGTCGACGGCTTCATCAACGTGCAGGAGTACGGCTACTTCAGCATGGGCAGCTACTCCGGCATCGGCGTGGACGTCCGCATCGACTGCGCCGGCTACGTCGAGATCGGCAACGGCTGCACGATGGCCGAAGGCGTCTACATCATCGACGGCCTGCACCACCCGATCCTGGCCGACGAGCGGATCAAGCACGGGATCGACCTCTTCCAGGGCGACCACGTGATGGATGCCTACGGACCCGGCACCGAGACCTCCTTCGTCCGGATCGAGGACCTGGTCTGGATCGGCATCAGGGCCATCGTCCTCAGCGGCGTGACGATCGGTCGGGGCTCGGTCGTCGCCGCAGGAGCCGTCGTCTCCCAGGACGTTCCGCCGTTCTCCGTCGTCGCCGGCAACCCGGCGACGGTCGTCGGACGGATCCCGGGCGACGAGGTCGACATCGAGGGCCATCCCACCTACATCGAGGTGCACGGCACCGAACGCCTGCCCGACACCCGCCGGCCGACGCGAGAGGTGCTCGATGAGATCGCGGCGCGCGTCGCCGCGAGACGCCGCTGAGCGCCAGCGGCCGTCAGGCGAGCTCGCCGGCCCGAGCCCGGGCGAACAGGCGGGACCAGGCGGTGATGCGGTCCTCGCCGATCCGGGCCCGCTTCTCCGGGTCTTCGATCCCCAGGCCCTCGCGCTCCGCCAGGCACAGCACGGCCACCTTGCCCTCGGCCTTGTTGTCCTTGACCGACAGCGCCGCCTCGCCGATGTCGTCGAGCGCATAGGTCTCGGTCAGCAGCGGCTGGATGGTGCCCCGGTCGATCAGGGCGTTGACGTCGTAGTTCTCCTGCATGTTCGCCCCGTGCGAGCCGATGATCCGCTTGAGCTTCATCCAGAGGTGCCGGTTGTCGTACACCAGGTCGTAGCCGGTCGTCGCCGCACAGGTCACGATCGTGCCGCCGCGCTTGGCGACGAAGACCGACGCACCGAAGGTCTCACGTCCGGGGTGCTCGAAGACGATGTCGGGATCTGAACCGGTCATCGAGCGGACCTGCTTGCCCAGTCGGCGCCACTCGCGCTCATCCTGGTGGTTCTCGTCGATCCAGAACTTGTAACCCTCCGCACTCCGGTTGATCACGTGCTCGACGCCGAGCTCGCGGACCACGGCCTCGCGCTCGGGCGAGGAGACGACAGCGACCGGGATGCCACCGCCCTCCAGGACGAGCTGGATCGCGTAGCCACCGATGCCGCCGGTGGCACCCCACACCAGCACGACGTCGCCCTGGCGCATGCGAGCAGCGTTCGGGCCGACGAGCATCCGGTAGCTCGTTCCGGCGCACAGCATGTTGACCGCCGACTCCTCCCACGTGAGATGCGTCGGCTTGGGCAGCAGCTGCGACGCGCGGACGATCGACAGGTCGGCCAAGCCGCCGAAGTTCGTCTCGAAGCCCCAGGCCTTCTGGTTGGCGGCGAGCATCTGGTCCGCGTTCGCCGACGGGTCCTGGTCGTGGGTGACGACCGGAGCGATGACCACGCGATCGCCGGGCTTCCAGCCCCGCACCGCGCTGCCCGTGCGCACGATCACGCCGGCACCGTCGGAGCCCACCACGTGGTGGTCCTGGCTGTGACGGGCCTCCCACTGTCCCTCGCGGGCGAAGCGGTCGAGGAAGAGGAACGTGGAGAGCGGCTCGAAAACCGACGTCCACACGGTGTTGTAGTTGATCGCGCTCGCCATCATGGCCACGACGACCTCGTCGGGGGCCAGCTCCGGCACCGGCACCTGACCGACGTGGAGGGACTTGCGCGGGTCCTTCTCCGCGGAGGGGACCCCCGCGAACATCTCCTGTTCCGCCCGCAGCGTGTGCGCCGCCCGGTAGGTGTCGTCGAGCGGGATCGACGCGAGCTCCTCGCCGCCGGCCCCTGCCTCGATGGCGTCCTTGATCGCGTCGATGCTCACATGCCCCCCGAATCGTCAGCGCTGCGGGCCGTTCCCGCGGCGCGGTCGTGCCGCCGTTGTGGTGAAAAGTTGAGTGTAACGTCGCATTTCGACGCCGGCCACGCTCGATCGGGCGCGGACACGTCAGTCGCCGGCCGGGCTCACCCGCTCGAGCGTGCCCTCCTCGAACTGCTGGCGGGCCGCGTGGCGCTGCACCTTGCCGCTCGAGGTCTTGGGCAGCGACCTCGGGGTGATGAACACGACCTCGGTCGGCGACACCTGGTAATGGTCGACGATGGCCGTACGGACCGCTTGCGCCGCAGCATCGAGGTCACCGATCGTGGCCTCGTTGACCTCGGCGACGATCGCCACGCCATCGGTCGAGCCGTCGACGTCGGCCACGGCGAACGCGGCGATGCAGCCGGCCCGGATCCCCGCCACCGACTCGACGACCAGCTCGAGGTCCTGTGGGTACAGGTTGCGGCCGCGGACGATCAGGATGTCCTTGATCCGCCCCGCGACGTAGAGCTCGCCGTCGTGGAAGAAGCCCAGGTCGCCGGTGCGAAGGAACGGACCGTCGCCGTCGGAGGTCCGGGCGTCGAAGGTCTCCGCCGTCTGGCGGCGCCGTCCCCAGTACCCCTGACCGACGCAAGGTCCGGCCAGCCACAGCTCGCCGATCGTGTCCTCGGGCAGCACCTTGGAGGTGGCGGGATCGACGATCTGGATGTCGTGAAGGAGCGCCGGTCCGCCGCACGCGACGAGCGATTCGCTCGGCTCGTCGGCGACCGGCGGCCGGGCAACGCCCTCGGCGAGGCCGGTGCGGTCGAACGCGGTGACGATCGGCGGGTTCGCCGGATCGGCGGACGCGCACACGAACAGCGTCGCTTCGGCCATGCCGTAGCACGGCCGCATCGCCTCGGGCCGATAGCCGCACACGGCGAACGCCTCGGCGAAGCGCTCCAAGGTGCTCGGCCGGACCGGCTCCGCCCCGTTGTACGCGGCGGTCCAGTGCGACAGGTCGATCGTCTCCTTGTCCTCGTCGGACACACGCCGCACGCACAGCTCGTACGCGAAGTTCGGGCCGCCGGAGAACGTGGCCTGGTACTTCGACAGCGCCCGCAACCAGCGGACGGGCTTGGCCAGGAAGTCCATAGGCGAGAACAGCGCCAGCGGCCGACCCTGGTAGATCGGTTGCAGGATGCCGCCGATGAGACCCATGTCGTGGTATGGCGGGAGCCAGGACACGCCGACGAAGCTGTCGTCCTGCTGGACGCTGGCCCGGACCAGCTCCGAGTTGGCGAGAAGGTTGCCGTGGCTGAGCATCACGCCCTTCGGCAGCGATGTGGAACCCGACGTGTACTGGATGAACGCCGTCGTGTCACCCTTCGCATCGGTGTCGACCCATGCCGCTGCGTCGCTTTCGGCGATCGCCTCCTCGATGGACACCCACGGCGTCCGGGCCAGGTCGGGGGCCAGCTTCCACAGGTGCTCGCGGAACGTCACGAACAGCTCGTCGGACAGGATGCACACGGCGTCGGCGTCCTGAGCGATCGCCCGCAGCCGGGGCACGCTGCGGTCGACGTTGAACACGTCGGGCAGGAACGCCGGCACCGCGATGAGCCCGGCGTAGAGCGCACCGAAGAAGGCCGCAAGGAAGTCCGCGCCGGGCGCCATGAGGATGACGACCCGATCGCCCGGACGACCCACCTCGGACAATCGGGCCGCAACCGCCCGGGCGTCGCGGTCGAGCGACGCGTAGGTGATGTCCGCCACGTCGTCCTCGCCGTCGAGCAGGTACCAGAACGACGTGTCGTCTCCCTGCTCGTCCGCACGGCTGCGCAGCATGTCCACCAGGCTCACGAACACCGACTGATCCTCCACCCCTCGAGATCCACCACGGGACGCAGACCGCCTTGGCACGCCACTGCGTGCCGAGGGTACCGCAGCGGGCCCACATCCCGTTCTGTTCGTCGTTTCACAAGGATTTCCTTGTGAAACGACGAACAGAACGGGGCGGGTTGGGAGGAGGGTTGGCAGGAGGGGTTGGCAGGAGGGTTCAGAGCCGGCGCACGGCGAGGTCGCCGACCGGGACGAAGCCGTGCCGCACGAGGAACGGGTCGTGGCGCTCCGCGACGACCAGATCCGCTCCGGCAGCGGCTGCCTCGGCGCACCACGCCGCCAACAGCTGAGCGCCGATGCCCATGCCGCGGTGGCCCTCGCAAACGACGACACGGTCGAGGACCGCAGCAGGTCCGGTCGGCCGCGTCCCGACCGCGGCGCCGAGGGGCGCGTCGGGCACCAGCGCTGCGGCCGCCGAGACGACAAGCGGCCGCGGCGTCCAGGCAACCGTTGCAGGAGTCGACGTCGGCATCCCGCACAGGGCGCCGACTGCGTCGTCGAGCATGCCGAGGGCCCGCAGGTGCAGCTCCACCCCGCCGCGTCCGACGACGGTCGGGCCGCCGAGCGGCTCTTCACGGATCGGCACCCAGAACGCCTGGCCGTGCTGCGGGTGCTCAGGCGGGTTCCGTCGCTGCTCCAGCAGGTGCACCGCCGGAACCGACCACTGCTGCCGCACGCCGGCGAGCGAGACGATCGCCGCGTCGATCAGCTCGGTCGCTGCGTGCTCGAGCAGCGTCACGTGCGGTTGGAACGGCCACACATCCGGGCGGTCGAGTGGCCCGGCCCGCAGTCCGCCGCGCAGCGAGCGCAGCGCATCCATGTCGCTGCCGGTCACGCCGAGGTGCACCGTCGGCGTCTCGGGAGCGAACGTGGTGGCCGGGCCGATGTCGAGCGTGAGCGGCCTGCCCCCGGCCGCCACACGACGGAGCACGTCGAGCACCACCGAGACCTCCGCGCCCGCGACGTTCGTCGGCGGCACCAGCGTCACGTGCGGCGGAACGCCGAACGGCTCGGGCACGCCGAGCGCCGCACGCAGCACGTCGATGGCCTCCGCCTCCGCGGGCGGGGCCAGGAGTGCGACGGCGAGTCGGTGACGTGACACGTCCGGACGCTATCCTCGCCGGCCGCGGTCGGGACCGGACTCGGGACGACGGGTGCGCTCGAGCGACCCTGGATGTCCCGAGAACAGGGCTCTGCGAGACTCGGTCAGGCGGCGTCGGAGACGCTGAGGCGAACCTCGGCCCGGACCAGCGCGGCGCGGGCCTCGGGGTCCTCCGGGTCCGCCCGGAGGGCTTCCTCGGCGCGCTCCTTGGCCGAGCGGGCCCGATCCACGTCGACGGTGGCAGCCAGCTCCGCCACATCGGAGAGGATCGTCACGCGGGTGTTGCCGGCCTCGTCGGGCGGCGACACCTCCACGAAGCCCTGGTGCACCGCGATGACCTGCTCGGAGCCGTCCTCCAGCTGCAGGCGAACCGGATGGGTGGCCAGCACGCCGATGAACGGGATGTGGCCGGGCAGGAAGGCGATGTCACCGGTCGTGGTCCGACAGATGACCATCTTCGCCTCGCCCGAGTAGGCGATGCGCTCCGGCGAGACGAGCTCGACCTCGAGGGCCATCAGGCGCCGGCCTCCAGCTCTGCTGCCTTGCGGATGGCGTCCTCGGCACCGCCGACGTTGAAGAACGCCTGCTCGGGCAGGTGGTCCAGGTCGCCGTTGACCAGCGCCTCGAAGCTCTCCACCGTGTCCTCGACCGGCGTGAAGATGCCGGGGAGACCGGTGAAGACCTCGGCGACGAACATCGGCTGGGCGAGGAACTTCTGGATCTTGCGAGCCCGGTCGACGGTGACGCGGTCCTCCTCGGACAGCTCGTCGATGCCCAGGATGGCGATGATGTCCTGCAGCTCCTTGTAGCGCTGCAGCATCTCCTGCACGCGTCGGGCGACCGCGTAGTGGCGTTCGCCGACGACCTCTGGGGTGAGGATCGACGACGACGACGCCAGCGGGTCCACCGCCGGGTAGATGCCCAGCGAAGCGATGTCGCGGGAGAGCTCCGTGGTGCCGTCGAAGTGGGTGAAGGCGGTGAACGGCGCAGGATCGGTGTAGTCGTCCGCCGGCACGTACACGGCCTGCAGCGAGGTGATCGATCGACCACCGGTCGAGGTGATCCGCTCCTGCAGCTCGCCCATCTCGTCCGCGAGGGTCGGCTGGTAGCCCACGGCAGCGGGCATGCGGCCGAGGAGGGTGGACACCTCCGATCCCGCCTGGGTGAACCGGAAGATGTTGTCGACGAACAGCAGCACGTCCTGGCCCTGCACGTCGCGGAAGTACTCCGCCATCGTCAGCGCGGACAGGGCGACTCGCAGGCGCACGCCCGGCGGCTCGTCCATCTGGCCGAAGACCAGGGCGGCCTTGTCGAGCACCGAGCCCGACTCGCCGAGGGCTGTCTCGCCCATCTCGATGAAGAGGTCGGTGCCCTCACGGGTCCGCTCCCCCACCCCGGCGAACACCGACACGCCGCCGAACTGGCTGGCCACGCGGTTGATCATCTCGGTGATCAGCACCGTCTTGCCCACGCCGGCACCGCCGAACAGGCCGATCTTGCCGCCCTGCAGGTATGGGGTGAGGAGGTCGATGACCTTGATGCCCGTCGCGAACATCTGGGCCTTCGGCTCCAGCGAATCGAACGGCGGGGCCTCGCGGTGGATCTCCCAGCGCTCGGTCTCGGGGATCTCCGCCACGTCGAGCGGCTGACCGAGCACGTTGAACACGTGACCGAGCGTGGCGTCGCCCACCGGCACCGAGATGCCGTGACCGAGGTTGCGCACCGCGGTGCCGCGGACGAGGCCGTCGGTCGGCTTCATGGCGATGGCTCGCACCCGGCTGTCGCCGATCTGCTGGGCGACCTCGGCCACCACTGCGGTGTCGGTGCCGTCCACCGTGATGGTGAACTCCAGCGCCTGGTTGATCTCGGGCACGGAGTCCGACGGGAACTCCACGTCGACCACGGGGCCGGCGATGGCGACGATGCGGCCGTCCTTCAGTTCGGTGTCGGTGACGGTCATGGTGGCTCCTGGGCTGCGTCTGGGGTGTTGCGGTCTGGGGTGATGCGGTCGGGGTGATGCGGTCTGGGGTGATCAGGTCCGTGCGGGACCCGAGGCATGGCTGTGGTCGAGCGGAAGGAACGGCTCCGTGTCGAGGTGGTGGAGGATCAGTTCGCCAGGGGTCTCCCTGTCGTCCGCGAGGGCCTCGGCCCCACCGATGATCTCCATGATCTCGGTGGTGATGGCGTCCTGGCGGACCTGGTTCATCTTCCGCGTGTACTTGACGATGAGCTCCTCGGCGTTGTCGGTGGCCGACTTCATCGCCCGCTGACGGTTCGCCAGCTCCGACGCCGCGGCGTCGAGGAGCGCGGCGAAGAGCCGGGACTCGACGTAGCGGGGCAGGAGCGTCTCCAACACGGCGGACGCCGACGGCTCGAACTCGAAGCCGGCGGTCGCTGTGGCGTCACCGCCCTCGCCGATCGTCTCGGTGTCCTCGAGCGGAAGGAAGCGGCGCACGACCACCTCCTGTGAGCCGATCGAGATGAACCGGGTGTAGACGAGGTCGATCCGGTCGCAACCGCCGTTCTCGAACAGGTCCCTGACCCGGGCCGCCACCGCAACGGCGTCCTCGAAGGAAGGGTTCTCCGAGAAGCCCTCGAAGCTCGCCTCGATCGGGTAGTTCCGGAAGCTGAAGTAGCCCTTGGGCTTGCGACCCACCGTGACGAGGGCGTACTCCTTGCCGTCGGATCGTGCGGCCTGCACCTCCCGTTCGGCGGCCTTGATGACCGACGAGTTGTAGGCGCCCGCCAGGCCGCGGTCCGCAGCGAGCACGACGACGCCGACCTTCTCGACCGCGTCCACCGGACGCAGGAGCGGGTGGTCGACCTCGGCACCGGCAGCGGCCAGGTCCTGGATCACCTGGGTGATGTGCTCGGAGTACGGACGGGCCTCGTTGGCGCGTTGCTGCGCCTTGACGACACGCGTGGCAGCGATGAGCTCCATGGCCCGCGTGATCTTCTTGGTGTTCTGGACGCTGGCGATCTTCCTTCGGAGGATCCGCTCCTGTGCACCGGCCATGCTGGCTCCCTAGGTCCCTTCTGCCTCTGACCCGCAGGCCTCAGACCGTCTGCTCGCCCTCGGGCAGGGTGCCCGAGTCGGTGACGCCGGCCTCGTCGCGGGTGACGTCCTCTTCGGGAAGGTGACGACTGGAGGTCGCTATGGTCGACTCGGCATCGCCCTGCGCCTCGGCCGCCGGGGCGGACCCCGCGGCGGTGGTGCCCTGGAACTGGGCGGCGTAGGCCTTGACGGCGGCGTCGAAGGCGTCCTCGTCCACGATCTTGCCGGTCGACCTGATCGAATCGAGCACGTCGGCGTGACGGGTCCGGAACCAGTCGAGCAGGCCGTCCTCGAACGAACGCACGTCGTCGACGGAGATGTCGTCGAGGTAGCCGCGCGTGCCCGCGTAGATCACGACGCACTGGTCCTCGACCGACATCGGGCTGTTGATGCCCTGCTTGAGCAGCTCGGTCAGGCGATAGCCGCGCTCGAGCTGCGCCTTGGACACGGCGTCGAGGTCGGAACCGAACGCAGCGAAGGCCTCGAGCTCGCGGAACTGCTGCAGGTCCGACTTGAGCGTGCCCACCGCGGTCTTCATGGCCTTGATCTGGGCAGCCGAGCCCACGCGGGACACCGAGATGCCGACGTCGACCGCGGGACGGATGCCGGACTTGAACAGGTCGTCCTGGAGGAAGATCTGGCCGTCGGTGATCGAGATCACGTTCGTCGGGATGTAGGCCGACACGTCGCCGGCCTTGGTCTCGATGATCGGCAGGGCGGTCAGCGAACCGGCGCCGTTCTCGTCGGAGAGCTTGGCGGCGCGCTCGAGCAGGCGCGAGTGCAGGTAGAACACGTCACCCGGGTAGGCCTCGCGTCCCGGCGGGCGGCGCAGCAGCAGCGACACCTGACGGTAGGCCTCGGCCTGCTTGGAGAGATCGTCGTAGACCACCAGCGCGTGCTCGCCGTTCTCCATCCAGTGCTGCCCCATGGCGCAGCCGGCGTACGGGGCGAGGTACTTGAACGGTGCAGGGTCGGACGCCGGGGCCACGACGACCACGGTGTACTCGAGCGCACCGAGCTCGGCGAGGGTGGCGACGGTCTGGGCGACGGTCGAGGCCTTGAGGCCGATCGCCACGTAGATGCACTTCACGCCCAGGCCACGCTGGTTGATGATCGTGTCGATCGCGACCGTGGTCTTGCCGGTCTTGCGGTCACCGATGATGAGCTCCCGCTGGCCACGGCCGACGGGGATCAGCGAGTCGATCGCCTTGATGCCGGTCTGCATCGGCTCGCCCACGGGCTGGCGGCCCATGATGCCCGGTGCCTGGATCTCCATGCGACGATCCTGGACGTTGGACAGCGGGCCCTTGCCGTCGATCGGCTCGCCGAGGGTGTTGACCACGCGGCCGAGCACGCCGTCGCCCACCGGCACCGACAGGATGTTGCCGGTGGCCTTGACGGTCTGGCCTTCCTCGATGGAGTCGACCTCGCCGAGCACCACGGCTCCGATCGAGTCCTCGTCGAGGTTCAGCGCCAGACCGAGGAGGCCGGACTCGAACTCGAGCAGCTCGTTGACCGCAGCGTCGGGCAGTCCGCTCACGCGAGCGATGCCGTCACCGACCTCGATGACCCGACCGACCTGGGTCAGCTCCACGTCGGGCGCGAAGCCCTCCAGGTTCTTCTTGATCGCCGCGGTGATGTCGGCGGTGTTGATCGTGAGCTCAGCCATCTCAGAAGGCCTCTCGGAGTTGGTTCAGACGGGTACGGACGGAGCCGTCGATGACCGAGTCGCCGATCCGGGTGACGATGCCACCCATCACGGTCGGGTCGACGACGTTGCGGACGGTGACGTCGATGTCGGTGCGGGCCCTCAGGGCCTGCGCCAGCTGCGCGATCTGGGCGTCGGTCAGCGGAACCGCCGAGCGGACCTCGGCGACGGTCTGTCCGTTGGCGGCAGCGGCCCGGTTGGCGAGCTCCTCGGAGATCGCCGACAGGTCGCCGATGCGACCGACCGACACGAGCATCGATGCGAAGCTCACCGTGGTGCGTGTGGCCTTGCCGTCGAGGAGGTCCTCGACGATCTGCGCTCGGCGCTCCACCGGAAGGTGGACGTCGGAGAGGGTGCCGCGCAGCTCGTCGTTGCTCTGCAGAAGGCGACCGAGGCGGAACAGCTCATCGGTCACCTCCGAGGTGGCGCCCTCGGCCGCGGCGATGCTGTAGGCGGCGTCGGCGTAGGCGGAGATCTGTGCGTCGCTCATGTTGGAATCCAGTTGCCGGGTGATGTCGGCGGTGTCGTGGTCGTTCGCGTCAGAGGTGTCGGCGTCGCGTCAGTTCTGCGAACCGACGGTGTTGATGTACTGGTCGATCAGGCGCTGCTGCGCCGCGTCGTCGAGGGAGCCGGCCACGACCTCCTCGGCGGCACCGAGGGCCAGCCGGGACAGCTCGCCCGACAGGTCGGCCGTCGCCTGGGTCCGGGTCGCGGTGAGGTCGATCGCTGCACGCTCGCGGAGCGTCACGATCTCGCTCTGGGTGCGGGTCGCGGTGTCGACGCCGAGGCGGTCGGCGGCTGCGCGGGCCTCTTCCACGATGCGGGCGGCTTCGGAGTCCGAATCGGCGAGCGCTGCCTTGATCCGGTCCCGCTCGGCCTCGGCCGCTTCACGTGCAGAGGCGGCCTCACCCAAGCGGTCATCGACCTTCTGGGAGCGGGCCTTCAGGCCGTTGGCCACGGGCGTCTTGCCGAACTTGACCAGCAGCCCGGCCACGATCAGGAACGACAGGGTCCCCCAGATGACCTCGTTGAAGTCGGCGGGCAGCCACTTGCCGTTGCTGCCCTCAGCGGCGAGAAGTGCGAGTGCGTTCATGTGTCGGTGTCCTTCCGGCCTCAGCGCTGGCCGCCGGAGCGGCTGACGTAGTCGTCGACGGTTCCCCGGTGCGCTGCCGCGTCGAGCGGGGCCTGCACCACCTTGGACGCAGCAGCGACCGCCAGATCGGCGACATCGCCGGTGAGCTGGCCGAGTGCGGCGGAGCGCTCGGCGTCGAGCTCGGCCAGCGCCGCCTGGCGCTCGGCGGCGATCTCGGTCTCGACCGCAGCGACCTGCTGGCTCCGCTCTGCCTCGGCGGCCGAGCGGGCCTCCTCCAGCACGCGCGACGCCTCACCTCGGGCCTCGCCGAGCGTGGCGTCGTAGTCGCGGCGCACCTGCTCGGCCTGCGCCGCAGCGGACTCGGCGGCCTCGTTGTCGGCCTGCACCTGCGCGTCACGCTGCGCCCGGACCCGCAGCAGCGGGGGCAGGCACACGTAGCGCATCAGGATCCACAGCAGGAAGAAGAACGCGGCGCCCCAGAAGATCTCCCCGATGGTGTCGGGGACGACGGGGTTGATCTTCGGTGCCTCTTCTGCTGCCAGCACACTCAGTTGAGCGAGCATCGGGTCACTCCGGTTCGTTGCTCAGGTCGGACGGGACTCAGGTCGGACGTATCGGCGCCTGGTTCGTGATCCGGAAGGATCAGACGAACTTCAGGAGGATGAAGACCACGAAGCCGATGAGGGCGAGGGCCTCGGTGAAGGCGATGCCGAGGAACATGGTCGTCTGGACCTGGCCGGCCGACTCGGGCTGACGGGCCATCGCCTGGACGGCCTGGCCGACGAGGTAGCCGATGCCGATGCCAGGGCCGATGGCGGCGAGGCCGTAGGCGAAACCGGCGGACGATGCGCCGTTGGCGGCCTTGAGGCCGTCGGCGTCGATGCCGTCGGTCGCCTGGGCGAGGATGCCGGCGGCGTGCTGCAGTGCGCTCATTGGATGGGTTCTCCTGTTTGCGATGGTCTGTCGACCGGGTTGCTGGTTGAAGATCTGGACTGGCTGGCTGAACGACCTGGGCCGGATCAGTGCGCCGGGTGCAGGGCGCCGCCGATGTACACGGCGGTCAGCAGGCTGAAGATGAAGGCCTGCAGGAAGGCGACCATGAACTCGAAGCCGGTGAAGGCCACGAGCATGGGGAAGCTCAGCACCAGGACACCGGCGAGGATGCTCGCCGACCAGAGCGTGATGCAGAGCACGGAGAAGGTCACCAACAGGATGTGACCGGCGAGCATGTTGGCGAAGAGACGGACGGCCAGGGAGAAGGGCCGAATGATGAAGGTCGAGAGCAGCTCGATCGGCGTCACCAGGATGTAGAGCGCCTTGGGCACCCCGGGCGGGAAGAGCGCGGACTTGAAGTAGCCGAGGCCGTTGTGCTTGACCCCGACGCCGATGAACATGACCCAGGCCACCACGGCGAGGACGAGCGGGTTGGCCATGCGGGCGTTGGCCGGCATGTGCGCGGTGGGGATGACCTCGAACAGGTTGCCGATCCAGATGAAGAAGAACATCGAGATCAGCATCGGCAGGTAGCGCCTGCCCTCGGGCCCGATCGCAGGCATCACGACCTGGTCCTCGACGAAGTCGATCGACGTCTCCATCACGTTCTGCAGGCCGGTCGGCACGAGCTTGGCGTTGCGGCCGGCGATGAGGAACAGGATCACCGGCACGACCATCGCGATGAGCGAGATGAAGGCGATCTTGTTGAACTCGAGGAGCGTGCCCTCGAGGAACCACGCCGGCCACTTGACGATGTGGTCGATCGGCGGGAAGTGCATCCCTCCGCCGCCCTCTTCGGAGGCGAGCACGGAGATCGGGGCGTTGAGCAGCGCGAGGCCGGGCATTCGGTCGGGCTCCTTCTACGGCGCGGTCGGAGACTGCGCTGACGGTGACGAGACGGACGGTGACGGGGCCGGCCCGGACAGGTCGTCCGCTGCCGGCAGGTACGGGTTGGGTGACGCCGCGGGCTTGAGCCCCGGGAAGGCGAGCGAGCTCGAGATGTGGCGCAGCTCCCAGAAGAGCAGGCCGAGGTGGGTGACGATGATCGTCAGCCCGAGCGGCACGAGCTCCACCCAGGGTTGGTTCCGGACCGCCAGCACGGCGACCATGATCAGGCCCAATCGGAGCAGGAACCCGAACATCGCCGCGGCTCCCATGGCAGCCGCGCCGATGCGGCCGCCCACCTGGAGCAGCCAGCCGGCGAGCAGGAAGTTCACGACGACGATGCCGAGGCCGTAGAGCGTCGAGTACACGCCGTCGAGACCCCAGAACGCGGCCGACAGGATCACCGCGACCGGCACGACCCAGATGCTGCGCTTCACGATGTCGACGGCGACCGCCATCGCAGGCGACGGACCATCCAGACGGGGCCCGAGCATCCCCTCCGCGACGGGGTCCTGCGGCGCGCTCACCGGAGCTCCTCCAGAACCTCGGTGCTGCCATCGTCACGCAGGTCACGGGCATCGGAGCGGTTGCGGGCGTGGTACTGCGCACCCGGGCGGTCCACCGGGATCCGACCCTGCTCTGCGAGCTGGTCGATCTGGCGGTGGTAGGAGAAGTACATCGATGCGCCCGCGCCGAGCGCTCCGAAGATCGCGAGGCCGACGGTGAACGCCGGCGTGGTGCCGAACATCCGGTCGAGCCACAGGCCGATGAGCGCCATGATGACCGGCGCGAACACGAGCTCGAAGCTGCCGGCGCTGCGATGGAGCGAACGCGTCAGCTCGGTCTGGGAGCCGTCATCGGGCTCGTGTGTCATGCGGTGCTCGGCCATGTGGTGCAACGGTTCTGACGACGACCAGACGCATCGGACGCTCCGGTGAAGTGCTTGTGAAACCTTTCGCAATCTACGTGCGAGGTGGCCCCGCCGCAAATCCGACGTCAGGCCCGTCGGGGCGTGCCAGCACTTGCGGGACGTCTCAGGCGTGCGGCCCGGGAGTGCCGGAGTAGGTGGGCGGGATGACCTGCTGGGACGGGGCATCGACGGGGCCCGAGGCCCGGTCGATCGCCTCGACGATCCGATCGGCGTTCGCGCGCTGCTCGTAGGAGGACCGGATGAGCCAGAAGCGCAGGTACCGCGCCAGCGAGTAGCGGACGAACAGCGCGCCGCCGGCGATGACCAGCGCGATGCCCAGGAACGAGCCCTGCGCCATGTACGCGCGTTGGTCTGCAGGCGAGTCGCCCATCATGCCGACCTGGACCGCGCCGAAGAGGGCGAGTGCGATCCCGATCACCATCAGCGCGACGCCCAGCGCCAGAAGGCGCTTCTCGCCGTCGGCGGAACCGCCCTTGAGCTTCAGCGAGTCGATCTCGTCGCGGAACTGCGCCACACGGACGGACTCGGTCCCGGCGGCCGAGGGATCCACGGTGGATTGGTCGATGGTCATGTTCTCCTGCTGCTCCTT
>JACDJC010001487.1_pt1 | contig 20646 bp, 10 predicted proteins | sample 7454191 | NCBI WGS metagenome assembly JACDJC01 (sample SAMN14253291, study PRJNA609438) | sludge metagenome | isolation source: sludge after 25d culture with pyrite and EDTA | collected 2018-12-20 | reverse complement strand
TGAAAGTTGTTCCTTTGTAAAATCCATGGTCTTCCTGGTTTTAGTTTTACATTTTGCTTGAAACACTCTTCGCAAAACTAATCCGGGAAGACTTTTCTTTTTCAAAAATCACCTGACAGACACACTTTTTGAAACACTATCCACAGGCTATTCCGATAATTATCAATATCTTGAAGTTCGAAATACAACTCGTTAATGTCTCCATCAACAAAAAATGATGTTTAACAGTACATGAATTTCGAAAAAGTAGCGTAGTTTAGTATCGGAAACCGAAAATAAAACCAAATTTGTGTGACACTCAAAAAACAACACGCTTTCTATGCAGGAATTTAATACCATACATACCTCTCGGACAATCATGTTTTCTGAGCTTTCGCAAGTCATGAACCGTGGAATGGATACTGTTGATTTCAACAATATTCTCCAATTGAATGTCGCCAATAAACTATCGAACTCAAATCTGATAAAAACAAATAGGTACCTTAAGCAACTGTATCAATTGGATATTTCTGATTTGACATTTCGTTGCTTTCAGCATTATTGGAAATTGTCGGACGATAACAGCAAACCGGTTTTATCGCTGCTTTTTGCAATAAACAATGATACATTGTTGAGGGAAAGTGTTGACCTGGTGGTTGCCTCTCCTTTAAAGGAAAAGATTCACATCGAAAAGTTTGATGAGAACATTGAAAATTTTCATCCGGGGCGTTATAGTGCGAACACTCGTCGCAGTGCCGCGCAAAATATTGCCAGCTCATGGAAACAGGCTGGTTATATTGAGGGTAAAGTAAAGAGCATCAGGATTGAACCCGGGCAAACCTATCAGACTGTCGCGTTTGCCTTTTTGCTTTCATATTTGAATGGAGAAAGGGGTGATTTCATTTTGACGAGTAAAGTCGTTAAGGCTTTAGCCATCGAAAATGAGAAAGTCAGGGATTTAATCCGACAAGCGGCAACGCACGATTTAGTGCAGTACCAGCAAGGTGGAAATGTTACGGTTATTTCATTTGAAAATCAGTTAAATCAAATTCATAATGGCCAATAGTGTTGATGATTTGCTCAGTGCCTATGAAAAGGTATTGAACATGAATTGGGAAGCTACCTTGTCAGGACAGGAACGTATCTGGTTTTTGGTTTACGAGCCTGAGTTGCAACGCAAAGTTGATTTCCGCCTGGTTGACTTTGAAAACACAACCAAAAAGGCGGGCAAGAAATGGGCAACTGTTTCACTCAAAGATGCTTTTCCCACCTGGATGTCAATGCACGATTACCGTGAAGAATATTTCAATGAACCTGAAATACTTGTAGACCAACTCGAGTTTGAATTCAAAAATTGGGTAATTAAAATGTCAATCGAGAAAATAGAGCAACAAAATGCTGATGAGCAAACAGTATTGGCCATCACTGATGTTGCCTCAATTTTCGGATTTGCACGGCTTTCCGATATTTTAAACCATGTTGCCAGTCAGGTCAAAGGAAGACTTCTGGTATTTTTTCCTGGTGAATTTGAGAAGAATCAATTCAGGTTGCTCGATGCCCGTGACGGTTGGAGCTACCTGGCACGTCCAATAACTGCTTAAACCTATAACCCACATGAAGAATAAAGATCTGTTTGTCCTGAATCCCGATGATAATAACCTCCTCAACGATGGGGTGGTTGAAATCAACATATCAAAAGATGATAAAGGGATCGCCACTTTAAGGCATGAATTGAAAACCTTCGTTTGTGAAGGCGAATACCAAAAGGGACTCTTCCGTATACTCGAAACATATCTCAAAAATATCGACCAGCCCAAACAACCGGCAGTCTGGGTGAGTGGCTTCTTCGGAAGCGGTAAATCGCACCTGGTAAAAATGCTGGGATATTTATGGCAGGACTATGCATTTTCCAATGGGGAAACGGCACGAAATCTCAAACCTCTCCCACAGGATATCAATGATTTGTTTTTGGAGCTCGAAAAAAAGCAAAAAATTCAGGGGCGATTAACCATTGTGGGTACTTTAAAAGACTTCCCATCGGTTGACATTCGTTATTCATTCCTTCAATTGGTGTTGCATGCACTTGGATTGCCGCCACAGTTCCATCACTTCAAATTTGTGTACTGGGCAAAGCAGGAAGGGATTTATGACGGGCTTAAGGAAATTGTGGAGGCTCATGGAAAAGATTTCAGGAAAGAGTGTGAAAATTTATTTGTTTCCTCTGTGCTGGCAAAAGCTGTTTTGCAGTTAAAACCTGATTTTGCCGAAAATGAAGCCCAGGTAAAAGAAAACTTCAAGGCGAATTTTAAGCGACAGGATAGTATCAGTCGCGATCAATTCATCGATACCCTAAAGACCGAAGCACTTCCTTTGTTTTTTGGCAATAAGATTCCATGTACGATCATAGTACTTGATGAGGTACAACAATTTATCGGGCAGGATGGGAACAAGACCATTGATATCCAGAACCTGGCCCAGGATGTTTGCAGTAACTTCGATGGTAAGTTTTTGCTGGTTGGCACCGGACAGAATGCATTGGCTGAAACACCCCAGCTGGCACCTCTCCAGGATCGATTTTCCATCAAGGTATTGCTGTCCGATACCGATGTTGAAACAGTGACAAGGAAAACCATCCTTGAAAAGAAACCTACAGCCGTTGCAGCCATTGATATTAAAATTGAGTCGTCAATGGGTGAAATTTCTCGTGTGCTCCACGGTACCACTTTTGGCTATACCACAGATGACCGTAAAACGGCCGTGGCAGATTATCCATTGATACCTCCCATCCGGAAATTCTGGAAGAAAATACTGCAGGTTATTGACGTAGCCGGTACTACCGGTCAACTGCGAAGCCAGATTCGGGTGGTGAACGATTGCGTGAAAGTGCTGGCGCATAAAGACCTGGGGAATATTATTCCGGGTGACTTCATTTATGAGCAAAAACAGCGAGACCTTTTGCAAGGTGCATTATTGCTTCAGGAGACCAATAACCTTATAGAAGAACGTAAGGCGAAAGGTGGCGACAGCCATCTTGAAGGGCGTATTCTCAGTGTGGTATTCCTGCTCGATCAGCTCCCCAAAAACACACAGGGGACCCTTCCTAAATCAAACGCGGTAACCATAGCCGACTTGCTGGTCGACAACCTGAATGAACCTACTGATGGGTTCAGGAATAAGGTCAAAGATTTGTTGGTCAAACTGGCGGATACGGATAAGGTGTTGATGCGTGTGGGGGATGAATTTAAGCTTCAGACCAAGGATGGTGCCGAATGGGAACAGGAATATACCAAACATGCCGTGGCCATCAACTCAAAAGGGGAAGACAAAATACAGGCACTCAGGCAACAAAAAATCATTGAAACTTATAAAAAAATAACCGGTACGCTCACCATTTTACATGGAAACTCAAAACAAACGAGGCCATTCGAGTTATGGGATAAAGACGAAAAGCCCAATACCGATAGCAGGCTCAATCTGTGGATCCGTGATGGATGGATCGAAAACGATGCCATTGTGTTAAACGAGATTAGGAAAGAAGGCATAAATGCACCCTTGGCTTACATCTTCATAAAAAAGATGCGTGATGCTGACATTCGCAGCGAAATAATCAGGTACCTGGCAGCAAAAGACACCCTGGCTACAAAGGGGCATCCTTCAACCCCCGAGGGGCAACAGGCAAAAAAAAGCATGGAGTCGCGACAGAATAGTGCTTTGACAGCCATACAGGACATCATTGACAAGATTGCTGCAGATGGAATGGTTTATTTGGCCGGAGGCACATTGGTAGATGGAGGTACCCTTCGTGAAAACATAGAAACTGCCCTGTATAGTATTGCCGATCGGCAGTTTACCGATTTCAGGAACAAGGCCGATTATAGTGATTGGGATAAAGCCCTCAGGAAAGCTCTGGAGGGTGATATCGATGCATTGAAAAAAATCAACTACAGCGGCGATGTAAAAGACCATCCTGCTTCTATTGACATTCTGCGTTTTATTGGAAATGCAGGACCAAAAGGCAAGGAAATAAGGGAACATTTCATGAAAGCTCCTTATGGATGGAGCCAGGATGCAATAGATGCCATCCTGATGGCGCTCAAAAATGCCGAGTTGGTCTCATGCAGTGACCCGGCAGTAAAGCAAGCCACCATCAGCCAGGCAGTCTTTAAGAAAGAGGTACATACCATTTCGGCAGCCGAAAAAATGAAAATCAGGAAAATATTCCTGGATGCTGGCATTAATTGCAAGTCAAGCGAAGAACTCGCAGCCTCAACCCAGTTTATACAAAGGATGAAACAACTTGCCGAAACAGTGAGTGGAAGTGCCCCGTTGCCTGAACCCATCAATATTCAGTTTTTAAAAGACATTGAAAACCTTGACGGCAACCAGCGATTGCGAACAATCATTGATGAACAGGCTGACCTGACAGCCAAATACACTGATTGGCAAAAAAAGGAAACAATTGTTGCCAAGCGAATGCCAATGTGGACCTTGCTTACCGAACTGGAAAACCATGTTTCATCGGGTGAAGATTCCAATGGTCTTTCCGAACAGGTTGAAGCCATCCGCACCGATCGGCTGTTCTTTCACGAGCCCGATACCATTGAGCCTTTGTTGAACAAGGTGACTGATCTGTTGAAGGACCAGCTCAATGAAGCAAAGAACCGTTACCTGGCGGTTCATGCCCGGAACATGGATGAACTGCAGGCCAACCCATACTTCAACAAACTTACAACAGAGCAAAAACATTCCATACTTGCAAAACACCAGTTGTTGTGGAAACCGGAAATAAAGGAATCCACGGCACACGGGTTAAATAACGAGTTGAAAAACAATTCGCTCGACCAGTGGGCAACCAGAATCACGGCCCTCCCCGAATGGTTCCGCAATGCGCTTGAGGAAGCAATGAAAATAGCCATCCCTGCTGCCCGTTCGTTTAAACTTCCCAAACAAACCATATCAAACAAATCAGAATTGACAGATTACCTGGAACAAGTAAAAGCAGAAATCGAGAAACTATTGGACGAAGGGAATCCTGTCATCTTAAAATAACCAGCCATGCCATTTTTAACTTCACAACAGCGAAACTCGCTTGAGAAAGTGGTGATCAGCGCACGGAAAAAAGCTGAGGAAAGTGCTTTCAATATCCTGAAAAGCCTTGCGGTTGACCATCACGAGCCATTCACACACCAGACGGCCGAACAAAGGGCCTTGCGTAACAGCCTGAGGGCAAAGGCCAGGTTGCTGGGTGACGTAAAACTACCCGACGACAGGCACGAAATAGAGAACCTGTCGCATGAACTCGCCTATGAATACTGGCATAAATTGCTGTTCGCCCGTTTTCTCGAAGTCAATAACCTGTTGGTGCACCCGGTCGAGGAGGTGTCAGTTTCGCTCGAAGATCTGGATGAATTGGCTGGAGAGGAGGGTTTTGCCGACAAATGGGAGGCAGCGGCTGCGTATGCCTCAAAAATGTTGCCTGCCATTTTCAGGGTCGAAGATCCACTGATGCAGATATCCTTTGCCCCCAACGATCGGATTGCCCTGGAAGGGATACTGGGAACGCTGGAGCCGGATATTTTTAAGGCCGACGATGCCTTGGGCTGGGTATACCAGTTTTGGCAATCCGAAGCAAAAGCCACCATTAATGCAAGTGGTGAAAAAATTGATGGCAAGCGACTGCCGGCAGTTACACAGTTATTTACCGAGCCCTACATGGTCAACTTTTTGATCGACAACACCCTGGGTGCATGGTGGGTTAGTCGCAACCCAGGTGTAAATCCACCCTGCAGATTTGAATATTTGCGTTGTTTGGATGACGGCACACCGGCAGCAGGCAAGTTTGAAGGCTGGCCCGAAAAGACAGCAGAAGTAACCGCCCTCGATCCCTGCATGGGATCAGGTCACTTTCTCTGTTCCCTGTTTGATGTTTTAACAGCTTTACGAATGCACGAAGAGGGACTATCCCGTGAAGAAGCCACCGACCGTGTGATTGCCGAAAACTTGTTTGGACTGGAGTTAGACCCCCGCTGCACACAGATCGCCGCCTTTAACCTGGCCCTAACGGCATGGAAATTCTGCGGATATTACAAGGAATTGCCCGAAATGAACCTGGCTTGCAGTGGTATTGCACCCAAAGGAAAAGTGGAAGATTGGGTAAAACTGGTCGGTAAGGTGGAGCGTGCTGACGACCGGCAACGCATGGAAAACGGCATGCGGGCACTATATAACCACTTCCAGTTGGCTCCCGAATTGGGAAGCCTGCTCGATCCAACAACCATCAAGGCCGACGCCTTTACCGCCAGCTTCGAACAATTGCAGCCGGTCTTGAAGAAAGCCCTGGAAAACGAGCGGGATAATGAAGTGCTCGCAAGGGGTGTGATGGCGGCTGGAATAGCTAAAGCAGGAGAATTGCTTTCGAAAAAATACACATTACAAATTACAAATGTTCCATATTTGTCTCGAGGAAAACAAGAAAAAATAATTGCCGACTATTGCGAGACAAATTTTACTGAAGCAAAAGGCGATTTAGCCACCGTGTTTTTGGAAAAGATGTTAAAATCGAACAGCCAGGGGGGGACTTCTTGCAGTGTTATTCCTCAGAACTGGCTTTTTTTAACCACCTATAAAAAATTCAGGGAGAAACTGCTGAAAAATGAAACTTGGAATTTGGTGGCTCGTTTGGGAGCAAAAGGTTTTCAAACTCCAATGTGGGATTTCAATGTCATGCTTATTACATTATCCCATACTAAAACCTCCGACACCCATTCACTTGTCGGGCTGGATGTTTCAGAGGCGCCCAATGCCGCTAAAAAGGATGCTGCACTCAAAACAGCCGAAATCAAAACCATCAACCAGAAGGAGCAGTTGGGGAATCCGGATGCAGTTATTTCAGAAATTCAGCGAGATTTGCCGTTTCTCTCAGAAATTGCAGATACTTATGAAGGATTGTCATCAGGGGATATTGCGAGGTTCATAAAAGATTTCTGGGAAATTGAGGAAGTTGATAACATTTTGTGGGCATTTTTATCCGGTGCTGTAACTAAAAGCATGTATTATGGAGGTCGAGAGCAAGTAATTTTTTGGGAAAATGGAAACGGTGATTTTGTAAATTATCCAGGTTCCTATTTAAAAGGTGCTAAAGCATGGAGGAAAGAAGGAATTAGGATTACATTAATGAGCAATAAAGCAATTACTATTTACACAGGTGAACTTTTCGACAAAAATGCTGGAACCCTAATTCCAAAGAAAAACAGTTATTTAGCAGCTATATTTACATTTTGTGTTTCTATTGAATTTGAGAAATTCGTTCGCCAAATAAATCCTTCACTTTACGTTCCAATTAAGACACTTTTAAAAGTTCCCTTTGACTTAGAATACTGGCAAAAAGTCGCAGAAGAAAAATACCCCAATGGCCTGCCCAAACCTTATAGCGATGACCCAACCCAATGGCTTTTCCATGGCCACCCGTTAAAGGCAGAGCAGGCGCTTCATGTTGCTGTTGCACGTTTACTGGGCTATCGGTGGCCAGCTGAGAGTGATCAAGAAATGGAACTCAGCGATGAGGCCCGAGCACTGATCCGTCAGGTTAGAGATCTGGAGCTTCCTTTTGATGAAGACGGCATTGTGTGCTTACCCCCGGTGTATAACGAATACCCTGCAGCTGAAAGACTTAGGCAATTGTTGCAAAAAACATGGGGTGATAAATGGAGCAATACTGTTTTGGCTGAATTGCTCAAACAAGCGGGCTCCACCAAAAATAACCTGGAGGATTGGTTGCGAGAAGAGTTTTTTACGCAACACTGCAAGGTGTTTCAAAACCGGCCATTTATCTGGCACATTTGGGATGGACGCAAGGATGGCTTTTCGGCCCTGGTTAACTACCATAAATTAGACAAGGAGAACCTGAAAAAACTCATTTATACCTACTTAGGTGACTGGATACGCCAGTGCGAGGCCAAAAGAAATGCCGGTGAAAGCGGTGCCGATGGCCTGCTGAACGCTGCCTTGAAACTAAAAGAGAAGCTTGAACTGATCCTGGTGGGCGAACAACCTTACGACATCTTTGTCCGCTGGAAACCACTGAATCAGCAACCGATAGGATGGGACCCCGACCTAAACGATGGCGTCAGGTTAAATATCCGTCCCTTTGTGGAGGCAGGTGTCCTTCGCAGCCGCTTTAACATCAAATGGGGCATCGACCGCGGCAAAAATCCTCCCGGAAGTCCCTGGGGCGAGATCCGGGATAATGACAGGCATTTGAGTCTGGAAGAAAAGCGTAGGTCAAGAATTAACTAAAACATTTTGCAATGAAGGAATCATTATTTGATAGATTTAAGCAACTTTTCAATGAATACAAGAGCAGTGAGCAATACGAATACAGAAAAAAACAATATGCTTTTGTAGGCCTCGCCAGGGAAATAATTCTTGAGACACTGAAACATTCGGCATTGCAAAATGAGCACCTTACTGGACTGATTCAAATGCTCAAAGCGGAATGTACCGAAAACACTTTTGATAAATATCTGGCGATTAATATTTTAGATCTTCAAAAGAAGAGTGAATTCAAATCAGAGTTTAAAGAAATAGGCAATCTGGGATATACTGGGACCGGATTAAATTCTGTCAATAATTTGACAGAAGAACAACTGTCCCACGTAAAAACTTTCCTGCAAAATGCGTTTAACGTTACAACTGCTGAAGAGGCTTATCAAATTTGTCAACAATTTGAGCAATTGAATATTCCACAAGTCAAATCAGGTATATACTCTCCATGGCTATATTACATTAATCCATCGTTATTTCCAATTTCAAACAATACCCACGATAATTTCAAGAAATGGTTGAATCTTTCAGCCGACTATCCCAACTACATTCATGACTTTAAAAAGCTGAGCAGTTTAGTGGATGAAACTGATTTAGGTCCGCTTGACGATTTTGCACACCGTTTTACAACAGATGAATATTATTGGGATGTCGATGGTTTTATCAAAAAACTACATTCAAGATTTCCAAAAATATGGAGATGTGCCACATCCGGGCAATGGGAAAACTTTCTAACAAAAAGTGTTTTATCAATCAATTGGCTTGACAATACCATTGACTATAAAAAGATTAAGAAATTTAAAGAAGGCAAAATTCCTCTTTCAAGGTGGGTGGAAAAAATGAAGGAAGGAGATTTAATCTTCCTCCTTGATAAATACAACTACTTTGGAATTGCTGTTGTAAAAAGCCAATACAAGTACCAGGAAAACGACAAAGTTTTTTCAGATAAAACTTGGCCTTGTATTGATATCGAATTTATTCATTATTTGGATAATCCTGTCAACCATGATTTAAATATTACCCATACCAACCCTGCAACATTTTTCGAATTGCAAGGACTGAGTTTTGATGAGAAAAGTACCCTCTTGTATATTCGAAAATCATTTCCTGAAGCCATCGAAAAGTTGAATGGGTATTTGAAGTCATTAAACCCCGTTATTAAAACCGATATGACAAACAGTCAAACAATAAATTTTCCTATAAACTCAATACTTTACGGCCCTCCCGGAACCGGCAAAACCTTCCACTCCATCAGTCATGCAGTTGCCATTATCGATAATGAAAAGGTTGAAGATGTATTAACCCGTTGTGAGACAGACCGCGAAGGAGTTAAAAAGCGTTACGAAGAATTGGTAAAATCAGGCCAAATTGTGTTTTGCACCTTCCACCAAAGCATGGGATATGAGGATTTCATTGAAGGCATCAAGCCGGTATTAGATGAAGAGGAAAACAATGGCAATCCGCACTTAACATACAATGTGAAAGACGGGATCTTCAAGAATCTATGTCTTGAGGCGGCATTTTCATACGTACAAAAACAAGCCACGGCAGAGACAAAACGGGTATTGGATTTTTCGGAACAATATGACCAATTTGTTAGGTCAACGGGTGAACAATTAGACCAGGGCGAAATACCGGAAGTTTTCACGATCAGCAACCAAAAGGTGATTATTGACAACATTTCCCAGAAAAACAATTTGACGGTGAGACACGAAAACGGAGCCCGGACCTATATTGTTTCCAAACAACGTTTAAGTCAGCTTGCCCAGGCATTCCCCAACCTGAACACCATTACAAATATATATGACCAATTCGGATCGGTTATAGGTGGGAGCAACGCATCGGCCTATTGGGCTGTATTAAACGCCATCCGTATGAAGTATGGCAAAATGGTGTTTGATGAAAAATCGCCTTCGCTGGAGAAAGAATACACAACCGATGAAAAAATGTCGGCAGTTGAAACACTGAAAAACGAGAATTATAAAATTGATAATTCCAAAAGGTTTGTCCTTATCATTGATGAAATAAACAGAGGGAACGTAGCCCAGATTTTCGGGGAACTGATAACCTTGATTGAAAGTGACAAAAGGTTAGGTCGTAAGGAAGCGCTACAGGCAACCCTACCATACTCTGTCAAGAAGCTAGGCGTTCCCCGCAATTTATACATTGTTGGCACTATGAACACGGCCGATCGCAGCGTGGAGGCATTGGATACCGCCCTGCGCAGAAGGTTCTCGTTTATTCACATGAAACCGGAAGAACTAAAACTTCCCTTGGATTGTGATGGTATAAACCTTCAAAAATTGCTTGAAACCCTGAACCGAAGGTTAAGGATCTTAAAGGACGAGGATCATACCATAGGACATGCCTGGCTGATGGGGGTTCAAAACCTTGAAGATATTAAAGCAGTTTTTGCCAACAAGATACTGCCCTTGTTACAGGAGTATTTTTACAACGATTACGAGAAATTGGGCCTTGTTTTGGGCGATGCATTTTTCGTTACCCCGCACGAAAGGGTTGGAGGCAACGAATTTGCCAGTTTTACGGGGAGCAACGGATTGGCAGGCCAATACAATAGTATGTACATCTATAAACTCAAAAACCCCTCTGATCTTACCAAAGAGGATTTTCTAACTATGAATACTGTCATTACAGAAAATGAGGTTTGACTCCCTTATACAAGTATTTGAATATGAATTCCTGGCTATCGACAAAAGGGGATTCACGCATGGCCATTGGGAAGCCTTGGGTAAATACAACGAGGACCATGGAGGTAACTTTTTTAAATTAACGCACAATGGGGTTAAGTTCCAGCAATATGTTGGCGTGATACAGGTAGGGAACCTTACCATTGAAATATTGCCGAAAATTGAGCGAAACAAGGGTGCTGATGGCACCAAGGCCGAATGGCAAAAGGTACTCATTGATATGCTGCGGGAGTGCAACTGGATAAAAGTATATGCACATGAGAAGGCCTCATTGCGGTTTAAGTACAATAGCATCTTGGAGGCTTATCTCGAACTTTTCGTTTCCGAATGCGAGGAATTGGTCAGACAGGGACTCATCAAAAAATACCGGGCACAAAGTGGCAATTGCCATTCACTCAAGGGGAAGTTGTTGTTTTCAAAAAACATCAAGGAAAACCTGGTACACCAGGAGCGTTTTTATACCCGCCATCATGTGTACGACCGAAACAACATTTTTAACCAGATTTTGCATAAGGCGCTAAATATCATTCCTTTCTTAAGTCAAAGTCCCTTGCTCAGGGATAGGGTTTTTAGCATTCTGCTTGCATTCCCCGAATTGGAGGATTTGTTGGTCAGGTCTGAAACATTCGAAAATCTGGTATTCGACCGAAAAACGGCGCCCTATCGCGAGGCCATGGAAATAGCAGCCATGCTGTTACTCAACTATCGGCCCGACATTAGCAAGGGGCAGAATAACGTGCTGGCTATCTTGTTTGACATGAATGATTTGTGGGAAGAGTATATTTTCAGGCAGATAAAGCGACACGGTTTCGAAGGCTGGAATATTAACGACCAGGTCAGGAAGGACTTCTGGAAACGAACCAACCCCACTTACCAGAATAAAACCATAAGGCCCGACATCATCATTTCAGCCAACGGGAGAAGGATTATCATCGACACCAAATGGAAATTGCCTGATGACGATGTTCCATCTGACAATGATTTGAAACAGATGTATGTGTACAACCAATACTGGGAAGGAATATCCATTCTTTTATATCCTGGGGCGCATAGTTCCAAAAACCCTGATATGATAGAGGGTGAATTTTATCCTCTTCCGAACGTAAAAAGGGATATTACATCTGGCGACGATGGAGAGATGATAAAAAAGACGGAAAAATGTGGATTGATGAAAATCTCTGTTCTCGACAGTAATAAAATGCTCGACCAGAAAATTGGTAAAAAAATAAATGAATATTTAAGGGACAAAATTCTGATATGAAGCAGAGTCTATTCGATAAGGTGTACCAGGCTTTAATACAGGCAGAAAGCCATAATAGCAGCATCATGGCAAAGCCGGAGGTTATCCTGTGGCCCGACCCCGAGCGTCAGTGGGAAGAAGTGATGCCATCCTTACAGGAAGAAATTTCACATATTCTGATATACGGCAACTACAATAAAGAGAAGAGACAGGGGCCAGCCATCTGGATCAAATGCATGGTTGCCAAGATGCTGACGGAGGCCAATTGGGACGACTCAAAGGTTCCGGTCATTTATCTGCCGGGTATATCCAAGAACAAATTACGCAATGTTGAACATGCCGGGTTGGACATACAGCCGCTTTTGGAATATCAATATACAGGAACCTTGTTTTTGCAGGAAAACGGTAAGGAATGGACGGTTTTGGCCTTTATGGAGAATAGCATTGACGGTTTAGGTTTAAAGGTGGCAAAGGATAATGCCACAAAGGATGCCTTAAAAAAATCACTTCCGTTAATCTTTCGTGACAATGATGTCTTTGTTGGGAAGTCGGTAATTGATGCCGCTTTTCTGAACAATTACATTTTCCCGGATGTAATCCCGGCCATACTTGCATGGATGTGCAAAGGCCCTGCATGGATTGAAGCCCTCACTCCAGGCAAACGAGAGGTCTTTACTGCATTATGCATCTCACAGTTTGAGTTTGAACCTGATCACAAAAACATAAAAGCCATCGCCGAAAAGTTGGGAGCTCAAAAAAATGCATGGAAGCAGGTATGGCAATTCTATACCAATGCGCCAGCAAAATTTCCTGAGATAGAACAACTTTTGCGCATGGCCAAACCGGCCGATCTGGGGACTGGATTTTTTGAGTTGCCCCGCGAAAGCTGGCCTCAGGTAAACGAAGAAATGGAAGATACGCTCAGGAACGAATTGAATAAACTGGTGAAGAAAGATCATACCGGCATCGTCTCAGGCCTTAATAAGCTGCTTCAGGCTAATAAAGAAAGGTCAACATGGGTTTGGACAGAATTAGGCGATTCACCCTTGCTAAGGGCTTTAAATCATCTTATCCGGCTTGCAGAAAGGGTCAGTGTACCTTATCCATCAAATTCGTTGAATGAGTTGGTATTGTTTTACACAACATCGGGATATGAAGTCGATACGGCCATGAGGAAAGCTTATATATCGGTTAAAACTCAAAAAGACAGAAAAGTTGTGACCGATCTTATAAGGCTCCTTTATCAGCCATGGCTTGAAAATATCACAATCAAATTTCAAAAACTGACCATTCAGGATTTGTCGTCATACAGATCAAAAGGGCCAGCCGCTGATGAACCTCCCTTCTACTTGTTTGTGGATGCTTTCAGGTTTGAAGCAGCCAGGGAGTTCGAGGATAGATGCAGGAAGCATCATCTTAAAACCGAATTGTTGGCCACCTATTCAGCTTTGCCTACCCTGACCTCTACTGCAAAGGTCAAAGCGAGCCCTGTGGCGCGGGAGGTATCTGTCACCAGCGAAATAAAAGATTTTACCCCTCAGTTTAAGTCGGGCAAGTATGCCAATATAGTTGCCCTGAGGGAGGAGTTGGAAAAGGCCGGTTATTGCCATGGTGTCAAGAAGGGTTTTGACCCGGGTAAGAAATATTGGGTTGAGATTGGCAGTATTGACACCCATGGGCACGACGAACAAGCGGAGATGTTGCGGAGGATGGATGATCTTTTTGATGAGATCATGGAGATAATCAACATAGCCGAAGAAAGTGGCTTAAAATCAGTAAAAATTGTAACTGATCATGGTTGGTTAATGCTGCCCGGTGGGTTACCAGCCGAAAAGATGGTAAAAGACCTGACTATTGCCAGGTGTGGCAGGTGTGCCCTGATCAAGGAAGGTGTAAAAACAGAATTCACGCAGTTGCCCTGGGAATGGAATCCGCTCACCTATGTGGCCTACGCACCTGGCATATCATTCTTCAAGGTTAACGAAGAGTACGCACATGGCGGGATCTCCTTACAGGAATGCATCATCCCCGAATTGACCATAACCATAGAGCAAAAGGAACAGATTAATGCCAAATTAACGGCTGTTAAATGGAGCAACCTAAGGTGCAATGTCGAAACCGAATATGCCCCTGATGGATTTAAAGTGGACATCCGGACAAAATATAATGACGCAAGCAGTTCAGTCGTCATATCAGTAAAGAAGGTTATTGAATCCAATGCCTGTTCACTACTAGCCGACGACGCTGCCCTCGATTCTGCGGCCTTTATTGTGCTGACAGATGAAAATGGAATGATAATCGATAAAATGAACACCACCATAGGAAATTAGTTATGGAACTGGATAAAATAGATGCCATTTCGGCAAAGGCTTTTGAAGGGTATGTAGTTAAAAAAGACCTTCTTGAACAATTCAGGAAAACCTATCCCATACCCACATACGTCATTGAATTTCTCTTGGGCAGATATTGCGCCACCACAAACCCGATCGAAATTTCCGAAGGACTCGAAGTAGTCAAGCGCCAATTACAGGATCGGACCGTTCGCCCGGGCGAGGAGGAATACTTTAAATCCAAGGCCAGGGAAAGGGGTACGATCAGGATTATCGACATCATCACTGCCCGGTTGGATTCCAAAACAGACAGTTACCTGGCGACTCTCCCAAGCCTTCGTTTGAATAATGTGAGGATTACTGCTGAAATGGTCAGCGAGAATGACAGAATGCTCACTGGCGGGTTTTATGCCGAGATTGATTTGGAGTACGATGCCGCCATTGCATTGGAAACCAACGGTAGACCGTTTGGTATAGCCGGGCTTCGCCCCATCCAGTTGTCACAAAGAAATGTCCTCGACACTTTATACAAGGGAAGGGAATATTTTACACTCGAAGAATGGAAAGATTTCCTGGTAAGAAGCGTTGGCATGGAACCATCAGAATTAAGCCAAAAAGCTAAAAACGTACTATTTGTCCGAATGATCCCTTTCGTGGAGAGAAATTACAACCTCATAGAACTGGGTCCTCGTGGTACAGGAAAATCGCACCTATATCAGCAAATTTCACCCTATTCCCATTTAGTGTCGGGAGGTAAAGCTACAGTGGCCAAGATGTTTGTAAATATGGGCAACGGGGAACGAGGCTTGGTTTGTAAGTATGACGTGATTTGCTTTGATGAGGTTTCAGGTATCTCATTCGACCAGAAAGATGGCGTCAACATCATGAAGGGATACATGGAAAGCGGCGAATTCAGCCGTGGGAAGGAGCCCATTCGCGCCGACGGGGGTATTGTCATGGTTGGTAACTTTGATGTTGATGTTGAGCATCAGCAAAGGGTAAGCCACTTGTTTGGTCCTCTTCCCAAGGAAATGCGTGACGATACTGCTTTTATGGATCGTATTCATGCCTATGTTCCCGGATGGGACTTTCCGAAACTGAATAAATCATTTCTCACGAACCATTTTGGATTGGTAAGTGATTTTCTTTCCGAATGCTGGACCCGTCTTAGGGACATCAACCGGATTACTTCTGTTTTGCCCCGTATCGATTATGGAGGAGCTTTAAGCGGCCGTGATACCACTGCAGTCAATAAAACGGTAAATGGCTTGTTAAAACTCATGCAACCAGATCCGGCATCACCCGTATCTGACGAATTGCTGGAATGGGCTGTTAAAATCGCCATGGAATACCGACGGAGGGTAAAAGAGCAACAAAAAAGAATAGGTTCAGCCGAATTCAGGAACACCCATTTCAGTTATCGGTTAGGGGAAAATGGAGTTGAAACTTTTGTGACCACACCCGAGATACATAGCGAAAACACCATTGGAGAAGATCCGCTGCCACCAGGCCAGGTTTGGACCTTGAATGCGGGCGGGCAGGAAGAAAATGTGGGATTATACAAAATGGAAATCAATGTGGGTCCGGGTTCGGGAATTAAAATACTTAACAAACCAACACCACCGCCATTCCAGGAAAGTGTACGTTTTGCCGAGCAAAACCTTTATAGCAAGAGTAAGCTGCTGATAGGTGACCGTGATCCCAGATCACATGAATTCTCTATTCAGTTACGGGCATTTGATGCATCGAAGAGCGGAAATGGCACAGGTATGGCCGTTCTCATTGGTCTATGCAGTGCCATGCTTGAGAAAAATATAAAAGGAGGCGTTGTAATCATTGGTCAATTGAATCTGGGAGGGTCGCTCGACATGGTTTACAATGCGGTCAACCTTGCCGAAATAGCCGTCGAAAAAGGGGCAACCACGCTTCTAATACCACTCAATGCCAGAAAACAACTCAACGACCTTTCAGACGATATGATCACAAAAATCAACATCCAATACTACTCCGATTTAAAGGACTGCTTGATGAAGGCTTTGGTGGAGTAACTGATTGACAGCTACGTTATGGATCTGGGATAGTGTTAATTGTGAATTGCCATGTAATATTCACTTTTATAGGTATATAGATTCTTGCATAACATGACAGAGGAGAATGTTACATTGCTAAACTGTCAACCTCAAAATAACCTGACTGACAAAATTGCCAAAACTTAATATATGTTAATTGTGGTATAAATATTGATAAGTAGAACCTGAAATTATAAAAACGAAAAAAGGTAAAAAAAAATAAAAATAAAAAAAGTCGCCTTCGTGAGCGACTTGGGATTTGGAAAAATAGCCTGGACAGCAGATCGAGACTTACCACCTCGATGAATTTCCAAATGAGGTTGCAAATATAGTATTTTCTTCATTTCTCACCTTTCCCAAAAATCAAATTACGAATTCGGTTATGATTGACCTCTCCGAGTGATCAAAAGAGGGAAAGTATGTTTTATTAACCGGGGCCCTAAGCCCCATAAAATATCAAAAATGGCTCAAAAACATATATTAAAATTTTACCCTGTCGATAATGCCGACAACACATTGATAAAATTAAGTGATGACTCTACCGTCCAAATCGATTGTCAGATACGGGATGGAGAAGAGAACTCAAACGGAGTGAAAATTTACGACGTTAAAAAAGATCTTTTAAAGGAGCTTAAAAAGGATAGTAATAAGAATCCTTTCGTCGATTTATTTGTTTTATCACATCCGCACAAAGATCACTGCCTTGGATTCGAGAATAACTATTATTGCGGTGATCCGGAAGAATACTCTGACAATAACCGTAAAAGAGACGAAATCATCGTTGGTGAACTCTGGGTGACCCAGCAATTATTCTTGAATGACATTTGTGAAGAGGCAAAGTCAATTCGCAGTGAAGCTAAACGAAGGCGAAAACTTTTTGTGGATGATCCGGATAAAGCCAATAAACAGGGAAATCGTTTGCGGATAATTGGATACAATGACCAGGATAAAACGGTTGATGGCTTACACTATGTTCCTGGTGATGTTGTTAAAAAGTTTAACGGGAAAACATCTGATTATTTAGAATTTTTCATTCATGCACCTTTTAAAAGTGATTTGGTAACCGGAAAAGCGGATAAAGATCACAACGCAACCAGTATTGTATTTCAGACTTCGTTAAGAGTATCAAAAGGTGGTGATATCAAAACCAGGGCCTTCTTCGGAGGTGATGCGGATCATTACATTTGGGAAAAGGTCTTGAGAATATCAGAAAAAAATAATAATCAGGATCGGTTGAAATGGGATATCTTGTTGTCGCCACATCATTGTTCATGGTCATTCTTTAATGATAGGCCTTATGAAGACAATAAAGCTCCGAAGGATTATTCACTTGAACTTTTGGATTACAAACAGAACAATGCGTATGTTGTTGCATCCAGCGTAAAGATTGAGGATAATGACAAAAATCCTCCTCATTATCAGGCTAAACAACAGTATGTCAAAAAAGTAGGTGACGGATACTTTCGAAATACGGCTATAAATATAAGTTCAAAATCGCCTGAACCATTAGAGTTTATTATCGAGGACAATGGCATCAAACTGACAAAGACTGAGAGTGCAGCTGCAATCGGAATTATTGGTAGTACAACGCCCAGAGCTGGAAGGTAGTATGAATTATTCTTATCAAATAATTGAAGGGACTGAAATACAGCCTGATGAATTAAAAATAGCAAGAGCTAAAAGCTTAGCTCTTGCTATCCAGCATCATCCATATTGTATAGAAGGAACATTGGTATGCAGACGCAGAACCGATAATAGTGAGGTGATTCTTGTAACTCTTGACATTGAGATTCCTCAATATCCTGCAAATGGTATTCAAGTTTATGAAGATGTTGCCATAATTTGTTCAGCGTGTGATAACAATTTCCCTGAAGTATATGCATTGCGTGAAGATTTTGAAGAAAGTTTACCACATACGAATCTTTGCTCCTTCGATCATCCAATTGCACTTTGTGTGACGGAGCAGTCATTCACTGAAGCAAAGCTTAAATTAACTGAATTTGAATTTATCGGATATATTCGGAATTGGTTTACCTTAACGTCACTTGATAAACTTCATCAAGAAGATCAACCGTTGGAACCATTCTTTATTCCGAAAGGATATGTAATGCTAACTCACCTATATGATCCAGAAAAATACACACATTTAAACCGCATTGGTGAAACCAATTTATATGAATTAAGTAATGAACCAAGCGGGCATTCTTCTTTTCATTTGTTTGGTTTTAAATCCGATCCTCAAACTCATGGCTTTGTTAGACGTCAGCCAAAAGTTCTTTCAGATATTGGGGAAATCATTCAGATTGATGGGATCGCTTTTCCTGTTGTCTTAAGGAGAATACTTAATGAACGTTTTAAAGAGTTTTTGCAGAATCAAAGCTTAATAAAACGGAAATTGGCTTTTCATTGTTGTATTCCCGTAAAAAGACATTCTGATGATACTGATACTTGCTCGTGGGAGTATTTGTTTTTTTTGACAGAAGCGAGTATTCTTGATATAGGGGAGAAATCAGGATGTTTGTCTCAGATTGATGGATTAATAGTCCCAATCATCATAGGAGATTTCGAACAGGAAGTGATTGACAATATTCCAATTGAGTTGTATTCGTCAATGCTGGATTATAATCCTTCTACTTCAGCACTATTTAATAATATTAAAAAAAATGATGATGCTTTTGTCTTAATTGGTGCAGGAGCATTGGGATCGCAGGTATTTGATCATTTTGTAAGGATGGGATTTGGCACATGGACTATTATCGATCATGATAATCTTTATCCCCACAATTTAGCTAAACACTCTCTCGACCGAAAGTCGGTTGGCTATAATAAAGCGATTAAGGTATCTGAAAAAGCGAATGAATTGCACAGAATGGAAATTGCTAACCCTATAGATTCGGATTTTCTAACGATAAAAAAAGATGATTCGGTAATAGCAAAACTTCAGGATGCAAAGGCCATCATTGATATGTCAACCTCAATTGCCGTTGCCCGAACATTGGCAAGGGATTACAATGAAACTATTGAAACGCCTAGGATTTCATCGTTTCTAAATCCTGATGGTACTGACCTGGTTGTTTTGGCTGAAGATAAACGACGCAAATTCAGATTGGATTTTTTGGAATTGCAATACTACAGATGTCTGTTTCATGATGAATCTCTACACGATCACTTGAAATATGAAGATTCTTTAAAACTTCGATATAATCGGAATAGTTGCAGAGAAATAACGAATAGGATAAATCAAACAGATGTTGCTCTGAATGCATCCATTTGCACGAAGTCATTACAATTGATTATTGAAAATGGTGAGCCAACTATCTCAATTTGGAGAACTGATAAAACAACTTTTGAAGTCAGGAAATATTCGTTCGAACCAACTAAATGGATACGAAAGGATATTGGCGAATGGACGATACATTTTGATTTATGGCTTCTCGACCGTATGAATTCTTTTAGATACTCTAAATTACCGAATGAAACAGGCGGTATATTAATTGGCTCATATGATTTATCGAGGAAAGTAATTTATATCTGTGATTCTTTATTTGCGCCGGCTGATAGTAAGGAAAATAGGTCAACATTTGAACGGGGAGCTGAAGGATTACTCACAGAATACAATAAATACCTTAAAGTGGTTGACAATCAGTTATGTTATTTGGGGGAATGGCATTCTCATCCCCAAGGGTGTTCAACGGAACCAAGTACTGATGATTTCAATTTGTATGACTATCTATACAAAAGAATGTCCCGACAGGGTTCACCAGTTTTAATGGGCATATTAGGTGATGACGATTGTAATATAATTTTTAGACCTTGCCCTACTTAATATATGTAAACAACAATCTTCAAATTTCCTTATATGTAATAGTTAAGACTTCATCTGACAGTGAGGCAATTTTTGCCTCTACCGAGGCAAAGCGTTTTCCAAGGCATTTACTCCCGGAATGATCCAAGGTAAAAGGGGACTTTTCTGATCCCCCTGACCATTCCAGTCGGTC
>JACDJC010001485.1_pt1 | contig 20653 bp, 13 predicted proteins | sample 7454191 | NCBI WGS metagenome assembly JACDJC01 (sample SAMN14253291, study PRJNA609438) | sludge metagenome | isolation source: sludge after 25d culture with pyrite and EDTA | collected 2018-12-20 | reverse complement strand
TGAAGTCTGTCGTCAGTGCTGCTTTCATGCTCAGGTAGCCTCATCAATTCTTGGTCGAATGGCCCCCGGAAACGAGGATGTGAGGCTACATTTTAGAATTCCGCGGAGCTGCCGTTCTGCCGCGTAGCGGCTTCGTCCAACGGTCCATCCAAGCAGATGGTTTCGTCGCCGCCTGATTCTAGCGTTGGGTATCTTTGGGCGAGCTTGGAAACGTAATGAAAAAGACAATCCTGTATCGACTGTTTGGTGTGGGTTCCGTTCCTAAAAAACTGCGTCCGGTGCTGGAACGGGAGGGAGTTGTTGTTCTCGATGAAGGTATTGGCGGATGGTTCGTAGCGAAATGCGTTGATGGGCCTGCACGGCGATATCGTCGCCGTACCGAGGGGTTTTCTGGTTGCCTTGCGGTCACGAACTCGAGGGTGGTGTGCTACAGCTACGGGAAGCGACAGCTCGACATCTGTGTTGCAGACCCCAGGATAGCGAACCTGTATGTCGACACACCAACAGAACAGAAATTGTATCTGTCCTTCGAGTCTTCTGACTTTCGTGAAGGATGGCAGGGTGTGGTCGTATTCCGATTCACAACAGATAAAGCTGTCTTATTTCAGAAAGCTTTGTTGGCCATAGGCGCCAAACGAGGCACTGCAGCGGGTGCGGCTAAGCCACGCCACTGAGCTTTACGTTAGGTTTCATTTGCTTCACAGGGTGGTTGTTCACGGAGTTGTTGGCGGCCACGTTATGTTCACGGCCTTCCTTGCAGCGGAGCTGCTGCGGCTGGTTCCGGCGCGATCGTCTTGTGTTCTATCTTCGAGCGGCCTGCACGCAAGGCCTCATGGCTTCGTTCACCATCGCGGCAACACCAGCTTCCGCCGTCCAACACGGTGAACCGCCCCGGTTTTCCCGGCGGCTGTCGCGGCCGCGGGGCGCTGTTGGCGGACTATCCCAGACGCAGCAGTTTGCGCACTGCCGCCAGGTTGCGGCGGCTGACCTCGGGGCTGTGGTCGGTGCCGTCGAGGCGAGCCAGCACGCGGCCGTCGGCAGCCGGCTTCAGGCCGAGCAGGCGGGCTGGCGGTACCAGGCAGTTGCGATGCAGCCGGATGAGCTGGTCGGCATAGGCTTCTTCGAGCTGGCGCAGCGAGGTCTCGATCAGCAGCTCACCGCCGCGATGTTGCACGATGACGTACTTCTCCTCGGCCAGCAGGTACAGGACGTCATCCAGCGCGATCCGCACCTCCTCGCCGCGCAGCCGGCCGTGCAGGTACGCGGTTGGCTCCCGTGCGCTGTCGTCGAGGCGGCGTTGCGTGCGTTGCAGGGCCTCGCGCAGGCGCTCCAGCCGCACCGGCTTGAGCAGGTAGTCGGCCACGCCGAGTTCGAACGCCTTCAGCGCATGCGCTTCGTACGCGGTGCAGAAAATGACCTGCGGCCGCACCCGGCCGGCCAGTTGTTGCGCCAGCGCCACGCCGTCGATGCCGGGCATGTCGATGTCCAGCAGCAACACGTCTGGCCGCATTTCGTCCAGCGCAGCCAGGGCGGCTTCGCCGTCGCTGCTGCTACCGACGACTTCCACGTCGAGGCACTCGCGCAGCAACGCAGCCATGCGCGCGCGCGCCAGCGGCTCATCGTCGACGATCAGCGCCCGCATCAGCTGGATACTCCGGGCAGTTGCAGCACTACCGCGAAGCGTTCGCCTTGTGGCGTGACCTCCACGCGGGCCTGCGGCCCGTAGCGAAAGGCGACGCGCCGGCGCACGCTGTCCAGGCCGTGGCCGTTGCCGGTAATCGCCGGTTTGGCCGGCAGTGGATTGGTGATCTCGATCTGGATGCCGGTACCGTTGCGCTCGCCGCGGAGAATGACCTCGCCGCCTTCGCGCAACGGCTGGATGCCGTGGCGCACGGCATTTTCCACCAGCGGCTGCAGCAGCAGGCGCGGCAGCGGAAAGTCCTTCGGCAGGTCATCCAGCTCGCGGCGGACACGCAGGCGCGGCCCCAGCCGCAATTGCTCGATCGCGAGATAGCGGTCGACCAGCGCGAGCTCCTCGCCGAGGGTGCCGTCGCCGATGTCGTGCGACCCGAGCGCGGCGCGGAACAACTCGGAAAGATCCTCCACCGTGCGCTCGGCCGCGGCCGGATCGACCCGGATCAGCGCGGCCACGGTGTTCATGCTGTTGAACAGGAAATGCGGGCGGATACGGGCCTGCAGGGCCTCGACCTGTGCCCGCGTCACCGCCGCCAGTCGCGCCTGCCACTGTGCCTGTACGTAGAAATAGCGCAGCATCGCCGCCCCGAGCAGGGCGGCGATCACCACATTGTCGCGCACGAATACGCCGATGCTGCTGCCGATGAGCCCGGTTTGCAGTGCGCCATCGAGCCAGCGCGCGGTGGCGCTGGCGAGCAGTACGATCAGCACGATGATCAACCATACGGCGACATACGGCGCGTGACCGGGCAGGCGCTGCAACTGATGACGCAGCTTGCACAGTGCCACCGCCACCACCATTGCGAGCCAGGTCACGAAGAACATGCTGACGCTGTAGGCGGCCCAGTCCTGGCGGGCACCACCGGCCAGCCACATCACGGTCACCGTCAGCGCGCCGACCACGAACAGCGCGAACAGCGCCGGCAGCTGGCAGAAGTCCGGCAGCGGACTGTGCTCGACGCGACCGGGCGGCTTGCGGGAAGGCGGGGATGAGCGCATGCGGCAAGTATGCCGCATGCGTGGGCGCGGCCAGGAGCACGTCGGGCTTGGCCGGCCCTGCTCTGCGTCGAGTCCCGGCTGATCGTCCCTTCTCCGGCTAGGGAAAAGGTGGCGCGAGGCGCCGGATGAGGGTGCGGAAGACGCGTGCGCCCAGCTCTTGAATGCTGCGGCCGTACGCTTGGTCCGAACCCCCTCCCGGGCCCTTTCACCCGCCGCCGGATGAGACCAGCCGTGCGTCCAGCCAGTGGCGCAGGTCGGCGATCTCCTCGGCGCAGACCGCGTGGGCCATCGGGTAGGTGTGCCAGTCCACGCTGTAGCCAAGAGACCGCAGCAGGTCGCGCGAATCGGTGCCGCGTTGCAGTGCCACCACCGGGTCGGCCGTGCCGTGGCCCCAGAAGATCGGCGTGGCCGCGTTGGCGGCGTGACGCTCGCGTACCACCACCTCGGAAATCGGCAGGTAGGTGGACAGCGCCACGATGCCGGCCAGTTTCTGCGCGTGGCACAGTCCGGCAGCCAGCGCGATCGCGCCGCCCTGCGAGAACCCGGCCAGTACGATCCGCCCGCTCGGCACGCCGCGCTGATGTTCGCGCGCGATCAGGGTCTCCACTTCGCGCACCGACGCACGCACGCCGGCCTCGTCCTGTCGTGCCTGCAGGTCGAAGCCGACGATGTCGTACCAGGCGCGCATCGACATGCCGTTGTTGATCGTCACCGGGCGCACCGGCGCGTGCGGGAACACGAAGCGCAGCGCGGGCCAGTCCTTCGCCACCAACTCCGGCACGATCGGCGCGAAATCATTGCCGTCGGCACCCAGGCCGTGCAGCCAGATGATGCTGTGCGCCGGATTGGCGGCGGTTTCGAGTTCGACGGCAGGCAGGCTCATGTGCGGCTCGGTGGGGTCAGTCAACGATCTGGATTGCAGCGACAACGCGGGCGTGCAGCGGGCTGTCCAGCGCGACCGGTTCCACCGACCCCGGATTGGGCGGCGGGTTGGCGCTGATGGTCGCGAGCATTTTTTCCATGGCAGCGGCGTCGTGCAGCGCGCGGACCTGCTCCCTGGTGAGCCGCTGGGCGCTGAGGGTGAAGTTCACCGGTATGCGCATTTTGGTCGCCACCGGTTGCCCGTCAACCTGTTCGGGGGTGGCGTGCCAGTGCCGGGCGGCCGCCAGTACGGCTTGCTCGAAGGAGGGGTGCGTCGGCCCGCTTGCGAATTGGCTGCGCACGCTCAAGTCGGTCAGGCTGCCGTCCGGTTGTACGGTGGCTTCGAGGAACAGGAACGCCGCTTCGTGTGCGCGGGCCGCATCCACGGGGTAGCGCGGGGTTGGATTCGTCTTGTCGAGCCTGGGCCCGTTGCCGATGAAGTCGAGGCGCAGCGTGTCGCGCCCGCCGGTATCCGCCACCGCCTGCAACTTCACGCGGAGGAAGGTATGTGCCGGGACCGGGCGACCATTGTCCGTGGCCGGCTCGAACTCCCATTGCTTCACCGCGTCGGCGAGCACGTCGGCGACGTTCGCCGGCACATCGGCATCGACCTGGGTGGCGGTGATGCGACCGTTGGCGTCCACGTCGGCGCCGACCACATAGGTCTGCCCGCGTACCTGCCCGGCCTGCGTCGTCAGGGCCCAGGCCAACAACAGGCCGGCTGTCAGAAACCTGAGGTTCTTCATGAAGATCCGCTCCTTGTGATGGCGGCTGGCACGCATCGTGCCAGCCGCCATGATGCGGCAACGCGCGCCGGGCCACCAGGGTGCTGGCCCGGGCTCACGGCGTAGCGTCAAGCCCGAGCTCATGCGCGAAGAAGGTCAGGCCGATCGCGGCGTCGCCCACGCGCTGGCTGAATGGCGCGTCGATGCCGTGGCCGGCGTCCCTCCGGGTCAGCAGCATGATCGGTTGCTTGGCGCGGGTGGCGTTCTGCAGCGCCGCGGCGAACTTGCGTGACTGCCAGGGTGCCACCCGCGAGTCGTTGGCGCCGGTGGTCAGCAGCACCGCCGGATAGGCCGTGTGCGGGCGCACGTTGTGCAGCGGCGAGTACGCCAGCGTGGCCTTGAACTGTGCCGGGTCCGCGATGGAGCCGTATTCGGGCGTGTTGTAGGCGCCGTTGGGGAACCGGGTCTCGTGCCGCAGCATGTCGTAGATGCCGACCTTAGCCATCACCGCGCGGTAGTCGTGCGGGTGCTGCACGATCTGCGCGCCCATCAGCAGGCCGCCGTTGCTGGCGCCGAGGATGCCGAGGTGGGCGCGGTCGGTCCAGTGCGTGTCGATCAGCGCCAGCGCGGCGGCATGGAAGTCGTCGAACACGTTCTGCTTGTCGCGCTTCTGCCCCTGCGCATGCCAGCCCTCGCCGAACTCGTTGCCGCCGCGGATATTGGCGTAGGCCAGTACGCCGCCCCGCTCCAGCCAGGCCAGGTTGGCGCCGATGAAGCCGGGCCTGACCGGAATGCCGAAGCCGCCATAGCTGTACAGGATGGTGGGGCGCGCGCCGTTCGCGCGGGTGCCCGCCAGTGACAGTACGGTCACCGGGATCCGGGTGCCGTCGGTGGAGGTGCCCTCGATGCGCTGCGCGACCACTTTCGAATAGTCCGCCGCCGGATGCACCGCGAACACGGTCTTCAGGGTGCCATGCGTGCCATCGTATTCCACCCAGCGGGTCGGTGTGGTCCAGCCGCTGTAGCTGAGCAGCGCGCGGTTCGAGCCGGACTGCGCGGCGAGGTCGTCGACGGCGATGCCGTGCGCCGGCAGCGGCAGGCGCTGCACCAACGTCGCGTGCGTGTCGTATTGCTCCACCCACCAGTCCGGGCCCCAGCTGCGCACCACCAGGAAGCCGTCGCCGAGCGGGGCGATGCGCTGGATCGCGCCGTCGCGCTGAGCGAGTACGGGCGCGGTCTTGCCGTGCGTGTCGACGGCCACGATCCTGCCGCGCGGCGCGTCCTGGAATGAGGCGACATACAGGCGTCCACCCACCCACGCCGCGCTGCGCACATTGGCGGCGCGATCGAGCACGCGCCGGAATCCGGACCCCTCGCGCAGGAATACCTCGGCCGGCCCGCCATCGCCGATATAGGCGAGCACCGCCGTCTGCGCCGTGGCCGGCGCGTTCACCAGCACATACTCGGCCACTTTCGAGTAGTCCTTGCCGAACACCACCGTATCGTCGGCGGCGCCCTGGCCCAGCGTGTGGTGGACCAGCGCGGCATGGAATTGCTGCACCGGCTCGCCGGCGGCCGGCGGCGGGAAGCGCACGTAGCTGAAGCCGCGCTCGTCCGCGTCCCAGGCCAGTCCCTGCGGCGTGGTGCCGCCGCCGGCCCAGGGCAGCGTGTCGGACAGAATCTTGCCGCTGGCCACCTCGAGCACGTGGATGGTGGTCAACTCGCTGCCCCCTTCGGCGGTGCCGTAGGCCAGGTAACGACCGTGTGGCGATGGCCAGTAGCCGGTGATCGCGTGGCTGCCGCCCTCGGCATTCGGATCGACCAGGGTCTTCGCCGCACCCTCCGGCCAGGCCTGCGCGATCAGCACGGGTTGCGCTTGCGGCGGGGTCTGCTGCAGGTAGAACAAGGTGTTGCCGGCCAGCATCGGGCCCGAGCGGGTGGTCGAGGTGATAGCCAGCTGCTGCACCCGCGCGGTGAGCGCCTTGCCTTGCGGCATCGCCGCCAGTTCCGCCTCGGTGTAGGCGTTTTGCGCCTCGATCCAGCGCTGCACCGCCGGGCTTTCCGGATTTTCCAGCCAGCGGTACGGATCGGCCACGCTCACGCCGTGGATCACGCTCGCGTCGTCGCCGCGCATGGTCGGTGGAGGCAACAACTGCGGTGTGCCGAGCAGGGTGACGTCGCGCGCCGCGCTTTTCGGCGTCGGCAACTGGGCGGCATCGGCGGTGCCAGGGGCGAGCAGTGCGAGGGCGAGCGCGAAGCTGGCACGGATCATGATCACCTGGCCTGAGTGGGCGGACCACGAAGGATACCCGCGACGGCATGTCGGCAGCGAGCCCGCGCGCACCCTGACTTTCGGCACGGTAGGCCGCGCCCGGCAGGTTCGCTCGGTTATGCTGCGGTTTTTGCCCGGGGAAGAACCATGCGTCGCCTGCTGTTTGCTGCCCTTGCCGCCTTCGTCGTGCTGCCTGCAGCGGCAGCCGAACCGCCCGCGGGCGCGGCATCGGCACCACTGGATCTGGAGACCATCATGGCCAGCCCGGACTGGATCGGGCAGCCGGTGGAAAACCCGTACTGGAGCGTGGACGGACGCAAGCTGTACTATCAGGTCAAGCGCGACGGCAGCCCGGTGCGCGACCTGTACCGGGTCGATCCGGCCAGCGGCAGCCGCGAGAAACTGGACCCGGTCGCGATGGCCCAGGCCGAAGGCCCGGCGGTGTTCGACCGCGCACATCGGCGCGCCGCGTACATCCTGCATGGCGATGTGTTCGTGGTCGATCTGGCCAGCGGACGGCGCCAGCAGGTCACCGTGACGCCGCAGCGCGAGTTTTCGCCGCAGTTCTCCGCCGACGGTCGCGCGCTGCAGTTTCGCGCGGGCAACGACTGGTTCCGCCACGACCTGGCCAGCGGCGTGACCGCGCCGGTGGCCGAGCTGAAGTTTGCCGACGATCCGCAGGCGAAAGAGCCGGACGATCTGGGCGAACTGCAACTGAGCCTGTTCAAGACCCTGCGCGAGATCAAGGCCGACAAGCAGGCCGAACGCGACCATACGCGGGCGCTGCAGGCGGCCGATGCCAATCGCATGCCGCCGCCGTTCTGGCTGGGTGACAAGATCAAGCCAGTCGACACCGCGCTCTCCCCGAATGGCCGCTGGCTGCTGCTGGTGACCGTGCCGACGGGCCATCAGGACGGCAAGTCCTCGCTGGTCAACCACTACGTCACCGACAGCGGCTACACCGAGCCGGAGGATGCGCGCAGCTATGTCGGCCGCAATGATCCGGCGCCGCAGTCGCTGCTGTTGCTCGACCTGGTCGAACACCAGACCTGGCCGCTGAAGACCGACGACCTGCCCGGCATCAGGACCGATCCGCTGGCGGCGCTGCGCAAGCAGGCCGTGGCTGCGTTGGAGAAGGCCGGCAAGTCCGACCAGGCCAAGGCGCTGAAGGCGCCCGAGGTGCGCCCGGTGCGTATTGCCGCCGGGGATGGTGGTGGCGGTGGCATCGTGTGGAGCGACGACGGCGGCCAGCTGGCCATCCAGCTGCGCGCCATCGACAACAAGGATCGCTGGATTGTCAGCGTGGATTTCGGCACGCACGCCCTGGTGAGCCAGCAACGGCTGACCGATCCGGCATGGATCAACTGGAGCTTCAATGATTTCGGCTGGCTCAGGGACGGCCGCACCTTGTGGTACCTCAGTGAGCACAGCGGTTACTCGCGCCTGTACACCAAGCCGCTGGACGGCAAGGCACGGCAGCTCACCGGTGCCGGCACGTTCGAGGTCAGCGCGCCGCAGCTCAGCACCGACGGCAAGTGGTTCTACCTGCTGACGAACAAGGTGGCGCCGTACAGCTACGACGTCTATCGCGTACCTTCCGACGGCGGTGAACTGGAACGCCTGACCCGGTATCAGGGCGCTGACGGCTTCAGGCTGTCGCCCGATGGCACACAGCTGGCCGTGCTGCACTCGGCACCGTACCTGTTCGGCCAACTGGCGGTGCAGAGTTCCGCCGGCGGTGCGCCGAAAGAGCTCACCGACACGATGAAACCGGCTTACACCTCGCGCCACTGGATCGCACCGGAGATCGTCCAGGTGCCGTCCTCGCACGGCGCCGGTGCGATCCACGCCAAGTACTACGGACCGGCCGCCGAGGCCGATGCGCCCGCCTCGCGCCCGGCGGTGATCTTCGTGCACGGCGCGGGCTATCTGCAAAACGTCTCGCTGCAGGGAACCCACTACTTCCGTGAGCAGCTGTTCCACAACCTGCTGGTGCAGCAAGGCTATGTGGTGCTGGACATGGATTACCGCGGCTCGGCCGGCTACGGCCGCGACTGGCGCACCGCGATCTACCGGAACATGGGCCATCCGGAGCTGGAGGACCTGCTCGACGGCAAGGCGTGGCTGGTCAGGCATCACGGGGTCGATCCGGACCGCGTGGGTATCTACGGTGGCAGCTACGGTGGCTTCATGACCGCGATGGCCCTGTTGCGTGCGCCGGGTGAATTCGCCGCCGGGGCCGCGCTGCGCATGGTCAGCGACTGGACCAGCTACAACCACGAATACACCTCGAACATCCTCAACGACCCGCAGCTCGATCCCGAGGCGTACCGGACCAGTTCGCCGATCGAGTACGCGGCCAACCTGCGCGACCCGCTGCTGATCCAGCACGGCCTGATCGACAACAACGTGATGGCCAGCGACTCGATCCGGCTGTACCAGCGCTTCATCGAACTGCGCAAGAACAACTTCTGGATCTCGCTCTACCCGATGGAGCGCCACGGCTTTGTGCACGCCGACTCCTGGTACGACGAGTACCGGCGCATCGACGAGCTGTTCAATGCGTATGTGAAGCCGGTGCGGGAGGAGGCGCGCCGAGGCGTGCGCGGGGCGGATTGATATCCCAGGCACGCGGCATGCGGTGAACAGGACGCTACAATCACCGGACCCGATCCACGTCGAAGCCCTGCCAGCAGACCCTGCTCCCCCGGCAACCCTGGGAGTCCCGTTGCGGATGAGAAGGTGGCGCGCAGCGCCGGAGGAGGGCGCGTGCCAAGCGTGAAGCGGCGTTCTTGGCCGCTGCCAGGCTACGCTTCGCCCGCGCCCTCCCGCCCAGCCCCGCTCCCGCGGGAAGCGGGGCTTTCGGCGGCCGGACCTTGACGCTGATCGGGCCGCTCACCCCTTCTCTTCGTTCGGTATCCGATCATGCTTCGCTCCCGCCTTGCCGAACCGCTTGTGATGCTGGCGACGGTGGTGCAGTGGCTGGTGCTGTCGATCTTCACGGGGGCGGTGATCGGGGTCGGCTGCAGCCTTTTCCTGCGCGTGCTGCTTGCCACCGAGGGGCATACCTATGCGGTCTCGTGGTGGGCCCAATTCGGCCTGCTGCTGGCCGGCGGCCTGGTCAACGGTTTGTTGCTGCATTATGGCTACCGCCTGAGCCGCAGCGGTTTCCGGGACTCGCCGATCGTGGCGGTGAACGAGCAGCACGGCAAGATGCCGTTTCGCACCCTGTGGATCAAGCCGCTGGCGGCGCTGGTCACGCTGGGCACTGGCGGTTCGGCCGGCAAGGAAGGGCCGTGCTCGCACATCGGCGCCAGCCTGGCCGCCGGCATCGGGCGCAGCTTGCATCTCAACCAGGAGCTGCGCAAACGCCTGCTCGCCTGCGGCGTCAGCGCCGGCTTCGCCAGCGTGTTCGGCACGCCGATCGCGGGTGCGATCTACGGGGTGGAGATGCTGGCGATCGGCCGTATCCGTCATGATTTCCTGTTCCCCGGCATCGTCGCCGGGGTCACCGCGCTCCAGGTCAGCAAGTACATGGGCGTGCCCTATCCGGTCTATCACATCGCCTTCGCCAGTGATTTCACCGAGTTGCTGTTCCTGAAGACGGTGCTGATCGGGATCCTCTGCGGCGCCGCCGCCTGGGTGTTCGTGGAACTGCTGGAAACGATCAGGCGCTGGTTCGCGGAGCTGCGCGACCGCTTCGCCTTGTGGCCGCCGCTGGTGCCGGTGCTCGGTGCGCTGGTACTGTCCTTGCTGATCCTCGTGGTGCCGACCGACTACCTCGGGCTGAGCCTGCCGGTGATGGAGCGTGCGCTGGGCGGGCAGCCGATGCCGTACCTCGGTTTCCTGTGGAAGGCCTTGCTGGTGGCGGTCACGCTGGGCTCGGGGTTCTATGGCGGCATCGTGACGCCGCAGTTCGTGATCGGTGCGGTGCTCGGGGGTGCGTTTGCGCAGTTGCTGGGCCTGGAGCCTGCCGTCGGCGCGGCGGTGGGCTTGGTCGCCGTGGTGGCCTCGGCCTCCAATGCGCCGATGGCGGCGATCCTGATGGGAGTGGAATTGTTTGGCGCCGATTCCACCTTGTATGTGGCCGGTGCGTGCGTGGCGGCCTACCTGATCATTGGCCATCGCAGTGTGTATCCGGCGCAGCAGGTCGCCTTCAGCAAGTCGTCGTGGATCTTCGCGCGCGCCGGCCTGCCGGTGGGGCAGGAGAAGGTGCGGCTGTCCTACGGCCTGCTGCGTTGGTGGAGCAGGCGACAGCGCCGGCAGGGGCGTCGCAGGCGCCCGGGCGACGACGGCTTGTCCTGAACACGGCTGCCCGCCCGGTTTTGGGCGTAAAGTCGGCAGGCGCACCGCCGCCTCCATGCGCAGGAGCCCCAAGCATGTCCCGCCGCAGCCTGAATCTCGACGACACGCTCTATCAGTACCTGCTCGACCATTCGTTGCGCGAGCACCCCGAGCAAGCCGCGTTGCGCGAGGAGACGCGCTCCCATCCACGCGCGCAGATGCAGATCGCGCCCGAGCAGGGTCAGTTCATGGCCTTGCTGGTGAAGCTGCTCGGGGCGCGCCGCTGCATCGAGGTCGGGGTTTTCACCGGCTACAGCGCGCTGTCGGTGGCGCTGGCGTTGCCGCAGGATGGCCGTATCCTGGCTTGCGACATCAGCGAGGAATACACCGCCATCGGCAAGCCATTCTGGCAACGCGCCGGCGTGGCGCACAAGATCGAGTTGCGGCTTGCGCCGGCGTCGCTGACGCTGGACGCGCGGCTGGCGGCGGGCGAAGCCGGCCATTACGACTTCGCCTTCATCGATGCGGACAAGACCGGCTACGACGATTATTACGAACGCTGCCTGCAGTTGCTGCGGCCGGGCGGCCTGGTCGCGCTCGACAACGTGCTGTGGAGCGGTGCGGTGGCACGCCCGGCGACGGATGCCGATACCCGCGCGCTGCAGGCGCTCAATGACAAGCTGCTTGGCGACCAGCGCATCGATTACTCGATGCTGCCGCTTGGCGACGGCCTGAGCCTGGCCCGCAAGCGCTGATCCACGCCGGGGACGTGTAGCGGCAGCTGGCCGTTGTCGCGGCGGATCCCGGCCCCGTTCTGCGCGCGCGGCACCCCGCGGCGGGCCCGTCGGCGCGGTCGGCAGGGGTGGCGGTGCAGGCTCGAAGCGACGCCCGCCGGTTCCGGGTACCCGCCACGCTGCATGCGGGCGTGAGTTCCTGCGATCTTCGCTTATGCATCGACTTCACCTGCCTGCATGCACGCTAAGGGTCTGTGGCGTCGCAGGAGCGTCCGCACTTCGTTGCGCCGTCCCATCGGCGGCAATTCGCGTCGCCCCATGAAGGAGGACACCCCCGATGGCCCTACCCCGCTCGGATGCCCTGGTCTTTTTCGGTGCTACCGGCGACCTCGCGTACAAGAAGATCTTTCCGGCGCTGCTGGCGCTGACCGGCGATGGCGACCTCGAGGTGCCGATCATCGGCGTGGCGCACTCGGGCTGGAGCGTGAAGCGGCTGCGCCGGCGCGCCGGCGACAGCGTGAAGGAGGCGGCCGCGGCGCACGGCGGGAAAGTGGACCAGGCGGTGTTCGAGAAACTTGCCGCGCGACTGCAGTACGTCGATGGCGACTACGCCGACCCGGACACGTTCGTCAAGTTGAAAAAGGCGCTGGGCGAGGCGAGGCGCCCGCTGCACTACCTGGCGATTCCCCCGGACCTGTTCGGCCCCGTGGTGGAGGGCCTGCAACAAGCCGGTTGCGCCAGGGGCGCGCGGGTGGTGGTGGAGAAGCCGTTCGGGCGCGACCTGGCTTCGGCGCGGGCGCTCGACAAGATCCTGGCTTCGGTGTTCAGCGACGACGCGATCTTCCGCATCGACCACTTCCTGGGCAAGGAGGCGATCATGAACCTCCTGTACTTCCGCTTCGCCAATTCGTTCCTGGAACCGATCTGGAACCGCAACCATGTGGCGAGCGTCGAGGTGACCCTGGCCGAGCAGTTCGGGGTGGAGGGCCGTGGTGCGTTCTACGACGCCACCGGCTGCCTGCGCGACGTGATCCAGAACCACCTGATGCAGATCGTGGCGCTGTTGGCGATGGAGCCGCCGGCCTACGAGGGCTTCGGCGCGGTGCACGCGGAGAAGACCAAGGTGTTCCAGGCGATGCGCCCGCTCACGCCGGACGACCTGGTGCGTGGCCAGTACCGCGGTTACCGCAAGGAGCCGGGCGTGGTGAAAGGCTCGGATACGGAAACCTACTGCGCGCTGCGACTGTTCATCGACTCGTGGCGCTGGGGCGACGTGCCGTGGTACCTGCGTTCGGGCAAGTGCCTGCCCGAGACGGTGGCGGAGATCGTGGTGGAACTGAAACCCCCGCCGCAGAAACTGTTCGACGCCGCCGCCACCAAGGCCGGGCGCGGCAACTACTTGCGCTTCCGACTGTCGCCCAACACCGCGATGGCGCTGGCGGCGAGGGTCAAGCGCGTGGGCAAGGAGTTCGTCGGCGACCAGCGCGAGCTGTACCTGATGGACCAGCAAAGCGGCGAGGAGACGCCGTACGAGCGCCTGCTCGGCGATGCGATGGCTGGCGATGACGCCCTGTTTACCCGCCAGGAGGCGGTCGAGGCGGCCTGGTCGGTGGTGGACCCAGTGTTGCACAAACACCACGATGCGATTCCCTATCGGCCCGGCAGTTGGGGCCCCAGACAGGCCGATGAACTGATCGCCGCCGACGGCGGCTGGCACAACCCGGTGGTCGGAGAGCACAACCCATGAACGAGGCGGCAATGTTGGTCTTCCTGCTCGATGTCGACAACACCCTGCTCGACAACGACCGCTTCGCCGACGATCTCGGCGACACCCTGGCGCAGACCTTCGGCGTCGCCGAGCGTGATCGCTACTGGTCGATCTACGAACAACTGCGTGCCGAAACCGGCTGCGCCGACTACCTGGGCGCGCTGCAGCGCTTCCGGCACGGGCTGGGCGACGCACCGGCGCTGCTGCAGATGTCCGCGTACCTGCTGGACTACCCGTTCGCCGAGCGCCTGTATCCGCATGCGCTCGACACGATTGCGCACCTGCGTACCCTGGCGCCCACGGTGATCCTGTCCGATGGCGACATCGTGTTCCAGCCGCGCAAGCTCCAGCTCTCCGGCATCTGGTCGGCCGTGCATGGCGAGGTGCTGATCTACACGCACAAGCAACGCAGGCTGATGGCGATGCGGCAACGCTACCCCGCGGCGCACTACGTGATGGTGGACGACAAACCGCAGCTGCTGGCCACGATGAAGCGGCAGCTCGGCAAACGCCTGACCACGGTGTTCGTGCGCCAGGGCCATTACGCCGCGGACAGCGAACGCGAGGTCGTCGACCCCCCGCCGGACCTTGCCATTGCGTGCATAGACGAGCTGCGCGGGCGTAAGCTTGAGGACTTCCTGCCGCCCGCGTCGGTGATCGTTCTCGCGGCCGGCTGAACCTCGCGACAGGGTACGCCGGCCCTGCGCGCAATTGACCAATGGCGATCGAATCCGATTCCTGGAGCAAGCATGAAAGCGACACGACAACTGCACGATCTCGGCCAGAGCCTGTGGCTGGACAACATCACCCGTACCCTGCTCGACGACGGCACCCTGGCGCGCTACATCCGCGAGGACTCGATCACCGGCCTGACCTCGAACCCGAGCATCTTCGACAAGGCGATCGGCGATGGCGAGGCCTACGACGCCGCCATCCACGCCAAGGCGCTGGCCGGGCTGGAAGGCGAGGAGCTCTTCATCGAGCTGGCACTGGAAGACCTGCGCCGCGCGGCCGACCTGTTCGCGCCGGTGTTCGAGCGTACCGGCGGTATCGACGGCTGGGTCTCGATGGAAGTGTCGCCGCTGCTGGCTGCCGACACCGCCGGCTCGATCGCCGCGGCGCAGCAGATCCACGCGGCGGCCCGCCGTGACAATCTGTTCGTGAAGATCCCCGGTACCCCCGAGGGGGTGCCGGCGATCGAGGAGTCGATCTTTCTCGGCATCCCGATCAACGTGACGCTGCTGTTTTCCTGTGCCCAGTACCAGGCAGCCGCCGAGGCCTATATGCGTGGCATCGAGCGGCGCATCCAGGCCGGACTCGACCCGCACGTGCGCGCGGTGGCCTCGTTGTTCGTCAGCCGCTGGGACGTGGCCGCCAACCCGCAACTACCGGGGGAACTGCACAATACGTTGGGGATCGCGGTGGCGCACCAGGCCTATCGCGCCTATCGCCAGATGCTGGCTTCAGAACGCTGGGAGAAACTGGCGGCCGCCGGCGCCCAGCCGCAACGCCTGCTGTGGGCCAGCACCGGCACCAAGGACCCGACGGCGCCGGACACCCTGTACGTCACCGCGCTGGCTGCGCCCAACACCATCAACACGATTCCCGAAAAGACGCTGCACGCGTTCACCGACCATGGCCATCTCGATGGGGTGATGCCGCCCGATGGTGGCGATGCCGACGCGGTGCTGGCGCAGATCGGCAAGGCGGGTGTGGACGTCGAGACGCTGGCGCACAAGCTGCAGCACGATGGTGCCAAGGCCTTCGTCAAGTCCTGGCAGCAGTTGCTGCAGCGGATTGCCGACAAGACCGCCGCGCTCGGCCGCAAGGGTCAGGAACCGGCCTTCCCATGAGCCGGCCCGCCTTGACAAGACTGCCGGCGTGGCAGGCGTTGCAGCAGCACGCCGCCGCGTTCGGCGACAAGCACCTGCGCCAGATGTTTGCCGAAGACGCGCAACGCGGCGAGTCCTTCAGCGTCGAGGGCGTGGGCCTGTACCTGGATTATTCCAAGCAACGCGTCGACACCGATACCCTGCGCCTGCTGCGCGAGCTGGCCATCGCCTGCGGCTTGCCGCAGCGCATCGAGGCGATGTTCCGCGGCGAGCGTATCAATCGCACCGAGGACCGCGCCGTGCTGCACGTGGCCTTGCGCGCGCAGCCTGGCACCAAGATCCTGGTTGACGGCCATGACGTGGTGGCCGATGTGCACGAGGTGCTCGACCGCATGGCCGGCTTCGCCGGGCGCGTGCGCCGCGGCGACTGGCTGGGACACACCGGCAAACCCGTCCGCAACGTGATCAGCATCGGCATCGGCGGCTCCGACCTGGGCCCGGTGATGGCCTACGAGGCGCTGCGCGACTACAGCAGGCGCGAGATGACGTTCCGCTTCGTCTCCAACGTGGACGGCACCGATTTCGTCGAGGCCACCCGCGATCTGGACGCCGCCGAGACGCTGTTCATCGTCTGCTCCAAGACCTTCACCACGCTGGAAACGCTGACCAACGCGCATGCGGCGCGCGATTGGTGCATCGAGGCCCTGGGTGATGAGCAGGCCATCGCGAAACACTTCGTGGCGGTCTCCACCAACGCCGACGAAGTGACGAAGTTCGGCATCGACACCAGCCACATGTTCGGCTTCTGGGACTGGGTCGGCGGGCGCTACTCGATGGATTCGGCGATCGGCCTGTCGACCATGCTGGCGATCGGGCCGGAGCATTTCCGCGACATGCTGGCCGGCTTCCACGCGATGGACGAGCATTTCCGGCACACCCCGTACGAGCGCAACCTGCCGGTGCTGATGGGCCTGCTGGCGATCTGGAACAACAACTTCCTCGACGCCGCCACGGTGGCGGTATTGCCGTACGAGCAATACCTCAAGCGTTTCCCGGCCTACCTGCAGCAGCTCACGATGGAGAGCAACGGCAAGCGCGTCACGCTCGATGGAACTGCCGTCGACTACGCCACCGCGCCGATCCTGTGGGGTGAGCCGGGCACCAACGGGCAGCATTCGTTCTATCAGCTGCTCCACCAGGGCACACGCATCGTACCGTGCGATTTCATCGGCTTTGCGCAAAGCCTGAACCCGCTGGGCCGGCAGCACGACCTGCTGCTCGCCAACCTGATCGCCCAGGGCGAGGCGCTGGCGTTCGGCAAGACCGCCGACGAGGTGCGCGCCGAAGGCACGCCCGAGGCGCTGGTGCCGCACCGCACCTTTGCCGGCAACCGGCCCAGCAACGCCCTCCTGGCGCAAAAACTCACGCCCCACGCGTTGGGTGCGCTGGTCGCGTTGTACGAGCACAGCGTGTTCGTGCAGGGCGTGGTCTGGGACATCGATTCGTTCGACCAGTGGGGCGTGGAGCTGGGCAAGCAACTGGCCAAGACTACGGTCGCGGAGTTGATCGCCAAGGACGAGCCGAAGCTGACGCACGACAGCTCCACCAACAATCTGATCCGTCGCTATCGTCAGCTGCGCGACGGCAAACCGCCGGCAGCTTCATGACGCCCGTGTAGGAGCGCAAGTTCCGCCGAGAGTTTTCACCACGAGCCCCCGAGAAAGCATGAGTCAGAAAATCAGCCCGCTCGCCGGCAAGCCGGCACCGACATCGATCCTGGTCGACGTGCCGAAACTGCTGGCCGCCTATGCCGACCTCGAACCCGATCCGTCGGTGCCGGCGCAGCGCGTGGCGTTCGGCACTTCCGGGCATCGCGGCAGTTCGCTGCAGCGCAGCTTCAACCAGGCGCACATCCTCGCGATCAGCCAGGCGATCTGTGAGCACCGCACGTCCAGGGGCATCGATGGCCCGCTGTTCATCGGCTGCGATACCCACGCGCTGTCGCAGCCGGCATTCCAGGATGCACTGGAAGTGCTGGCGGCCCATGGCGTCGAGACGAGGGTCTCGACCGGTGGCGAGTTCACCCCCACGCCCGCGGTGTCGCACGCGATCCTGGTCTACAACAAGGGGCGCCGCGCGGGCCTCGCCGATGGCATCGTGATCACCCCCTCGCACAACCCGCCCGACAACGGCGGCTTCAAGTACAACCCGCCCAACGGCGGGCCGGCCGACACCGACATCACCACGTGGGTGGAAAACCGCGCCAACGCATTGATCGAGAGTGGCCTGAAGGACGTCAAGCGCATGCCGTACGCGCAAGCGCGCAAGGCGGCCAGCACCCGCGAGCACGACTACTTGAACACCTACGTGGCCGACCTGGCCGGCGTGATCGACTTCGACGTCATCCGCGGTGGCGGCGTGCACATGGGCGTGGACCCGCTCGGGGGTGCCGGCGTGCATTACTGGGCAGCGATCGCCGAACGCTACCGGCTCGACCTGACCGTGGTCAGTGCCGAGGTCGATCCGCAGTTCGCGTTCATGACCGTCGACTGGGACGGCGAGATCCGCATGGATCCCTCGTCGAAGTACGCGATGCAGCGGTTGATCGGTCTGAAGGACGAGTACGACGTCGCCTTCGCCTGCGACACCGACCACGACCGCCACGGCGTGGTCACCCGCTCCAGCGGCCTGATGCCGCCCAACCATTACCTGTCGGTGCTGATCGACTACCTGTTCCGCCACCGTCCGCAGTGGAGCAAGAGTGCCGCCGTCGGCAAGACCGTGGTCAGCACCGCGCTGATCGATCGGGTGGTGAAGCGCATGGGTCGAACACTCTACGAGGCCCCGGTCGGCTTCAAGTGGTTTTCCGAAGGCCTGTTCGACGGCTCGCTCGGTTTCGGTTGCGAGGAAAGCGCCGGTGCCTCGTTGCTGCGCCATGACGGCTCGGTCTGGACCACCGACAAGGACGGCCTGGTGCCTTCCTTGCTTGCGGCGGAGATCACCGCGCGGGCAGGCAAGGATCCGGGCCGACTGTACGACGAACTCGCCGATGAACTCGGCAGGCCGTTCGCCAACCGGGTCGAAGCCGCCGCCACGCCGGCACAGAAGGCGAAGCTGGCCGGGCTCTCGCCCGACCAGCTGAAAACCGACCAGCTCGCCGGCGAGAACATCGAGCAGGTGCTGGACAAGGCGCCGGGCAACGGCAAGAGCATCGGCGGTATCAAGGTGATCACCGCCGGCGGCTGGTTCGCCGCACGCCCGTCCGGCACCGAGGCGATCTACAAGATCTACGCCGAGAGCTTCAGGGACGAGGCGCACCTGCAACGCCTGCTCGACGAAGCGCAGAAGATCGTGGATGCCGCCATCGCCTGAAACCCCGCCGTCGTCAACCTCGGAGAACCATCATGTCCCACGACCTCGACCAGCAATGCATCAACACCCTGCGGTTCCTGTCGGTGGACATGGTGCAGAAGGCACACAGCGGTCATCCCGGCTTGCCGCTGGGCGCGGCGCCGATGGCCTACGTGTTGTGGACCCGGCACCTGAAATACCACCCGGCCGATCCGCACTGGGCCGACCGTGACCGCTTCGTGTTGTCCGCCGGGCACGGCTCCGCCCTGCTCTACAGCCTGCTGCACGTGACCGGCTACGACCTGTCGCTGGACGACCTCAAGCAGTTCCGCCAATGGGGCAGCAAGACCGCGGGCCATCCCGAGTACGGCCACACGCCGGGGGTGGAAGTCACCACCGGTCCGCTCGGCCAGGGCATGGCCAACGCGGTAGGCATGGCGATCGGTGAGGCGCAGTTGGCGGCCACCTACAATCGCGACGGCCACACCGTGATCGACCACCGCACCTGGGCCATCGTCAGCGACGGCGACCTGATGGAAGGGGTGGCGTCCGAGGCGGCGTCGCTGGCCGGCCATCTCAGGCTCGGCAAGCTGGTGTGCCTGTACGACGACAACTCCGTGACCCTCGCGGCCGGCACCGATATCACCTTCTGCGAGGATCGCGCCAGGCGCTTCGAGGCCTACGGCTGGCAGACGATCAAGGTCGCCGACGGCAACGACGTCGCCGCCATCGACGCGGCGCTAAATGAAGCCGTGGCCGACACCACCCGGCCCAGCCTGATCCTGGTGCGCACGCAGATCGGCTACGGCTCGCCCAAGCAGGGCAGTTTCAAGGCACACGGTTCGCCGCTGGGGGTGGAGGACGTCAAGGCCACCAAGCAGAAACTGGGCTGGCCGCTGGAGCCGGACTTCCTGGTGCCGGAGCCGGCGCTGAAGCATTTCCGCGAGGCGCTGCAGCGCGGCACGCAGGCGCAGGCACACTGGAACGAAGCCATGCGCGGTTATGCCAAGGCCTTCCCCGACCAGGCCAGGGAGCTGGAGCGTCGCTTGCGCGGCGAGTTGCCGAAAGACTGGGACGCCGAGATCCCGGTTTTCGATGCCGATGCCAAGGGCATGGCCACGCGCGAGGCCGGCGGCGAGGTCATGAACGCCATCGCACCGAAACTCGCCGCGCTGGTCGGCGGTTCGGCCGACCTGGACTCCTCCACCTTCACCAACCTGAAGGGCTTCGGCGACTTCAACCCGGCAGCCACCCAGGGCGAGGACAAACAGGGTTCGGACAGTGCGGGGTGGAGCCGCGCCGGCCGCAACCTGCACTTCGGCGTGCGCGAACATGCGATGGGCGCCATCGTCAACGGCCTGGCCGTGCACGGCGGCTTCATTCCGTACGGTTCGACCTTCCTGATCTTCTCCGACTACATGCGCCCGGCGATTCGCCTGGCCGCGCTGATGGGCGTGCACGTGATACACGTGTTCACCCATGACAGCATCGCGCTGGGCGAGGACGGCCCCACCCACCAGCCGATCGAGCAGCTGGCCAGCCTGCGCGCGATCCCGTACCTCACCTTGATCCGTCCGGCCGATGCCAACGAAACCGCGGTGGCGTGGAAGGTGGCGGTGGAAACGCGCAAGCGGCCGGTGCTGCTGGCGCTGACCCGGCAGAAGCTGCCGACCCTCGATCGCCAGCAACATGCCAGCGCTGAGGGCCTGCGCCGCGGTGCGTACAACCTGCGCGAGGCCGAGGACGGCAAGCCGAGGCTGATCCTGATCGCCAGCGGTTCGGAAGTCGGCCTGATCCTCGCCGCCGCCGACCAGTTGCAGGCCGACGGCGTGGCGGTGCGCTGCGTGTCGATGCCGAGCTGGGAGCTGTTCGAGGCGCAGCCGCAGAGCTATCGCGACGTCGTGCTGCCACCGGACGTCAGCGCCAGGTTGGCGGTGGAAATGGGCGCCACCCAGGGCTGGCTGCGCTACGTCGGCGAACGCGGCGACGTGCTCGGTATCGACCATTTCGGCGCGTCCGCCCCGGCGGAGGTCCTGCAACGCGAATTCGGCTTCACCGTCGAGAACGTGGTG
>JACDJC010001484.1_pt1 | contig 20660 bp, 21 predicted proteins | sample 7454191 | NCBI WGS metagenome assembly JACDJC01 (sample SAMN14253291, study PRJNA609438) | sludge metagenome | isolation source: sludge after 25d culture with pyrite and EDTA | collected 2018-12-20 | reverse complement strand
GCCAACGAGAGTGTGCTGAAGGTGTTCCACGCCGCGCGGCAGGACATCGAGATCATCTTTCATCGCGCCAGTATCATCCCCCATCCGGTTTTCGATACCCAGGTCGCGGCCATGGTGCTCGGCTATGGCGACAGCATTGCCTACGACCAGCTCGTCGAGCGCATCACCGGCCATCGTCCCGATAAAACCCATCGCTTCACCGATTGGTCGAACCGTCCGCTGACGCAGGACCAGATCACCTACGCTGTCGCCGACGTCACCCATCTGCGCGATGTGTTCGCGGCGCTCGATGCCGATCTCAAGAAGCGCGGCCGCAGCGAATGGGTCAGCGAGGAAATGGAAATCCTTACCTCGCCCAAGACCTACGACGTTCATCCCGAGCGCGCGTGGGAGCGTCTCAAGACCCGCGTCCGCAAGCCGAAGGACCTTGCGGTGTTGATGGAAGTCGCCGCATGGCGCGAACAGGAAGCGCAGAGCCGCGACGTCCCCCGCTCGCGCGTGCTGAAGGACGACGCCATCGGCGACATCGCGACCCACGCGCCGACCTCGCTGGAGCGTCTCGCCAACCTGCGCTCGCTGCCGAAGGGTTTCGACAAATCGAAATGGGGGCAGGACATCGTCGCCGCTGTCAAACGCGGGATCGCGCGCGACCTGACCAAACTGCCCAAGCTCGACAAGTCACGCGGCAACGCCAACGGCGGCGCGACGGTTGAACTGCTGAAAGTCCTGCTGCGCATGACCTCGGAACGGCATGCCGTCGCCAGCAAGGTCATCGCAACCGTGGACGATCTCGAACAGATCGCGCTGGATGACAACGCCGACGTCGCCGCGCTGCATGGCTGGCGCCGCGAACTTTTCGGCGAAGCCGCGCTGTCCTTGAAGAAGGGCCGCCTCGCGCTGGCTATCGACAAGGGCCGTGTGGTGCGGGTGGATCGGGACTAACGCCGTGCCTAGCCGCCATGCGGCATGCTGAAAGCAGCAAGGCAAAGCGCAAATATCGCGACAACCTCAAGGGGAAGCCGCCACACGCTAAGCCGTATCCAATGCTCGATGCCGGCCATTTGCGCTGAATCAAAGTCGTTCAGCTTCTCGAACCGCAAAGCTGCAGGGATGAAATAAAGGAACGACCAAAGGCGCATCGTAAGATGACAGGCCAGTGCGATCAGAAGCCAGACGCGCGTTTGGGCGTCGCCCCATGTCAACCAGACGCCCATCAAAAGCGCGATCTCGAAAATCCCGTGAACAGGCGCCCAGAACAGCTTGCGGTTGATTCCGCCTCGGCTGGGCTGAACGAAGTGCGGGTTGTTTGGCCAGACACGATCAATAAGCATCGTCTCGTAAAGCCCGCCTCCAAAGGCGGCGCATTTCAGGACAAGAGCTGCATAAAGGATCGTTGGCGCAAGCGATGACACTGGCAACCTCCGGCAAGATGATTTAACTTGATTGTCAATTATCTTAGTAATCGAGATACATATGTCAAGAAGAAAAGCCCAGACGGCCCTTCGCCTGACCACTGCGCTTCGTATCGCCAGCGCGCAGAGTCTTTTGATCAGTCAGGCAGTGGCGGCCAAAATCGGATTGAACACAACAGATCTTGAATGTCTGGACATCATCCAGACCGGCCAACTCGTCAGCGCAGGCGAGATCGCGAAGAAAACCGGCCTGACCACCGGGGCAGTAACCACCCTGCTCGACCGGCTTGAAAAGGCCGGCTACGTGAAGCGGCAGGCCGATCCAAACGATCGCCGCCGCGTGATGATCGCAATCCGGCCGGAGCGGCTGCAACCTCTTGCAGACGTCTACGCGCCACTGCAGGCTGCGATGGAAGCCTTGTACCGCGATTATCCCGAGGCAGATTTGCTCACCATCGCGGACTTCACCGAACGGGCGGCGGCAGTCTCCAGCGACTTCGTCCGCAGCCTGAACGACGGCTAGCACTTCTTCAAAAGCGCGCCAGCAGCCTTACAAAGTGCTTTTAGCGCTTCTTTCTGCGAAAGCGCGTCAGCGCGTTTTCCTGAAAGTCAGATTGATCCGCTGATGGCCGAGCAGCGGATGATCGCCGTCCGCCAGCGGCATTACGCCGTGATAGGCCAGCCGCGACGGGCCGCCCCAGACCACGACATCGCCGTGGGCAAGCCTGTAGCGCGCCGTCTTGTCGTTGCGATTCATGCCGCCGAACAGAAATGTCGCCGGCAATCCAAGCGATACCGAAACAATCGGCGCATTGAAGTCCAGTTCGTCCTTGTCCTGATGCAAGGAGAGTTTCGCGCCGGGCTCGTAGCGATTGATCAGGCAGGCATCGGCACGAAAACCGGTAAAACCCGCCTTGTCCGCCGCACGCAAGGCGAGATCGGCGAATGCTTCCGGCATTGGCGGCCACGGCTGTCCGCTGTCAGGATCAATCGGATCGTAGCGGTAGCCGGCGCGGTCACTCACCCACCCCACCCGTCCGCAGTTCGTCATCGCCACCGACATGCGGTGACCGCCGGGCGTGACGAGATGACGGAACGGTGCCCGCGCAACGATCGCTTTCACAGCTTCGATCAGCGCCGCCTCGATCGGCCGCGCGAAACCAGTCAGCAGCATCGCGCCGGGCGCGAGCTGCACATCGCGCGGTTCGCTCTCGATGAGGCTGTCAAACAAATCCATCGTCATGATTCCCGATCAAGCATGATCCTAGATCGGGATCGCCTCACTTCGCATCATGGAAAATGATGCCGACGGTGTGCCGGTGACCCGAGCGCAACTGGCTGACGCCATGCCGCAAATTCACGCGATAGGTTCCGCGTGTGCCCTGCACCGGGCGATGATGAACCGCGAACACCACCGCATCGCCCTGCTTCAACGGCACCACTGCGGCGCGTGACTGCATCCGCGGGCGCTGCTCGGTCAGCACAAACTCGCCGCCGGTGAAATCCTGCTCCGGCTGCGACAGCAGGATCGCGACCTGCAGCGGAAACACATGCTCGCCATAGAGGTCCTGATGCAGGCAGTTGTAATCGCCCGCACCGTACTGAAGCAGCAGCGGCGTCGGCCGCGTCTGTCCTGCCTTGTGGCAGCGCTTGATGAAGTCAGAATGCGCGGCGGGGTAGCGCACATCAATCCCCATGGCCTCGTTCCAGCGATTGGCAATCGGCGCCAGTTGCGGATAGAGCGCCGTGCGCAACTCCGCGATGACGTCCGGCAGCGGATAGGAAAAGTATTTGTATTCCCCTCGCCCGAAGCCGTGCCGCCCCATGATGATATGGCTGCGGAAGATATCCTTCTCGCCGTAGAGGCCCGCGAGCGCGCGGCACTCGTTTGTAGTGAGCAGCCCATCGAGAACCGCCCAGCCATTGCCGTCGAGATGCGCGGCAACACCTGACCAGTCCTGCGCCGCGACGCGCAGCGGCCCGGTAGTTGTTGAAACTTTCGCTTGTGCTGCGGCGACCATGATCAGCTCCCTGTGCGATGAGCCGGACTAAAGATCAGCCGCGTTGCATGCTCCACCCGATTTCCGTTTGACGAATCCGCAAAACAAAACCGGACGGAAGCTGATGCTTCCGTCCGGCGAGAGCCCAAGTCTTGTTTGGAGAGGAGAACTCGCGGCCGGCCGGAGAACCCGGCCGCGCGGTATCAGGCCGCAGCCTTCTTCGAGGTCGGAACTTCCGAGATCGTCTTCAGTATCTGCGAAGCGATCTGGTAGGGGTCGCCCTGCGAGTTCGGACGGCGGTCTTCCAGATAGCCCTTGTAGTCGTTGTTGACGAAGGAGTGCGGGACACGGATCGACGCGCCGCGATCCGCCACGCCGTAGGAGAACTTGTTCCACGGCGCGGTCTCGTGCTTGCCGGTCAGGCGCTTGTCGTTGTCCGGACCGTAAACCGCGATGTGATCCATCAGGTTCTTGTCGAACTGCTTCATCAGGGCTTCAAAGTAGTCCTTGCCGCCGACCGTGCGCATATACTCGGTCGAGAAGTTGGCGTGCATGCCCGAGCCGTTCCAGTCGGTATCGCCGAGCGGTTTGCAGTGGAATTCGATGTCGATGCCGTACTTCTCGGTAAGGCGGAGAAGCAGGTAGCGCGCGATCCACATTTCGTCGGCGGCCTTCTTGGACCCCTTGCCGAAAATCTGGAACTCCCACTGGCCCTTCGCCACTTCAGCGTTGATGCCTTCGTGGTTGATACCGGCGGCGAGACAGAGGTTGAGGTGCTCCTCGACGATTTCGCGGGCGACCGAGCCGACATTCTTGTAGCCGACGCCGGTGTAGTACGGGCCCTGCGGAGCCGGATAGCCTTCCGTGGGGAAGCCGAGCGGGCGTCCGTCCTTATAGAAGAAATATTCCTGCTCGAAGCCGAACCAGGCGCCGGCGTCATCGAGGATGGTCGCGCGCTTGTTGGAAGAATGCGGGGTCTTGCCGTCGGGCATCATGACTTCGCACATCACCAGAGCGCCGTTGACGCGCGCGGCGTCCGGGTACACCGCAACCGGCTTCAGCACGCAATCCGAGCTGTGGCCTTCGGCCTGCTGGGTCGAGCTTCCGTCAAAGCCCCAGAGCGGGAGCTGTTCGAGCGTCGGAAATGCGTCGAATTCCTTGATCTGGGTCTTGCCGCGAAGGCTGGGGGTCGGTGTGTATCCGTCGAGCCAGATGTACTCGAGCTTGTACTTGGTCATTTCGATCTCTCGTGAGTGAACGATTGCGTTGCTAAATTCCCGGCCGGTTTAGCCGCCGGGAGGACCGGCCGCAAACGGCTGCGCCCGTTAACAAGCATTTAACGTGCCAACTGACCACCGCAGGCGTACCGCCCGACCGGGTCTTGCACCGGAGAAGACGCACGGGGTCCGGCGGAGCGATTCGCGGACCTCTCGCAGGTGCGTGCGTATTTTCTGATCAATTTCAATGTCTGCCTTGTTTGGCAGCGAGACGGTTTCCGACCGCCCGGGCGCGGAAACCCCACCTGCGGAAGTGCGTTAACGGTTTGAGCGCATGCTGAGGGAAGGCGCAGAATCGCGGATGCGCAAATTGTATGCAAACGCCTGCTTTTTATAGGGCAACCCGCGCAAAAGACGTGCGTTCCTCTTACATTGTCTCAACGCGCAGACGCGCCCAACGAGAGGAGACTGGAATGACACCTAATTCGACCCAGCCGACGGCCAAAATCTACCAATTCCCGGTCGGCGGCCGCTCGGGCCTGACCCGGGCCGAGCCCGCCAAGCCGATGTTCGACTACGCCGTCTCGGGGGCTGGCTGGTACCACGAAGCCGCGATCGAAGACGCCAAGCGGGGCACCGAGCATTGATGTCGCCCGCCTGTCCGACGCCCGGGTGGCCAGACCGCCCGGAGAAGACCTGCGAGGCCAAATAAAAGGGTCGAAGCACAGCGCTTCGGCCCTTTTTTCTTGGCTACCCGTTACGCGCCGAAGATCGACCACCCCATCCGCTTGCTGAGGATTTCCAGCGCATCGCGCCCAAGCCGCGAATTGCCATTGGCATCCAGCCCCGGCGACCAGACCGCGATCGACGCTTTGCCCGGCGCAATGGCCAGGATGCCGCCCCCGACCCCGCTCTTTCCCGGCAGGCCGACCCGATAAGCGAACTCGCCCGACCCATCGTAGTGGCCGCATGTCAGCATCACGGCGTTGATGCGCCGCGCCCGTTCCGCCGGCACCACCAGAAAGCCGGTGGACGGGTTGCGCCCCGAATGCGCCAGAAACCGCGCCGCCAACGCAAGCTGGCGGCATGACATCGCAATGGCGCACTGGTGGAAATACACGCCGAGCGTCAGCTCCACCGGGTTTTCGATCACGCCGAACGACTTCATGTAGTTCGCCAGCGCGATGTTGCGAAAGCCGGTGCGCTGCTCGGAGGCCGCGACGGCCTCGTCGATCTTGATCGAGGGATCGCCGGACAAAAACTGCATGAACCGGATGATTTCGCCGAGCGTCTCGCGGGGCTGATGACCGGACAGGATGGCGTCGGTGACAGCAATCGCACCCGCATTGATGAAAGGATTGCGGGGAATGCCGCGCTCGCGCTCGAGCTGAACAATGGAGTTGAACGGACTGCCCGACGGTTCGCGCCCCACCCGCTGCCACAGCTTGTCGCCGATCATGCCGAGCGCCAGCGTCAGCGTGAACACCTTCGAGATGCTCTGGATCGAAAACGTGGTGTCCGCATCGCCGCCCGCCGCGACATGCCCGCTGGAATCCACAACCACGAGGCCGAACGCATTGACGTCGACCCCGGCCAGTTCCGGAATATAGGTCGCGACCTCTCCGCGATCCTTTCGCTCCATCATCTCGTCGGCGATTTCCTTCACGACGCGATCTAAAGTGGCGTTGCTCATTTCATTCCAGTTCGGTTGGACATCGGTCCCGATAGCGGCGCCGGAATTTATGCGACAAACGTGCCAGTCGCCACCTTGACCGCCATGGCTCAAGGTCGCGGCTGGATTCGATAGAGAACGGCATAACTGTTCGCGGCCACCGGCGACAAACCGCGCGGCGGCTGCAAAGGCGTTGGCGGATCAATCAGCAGGACATCGTCGAAGTTGCCGCGCCAGTCCGGCAGATACCGCGCCAGCGCAAGATCGGCCGCTGAGAAACGATCCTGATGCAGCAGCGGCCAGTCGGCCGGCTCGCCGAGCGGATGCGCGATGCGGTCGTAAGGCGGCTTCACCGTCATCGGCTGCTGCGCCGGATCCGCGAACATCAGCGGCCAGAACGCACGCCTCTCGATCAGGAGCAGCGCGCCGAGATGACCATCCAGGCGATACATGCCCGGCAGGGCACGCTCCTGCGGCACAACGCCCGCGGTTTCATATCCGGGATGACCGCGCGCCACCAGAACGCGCGAACCGGGTTTCACCTCAGCGATGGCCGCTCGCACAGCAGCAAGATCCTGCCGGTGATCCGCCCACGCTACGGCGACATGCACGGCCCGGACAGAGATCAGCGCCACGACTGCGACGCCCACGGCGAGTCTCTGACGGGACGTAAGCCGTGGCTGCATGCCCGCAAAGATCACGAGCGCAAACATCAGCGCCAGCCGCGCCTCGACGAAGGTCCCGCCTTTGATCGTGGATGGCGCCACAAGAAACACGATCCCCAGCCCCGCGAGCGCCAGCGGAATCCCTTGTGCAAACGTCGACTGCCGCCAGATCAGTACCAGAACGGTAAAGACCACGACGCCGGTCGTGACAGTCAACGCCGTGCTGTAGACAGTGAATGGCGCGAATATCACAAACGCCTTCTGCCAGCCGTTCCATGTCCCCGGCGTCGCGTCGCCTGACAGCGGCGAAGCCAGATAAAGCGCCAGCGCTGGCGCGAGCAACAACGCGGCCAGCAACATGGTTCGCATCAGTTCTCCGGCTGTCAGCTTTCCGTCTTTCCACAACGCGACAAGACGCGACAATTCGTATGAGCCGATCAGCAACGCGGCGAGCAACACGCCGAAGATATGACAGAAGAAAATCACCGCGACAGCAATTGCCGTTGAGATTGCGGCACTGAAGCGCTGCCGTCGCCGATCCAGGGCAATCCACAGCGCGGCCGCGCCAAAGGCCAGCCCCACCGACAGCAGAAAATTCATGAAGCCGAGAAAAAACACCGCGCGCCAGGCGGCCAGCCCCGAGGCGAGCGGCCAGTATGTGAAACGTCCGAAAGCCACGCGGCTATAGGCAACCACGCCGGCCACCGGCGCAAACAGACTGAGCGCCAACAGCAAGCGGCCGCCGCTATGGGGATTGGAAAATTTCAGCAGGACGGCGGCCAACGCATCCATGCCGATATTCGGCAGGATGCCCCAGCGCGGCGTGTACATCTGCGACAGGACGGGATCGTCCGGATGCGCCAGCACGACATAGCGCGCCAGGTGATTGGGATAGTCCAGCACCGGCGGAAGGTCGATCAGGAAGAAAGGAACGGCAAGGCTTGCCGCCAGCGCCAGCGCCAGCGCTGCCAGGAGCCAGAAGCGATCGGGATTTGGCCTGCCAGAGCGATCAGCAGACGATTGCATCGCTACGGCTTCACAATGGCCCCGGTACGCCCGATCAGGCGCACCAGTTGCTTGTAGCGGTTGATGACGCGATCCGCGGCCAGATCGGATGCCCGCTTGTCGAACACCAGCAACAGCTTGCGGCCCTGATTGCGGAAATGCGTGTGCGAGAGCACACCGCGCTGTGCGGCCGAAATCATGAACGCGACGCGGAATGTCGCGCCGATCAGCCGTGCGCGGTCCACCATCGCTGGCGTGATCAACGCACGAACGGCTTCAGGCGCCTCGTTTTCCGCGTTCAATCCCGCGTACCGGTAATAGATCGCCAGCGCAAGGAAGGCTCTGCCCTGATGGGTCACGGAACCGAAATTGCCGTTGCTGATGAGATCGAGCGCCTGCTCGCCGCGATGATCCGGATGCGCGCGCCAGCCCGCGTCCGACAGCCAGCACGCCACATGGCGCAGCCGCTTTTCGTCGTCGGTCTCGCGCAGGCCCGCGACACGGAACAGCTTGTCGGTCCATACGATCAGATCGTCGGCGTGGCGCGGCGAGCGCGACCGCAATTCGTTCAGCGTCTGCGCGGTGGCGATCAGCCCATCCTTGTGCTGCTCCTTCTCGGACAGCATTTCGTACATCAGGCCCTCGCGCACACCGTATGTCGAGAACATGATGGTCTTCGGCTTCGCGACACGGATGATGTATTCGAGCACAAGCGCAGCATAGGTCAGCAGCGGGCGGCGCGCATCGGCGACCGTCTCGATGTCGGCGAGTGTGTTGCTCGCCGCCAGCCGGCGCAGGCGCTTGACGAAGTCCAGCGCCTCTACCGCCGGAATGGTGTAGCCGTGCATGACCCGCAGCGGATAGCCGCTCTGGATGATATGAATGCGCGCCAGAGCGCGCCATGTTCCGCCGACCGCATAGAACGTCCGCCCTCGCCCCGCCTTGAGCTGGGGAAGATCATTCAACTGATCGGCGACGATCCGCTCCGCTTTCTTCAGCGACTTCTGCGAAGCGTCCTGCAGCGCCAGCCCGCCGAGCGGAAGCGTCGTTCCCGAGCGCAGCCGGTGACCGCGCACATCAATCAGTTCCAGAGATCCGCCGCCGAGATCGCCGACAATGCCGTCGGGCTTGTACACACCCGACGCGACGCCGAGCGCCGACAGCCGCGCCTCGCGCGCGCCGGAGAGAATTTCGATGGTGCATCCGCAAATGCGTTCGGCTTTCGTGATGAAGTCCGGACCATTGCTCGCGTCGCGGCAGGCCGCGGTGGCGATCGCATGAACCTCACCGACCCTCATCACCTTGCAAAGCGCCTTGAACCGCCGCAGGGCGGCCAGCGCCTTGTCCACCGCATCGGCCGCGAGCAGTCCGGTCGACTGAACTTCACGGCCGAGACCGCACAATGTCTTCTCGTTGAAGATCGGCGCAAGATTGCGCGTCTTGTCCTCATAGACGACAAGGCGCACCGAGTTCGATCCGATGTCGATGACAGCGACGGTCTTGGTGGTCTTTCGCGAGCGGTGATGCTCGCGCACGGGAGCCGTGGTCACGGATACGGGCTTCGTGCCACTAACGCTCCGAACGGCGCGTAAGACGGCGTGGCGAAGATTCTTTAAGTGACTTTCCACGGCCAGACAGACTCGGATTCGTCATGAAGTAATTGTGCACGTTGAAAGGCTCCTCGCCCTTCGCGGCCTTCATACGCGTTGACGATCCATCGGGCAACAACTGCCAGCTCTGCTCATTGTCTTTCAGGTTCGCAACCATGATCTGTTCGAGAACCTGCTGATGAACCGTGGGATTCTGCAATGGACACAATACCTCGACACGGCGGTCGAGATTGCGAGGCATCATGTCCGCCGAGGAGATATACACAGCGGCTTTCGCACTCGGCAGGCCGTGCCCCATGCCGAAGCAGTAGATTCGCCCATGTTCCAGGAACCGGCCGATGATCGACTTGACCCGGATATTCTCCGACAGTCCGGGAACCCCCGGGCGCAGACAGCAGATCCCGCGGATCACCAGGTCGATCGAGACGCCCGCCTGCGAGGCTTCGTAGAGCGCGTCGATGATCTCGGGATCGACCAGCGAATTCATCTTCAGCCAGATCGCGCCCGGCTTGCCATGGCGCGCGTGATTGCTTTCGGCATGGATGTGCTCAAGCATCCGCTTGCGCAGCGTCAGCGGCGAGACGCCCATCTTTTCGATGTCGCGCGGCTCTGCATAACCGGTGATGTAGTTGAAGACGCGCGCGGCATCGCGCGCGATCACCGGGTCCGACGTGAAGTATGACAGGTCGGTGTAGATGCGCGCGGTGACCGGATGATAGTTGCCGGTGCCGGCATGGACATAAGTGGTGAGGCCGGCGCCTTCGCGGCGAACCACCAGCGACAGTTTGGCGTGGGTCTTCAGTTCGAGAAAACCGTAGACGACCTGCACGCCAGCGCGCTCAAGGTCGCGCGCCCAGCGGATGTTGGCTTCTTCATCGAACCGCGCCTTCAGTTCGACCAGCGCCGTCACCGACTTCCCGGCCTCGGCGGCTTCCGCGAGCGTGCGGACGATCGGTGAATCCCGCGAGGTGCGGTACAGCGTCTGTTTGATCGCGACCACGTCGGGATCGCGCGCGGCCTGCTGCAGGAACTGCACCACCACGTCGAACGATTCATAGGGATGGTGGACGATCAGGTCCTTCTGGCGAATCGCGGCGAAGATGTCGCCGCCGTGATCGCGCACCCGCTCCGGATGACGCGGCACATAGGGCGTGAATTCGAGATCGGGACGGTCCAGCCGCGTCAGTTGCGACAGCTCGTTCATGGCGAGCACGCCATCGACGATCAGCACATCGTCATCCGGTGTCGAGAGCGCGCGCTGCACGAAGGCGCGCAGCTCATCCGGCATGGTCGCCTCGATTTCGAGACGGATCACCGACCCGCGGCGTCGGCGCTTGAGCGCCGACTCGAACAGGCGGACGAGGTCTTCAGCTTCTTCCTCGATTTCGAGCTCGGAGTCGCGGATGATGCGGAACGCGCCCTGCCCCTTGACGGTGTAGCCGGGAAACAGCCGCCCGATGAACAGGCTGGTCGCCTGTTCCAGCGTGATCAGGCGCACCGAGCCATCCTTGCCCGCGGGCATGCGGATAAAGCGGTCGATCTTGCCCGGCATGCGGATCAGCGCGTTCATCGCCTTGCCGTCGGAGACCCGCGCCAGATGCAGCGCGATGGTGAATCCGAGGCTCGGAATGAACGGGAATGGATGCGCCGGGTCGATCGCCAGCGGCGTCAGCAGCGGGAAGATGTTGTGAAGGAAATGATCCTCGATCCAGGCGGCTTCGGTCTTGGTCACATCCTTGCCGTCGACCAGAACGATGCCGACATCGGCCAGCATGTTCCGCAAGTCGCGCCAGATCGCCTGCTGGTCGCTGGCGAGCTTTGAGACAGTCTCGTTGATCTTCACGAGTTGCTCGGCGGGTGTCGAACCGTCCGGACTTCGCTCGGTGATGCCTTCGCGGACCTGCGCCTTAAGGCCCGCGACGCGGACCATGAAGAACTCATCAAGGTTATTGGCGGAAATCGACAGGAACCGGACCCGCTCCAGCGCCGGATGGTTCGGATTGACCGACTCCTCCAGCACCCGGCGGTTGAAATGAAGCCATGACAGTTCGCGGTTGATGAAGCGTTCGGGGCTTTCGCCAATTACCGCCGCGCTTGCCGTTTCAATATTTTCTTCTTTTTTTACAACAGCTTGCGCGCCATCCATGAAGAACAACCTTATACCATGCCATCAAGCCGGACGTTACGTCCGTTCCAGCGAGACAATGTGCCAGTCTCGTGACAGTTCGATGACATGATGAGCCAACAGCGGTTAACGACAAGGCCCTGTGCGCTCAGGCCGCAGGATCTTTCAAAACCTCGGCCGCCAGCGCGCGGGTCACCGGACGCCCGCGCCGCAGCGCCTCCTCGTCGATCTGCTCGACAGACCGGCGGGCGGCCGCGAAGGACCGCTCGATCCGGGTCGTCAGATAGCTGACGATGCTCTCGTCCACGGACATTTGCCGGTCGGCGCAGAACTTGACGATCAGGGCACGGAACAACTGGTCGTCAGGCGGCGTCAGCGCGATCACCGGCACGGCCCGCAGCCGCGACCGCAGATCGTGCAATGTCACGTCGAAGGACGACGGCGGCACACGGCCGGTCAGCAGGATATAGGCTCTATCCTCGCGTGCCAGATTAAGAAGATGAAACAGCGCCCGCTCGTCGAACGATGCGGGATCGAGATCTTCCACCACCAGCGCGCCGGTCGCCAGTTCCCCCGGCACGTTGGCCGGTGTGAGGGCATGAGCCGCAACCGATCGCGCGCCGGCCTCGGTGGCCCAGATCGAAGCGAGATGGCTTTTGCCGCTGCCTTCCGGCCCGGCGAGCATCATCACGCGATTGGGCCAGTCCGGCCATGTATCGACCAGTGCCAGCGCCTGCGCGTTGGCCGCCCCTTCAAGGAAATTGTCGCGCGTCAGGCTTTCCGCATGCGGCAGCGTAAAGGCGAGCTGACGGGGGCGAAGGCGAACTACCACGCAGTGACTCCCGACCTACGCAACAAACAGCCAACTGGCCACATCTTAAGGTGAAGGCGGGGCGCCCGCACTCATATGCCGCGCCCACTCCACGAGATAGAAGGACACCGAAAGCAGCGTCAAGACCGTCACGCACAACATCAACGCGATCTCGTAAGGCGCTGTGCTAAAACCGAAACCGAGTGACGCCAGCACCAGCGCGGCGAACGACACCTGCGCCACGGTGTTGAGTTTGGACACCATCAGCGGCTTCATTGGGACCGGATTGTCCACCAGCCATGAAATAATCACCGCGCCGACGATCATGAAATCGCGCGACACCACCAGGATCACCAGCCACCGCGGAATGTCGCCCGAAATGCCAAGGGTGACATAGATCGAGACCAGCAGCGCCTTGTCGGCCACCGGATCGAGCAGCGCCCCGATCTCGGTGGTCATGTTGAACCGCTTGGCCAGGAATCCGTCGATGGCGTCGCTGACCCCGGCTGTGACGAAGATAAAGAACGCAATCGCCATCTGGTTGGACGCAATCGCCCAGACGATGACCGGCACCAGCAGGATGCGGGCAAGGGTAATGATGTTCGGTAGATTCACGCGACGTTTCCCGGCTCCTCGTCTTTTTAGCGAGCCCCTCCGCCCTTGCAAAGGACATGGGGGCGCGGCTCCCTGTCATCGGGGCCGTTCTCATAGCTATGCACAAGGTCGCCCTGGTGTGGTGGGTCGCAAGTCCGCATCGTGAATCCAGCGCGCTCGTTTGCGGACTTGCGACCCAAAACCACACCAGAATTATAGTTTTCTAGTGTCTTTTTGAATCCGAAGTTCGCTACGGAAGATGTTGTAAACTCGGGCGAACTTTCGGATTCAGGACACTGGCCATTGCGCCAGCGCCAAATCCGACGTAACCACCGGCTAACTCACGAAATCCCAGTGTAGTGGCTGACAAGTCCGCATCATGACCGATCAAAAATCCGGCCTGACCTATTCATCCGCGGGCGTCGATATCGACGCCGGAAACCGGCTGGTGGACCTCATCAAGCCCATGGTCCGGGCCACGGCTCGCGCGGGCGCGGACGCCGAAATCGGCGGATTTGGCGGACTGTTCGACCTCAAGGCGGCCGGATTCAAGGATCCGGTCCTTGTTGCGGCCACCGACGGCGTCGGCACCAAGGTCAAGATCGCCATCGAAACCGGCATCCATAGCGGTATCGGCATCGACCTTGTCGCCATGTCGGTCAACGACCTTGTGGTTCAGGGCGCGGAACCACTGTTCTTTCTGGACTATTTTGCCTGCGGCAAGCTCGACCCGGAGGCCACCGCCTCGATCGTCGCCGGTGTCGCCGAAGGCTGCCGCGAATCCGGCTGCGCGCTGATCGGCGGCGAGACGGCCGAAATGCCCGGTCTCTACAAGGACGGCGATTACGACCTCGCGGGCTTTGCCGTGGGTGCGGCGGAGCGCGGCACGCTGCTGCCGCACAAGGACATCGGTCCCGGCGACGCCGTGATCGGCCTTGCCTCCTCGGGCGTCCATTCCAACGGTTTCTCGCTGGTCCGCAAGGTGGTCGAAAAGTCCGGCGTCGCGTTCGACGCACCCGCACCCTTCGCACCGGTGATGACGCTCGGCGGCGCCCTGCTCGCGCCCACCAAGCTCTATGTAAAATCCTGCCTCGCCGCGATCCGCCAGACCGGCGCGGTCAAGGGCCTCGCCCACATCACCGGCGGCGGCTTCACCGACAACATTCCACGCGTGCTGCCCAAGCACCTCGGCGTTCGGATCAACCTGAACACCGTTCCGGTGCTGCCGGTGTTCAAGTGGCTGGCCCGCGAAGGCAACATCGCCGAACTCGAACTGCTGCGCACCTTCAACTGCGGCATCGGCATGGTCGCCGTCGTCAGGCGCGAGCAGCTTGTCGAGGTCATGGACGTGTTCGCGCAGAATGGCGAGGCCGTCGTCGATCTCGGCGAAGTCGTCGAAGCGTCCGGCGATGAGCGCGTGATCTATGCCGGTCACCTCAATATGGCGGATTGAGATGGCAAAACGCCGCGTCGCCATTCTGATCTCCGGGCGCGGCTCCAACATGACCGCGCTGATCGAGGCCGCCGCGGCGGCCGACTACCCGGCGCAGATCGCGCTGGTGATTTCCAACATCGCGGGCGCGGGCGGATTGGCAAAAGCCAGCGCCGCCGGAATCAAGACCGAGACCATCGAAAGCAAACCGTTCGGCAAAGATCGCGAAGCCTTCGAGCGCAAGCTGCACGAGGTCCTTGTCGCCCACGACGTCGAACTGGTCTGCCTCGCTGGATTTCTCCGGCTGCTGACACCATGGTTCGTCCGGCAGTGGGAAGGCCGGATGATCAACATCCATCCGGCGCTGCTGCCATCCTACAAGGGACTTCATACCCACGAACGAGCGCTGGCTGACGGCGTGAAGATTCACGGCGCAACGGTTCATTTCGTCGTGCCTGAAATGGATTCCGGCCCGATCATCATGCAGGGCGCGGTCGCCGTGCGCGATGACGATACGCCGGATTCCCTGGGGGCCCGGGTGCTCGCTGTGGAGCACGGCATCTATCCGGATTCGCTACGGCTTGTTGCGAGCGGACGCATGCGGCTGGAAAACGGCGTGTGCAAATCCGACGCCGGCAGTCCGGATGACGCATTGATCGCGCCGACTATCATCTAGCTTTGCGCGAACAACGCCCCCGGCACATGTTGCCGGGGTACTGCATTTCCAAATTCCGGAAATCAGGAAACCTTCAGATTTTCAGCCGACGACTTTCCGCGATTTTCCACCAGTTCGTATTCGATCGTCTGGTTTTCGTTGAGGGTCGAAAGCCCTGCCCGCTCCACCGCCGAGATGTGCACGAATACATCCTTGTCACCGACCGCCGGTTTGATGAACCCATAGCCCTTGGTCGGGTTGAACCACTTGACCGTACCTTTTGCCAACGCCTGTCTCCTCTCCAAATACAAAAAAGACGCGGCCACGCTCATCGCGTGCCACGCCGCTAGCGGGCTTCAAATGTCTTGCTGGATATAACGTCGTCCAATTGCACAGCCGAATGGCCCAAATCCGATTGCTGCGCCAATCCCAACATGAAAGTTTCGCCTTAGCAAGACGGCGCGAGGCCACAAGCGGCCTGTTGCGCGAGCACCACAGACTGCTGGAATGGCCGTCGGGACCAGCGCTTGCGTTGACGCAAGCGCCGGATTCGGGGCAAATCGCCGGATACCCTGGCCGCAAGTCCTTTTGAGTTCCGCTTGATGAGAATTTTCCCGCCGCGCGCGAGCCTGAACCGAGACACGGCGCTGTGCGCTGTGGTGGCGGGCCTTGCCATGCTGTGCGGAACCTCCAGCGCGCGCGCACAGTTCTTGCCGGTATTTCCAAATTCGACGGACAACGCCTCCCAGCTCTCGTTCAACGCCGCCCAGTTCGACCTCGGCAGCAGCTTCCTGCAGCGTATGGGCCGCGAGGCCACCTATGGATATGCGAGGCGGGACAATTCGGGCGGCGGCGGCGCATCGCAAAGCACGACAGAACCGCTTTATCGGACCTGGGCTGAAACCTACGGTACCCGTGCGCGTACCGCGGCACAGGGGACTTTCGTTGGCGACAAGCGCGGAACGCTTGGCGTCGTCGGTGGGATCGGTGCGACGCTCGCGCCCGGCCTGAACGTCGGCTTTTCGGTTGACCAGAGCAACACCTGGATCGACGTGCCGCTCGCGCTGCAGACCGCGACCCTCGGCATGACCCAGCTCGGCGTCAATGCCTCCTACTCCACCGGTCCCTGGACGGTGGCCATGGCCGCGGTTCACGGTTTCGCCCACATCAACTCGACCCGTACCACAGCGCTTGGCGGCGCGGTCGCCAACTATCGCGGCAGCGTCGACGGCGTGCTCGGCGAGTTGAACTACACCTATTCATTCGGGCAGAGCCGGATCGTGCCCAAGGTCGCGCTCGAATATGTCTCGGCACGCACCGACGCCTTTGCTGAAACCGGCGGCTTCAACCCGGTCACTGTCGCGGACGGACATGGCGAGCGCGCCCGCGTGCTGGCCGGCGCCGAGGTCGGTCACTACTGGATCGTCGGCCAGCAGGCCATCGACGTGTCGGCCTATGGCAAGTTCGTCGACAACTTCGTCCAGAACATCGGCGCGGTGCAGGTCAGCCTCGGCAACAACGCGATTAGCGTCGCGGGTGTTCGCGAGAGCCGCAACGGCGCCGACGCCGGCGCCGCCGTGTCGTGGATATTGAGCAATACGGCAAGGCTTTATGCGAACTACGATGGCCGCTACCGCAGCGGCTTCGAGTCCCATCAGGGCACCGTCGGCGTCGAACTGAAGTGGTGAGCGGCTGAAGGCGGCGGAATCCCGACCTTGCCTGAGTCATAGACACCGGAAGATTGTGCCCTCATGGTGAGGAGCGAGGCGAAGCCTCGCGTCTCGAACCGTGGGCAACAGCATGTCGCCCTCATCCTTCGAGACGCGCGCCAAGCGCGCTCCTCAGGATGAGGACCGCGCCCGTTACGCCGTTGCCGGCGCCTCGTGCTGCTCGCGCAGCGCGCGTTTACGCCAGATCGAGCCGACCACCAGCACCACGATCACGCCAAGCACCGCAAGCGTCAGTTCGCCGATCTCGCCATCGAACTTGAGGTGCTTGGCGAAACCGAACATCGCCGAGGTCGTGTCGACATCCAGTGCGATATGGCCATCAAGCACGCGGTGCAACCATGGCGCAATGGCGGGATCGGTGGCGATCACCTCGCCCGCGATCCAGCCGAGCAAGGCCGCACCGAGCCAGACCAGCGCCGGAACGCGGTCGAGCAGCGCCATGATCAGCGCCGCACCGGCGACAATCATCGGAATGCTGATGGCAAGACCGAGGATCAGCAGGATGGCGCTGCCGTTGGCCGCCGCGGCCACCGCGATCACGTTGTCGAGGCTCATGATGATGTCGGCGACGGCGACGATGCGAACCGCGGCCCAGAGATGAGCGGCGGCCTGCACGCCATCTTCGTCTTCCTTTTCAGGAACGAGGAGCTTTGCCGCGATAAACAGCAGCGCGAGGCCCCCAACGAGTTTCAGGAACGGCACCGTCATCAATGTGACGACGATGAAGGTGAAGATGATGCGCAGGAACACCGCGACACCCGCACCGAGGATCATGCCCCAGACGCGCTGCTTGGGCTGAAGCCCCCGGCACGCCAGCGCGATCACCAGCGCGTTGTCGCCCGACAACAACACGTTGATCCAGATGATCTTGGTCAGGGCCACCCAGAAATGGGGGTGCTGAATCTCATTCTCGAACTGAGTGATGAGACCGCCGATTGCGGCGGGATCGAAAATCTGCGCGATCCAGTTCACGGGTGTGGCCCCCGACCATTTTAGTGCCGGCTGTTGATCAGCCGACGATTTCGTTGCCTGCGAAGAACTGCGCGATCTCGATCACGGCGGTTTCCGGCGCGTCCGAACCGTGCACCGAGTTTTCGCCGATCGACTTGGCGTGCGCCTTGCGGATGGTGCCCTCGGCAGCCTTCGACGGATCGGTCGCACCCATCACGTCGCGGTACTTCAGGATCGCGCCCTCGCCTTCGAGGACCTGAACCACAACCGGACCCGAGATCATGAAGTCAACCAGTTCGCCAAAGAACGGGCGCGCCTTGTGCACGGCATAGAATGTTTCGGCCTGCGCGCGGGTCATCAGGATGCGCTTCTGCGCGACGATGCGAAGTCCGGCCTTCTCGATGATCGCATTGACGGCGCCGGTGAGATTGCGCGCGGTCGCGTCCGGCTTGATAATCGAAAAGGTGCGCTCAATCGCCATGGTACTGTCCTCAAAGCATGTCTGTTGGAAGATTTGCCGCGCTTATAAAGGCGCGGTGATGCAACGGCAAGCTGGTATGCCAGCAGCCCGCCCCGGATGAGCGGCATCCTGCCCCCCGATACCTCTGCCGGATGGTTCTGCCAAGACCCGCGCGGAAATTTCCCGCATCGAGAGACGGGCCCGCGGCTCCCATCGACATGAACCGGGGCTAACCGGCTCGTCCCGGCGCAGTTCAGGATCGCAGGCCTAGTCTTGCGCACAACGAGGCTTCGATCAGTCAACTCAACCGGCCTCGAACACGAGGAGATTATCATGTTGCGCAAACTCATTCTTGCATGCGCCGCGACCGCGGCTCTCGGCGCGGCTACATTCAGTCCGTCGGTCGCCTCCGCCCATGGCTGGCATCGCGGACATGGCGTCTGGCACGGCGGTGGCTTCCATCGCGGCTGGGGCGGACCACGTTTCATCGGCGGCCCGGTCTATTTTGGCGGCGGTTATGGCGGTTGCTATGTGAAGCGCCTGGTTCCGACACCGTGGGGCTATCGCTACCGGCTGGTGAACCGCTGCTACTGAGCCCGGACAACCGATCCGACATTCCGGACCAGCCGCCCACAGGCGGCTGGTCTTTTTGTCGCACCCTTTCCGGGTCGAACCTTTTCGCCGGACCTATCGACAGACATGCAGGGACACCTCAAGGCGCCCCGCGCCAAACCGAAGGAGACTTGTCATGTTGCGCAAACTCGTTCTTGGAGTGGCTGCTGTCGCTGCTCTGTCCACCACCGCGATGATGTCCACCGAGGCTTCGGCCAAGGGCTGGAAAGGCGGCTGGCATCATCATCACCATCACGGCTACTGGGGCCACGGTTACGGTCTCTATGTCGGCGGCTACGGCCCCGGTTACGGCTGCTACGTGAAGCGCCTCGTCCCCACGCCGTATGGCCTGCGCTATCGGGTGGTCAACGTCTGCTACTGAGCGGAAAGCTCCTCCCACTGACTTGGGCCTCCGATCAGGTGAAACTGTTCGGGGGCTTTTTTCTTCCGGGTTCCCGGTTCCCGGCATTTAAATTTTTACCGGATTCAAACCATGCGCGGCAAAGTCGCGAACCCGAACGGCGGTCAAGGCATTGTCCCGTGGTATTGATTCAAACTTGAAGCCAATTGAAACAAGCCGGATTGGAATTGATCATGGCGACTCGATTGAATGCTCCCGATGTCCATCTCGATCATCTTCACAGCGAAGCCGTTTGTCAGGGCATCGGTGAACGGCTGCGCGATACGCTCTACCGCCAGCCGGCTGAACCGCCGCAGAGATTGAACGCATTGATTGCGCGCCTGCCTGAACTCGATGGCGAAGCCGCGCCGCTCGTTCCGGACCCAAAATCGCACTAGCGCCTTCGCTCGCAAACCGAAACCGGCGCGGCGAGAGCTATCGCGATTCGCCGCCATTTTACCCGACAAAGCTGTTGCGTTCGGCGGGCTGTTCCGTAAAAGCCCGCCATGCTGTCCATCAATGACATTTCCATCCGGATCGCCGGACGCCTTCTGATCGACCAGAGCACGGTTCAGATCGTGCCGGGCGCGCGCGTCGGTTTTGTCGGGCGGAATGGCGTTGGAAAATCGACATTGTTTCACGCCATTCGCGGCGACCTGCCGACAGAAACCGGCTCCATCACCATTCCGCCGCGCTGGACCATCGGCAGTCTGGCGCAGGAAGCGCCTGACGGCCCCGAAAGCCTGATCGACGTCGTGCTCAAGGCCGACCTCGAACGCGCCGCGCTGCTTCAGGAAGCGGAAACCGCACAGGATCCGCATCGCATCGCCGACATCCAGACGCGCCTCGTTGATATCGACGCGCATTCCGCGCCGGCCCGGGCGGCGGCCATTCTCTCGGGCCTTGGTTTCTCGGCTGCCGATCAGTTACGCTCGTGCTCGGAATTTTCCGGCGGCTGGCGTATGCGCGTCGCGCTGGCGGCGACGCTGTTCGCCGCGCCCGATCTCCTGCTGCTGGACGAGCCGACCAACTATCTCGACCTCGAAGGCACGCTCTGGCTTGAAGATCACCTTGCGAATTATCCGCGCACGGTCATCGTCATCAGCCACGACCGCGATCTGCTCGACACCTCCGTCGATCAGATCCTGCATCTCGATCGCGGCAAGCTCACGCTCTACAAGGGAACGTATTCGTCGTTCGAGGAGCAGCGCGCGACGCGCGAAATGCTCGACGCGAAACACGCCAAAAAGCAGATGGACGAACGCAAGCGGCTGCAGGCGTTTGTCGACCGCTTCAAGGCCAAGGCCTC
>JACDJC010001483.1_pt1 | contig 20661 bp, 21 predicted proteins | sample 7454191 | NCBI WGS metagenome assembly JACDJC01 (sample SAMN14253291, study PRJNA609438) | sludge metagenome | isolation source: sludge after 25d culture with pyrite and EDTA | collected 2018-12-20 | reverse complement strand
GCAGGTGCTGACGAGCTTCACGACCTGTCCCCAGAGCATTTTGCCGAGCATCCGGCTCGCCTCGATGACCGGGGTCGGGCAGGGCTTTCCGCTCACGTCGAGCGTGGCATCGGCGGCGATCGCGGCCTTGTTCCCCTTGCTCACGCGGTATTCGCCGATGCCGTCGGGGCTGCGGGCGGAATGGACGACCTCGTTGCCGGTGCGCGCCGCCCAGGCGAACAGGTCGTCCCGCGTGCCGGGGCAATCCGATCTGAGCAGCAGCGTTTCGCCGGCGCGCAGGCCGTCCAGGGCGTGGCGGACGCCGAGCAGCGGGTGCGGGCAGACCTGTCCGGTCAGGTCCAGGACGGCGCTCGGTTCGTGTGAAATGGGGGCGTGCATGGTTGCGGTCTCCTGTGTTCGATGTGTTGCGGGTGTGCCGCTGGCGCGCGGGTTGCCAGACTGACGTGTGGATGACAACCGTTGCCGTACATCGAGCGCAATCGTAGCAATGCTGGAAATGAAAATAAAAGAATAAAAAGATATGGTTTAATAACCATTGGTTATAAAGGTTTGCTTATATAAGGTTGCCATGAAGCTCCAGCAACTGCGCTATCTGTGCGAGGTCGTCCGTCAGGGATTGAATGTTTCGGCGGCGGCCGGGCAGTTGCATACCTCGCAACCGGGTGTGTCGAAACAGATCCGGCAACTGGAAGACGAACTGGGGGTTACCCTGTTCGTTCGTAACGGCAAGCGACTGACGGAGCTGACCGAACCGGGCAGGGCGATCGTGGCCATGGCGGAGCGGGTTTTGCGGGAGGCGGACAATCTCAGGCAGGCGGGCCGGGATTTTAGCGACGAAACCAGCGGCAGCCTGGTCATCGCGACTACGCACACGCAGGCACGCTATGCCTTGCCCGCTGCGGTGAAGGCCTTTGTGCAGCGCTATCCCGCGGTCAATCTCGTGCTGCACCAGGGCAATCCGAGCCAGGTCGCGCAGATGGTGCTTGCCGGCGAGGCCGATCTCGCCATCGCCACGGAGACCATCGCGGAGGTCAGGGAGCTTGTCAGCATGCCGTGCCATACTTGGAATCACGGCATCATCGTGCCGCCGCGGCATCCGTTATTGAAGGCGGGCGCACTGTCCCTGGAAGCGATCGCGCGCTATCCGGTCGTCACCTACGACACTGCGTTCGCCGGACGCTCGCGCATCAACCGGGCATTCGAGCGCAAGGGGCTGGTGCCACGGGTGGTGCTGACGGCCATCGATTCGGACGTCATCAAGACCTATGTCGAACTCGGTCTGGGGGTCGGCATCGTCGCACAGATGGCCTTCGATCCGCGTCGCGACAAGGGTCTGCGCATGCTGGATGCAGGGCATTTGTTCGAGACGAGCACCACGCGCATCGGGCTGCGCCACGGCGCGTTTCTGCGGCGTTACGTCTACGATTTCATCCAGCTCTTCGCACCGCGCCTGACGCGCCAGATGGTGGACGCCGCGATGCGCGGCGGAGGCGCGGATTTCGAGCTTTGAGCGGTGTACCCGCCTATTCCCTGGGGGGGCCGAAATCGGACAGGCGCAGCGCATTCAGGACCACCAGCAGGGAACTCGCCGACATGCCGATGCCGGCAAGCCACGGCGTGACGTGACCGAGCGCGGCGGCGGGGATGGCGATGAGATTGTAGCCGAGCGCCCAGCCGAGATTCTGGCGCACGATGCGCTGCGTCTTGCGCGCGAGCGCCACGCCCTCGGCAAGCGTGCCGAGGCGGCTGCCCAGCATCACCATGTCGGCGGCGGCCTGGGCGACGTCGGTGCCCTCGCCCATGGCGATCGACACCTGCGCGCCGGCGAGCACCGGCGCGTCGTTGATGCCGTCACCGACCATGGCGACGATGCGGCCCGCGTCCTGCAGCGTCTTGACGTAGGCGAGCTTGTCTTCGGGCAAGGCACCGGCGCGCCAGGTGTCGATGCCGAGCTGGCGCGCCACGTCTTCCACCGCCGGCGCGGCGTCGCCCGACAGCAGGTGCAGGCGCAACCCCTGCCGGCGCAGGGCGGCAAGCGCGTCGGCGGCGTCGGCGCGCAGGGTGTCGGCGAGTGCGAACCAGGCGATCGCCACGCCGTCCTCGGCGAGCGCGACCGAGGTCGCACCCGCTTGCGTGGCGGGCGGTGCCGCATCGGCGGCGGCGAAGCGCGGCGTGCCCAGCCGGTAGGTGTGGGGTCCGATGCGTCCTTCGACGCCGTGGCCCGGCGTGTTGCACAGATCGCTCGCGCCCGATGCGGGGGTGACGCCGTCGCGCAGTGCGCGCGCGATGGGATGTTCGGAACCGGCTTCCAGCGCGGCGGCGAGCGCGCGCACTTCGGCCGCGCTGCGCCCGGCCAGCGGCACCACTTCGCGCACCGCCAGATGTCCGCGGGTCAGCGTGCCGGTCTTGTCGAATACGAGATCGGTGGCGCGTGCGAGGGTTTCCAGCGCGTGGCCGCGCGTGGTGAGGAGTCCGAGGCGCGTCAGACGCCCGGTGCCGCTGGTCAGTGCGGCCGGGGTGGCGAGCCCGAGCGCGCAGGGGCAGGTGACGACGAGAATCGACACCACGATCCACAACGCGCGCGACGGATCGTGGAGATACCAGACGTAACCGACCGCTGCGCTGATCACGAGCAACAGCGCGATGAACCAGGCGGCGGCGCGGTCGGCCACCTGACCGATGCGCGGTTTTTCGCTCTGCGCGCGATCGAGCAGGCGCACGATGGACGCCAGACGCGTATCGGTGCCGAGCCGGTCCACACGCACCACGAGCGGGCTCGCCTCGTTGAGGCTGCCACCGACCACCCGGGCGCCGGTGGTCTTGGCAACCGGCAGCGACTCGCCGGTGAGCATGGCTTCGTTCACCGCGCTGTGGCCTTCGATCACCACGCCATCGGCTGGCAGCGTCTCCCCCGGTCGCACCAGCACGTGGTCGCCCGGCTGCAGGCGCGCCACCGGCACCTGCTCGGTGTCGCGCGCGGGCCAGGCGGGCAGCCGCGTGGTCGCGGCGGGAATGAGCTTGACCAGTTCCTCCACCGCCGCACCGGCGCGCCGGCGCGCGTTCAGTTCGAGAAAACGCCCGGTGAGCAGCAGGAAGACGAACATGTTCACCGAGTCGTAATAGACTTCGCCCTGGCCGGTGAAGGTGCTGTAGACGCTGGCGGCGAACGCCGTGCCGATGCCGAGCGCGACCGGCACGTCCATGCCCAGCATGCGCCGGCGCAGATCGCGCCAGGTGCCGACGAAGAACGGCCACGCCGAATAGCCCACCACCGGCAGCGTCAGCACCAGGCTCGCCCAGCGCATGATGGCGCGGATGTCGTCGGTCATGTCGGTCGCCGTATAGGTCGGCAGCGCATACATCATCACCTGCATCATGCCGAGCCCCGCGATCGCCAGGCGACGGATCGCGGTGTTGCGCTCGCGCCGGTGGAGGTCGTCGGCACGGGCGGCATCGAAGGGGTGGGCGAGGTAGCCGATGTCGGACACTGCCTTGAGGATCGCGGACAACTGGATGCGGCGGTCGTCCCAGCGCACCCGGGCGCGCCGTGTGGCGTAGTTGATGTCCACCGAAAGCACACCGGGGAGCGCCGCGATGTGGCGCTCGTTGAGCCAGATGCACGCCGCGCAGACGATGTTTTCCAGAATCAGCGCCGCCTCACGGACGTGCTCGGCCTCGACGCGCACGAAGCTTTCCTGGATTTCCGGCAGGTCGTAGAGACCCAGTTGCGCGAGTTCGGCCTCGGCTTCGCGCGGGGTCGCGGGCAGCGCGGTACGATGCGTGTAGTAGGCACCCTGACCACTGTCGATGATGGTCTGCGCCACCGCCTGGCAGCCGTGGCAGCATGCCGCGCGGGTATTGCCTTCGAACGTGACGGGGTAGTGCGCGCCCTCCGGAACCGGCTGGCCGCAATGGAAACAGGACGAAAAAGACGGGGTGTCCGCGAGGCCGGGAGAGCGGCTCACGAAACACCCCGTGGCAGGGCGCCCGGATACGGCAGGCCCGGGAGAGAGGACGAGCCTGCCGCGAGCGCCGGATACAACGCATCTTTAGTGCCGGTGGCGGCTGCCAGACGGCCGGAGCACCGGGTAAGCGCTCCGGTTGGCAAACCTGGTGCCGAAGCTCGTGACTGCGGCACCGATCCGGAAAAACTGGTCCTGCGTGTTACTGTCGCCATTCTTCAAATTGCCATGCGCGGCTGCCGGGACGGCAAATCCGGCATTATATGCCGGGTGTCGAAATGTCCCGGCCGGGAGCGGGTTGCGCACAACAGGCTTGAAGATGCGCATATCATAATATGCCGATGCCGCATGGGCAAGGGGTGCGGGTTATGATTGCCCGCATGTTCCACGGTGAGTCCTGCTTTCCCCCCGTCGACACCGCGCTCGCCCACCCCAACGGCCTGCTGGCGAAGGGCGGCGACCTGTCGTTGCCGCGCCTGCTCGACGCCTACCGTCACGGCATCTTCCCCTGGTTCAATCCCGGCGAGCCGATCCTGTGGTGGAGCCCCGACCCGCGCATGGTGCTCGTGCCCGACGAAATCCGTGTCGGCCGTTCGCTCGCCAGGCGCCTGCGCAATGCGGGCTTCGAAACGCGCGTCGACACCGCCTTCGTCGAGGTGATGCGTGGCTGCGCCGAACCCCGCCAGGGCGAGGCGGGCACCTGGATATCGCCGGTGATGATCGCTGCGTATTCCCGTCTGTTCGAGGCGGGTTTTGCGCACTCGGTGGAAACCTGGCACGACGCTCGCCTGGTGGGTGGGTTGTATGGCGTCGCCATCGGCCGCATGTTCTATGGCGAATCCATGTTCAGCCGCATGCCCGACGCGTCCAAGGTGGCCCTGGTGCGTCTTGCGCAGCAGTTGCACGCCTGGGGTTTCGGCCTCATCGACTGCCAGATGGAAACTCCGCATCTTGCCCGCATGGGCGCGCGCCCGATCCCCCGCGCCGCATTTGTGGCGCAGCTCGCGCAATTGGTAGACTTGCCGCATCGTCCCGGTCCCTGGCGTTTCGATGCACCCGACTGAGCCGCCTTTCCAGCGCATCCAGTTCTACCTGACCGCGCACTACGACTGCAGCTATCTGCCCGGTCGGCGCGCGCGCTCGCAGGTTGCCACGCCGGCGCATCTCATCGATGCCCGTGCGTACAGCGCGCTGATCCGTGCGGGCTTTCGTCGCAGCGGGCAGTTCACCTACCGGCCGCACTGCGAGACCTGTCAGGCCTGCGTGCCGGTGCGCGTCGACGTCGCGCGCTTCGCGCCCAACCGCACCCAGCGCCGTTGCCTCGCGCGCAACCGGCATCTCGCTGCGCGCTTTCTGCCGCTCGATTTTCACGACGCGCACTACGCGCTGTACCGGCGCTACCTCGCCAGCCGCCATGCGGGCGGTGGCATGGACCGCGACAGCGCCGAGCAGTACACGCAGTTCATGTTGTCGTCCAACGTCGATTCGGTGCTCGTCGAGTTCCGCGATGGCGACGAGCCGGTGATGGTCTCGGTGATCGACCAGGTCGAGGATGGGCTGTCCGCCGTCTACACTTTTTTCGATCCGGCGCGCGAAGCGCAGAGCCTCGGCGTGTATGGCGTGCTGTGGCAGATCGAACTCGCGCAGCGGCTCGAACTGCCCTATGTCTATCTCGGCTACTGGATCGCGGAGAGCCGCAAGATGGCCTACAAGCAGCAGTACGCGCCGCTGGAGGGCCTACGCGACGGGCGCTGGCAGGTCATCGACGCGGCATGAGGCGGGTGTTCGCGGCCGCGGCGCTGGCGCTGCTCGCCGGTTGCGCATTGACCGTGAGCGATCCGCGCGCGCTGGTGCCCTTCGACAGCTTCGTGCCGCTCGCGGCGGATGCGCGGGTGTGGGTCGAACCGGGCTACGAGGCGTATGGCGCGCGCGTCGCCGCCGCTCTGCCTGCCGCCATCGCGCGCGTCGAAGCCGCGCATTATCTGCCCTTCGCACACCCGCCGCGCGTCCACGTGTGCGGTACCGAGGCCTGTTTCCAGCGTTACGTACTGACGCCGAAACTGTCCGCCGCCGTGGTGCCGGACAACCGCCTGATTCTGTCGCCCAATCTCGATGGCAAGGAAAGCCACCGCTTGTCGGCGCTCCTCACCCACGAGCTCGCCCACCTGCATCTGGGCCAGCGCATCGGCCATTACCACGCGACGCTGCCGGTGTGGTTCCACGAGGGCTGGGCGGCGCTCACCGCCGATGGTGGCGGCGCCGAATACGTCAGCGACGCGCAGGCACGCGCGGCGATCCGCGCCGGACGTCGCGTCAACCTCGCCCTGCGCGATGTCCCCGGCAAGCGCCATCGGGCCGGGGCGTCGGGCCTCAACATCTTCGAGTTCTACCGCCAGTCCATGCTCCTGGTCGGCTGGCTGAAGGCGCAGGATCCGGTGCGCTTCCGGCAACTGGCGCTCGCCGTGCAGGACAACGCCGATTTCGAGATTGCCTTCTGGAACCTCTACGGCCAGGCACCCGCCGAGCGTCTCGCCGGGTTTTTCGACGGCGTTCTGGGCGATAATCCCGGTCTCGCCGTCCAGGCCGCCCCCGCCCAACCCTGACCGCACGATGAAACCCTATCTCGACCTGATGCGCCACGTGCTCGAGCATGGCACGAAGAAAGACGACCGCACCGGCACCGGCACGCTCTCGGTGTTCGGCTGGCAGATGCGCTACGCGCTCGATGAAGGCTTCCCGCTCGTCACCACCAAGAAGTGCCACCTGCGCTCGATCATCCACGAGCTCCTGTGGTTCCTGCGGGGCGACACCAATATCGGATATCTGAAGGACAACGGCGTCTCGATCTGGGACGAATGGGCCGATGCCCAGGGTGACCTCGGTCCGGTCTACGGCCATCAGTGGCGCGCGTGGCCCGCACGCGACGGCGGCACCATCGACCAGATCAGCGAGGTGGTGAAAACACTCAAGACCAATCCCGACTCGCGGCGCATCATCGTCTCCGCCTGGAACGTCGCCGATCTCGACCGCATGGCGCTGGCGCCCTGTCACGCCTTCTTCCAGTTCTATGTCGCCGACGGCCGCCTTTCCTGCCAGCTCTACCAGCGCAGCGCCGACATCTTTCTCGGCGTGCCCTTCAACATCGCCAGCTACGCGCTCCTCACCATGATGGTGGCGCAGGTCACCGGGCTGAAACCGGGCGATTTCGTCCACACCCTGGGCGATGCGCACCTCTACCTCAACCATCTCGACCAGGCGCGTGAACAACTGGCGCGCGAACCGCGTCCGCTGCCGCGCATGCGCATCAATCCCGAGGTGACGGACATCTTCGCGTTCCGCTTCGAGGATTTCACCCTCGAAGGCTACGATCCGCACCCGGCGATCAAGGCGCCGGTGGCGGTTTGAAGGGTGAGCGGGGCGCGGCCGTTCCGCGCAATGCTCCCCTCGCCCTTGAGGGGGAGGGGCCGGGGGAGAGGGTGACACGCCTTGCAGAACACTGACCACACGAGCCACGGAAAACCACGCGTCAGCGTCATCGCGGCGCTCGCGAAGAATCGCGTCATCGGCATCGAAAACCGCCTGCCGTGGCGACTGCCGGAGGATCTTGCCCACTTCAAGGCGCTTACCCTCGGCCACCCCGTCCTCATGGGGCGCAAGACCTTCGAATCGCTGGGGCGCCCGTTGCCCGGACGCAGCAACGTCGTCATCACACGCAACCGCGACTATCGGCCGGAGGGCTGCCTGGTTGCCGAGTCGATTCCCGCCGCGCTCGCGCTGTGCCGCGATGCCGACGAAGTCTTCTTCATCGGTGGCGCCGAACTCTACGCGCAGGCCATTGTGCTGGCCGACCGCCTGTACCTCACCGAAGTCGACAGCGAAGCGCAGGGCGACGCGTGGTTTCCCGACTACGACCGCGGCGCGTTCCGTGAAATGTCGCGGGAATCGCACGTGGGCACGAAGGGCGACGCGCTCCGATTCGATTTCGTGGTGTACGCGCGCGTCAGGTCTCTCCCCTTCTGATGCGCGTGATCTGTTCCAGATAGGTGGCGCCCCAGCCTTGAAGTGTGCGCAGCACCGGCTCGAGCGTTCTGCCAAATTCGGTGAGCGAATATTCGACACGTGGCGGCACTTCCGGGTGAATCTTGCGCGCGACAATGCCGTCGGCCTCGAGTTCGCGAAGTTGGCGGGTCAGCATGCGTTGCGTGACGGCGGGCATCAGCCGCATCAGTTCGTTGAAACGTCGGGTGCTACCCAGAAGATGGAACAGGATCACGCCCTTCCACTTGCCCCCGATGACCTCGACGCATGCCTCCATTGGGCAGCCGAAATCGCAGTCATAACGCGCGTGCCGCATGAACTTCCCCCGGTATACAAAATGTCGCTATCCAACATGGATGTGCATTCTTACATCGTTCGAACTACTTCGATAGGATTGTGCCGGGTCGAACAGTCAAACCGGTCAGGAGGAACATCATGGACATCATGCAGGCAATCGAAACGCGGCGCGCAGTCAAGGTGTTTGATCCCGGGCATCGCATGACGGAAGGGGAGATCGATCGACTGATGTCGCTCGTTCTGCTTTCGCCGACGGCCTTCAACATTCAGCACTGGCGCTTCGTTCTGGTGCGCGATCCGGCTCTCCGCGAGGCAATCCGCGAGGTTTCGTGGATGCAACCGCAGGTGACCGATGCGTCGTTGCTGGTGGTGGTTTGCGCCGACCTCCGCGCGTGGGAGAAACAGCCCGAGCGCTACTGGCGCAATGCGCCGGAGGACGTGCGGGAAGGCATGGTCGCGGCGATCGATGAATACTATCGCGACCGCCCGCAGGTGCAGAGGGACGAAGCGATGCGATCGTGTGGAATGGCCGCACAGACGCTGATGCTGGCGGCGAAAGGCATGGGCTATGACTCGTGCCCGATGGATCTGTCCGATTTCGACGCCGTCGCCCGGCTGATCAATTTGCCGGAAGAGCATGCGGTCGCGCTGTTCGTGGCCGTCGGCAAGGCTGTGCGCGAGCCGTGGCCGCGTGGCGGACAGCTTGACCGCGACGAAGTGGTGTTGATCGACCGCTTTCCGGCCTGATGCGCGATCAGCCGCCCGACGCTTGCGCGCCGCCCCGGCGTTTCGCGGCATAGAGTGCCGCGTCGGCGACCCGCAGCAGTTCTTCCGGGTGCAGCATGTCGTCCCGTAACTCGGCGACACCGATGCTGATCGCGCCGTTCCAGCATGCGGTCCCGTTTTCGGCATGGAAGGGCGCGCACGAGGCGAGGATTTTTTCCGCGACCTGGGCGGCGCCGTCGCGCGGGCTGCGCGGACAGATGACGAGAAACTCGTCGCCGCCGAGGCGGCACACGATGTCGCTGGTGCGCACCGCGTCCTGCAGGCGGGTCGCCAGTGCGCGCAGTATCGCATCGCCGGTTGCATGGCCGAAGGTGTCGTTCACCGGCTTGAAGCGGTCGGCGTCGAGCATCAGCACGGACAGCGGGGTGCCGTCACGTCGCGCTTCGCGCCACAGTTCGTCGAGCGCGGAGATTGCAAAACGGCGATTCGGCAAACCGGTGAGATCGTCGCGGATGGACAGGACGTGGAGCTGCTGGTTGGCGCGCTCCAGTTCGGCGGTGCGCTGCCGCACGCGTTCGTCGAGCTCGCGGTTGAGGGTGCGCAGTGCGCGGTTGCGTTCGGAGACGAGCTGAAACAACCCTTTGAGTGCGGTGAGCAGCGGCTCAGTCCTGGCCTGCATGTGGCCGAGGTCGTCGTCGTAGGCCGCCTCCGGTGTCTGTCCGTTTTCGATCGCACGCATTTGCCGCGCCATGCTCTGGTCGACGCCGAGGATGTGATACGCGAGCCAGTTCACCAGAAAATCAACCAGCTCGCGGGCCTGGTCGGCAGTGATACCCTGATGGCTTTCGCCCAGGATGAGTGCCTCGTGGGTGAAGGCGCGGTGCGCGGCGCGGTGCTGTTCGAGGTGGCGCGGATCGAGACGCGCCTTCTCCATGAGGGCTTCCTCTCCGCCGAAGTGGGTGCCGACGTAGTCGAGCAGGGTGTCGCGTGCGACCGCAAAGGCACCCGCGTCGATGGTGTCGCTGGAGATGACCAGTTCGCCGAGGTCGTTGATGAGTTCCACCAGGCGCTGGTGCTGGTGGTCGATTGCGGGCAATCCGGTCAGGAATGTCTCGTTCCAGTCGAACAGCGTGGACATGGGCAACCGTGCAGGATGAGAAGTGTATGAAAATTATCCTCCAACAGGCGGCGTGTGGGGAGTCTCCCGAATACGCGGCGGTAAAGGATTTGTAACGGAAGATGGAACGGAACAGGTCTCTCCCCAACCCCGTCGCCATCATCGGCGGTGGCCCGGCCGGGCTGATGGCGGCTGAGCAGCTCGCGCAGGCGGGGATCGCGGTCGATGTCTACGATGCGATGCCGTCGGTGGGGCGCAAATTCCTGCTGGCGGGAGTGGGCGGACTGAACATCACCCATGCCGAGCCGTTCGCAGCCTTTGTTTCGCGCTACGGCGCGCGTGCCGACGCGATCCGGCCACTGCTCGAGGTTTTTTCTCCGGATGCGCAGCGCGCGTGGGTACACGGGCTGGGTATCGATACCTTCGTCGGCTCGTCGGGGCGCGTGTTTCCCGCGGGCATGAAGGCCGCGCCGCTGTTGCGTGCCTGGTTGCACCGGCTGCGGCAGGCGGGGGTGCGTTTTCACGTGCGGCACCGCTGGGCGGGATGGGACGAGACCGGGGCATTGCGTTTTGTCACGCCGGCGGGTGAGCGCCTGGTGCGTGCCGAAGCGACGGTGCTGGCGCTCGGTGGCGCGAGCTGGCCGAAGCTGGGATCGGACGGGGTCTGGGTGCCATGGCTGACGGCACGCGGTGTCGACATTGCGCCGTTCCTGCCCACCAACTGCGGTTTCGACGTGGCGGGCGGCTGGAGTACACATCTGCGAACCCGCTTCGCAGGCCAGCCGCTGAAGACGGTCGCGCTCCGTTTCGCCGATCACACCGGCAGGCCGCACGAGCGCCGGGGCGAACTGATGCTGTCGGATACCGGCATCGAGGGCGGCCTGGTGTACGCCCTGTCGGCGCCGCTGCGCGACACGATTGCAGCACGGGGAACGGTGACGATTGAACTCGATCTCCTGCCGGACAAGCCGGCGGAGCGCGTCCTGGCCGACGTCGCCCACCCCCGTGGCGCGCGTTCACTCGCCAGTCACCTGCAAAGCCGCGCCGGACTGAAAGGGGCCAAGGTGGCGTTGCTGCACGAAGTATTTGCCGGCGAGGCGTTGAATCGGCCGACGACGCTCGCCGGCGCGATAAAATCCCTGCCACTGACACTGGTTGCCGCACGTCCCATCGAGGAAGCGATCAGCAGCGCGGGCGGCGTGCGCTTCGAGGCGCTCGACGAACATCTCATGCTGCGCGGGCTGCCCGGCGTGTTTTGCGCCGGCGAGATGCTCGACTGGGAGGCGCCGACCGGTGGGTACCTGCTGACCGCGTGCCTGGCCAGCGGGCGCATGGCGGGGCAGGGGGCGTTGGGGTATGTGCGCGGCGGATAGCCCGAGCCCGCAAGGGGTGATGGTTCATCGCCCGTCATCGCGGTGAGGGTGTCGCTCCTACAATATCGGGCCTGCCATCCGATGCGAAACCGTCACGAATCATGCTGCGACTGACCGAACTCAAACTCCCGCTCGACCACCCGCCGGCGGCATTGCGTACGGCGATCGTGCGGCGCCTTGGCGTTGCCGACGGCGATCTCGCCGGCTTCACCATCTTCAAGCGCGCCTACGACGCGCGCAAGAAGCACGCGCTGCTGCTCGTCTACACGGTCGACGTCGAAGTGAAGAACGAGACGGCGCTGCTGAAGAAATTTGCTGCCGACAAGCACGTGGTGCCGACACCCGATATGGCGTACCACTTCGTCGGCCATGCACCGGCGGACCTCACCGAACGTCCGATCGTCGTCGGCTTTGGCCCCTGCGGCATCTTCGCCGCACTGCTCTTGGCCCAGATGGGTTTCCGGCCGATCGTGCTCGAACGCGGCAAGGCGGTGCGCGAGCGTACACAGGACACCTGGGGGCTGTGGCGTCGCAAGGCGCTGAATCCCGAATCCAACGTGCAGTTCGGCGAGGGCGGGGCCGGCACGTTTTCCGACGGCAAGCTGCACAGCCAGATCAAGGACCGGCGCCACCTCGGGCGCAAGGTGCTGACCGAATTCGTCAAGGCGGGTGCGCCCGAGGAAATTCTGTACGTGTCGAAGCCGCACATCGGCACGTTCCGCCTGGTGACGATGGTGGAAAACATCCGTCACGAAATCGAACGGCTGGGTGGTGAAGTCCGCTTCCAGCAGCGCGTTGCAGACGTGTGTATCGAGGACGCTCGTATCGCGGGCGTCGTGCTCGCAGACGGCGAGGTGCTTGGGAGTCGTCACGTCGTGCTGGCGCTCGGTCACAGCGCGCGCGACACCTTCGAGATGCTGCACGCACGCGGCGTGCACCTCGAGGCGAAGGCGTTCTCCGTCGGCTTTCGTATCGAGCATCCGCAGTCGCTGATCGACCGCGCCCGCCTGGGGCCGAACGCCGGCAACCCGCTGCTCGGCGCGGCCGACTACAAGCTCGCGTACCACGCAAAAAACGGTCGCACGGTCTACAGTTTCTGCATGTGCCCGGGTGGCACCGTGGTCGCCGCGACGTCGGAAGAGGGGCGCGTGGTGACCAATGGCATGAGCCAGTATTCGCGCAACGAGCGCAACGCCAACGCGGGCATTGTCGTCGGCATCACGCCCGAGGACTTCCCGGGCGACGATCCGCTTGCCGGCATTCGCCTGCAGCGCGAGCTCGAATCGCGCGCCTTCGTGCTTGGCGGTGGCGATTATCAGGCGCCGGGGCAACTGGTCGGCGATTTTCTCGCGGGCAGGCCGTCGACCGCGCTCGGCAGTGTCGAGCCGTCGTACAAGCCCGGCGTGCGCCTGACCGACCTCGCCAGCGCGCTACCGGCCTATGCGATCGAAGCGATCCGCGAGGCGCTGCCGGCGTTCGACCGGCAGATCCGCGGCTTCGCCATGCCGGATGCGGTGTTGACCGGTGTCGAGACACGTACCTCATCGCCGGTGCGCATCACCCGCGGCGACGATTTCCAGAGCCTGAACATGAAAGGCCTGTATCCAGCAGGCGAGGGCGCGGGCTACGCCGGCGGCATCCTGTCCGCCGCGGTCGACGGCATCCAGATTGCCGAAGCCGTGGCGCGCGACATGCTCGGAATGGAAGCGGCGCAGTCGGGTGCGCGCCCGGGGCCGGGCTGCGACTACTGAATCCGTTTTGGACGCCCCGCAGTTTCGTGGGGCGTCACGAAAATTTCATTTGCTTTTGTTATAATGGTTCTATTATTATGGAAATATGGAAACGAAAGCCGTCGTCACTGCACTTGCCGCGCTCGCCCAGGATTCACGCCTGGCGATTTTCCGCATCCTGGTCCAGGCCGGCCCATCCGGGCTTGCCGCCGGCAAGATCGGCGAACTGACCGGCATCGTGCCGTCCTCGCTGTCCTTTCACCTCAAGGAGCTGGCCCGTGCCGGCCTCGTGGAAGCGCAACAGGCGGGGCGCTTCGTCATCTACACCGCGAATTTCGCGACCATGAATGCGCTGCTCGGTTTTCTCACCGAAAACTGTTGCGGCGGCAATCCGTGCTCGCCGGTGTGCACGCCAGCGTGCGAATCCGGAATCATCGAACGGGAACGCGCGTGAACCGCTCCCGCACCGTGCTGGTGCTGTGCACCGGAAATTCCTGCCGCTCGCAGATGGCCGAAGCACTGCTGAACCATGATCTTGCCGGCCAGGTCCGCGCGATTTCCGCCGGTACCCGGCCCCAGCTCCGCGTCGCCGAGGGTGCGATCGCAGCGCTGAAGGACATGGGGCTCGATACCGAGAGCCTGCATCCGAAGGACATCGACGCCGTGATGCACGAGGACATCGACCTGATCGTGACCGTGTGCGATAACGCGAAGGAGGCCTGCCCGGTGTTCCCGAGACCGATTCCAGCCATCCACCTGCCGTTTCACGATCCGCACGGCGAGCCACTGGAGAGCTTCCTCGCGGTGCGCGACGACATGCGCAACCGGCTGGTCAACGCAGTGCGGGAAAGAATGGGGTTCGCGGCGTGACGCACGGGCGTGGCCGCTTGCTGAGCCGCCTCGGCGTTCTGTTCACGCTGCTGCTGGGCGCCGTCGGTGCTCACGCCTACGAGCCGCGTGCCGAAAAGGTCGTCGCCAACGTCTACGCCATCGTCGGCCCGCTCGGCCAGCGCAGTGCCGGGAACGATGGCCTGAATGCCAACTACGGTTTCATCGTCACGCCGACAGGCGTGATCCTGATCGATTCCGGCGCGAGCCGGCTCGGCGCGCAGAAGATCGAGGCCGCCATCGGCACGGTGACGAAACAGCCGGTACGCTGGGTGATCAACACCGGCAGCCAGGACCACCGCTGGCTCGGCAACCATCATTTCGCTGCACGGGGCGCCGAAGTCATCGCCCTCTCGCGCACCGCCGCCATGCAGGCAGAACTGGGCGCGCAGCAACTGGATAACCTCGAACGCTTTCTCGGTGCGCGCCTTGCGGGCACGCGCCCGCTGCCGGCGCCGAAGCCGCTGGCAGGAGAGAGCGCGACACTCGAACTCGGCGGCGAGACGCTGCAGCTCGCCTACACGGACGCCCACTTTCCGGGTGACGCGTGGGTGTGGCTGCCGAAGCAGCGCATCGTGTTCGGCGGCGACCTCGTCTATGTCGACCGCCTGCTCGGCGTGATGCCGCTGTCCAGCGTCGCCCACGGCCAGCGCGCCTTCCGCGCGATGGCGGCACTCGATCCCGCGCGCATCGTGCCGGGGCACGGGCGTGTGTGCGATCTTGCCCAGGCGCAGCGCGAGACCGGCGACTATTACGACTTCCTCGCCGACGTGGTCGGTGCGGCGGCACGCGAGATGGAGCCCATCGACGCCACGCTCGACCGCTACACCGATCTGCCGGCGTTCCGGGGGCTGCAGAACTATGGCGACCTGCATCGCGCGAACATGAACCGCGCGTTCATCGAGTTCGAGGCGCAGTAGTGTTCGATGCGCTCGCCACGCTGGTGGTTTTCGATCTCGCCGGCCTGACGCAGGATACCCCGCTGGGCGCAGCGTTGCATTTCTTCGTCATGGATGTGACGAAGATCCTCGTGCTGCTCACGCTGGTGATCTATGTCATGGGCCTGCTGCGCGCGCTGCTGAAACCCGAGAAAGTGCGCGCGTTCATCCGCAACCGCGGCAATCTGCAGAGCCGCTTCATGGCGGTGGGGCTGGGTGCGGTCACGCCGTTCTGCTCGTGCTCGTCGATCCCGCTTTTCATCGGTTTCGTGGAGGCGGGCATTCCGCTCGGCGTGACGCTGTCGTTTCTCATCGCCAGCCCGATGATCAATGAAGTCGCGGTGGTGGTACTGGCCTCGGTGATCGGCTGGCAGTTCACCGTGCTGTATGTCGTCACCGGCCTCACGGTGGCCCTGATCGGCGGCTTCGTGATCGAGCGCTTCAAGCCGGAGCGCTGGGTCGAGGGCTATGTGTGGAAGATTCGCATGGGCGAGGCGGCGCAGGTCGAGGAGGATACCTCGCTGCGTGCCCGGCACGACTACGCGGTCGCCCAGGTGGAAGAAATCGTCGGCCGCATCTGGAAATTCATCCTCATTGGGGTTGGCGTCGGCGCCTTCATCCATGGCTACGTACCGGCCGATCTCGTGGCGAAGATCGCCGGCGGCGGTGGCCTGCTGTCGGTGGCCGCCGCGGTCGCGGTCGGTGTGCCGTTGTATTCCGATGCGGTCGGCATCATCCCGATCGCCGAAGTGCTGCTCGGCAAGGGTGTGCCGCTCGGTACCGTGCTGGCCTTTATGATGGCGGTGACCGCGCTGTCGCTGCCGGAGCTGATCATCCTGAAAAAAGTCGTGAAAGTGCCGTTGCTCGCATTGTTCACGGCCTACCTCGGCAGCGCCTTCATCATCGTGGGTGTGCTGTTCAATGCCTTGAAGGGAGTCTTATGAGTGCCGAACTGCATCCGTCCATCGTCGCCCTCGTCTCGCTGGCGGCGAACATCGCTTCCAACCACCCGAAACAGGGCCTGTGCCAGATCGAGCGCCTGCAGGACTATGGGGTGTCGCGCGCGCACATCGACCACGTGATCGAAATCGCCCGCCATATCCGTGACGAGGCCGCACAGCAGCTCGACGCCCGCTTCGACGAAGCCAATGCGGCACGGGGCGAGCCCGGGGCGGCTGTGAAGCCGGCGACGATTTCGGTCGCGGCGGGCGCTGCGTGCTGCACCCCCACGCCCTCCGGCAAGTCCTGCTGCTGACAGGAGATCTGCATGAATGCACACGAACACGATCAGCTCCGTCAACAGGTGCGTGACGCCTACGGCGCCGTCGCGCGCGCCGGGTCTTCCGCTTGCTGTGCGCCGAGCACCGGCTGCTGCGCGCCGTCCGATCAGGCCGTCGCCGAGTTGCTGGCGTGCGGAATCGGCTACAGCGCCGAGGAGACCGCGGCGGTGCCAGAGGGCGCCAACCTCGGTCTCGGCTGCGGCAATCCCCAGGTGATCGCGGCGCTCAAGTCTGGCGAAACGGTGCTCGACCTCGGCAGCGGCGCCGGCTTCGACGCCTTTCTCGCCGCGGGCCAGGTCGGCGCTTCCGGCAACGTCATCGGCGTCGACATGACGCCCGACATGGTGTCTAGGGCGCGCGCCAACGCCGTCAAGGGTGGCTACACCAACGTCGATTTCCGCCTCGGCGAGATCGAGCACCTGCCGGTGGCCGACGCCACCGTGGACGTCATCATTTCCAACTGCGTCATCAACCTGTCGCCGGACAAGGCGCAGGTGTTTCGCGACGCCTTTCGCGTGCTGAAGCCGGGCGGCCGGCTGGCGATCTCCGACATCGTCATCTCGGTGCCGCTGCCGCCCGATATGCAGCGTGACGTCGCTCTGTACACCGCGTGTGTCGCCGGTGCGGCCAGTGTCGACGAGCTTGCAGAGATGCTCGCGGAAACCGGCTTTGCCGACATCCGCATCGCGCCCCGGGACGCCAGCCGCGAGTTCATCCGCCACTGGGCGCCGGGACGAGGGATCGAGGACTACATCGCCTCGGCGACCATCGAGGCGATCAAATTGGCCAACTGAAGGAGAACGATATGAAGGACATCAAGGTGCTCGGCAGCGGCTGTGCCAACTGCGCGACGACACTCAAACTCATCGAGGATTCCGCCCGCGCCAAGGGGGTGGAAATCAGTCTGGAAAAGATCGAGGACATGGGCGCGATCCTCGGCTACGGCGTCATGTCGACGCCCGGTGTGGTGGTTGATGGCAAAGTGGTACATGCCGGCGGCGTGCCGGACCGCAGGAAAGTCGAGGGCTGGCTTTGTTGAGCGAGCCGGCAACGTGCTGCACACCCACGACGTGCCGACTATGATACAAAGGTAAATTGTTTTCAGGAGATCGCCATGTCGAGCATCCAGCGCATCCTCGTCGCGACCGATTTCTCGCCCGCGTCCGAGCGCGCAGTGCGGCGTGCGGCACACATCGCCCGGCAGCAGCATGCAGCACTGCACCTGCTGCATGTCGTGCGGCCGCTGGATCTTTATCCCGGCATCGCCCTGGACGCCGAGACGCTGGGTCGCCACGACCTGGCGCTGCAGGAGGCGGGAAAGACCCGCCTGGACGACAAGGCGGACGAGATCGCGAGTGCGTTCGATATTCGTGTCGAAGTCGCCAGCCGGATCGGTCGTCCGCACAATGAAATTGCCGAGCATGCGATGGCGACCGGTGCCGAAATCGTCGTGGTCGGTGCGCGCGGCGAGAATTCGCTGCTGGATCTTCTGCTGGGTTCGACGGCGTCGCGCCTGGTGCGTCTGGCGACGTTTCCCGTGCTGCTCGTGCGCAAATCGGCGGAAGGACCTTACCGCAAGGTTCTGGCCGCGGTGGATTTCTCGCCGGTGTCGGCCGATCTCGTGCGCCACGCACTCACCCTCGCCGGCGGTGCGCAGCTGGATGTGCTGCACGTGCTGGGAAGCGAAGTGGAGCGCCATCTGCGCAAGGCGAAACTTGCCGGCATCGACGTCAATGACTGGCTCGATGGTCGGCGCACCGAGGCGGCGCGCCAGATGGATGCGCTGCTCGCATCGGTCGCGGGCGCGGCGGCCGCCGGTCGCCGGTTCCTGCCGGGACTCGCCTCCGCCGCGATCTGCCAGGACATCGAGGCCAACGGCGTCGAGCTCGCGGTGCTCGGCCGGCATGGTTACGGCGGCGGGCTGCAGGACTGGATGCTCGGCAGCGTGAGCAAGGACGTCGCGTTCGCAACCGCGTGCGATGTGCTGCTGATCCATCCGGCAAAGCCGGCCTGAGCGGTCCGCGGCGGCGGCATCCGCTGTATCGGCATCCTGCGGGGCAAAGGGGTAAATGGAAACGCCGCTCGATGAGCGGCGTTTTTGGGCAACTGGTGCCGGCGATCGGAATCGAACTGACGACCTTCGCATTACGAATGCGCTGCTCTACCAACTGAGCTACGCCGGCGAAAAACAGCGCGCATTATAGCGGATTCCTTGCGCCGGGCTACAGGGCGGCCTTCAGGCGGGCGAGCACTTTCTCCTTGCCGATCAGGTCCAGCGTGGCGTCGATCGCGGGTGTTTGCGGCTCGCCGGTGACGAGCACGCGCACCGGCATCGCCAGCTTCGGCATCTTGAGGCCGTGTGCGGCGAGGGTTTCCTTGAATACGGCACTGATCGCGCCACGTTCCCAGTCGATGCCTTCGAGTCGGCCCGCGAGATCGGCCAGCGCCGGCACAACGTCGGAGGTGAGGTGCTGTGCCAGCAGTTCTGGTGCGGGATGCAGGGTGCGGTAGAACAGGGTGGCGGCATCGGCCAGTTCCGCGATGGTGGCGGCGCGCTCCTTCACCAGGGCGATGACCGCGACGAGATCGGGCCCGTGGTCGGGATCGGCATTGTTGCGCACGAGAAAGGGGCGGGCCAGCCCGGCCAGGCGTGTGTTGTCGGCGGCCTTGATGTACTGCTGGTTGAGCCAGCGCAGCTTCTCGGTGTTGAACTGAGCGGCCGAGGGAGTGATGTGGTCGAGGTCGAACCACTGTACGAACTGCTCGCGGCTGAACAGCTCCGCGTCGCCGTGCGACCAGCCCAGCCGCGCGAGGTAGTTGATGACCGCTTCCGGAAGATAGCCGTCGTCGGCATACTGCATGACCGACACTGCGCCGTGGCGTTTGGACAGCTTGGTGCCGTCGTCGCCGAGAATCATCGACAGGTGCGCGTATTGCGGCACGGTGGCGCCGAGCGCCCTGAGGATGTTGATCTGGCGCGGGGTGTTGTTGACATGGTCGTCGCCGCGGATGACGTGGGTGATGCCCATGTCCCAGTCGTCGACCACCACACAGAAATTGTAGGTCGGCGTGCCGTCGGCGCGTGCGATGATCAGATCGTCGAGTTCGGCGTTGGAAAACGCGATGGTGCCCTTGACCAGATCCTTCCACGCCACCGTGCCGGTGGTGGGATTCCTGAAGCGCACCACCGGCTGCACGCCGGAAGGCGGCACCGGCAGCGTCTTGCCGGCTTCGGGGCGCCAGGTTCCGTCGTAACGCGGTTTTTCGTTGCGTGCGCGCTGCGCCTCGCGCATGGCGTCGAGCTCCTCGGTACTGCAATAGCAGTAGTAGGCGTCGCCCTTCGCCAGCATCTGCTCGATCACTTCCTTGTAGCGATACAGACGCCTGGTCTGGTAGAACGGCCCCTCGTCGTGATCGAGCGCGAGCCAGGCCATGCCGTCGAGGATGGCCTGCACCGCCTCGGGCGTCGAGCGCGCGATATCGGTATCCTCGATGCGCAGGATGAACTGGCCGCCGTGGTGTCGTGCGAACGCCCACGAAAACAGCGCGGTGCGGGCGCCGCCGATGTGCAGGTAGCCGGTCGGGGAGGGAGCGAAGCGGGTACGGATCATGGCGCGGGCCGGCAAAAAAAGCCGTCATTTTACCGGATCGCGCGGCGTGAAATTGACCGGCCGGGGGCGGATGTGGTTTAATTCGCGCCGCTGTCCATACCGTGCAGCCCTCGGGGGCAGTTAGCTCAGCGGTAGAGCACTGCCTTCACACGGCAGGGGTCACAAGTTCGAACCTTGTACTGCCCACCATCCCGAACATTTTCCGTCCGGCCGTTCCGCCGGACATCCTGCACCCGCCAATCGGTGCGGGGTTTTTGTAGCGATCTCACGATCACGTTCGTCTGCCTCGATTGGTGTTGCCTCCCGCGCAACGGGCCGTCGCAGGAAAAATCTGCATGACTGCTGAAAACACATTTGCCGGCCTCGCGCTGGCCGAACCCATTCTGCGTGCCATCGCCGACGCCGGTTACACCACGCCCACCCCGATCCAGGCGCAGGCCATCCCGCAGGTGCTCGCCGGCGGCGATCTGCTCGCCGCGGCGCAGACAGGGACCGGCAAGACCGCCGGCTTCACCCTGCCGATCCTGCATCTGCTTTCCACCCGTGCCGTGCAAGCCAGGCCGGGCCGTCCCCGTTGCCTGATTCTGGTGCCGACGCGCGAACTCGCCGCGCAGGTGGAGGAATCGGTCAAAACCTATGGCAAATACCTGCCACTGAAATCCATGGTGATGTTCGGCGGCGTCAACATCAACCCGCAATTC
>JACDJC010001482.1_pt1 | contig 20665 bp, 22 predicted proteins | sample 7454191 | NCBI WGS metagenome assembly JACDJC01 (sample SAMN14253291, study PRJNA609438) | sludge metagenome | isolation source: sludge after 25d culture with pyrite and EDTA | collected 2018-12-20 | reverse complement strand
TCCGTCACGACCGCTCCCGTGAACACGGCGCCTTCGCCAACGCCGGCGGCCGCCCCTCACGATCCAACGCCGCCTAACCCATCACCCCAGTGGAACACAGCTACCGAAGCCAACCCGGAACACGGGTACCGGGACTTGACAGGTTCGAGCGAGGACGTGCTTCGGGCTGCGGAGTGCGAATGAATCAGTCCGCTGAGCAGGACGAGCGGGGCACGCGACCGCATGCGGCAGGGACGCACGTTCTCGTCGAGGGTTGTGCAACGAGTTATTGCACTACCGCCAACGTAACGTCGCGCCAGATGCGCCAGATGCGCCAGATGCGCCAGATGCGCCAGATGCGCCAGATGCGCCAGAAGCGCCTGTCGTCGGGCAGAGAACCCGAAGGTCGTGTGAGAGCTCCGCGCGAGTGCGCCGTTCGCTGCAGACCACCGACGACCCAGAGAGCAACGGAGACCTTCTGAGCGCCGGCTTGTCCGCGCAGAGTACGGAGTCGCTTAGTTCAATCGCCGACACGCGTGAAGTCGGCGATTTCGCCGAGCCGGCCGTCGCGCATCGTCACGACGCGATCGGCGAGTTCCACGACGCTGAGGTCGTGGGTGACCATGACGGTGGCGATCCCGCGATCGTGTGTCAGATCGCGCAGCAACGTCACCACGTCGAGTGCTCGGCTGTGGTCGAGTGCTGACGTCGGCTCATCGACGAGCAACACCGCGGGCCCGCTGATCAGGGCGCGAGCAGTGCCCACTCGCTGACGTTCGCCGCCGGAGAGCTTGCCGGGGCGACGGTTGGCCTTCTGTGCGAGACCGACTACGTCGAGCAGCCGGGCTGCCTCGGCACGGGCGTCGCGACTCGACATTCCAGCCAGGCGACCCATGTAGATCAGCTGGTCGATCGCAGTCAGCGCCTCGAACAGGTTCGACGATTGGAACACGAACCCGACCTTCGTGCGGCGCACTGTTGCGCGGTCGGACGGCGTGGCATTGGTGATGTCGACGTCGCCGATCATGACTGTGCCGCTGTCGGGTGATCGCAGTGCGCCCGCAACGGCGAGCAGGCTCGACTTGCCCGATCCGGAGGCGCCGACGACCGCGACGAGCTCGCCGCCGTCCACGGTGAGCGACACGTGGTCGAGCGCGGCGATCTGCTCGTCGCCGTCACCGAAGGAGACGCACAGGTCGTGGAGGGCGAGGGCGCTCATCGTGCACCTCCCAGGGCGATGATCGGGTCGACCGAGGTGATGCGACGGACGCCGACGAGCATGCCGACCACTCCGGAGACGATGAGGGTGACGGACGCGGCAGCGACAGGCCCGGACTGCAGCGAGAACGGCACTGTGCCGCCGCTGATCAGAGCGCCGAGTGCGAGCCCGACGGCCACGCCGACCGCTGTGGCGGCGACGAGCACCACCAGCACCTGTCCGAGTGCGTCGAACAGCACGGAGCGCGTGGATGCGCCGAGCGCCTTCTGGAGACCGATCTCCGCACGACGCTGGATGGTCCAGACGGTGAAGAAGGCGCCCAGGATCATCGCTGCGATGACGTACAGGAAGCCGCGGATGAGCGTCATCGTGGAGGTCTCGGCGGAGTAGCCGGGCGAGCCGTTGAACGCCGTGGTCTTGCTGACGATGTCGAGATCGGCGGCGGTGGCGAGCGCCCCGATGTCGACGCTGCCGTCAGCGACGATCGCGGCCGATGACACGAGCGTGGTCGCTGTCGTGGCGTCGAGCGCGTTGTAGGTGGCGACCTGCCACACGGCGAGCGCCGTGTACGCCACGTCGACATGGCCGTACGTGCTCTTCGGAACGATGCCGGTGACCGTGAGCACCGTGTTCGAGCGGTCGAAGCTCAGCTGATCGCCGACGTGCACTCCCGAGTCCGCGAGCCCCTGCGTGATGATCACCCCGTTGGATGCGGCGTCAGGGAGCGAACCGTGCAAGACGTCGGTCGCGACGAAGCCACCGGGTTGCAGACCGAACAGCGCGAGGTCGACGGTGACGTCGGTGGACGATCGCGCGTTGAAGAGACTGAGGCCGAGAGGCTCGGCGCTGACGCCCGCGGTGTCGTTCAACTGCTCGACCGTGGCGACATCGATCGTGGAGCGCGAGAAGGTGCTGTCGGTGTGGGCCTGGAACGCGAGGTGGGTGACCGGCAGGGCCCGGAGGCCGGAGATGCCGTCGTCGACGAGGCCGGTCGCGAGTCCCGACAGCATCACCGTGAGCACGGCGACGAGGGCGATGACGGAGCCCATGAGGGCGAACCTCCCCCAGGCGAACCGGAGCTCTCTTCGTGCGAGGAACATGCGATCATCCTTCCGCAGGCCGTACAGTTGCCGACACTTCGTCGGTAACCGTACCGGCGTGCCCAGTTACCGACAACGCGTCGGAAAGTGAACTCGTCGCTCCCATGCCCCGCATCACCGAAGCCACTGTTGCCGCTCACCGCGTCGCACAGCTGACGCGGTTGATGGACGCGGCCCACGAGATCGCCGAGGAGGGCGGCGCCGAGGCCGTGACGCTGGCCTCTGTCGCGCAGCGAGCGGGACTGGCGCGGTCATCGATGTACGGGTACTTCGCGTCGCGCGACGACCTGATCGTGGCCGTGTGCGAAGACGCGGTCGTCACCTGGTGCGACACGATCGTCCGCTCGATGACGGCCGAAGCCGACCCTGAACGACAGTTGCGCTCCTACGTCGAGGCGCAGCTCGCGGCCGCCGCCGACACTCGTCATGAGTCGGCGATGTTGCTGCTGCGATCAGGCGTCAGCGCCGAGGGCCTCGAGCGCATCAAGGCCGCACATGCCCCATTGCGCGCGGCGCTGCTCGACACACTCGTCCGCATGCGGCTCGCGGAGCCCCAACGCGCGGCCGCGTTCGTGCAGGCCGCGGTCACCGCGGCCTACGAGCAGATCCGGAGCGGCAGCACGCCGACCGCCGTCATCCACGACACGTTCCGGTTCGTCGCTGCCGGCCTGCGAGATCTCGACCGCGCCAGCTGACGCGTGAGGTCGTCATGTGGCGGCGACGTGCTCGGTTCAGCCGATGATGCCGTCGAGCCCGGCGTGGAGCGAGGCGAGGCCGGCGTCGGCCACGTCGCGGCGCCAGCCTTCGTCCTCGACGAAGAAGAAGTCGCGCATGCGCTGCCGCACGGTGAGCCCGGTCTCCGAGGTCGGGTCGCCGTGGCTGTGCAGCCAGTTGTCGGCCCGGAACACGCCGATGCCGCCCACCGGCTCGTGCGTGCCGAACTCGAGCACGAAGGCGCTGGAGTTGAGCTTGCCCGCGGCCCACTCGTCGAAGCCGGGGCCCATGACGCCGTGGTCGATGGTGTCGGTTCGACTGCTGCGGTACAGCCACTCGGGGAACCAGGCCGCGCCTGCCTGCGCCGCGGCCTCGTGTTCGTCGGCGGTCTGGAACACGGTGAGCCGGCCGAGCGGTCCGAGACCGGTGTGCAGGTCGAGCGCCAGCGCGTCGGTGGCGCCGGCCAGGTGGTCGGTCCAGATCTGCTCCAGGGTGCGACGCGACCAGGTGGCCTGCTGCCCGCCGAACTGGATTCCGCGCGGGTGTGTGTACTGGCCGCCGCTGATGGTGCGGAACGCGATGTCGTCGCCGACCTCGGCCCAGAACGCGAGCAGCGGCTGGAGGTAGCTGGTGTCGTCGAGGTCGAGCGTGTCGCCGGTGGGGTTGAGGTACGGGTCGACGTCGGCGTAGCGCTCGTTGGCGGGCAGGTCGGCGAAGTCGAGGAAGTTGCGATTCACGTCGACGTTCTGGTGGTCGACGCGCCGGGACCACGCCATGCCGTACGGGTTGACCGCGTGGATGAGCACCACCGCCACACCAGCGGGCAGTGTGGCGAGGCGACCGTCGGCCACCAGCCACTGCTGGAGCCCGTTACCGGCATGGCCTTCCACGCCGTGCAGGCCGGAGGACACCATCACCACCGTGTGGGCCTCTCCGACGGGGGCGCCGAAGCGGGCGCTGTCGGTGGAGAGCGCCTCGCCGTTCGGTCCCAACAGCGGGTGCGGGTAGGAGGTCAGGGTGGCCCCGGCCTGTTCGGCCGCGCCCAACAGGGCGGTGCGGGCGGTGCGGTAGTCGGTGAGATGGGGGATCACGTCAGGCTCCTTGTGCGACGAAGTGGTCGATGCCGCCGATGACGGTGCGCTGCACGTGCACCTCGGCGGGACGGACGGCGGTGGGGTCGGCCGACAGCACCACCAGGTCGGCCTGCAGGCCGACGGCAAGTGAGCCGAGTCGGCCCTCGGTGCCACGGACGGCCGAGGCAGCGGTGGTGTACATGCGCAGGGCATCCAGTCCACTGATGGCCTGGTCTGCGGCCAGCGTGGGGCGGTGCACCGCAGCGTCGAGGGCAGCGAGCACGTCGGTGGACTCGATGGGTGCGTCGCTGGACCCGGCGAGGCGCACCCCGGCCTCGAGCAGCGAGCGGAACGCGTAGGTGCCACTGAGCCGTTGCGCGCCGACTCGATCGGCCAGCCAGTGCGCCTCGCTGTGCAGGTTGATGGGTTGGACCACTGCGGTCAGGCCGAGTTCGGCGATCCGTTGGATGGTGGCCTCATCGAGCACCGACGCGTGTTCCACCCGGTGCCGGTGGGCGCCGGGGTGCGCGGCCAGCAGCCGTCCGAACAGTTCCGCGGCGCGAGCGTTGGCGGCGTCGCCGATGGCGTGCACGCAGGCCGACAGCCCGGCCAGGTGGGTGGCTTCCAACCGGCGGTAGGCCTCGTCGGGGTCGAGGGTGGCCAGCCCGCTGGTGTGGGGGTGGTCGCTGAACGGCAGGTGCATGCAGGCGGTGCAACCGCCGAGGGTGCCGTCGAGGAACAGCTTCACCGCGTCCAGCCGCCGACCGGCGCCGGGCCGGTGCAGCGGGGTGTCGCGGTAGACGTCGACGTCGCCCACGTCGGGGGTGATGAGGATGGTCTGGACGTCGAACGGCAACCGGTCGACGAGTGCCGACCAGCCCACGGCCTCGAACGTGCCGGCACCACCGGAAGGCCCCTCGGCGGTGGTCTGGCACATCGCCGAGATCGCGGTGACGCCCTGGCGCAGCAGCCGCTCCGACCACGACGCGGCGCCGGCCTCGAGGTCGTCCATGGTGACGTCGCCCAACAGCCCGAGCAGTGGCTCCACCGCCCGCTCCCGCACCAGCCCGGTCGCGACGCCGGACGCGTCGAACTCCACGGCGCCGCCCTCGACGATGGTGTCCGGCCGGTCGAAGCCCACCGCGCGCAGCGCAGCTTCGGAGGCGACCGCGTGGTGGCCGTCGCGGCGCAGCAGCACCACGTTGCGGCCGGGCCCGGCCGCGGCCTGGAGCTCTGCTGCGGTGGGCAGACGGCGTTCGGCCAGGCGGGCGTCGTCGAGTTGGAACCCGATCACCGCGCGTCCGGCGTCGGTGGTGCGAGCCTGGTCGCGGACTGCGTCGAGCACCTCTGCGATCGACGTCGCGGAGTCGAGCACCAACTGCTGCTCGAACACGCTCATCACCATCGGGTGCAGGTGGGTGTCGACGAAGCCCGGTGCCAGCACCGCGCGGTCGAGCTGCACCACCTCGGCGTCGGCGGGAAGCGCGGCTCGACACTGTGCTTCGGTGCCGACCGCGATGATGTTGCCGCCGGCGACCGCGAGCGAGTCGATCGCTGCCGGCGCAGGGTCGGGCCGCAGCAGCCGACCGCCGGTGAACAGGCGTGCGGTCATCGACCGATCGAGATGGGTGCGGCCACCAGGTGGTCGTCGAGAGCGTGACGGTCGACGTCGATGCCCCAGCCCGGCCCGCCGGGGAGCACCAGGTGTCCGTCCTCCATCGCGTAGCGGGTGGTGGTGAGGTGCTGGTCGAACATCACGTCGCCTGCCAGCTCCACGGCGTGGCCGAGGCGGTCGAAGCGAGCGGCGGCCAGATGCGCGTGCATGGCGGCGCCGATGCCGAGCGGCTGGTTGTGGATGATGGTGCCCAGGCCTCGAGCCGATGCGAAGTCGATGGCCCGCAGCGCCGCGGTGATGCCGCCGGGGCGTTCGCCGTTGATGCCGACGACCCCGCAGCCACCCGCTTCCACCAGGGCCACCAGATCGCCGAGGTTGAAGAAGCCCTCGTGCAGGAACAGCGGCACGTTGGTGCGCCGGGCCAGGTCGACCATGCCGACCAGGTCACTCATCGGCAGTGGCTGTTCGGCACCGTCGATGCCGAACGGTTCGATCAATGCCAGGGCTCGCGCGGCCCCCGCGGCGGAGTAGGCCTGGTTGTAGTCCACCCGCAGACGCAGCTGGTCGCCGCAGCGCTCGCGCACCGCAGCGATCACGTCGCGGTCCTCGGTGGGGCCGGTGCCCAGCTTGATGCGCACCGTGCCGTAGCCCGCCTTCTGGTAGCCGGCCGCGATGGCCGCCACCGTGGTGGGGCTGGCCAGGGGGATGAGACCGCACAGGGGGATCCGATCCACGGTGGCGCCGCCGATGAGGTCGTGCACCGGCCGGCCGATCTGGCGGGCCGCCAATTCGTGGCAGGCGATGTCGATCAGGCCCTTGGCCATCTCGTTGCGGGCCACGTTGCGGTCCATGCGAGCGGCAAGGGCTTGGACCGCGATGGGCTGGGAGCCGAGCACGTAGGCGGCGAGGTGGTGTTCGATGGCCGACGCCATGTCGCGGTTGCTGACCCCGCTCTCGGGCAGCCACACATAGGCCTCGCCCCAGCCCTCCACGCCGTTCTCGTCGACCAGGCGACAGAACAGGAAGTCTGCTTCGAGCCACGGTTCCTCGGTGGGGATGGCCATGCCCAGGCCGTTGTCGCTGGCGGCCATTGCCCCGCGGGCGAGCTCGGACAACGGCACCCTCGCCTCGAACAGCTCCACCCGCTCGACCGGTGCCGAGCCTCCCTGTATCGATTGGTTCATGCGATGTAACATACAGGACATGACTTCGGCGCGCGTCCCACACGTCCCGAGCATCTCCTCGCGGCTGGCCCAGTCGTCGCTCACCCCGGCCTTGCGCCAGGTGGCCGAGCTGTTGCTGGTCGACCCCGAAGCAGTGGCGTTCGGCACGGTGGCCTCGGTGGCCGAGCGCGCCGGCACCAGCACGCCGACGGTGGTGCGCACGGCCACCGCCCTGGGCTACGACGGCTTCGCCCATCTGCGCGAGGCCGCTCGTGCCGAGCTGTCGATGCGCCTGTCCACCGATGCGGTGCGGGTTCGCTCGGCGGCCCCGGCCTCGGACCTCGATGCGCTGCGCGACGCGGAGTGCAGCAACGTCACCGCCACGCTCGACGGACTCGACCGGGTTGCGCTCGGTCGCGCCATCCACCTGCTCGACAATGCCGAGCGTCAGCTGTGGGTGCTGCCCAGCACCCAGACCGAGGGGGTGGCCGAACGGTTGGTCGACCAGTTCCACCTGCTCGGGCGGCGGGCGGTCCTGTTGGTGGGCTCGGAGTTCCGCATCAGCACCTCCCTCGCGGCGGTCCGCCGCGGCGACGTGGTGATGACCATCGACATTCCCCGCCACGAACCAGCCATGCTCCGCATGCAAGCGCTGGCCGTGCACGCGGGGGCGGTGCCGGTGGTGGTCACCGGCTCGGTCCCCACGGCGCTGGCCACTGACGGCGGCGTGGTGTTGCCGTTCGCCTCCACCTCTGTCGGGCCGTTCGACTCGCTGGTCGGGCTGACGGTGGTCGCCAACCTGCTGATCAACTCGCTGAGCGAACGTCGCCAACCCGAGGTGGCCAAACGGCTGGCAGATCTCGAGTCGGCATGGACCCGATCGGGCGCGCTGCGGAGCTGACGAACAGCTGGTCGGCTCGGTCCTTCCGGTGAAGTCCTCCATCGTGTGGTACACGCCGATCACGTGGTCGGCGATGAAGCCGCGCACACCCGTCGGCAACACTCCTTTGAGCATCTCGCTGAGCATCACCGTCTTCGGCATCACGACGACGGGTGGCCGGCGAGCATCGCCGACCACGTCTCGTCGACGACGTCGGCGGGGTCGAGCAGTGGGAGCAGCGGCGCCGACCGCGCTCCCTCGAACATGCCGGTGCGCACGTAGTACGGGCAGACGGTCGTCACCTTGATGCGGTCGAGGCCGGCCTGCTTGAGCTCGAGGCGAACGGAGTCGGACGGAGCGTCGGGATGCGACCGTCCCGTTGTGGTCGTTTGGTTATGGCTACAACTGGGCGGCTACGTCCAAGCTGAGGCCGTGCCCGCCTGGATCGCGGACACCGGTGGTGGTGCTGCCCGCGTCACCGTGGAGGTAGGTCCACGTGCGCTCGAGCAGGTCGCGGGGGATGACGGTGTCCGTGTCGCCATGGGCGACGAGGACCGGCAGTCCGGCGAGACGGCCAGCAGTGGTGGGCACACCGGCGTCGAACGGCAGCGTCCCGAACAGGATCGCCGCACCCGCGCAGCGGTGCGGGTCATCGAGGACCAGTCCGCCGGCGAACGCCGCACCCCCGCTGAACCCGACCAGCACCACCGGCCGTCCGAGCGGGGCGACAGGGTCGAGCCAGGTGCGGAACCAGCCCATGGTGTCGGCGAGCGAGTCGGCGATCGGGCGGCCGATGCCGCGGTTGGCGAACCAGGCGTAGCCGCCGCCCTCGGCGATCGGTGCCCGCACGGCGGCATAGGCGAGACCGTCGGGGAGATGATCGGCGAGAGCGATGGTGTCGGTCTCGTTCGAACCGCGTCCGTGCAGCAACACGACCAACGGCGCGTCAGGATCGCTCGGGCCGCGCCATGCGACGACGGGATCAGCGAACGTGGTCATGCCGGCGCTCCCGTGCTGTCGTGCTCGAGGTGGCCTGCTGTGCGGACTCCGCTCCAACGTCGGACCTCGCCGGCGAGGTCGAGGTGGTCGATCGGGGCGGCGTGCTCGTAGGGGCCCCACTGGTCGCGGGGGAGCATCCACATCAGTTCGAACTCGTTGCCGTCGGGGTCGGCGCCGTAGATGCTCTTGGTGGCGCCGTGGCTCGACTCACCGCTATAGGCGTCGGCGTCGAGCAGGGCTTGGCGGGCGGCGACGAGTTCGTCGATCGCGTCGAGCTGCCACGCCAGGTGGTACAGCCCGATGCCGCCACGGCGCTTGGGGCCTCCGGCGGTGCCGACACCGAACAGGCCGAGGTCGTGATGGTTGCCCGACCGCGGCAGCCGCAGGAAGGCGGCGTTGGCGCGGGGTTCGCGGGCGACGATCTGCATGCCGAACAGGTCGGTGTAGAAGGCCAGTGACCGGTCGAGGTCGGCGACGAACAGCACGGCGTGGTTCAGGCGAACGGGTGAAAAGGACATCGGGGGTCTCCTAGCGGGGTAGTTGGAGGATGGGAGTCGTCAGTACTTGTAGGACTGGCCGCCGTCGATGGTGATCACAGCGCCGTTGATGAACGGCGCTTCGCCCGAGAGCAGGAAGGCGACGAGCGCGGCGACCTCGTGGGGTTCGCCGAAGCGTTGCATCGGGTTGGCCGACACGAACTGCTTGCCGACCTCTTGCCAGTTGTCGGCATCCATCTGCTTGAGCGAGTTCTCGACCATCGGGGTCATGATCGCTCCGGGCTCGGCGAGTGCGGCGCCGGTCGATTCGTCAGATGGCGTGTCCTTCGGGCACGAAGTGCAGCTGTGGGGCGAGGCCCCTACCTCGCTGCCGTCGACCGAAAGTTGTCCATCCACTTGTCCATCTACTGCGCGCTACTGCATGATGTTCAACGAGACCAGACGAGGAGACAACAGAAGCTGAGCAGGTCAAATGCGATTGAAGGTGACTCGCTGAGACCGTTTCGACCGCATTTTTTTTCCTAAACCGCAGGTCGTAGGTTCGATTCCTACCGGGGGCGCCAAGAAACACCAGGCAGATGGCCGGCGGCGTAGGTCGACCGGTTGGGGCCTCGGCGGGTCGGCCCATATTTTGGCCCATGAGGCCCATACCGGTCGTAGCGGGCTTCACGCTGTTACGTTGCGCCGATGGCGATCTCGGTGCGGTCTCGGGGCTGACAGCGTGCGCGGTTCGCTTCGCCAACGACGCCCTGGGTCGTGGGAGCTGCGAGTGCACGCTGGTCGAGACACGGCCACTGGCAAACCTGCGTACGTCACCCGAACGTTGCGCGGTGACCGTGACGCCGCAGAACGCGGCCTCGCCGCGCTCGTCGCGCAGGTCACCGACTCGCCGACGTCACCGACCTTCGGCACGCTTGGCGAGTTGTGCGACAAGTGGTGGACGTACAGCTCCCCGAACCTGTCGCCCACCGTGGCTCGTGAGTACCGACGACTGATCGACCGGCGGGTGGTGCCGGAGTTCGGCCACGTCAAGGTCGTCGACCTCCGCGCCCACCAACTCGACGCCTGGTACGGCGAGCTGCTCGCCAGCGGCGCAGTCAACGGTCGACCGCTTTCGGCGAACTCCGTGCGCCACATCCACTCCGTGCTGCACCGCGCGCTCGAGCAGGGCATCGCCTGGGACTGGATCGCCCACAACCCTGCCCGCCGGGCAACCCCACCACCGGCGGGTCGGCCATTCATCCACCTGCCCAGCGCCGACGAGGTCGTCCGCCTCATCGAGGCCGCGCGCTCGGTCAATCGCAGGCTGCCGATCTTCCTGCGGTTGGCGGCGGTGACGGGTGCCAGGCGCGGCGAGCTCTGCGCGCTGCAATGGCAACACGTCGACTTTCATCGGCAGACCCTGCATATCTCGGGCCAGGTCTCGCACACGGCTTCCGGTCCGGTTCAACGTCCGACGAAGACCCATGCAGAGCGTCGTCTCACGCTCGATTCGGTCACGCTCGCGGCGCTCGGCGGGCTCCGGGGTTCCCTGCCAGACGTTGAAGCGGATCGCTACATCTTCAGCCACGACCCGACCGGGTGGACGCCGTGGCGACCGGACTACACCACGCTCGCGTTCGCCCGCCTGGCCGGACAGCTTGGTATCGCGAAGATCCGGTTGCACGACCTGCGTCACTTCGCTGCCACCACCATGCTGCTCAACGGTATCGACGTTCGCACTGCGGCTGGACGGCTCGGTCATGCACGTGCGTCGACCACCCTGGACATCTACGCCCACTTCACCCAACCCGCCGACCAGCGTGCCTCCGACACTTTGGCCGACAGCCTCAACGTACGAGGCTGAGTTGAAGGCTCGGACTGCGTCGAAGTCCTCGCCTCGACCTCCCTGCCACGAGCGGAATGTGCGGGCTGCGTCCTCAGCCTGCGCAGGCGTCGGAGCAGACGGTGCAGGCCGCGTCTGGTTCGGTGAGGATGACGCCGACCTCGCCGTCGGCCGCAACGAGCGAGCCAGTGGGATGGCTCAATCGGAAGCGGCACTCGACGGTGCCGTCCGACCATCGGACGGCGGTGAGGTCAGCGGGGACTGACTGGCTCGAGCCGGCCTCGAATGTCCGTTGTGATGGTGAGGCCATGGACATCGGAGTGGATGGTACGGGGGAGTCGATGCTCAGCCCTGCAGGAGGGCTTGCATCTCGGTGATCTCGCCCTGCTGGGCGGTGATGATCTGGTCGGCGAGGGCGAGCACGTCGGCGTTGGAGCCTTCTGCCTTCACGGTCTCGGACTGGCTGACTGCACCTTCGTGGTGGGCGATCATCATCTCGAGCCATGTCTGGTCGAACTCCGTGCCGGTCATTGCCGACATGGTGTCCATCTGCTCGGCGGACATCATCCCGTCCATCGACGACATGTCGTGACCATCGGAAGAGTCCATCATGATGGGCTGACCGGCCGCGGTGAGCCAGCCGGTCATCAGCTCGACCTCGGGATCCTGGGCGCCCTTGATCCTGGTGGCGAGATCGATGACCTCGGGACTGGCGCCGACCTTGGGGTCGAGTGCGATCTCAGCCATCTCGATCGCTTGCTCGTGATGGGCGATCATCCCTTGGGCGAACTCGACGTCGGCTGCGTTGAGCGTCACTGTCGCAACGGATCCCCCGGGGGCTTGTGTGGCCGGGGTGCTGTTGCCCATCGAGGAGTGGTCGGAACCGCACGCAGCGAGCGTGGCCGTGAGTGCGAGAGCGATGGCGGGGAGGGCGAGGCGACGGATCATCGAGTAAGCCTTTCGGGGGTGAGTACTACATCATGTAGTATAGAAGTGACTCGGGCGTCGCGGGGCGCGCCGGTCTCGGTTCGGCTGGTGGACGGCGGGGAGACGACCATGGCGGCGGTGATTCCGATGATGACGAGCCCGATCGCGAACTCGGCGACGACGGCCTGACGGAGCGGGCCGGTGTGGCGGCCCACTTCGTCGTGGTCGTCGAGGCGGTGGTCGATTCGGCGGCGGTTGGCGTTGGCGATGGCGAGCATCAGTGCGAGCACGACGATCTTCGCGAGGAGGTAGCGGCCGTGGCTGGCGTCGAGCAGATCCATCGGGCTTCCGATGAGTCGTACGCTCTGGACGAGCCCAGTGGTGACGAGGGTGGCGACGCTGATCGCCGCCACTCGCGAGAAGCGACGGACCGTTGGCACGAGCACATCCGGTGTCGTCGTGGGGATCACGGTCCAGCCGACGATCGCGAGCCCGGCGATCCAGGCCGCCGCGGCGGCGTGGTGGGCGACGTCGGTGGCGACACCGATCGCGGGCCAGCGCATCGATCGCGAGTGGCCGGCGAAGGCCCATGTGGCGAGCAGCCCGAGCCCGGGCAGTGAGACGGCGGTCCAGTACACGTCGCGATGGACGATGTCGGCGTGGAACAGGACAAGCCACATCGCTACAGCGAGGGCGATGCGGATCGCGAATGCCATTCCGGCGTCGGTGGTCGTGGCGGCGTCGATCGACCCGAACGACGACCATGGCACCCGGCCGCTGACGTCGGACGCGACCACGAGCAATTGCAGGAACCCGAGCGCGGCGGTGGCGAGCAATGAACGGCTGAGAATGCTCCGCAGGATCGGGTGACTGCCGGCGCCGGTCCACACGTATGCGGTGGTGAGGAGGATCCCGACGATGGCCATGATCGCCAGATAGGAGGCGTAGCGCAGGATCCAGCGCACGAATGTTGGTGTCGAGTACGAGCCGTCGCCTTGATCGAGTGATGAGCCGCCGACCGCCGAAGGGGTCGTGGTCGGCAGGGTCGTAGCAGCAATTCCTGGTGCGGTGGTCGGGGTGGGTGTGCTGATCGTGAAGTCGACGCGGCCGGTGATGGGGTGACCGTCGGGTCCGACGAGACGCCACCGCACTGAGACCGGCCCGGGCAGCAGCGTCGGAAGCGGCGTGACGACCTCGGTGTCGCCGGCCGCGCCGTGGATCGAGCCACTCAGCTCGCTACGGGCGCCGGTCGCGTCGATCAGGGTGACCGTCATCGTCTCCAGCGGTACCGCCATGTCGAAGACCCACGTGATCTGCGCAGGCGCCACGGCCAACTCGGCGCCGTCTGCCGGGTCGCTGGAGACCAGGGTGTTGTGCGCCGATGCGATGTCCGCCGGGATTCCGACGGCACCGCTGATGGCGGCGCACATGGCGAGTGCGAGCAGGGTGAGGCGGCGGAGGAGTGTGCGAGGCATAGGCTGTCGAGTCCGGCAGTGCCCCGACAGCAGAGCAACTACACGATGTAGAAGTATATTCGAGGTGGTTCGCGAATGGGCGGCGCCCCGTGGAGGATGTGCATGACACGACGACCCGATGGTGCTCTGGAAACCGATGTGCTGCGCGTGCTGTGGGCCGCTGACGGTCCGCTGCTGCCTGGCGAGATCAACGAGCGACTCGATGCCGGCTACGCCTACACCAGCGTCGCGACGATCCTCACCCGCCTACAGACGAAGGGTTTGGTCGTGCGCACACCCGCAGGCCGAGCATTCGCCTACTCGGCGGCAGTCGACGAGCCCGATCTCGCGGTGCGGCGCATCAGCGAACTGCTCGACTCGTCGTCCGATCGGGCCCAGGTGTTGAGCAGGTTCATCGGTGGCCTGCCGGCGAAAGAGGCCAAGGCGATCCAGGCCATGCTCGACAGGGCCACCTCAGACAAAGGCAAGCACTGATGCTGGGTTCACTGGCATTTCCGTTGTTGGTGACCGTTTCCGTCGCCGCCGTCGCGACGTCGGCGCATCGGCGTCTCCCGCCGCGGCTGGCCACGCGGTTCGTCACGATCGCGCTCGTCCTCGTCATCCTTGCTGCCCTTCCGACCGCGTTGGTTGTCGCTGTTGCGTTCTTGGCGCACGCGCCGGTGGTCGGGTTCGGGTTCGAGTGGTGTGCTCAGGCGATGGGGCTCCACGGCTCGGTGCCGGCGTGGCTCGGCGCTCCGGTGGTCGTGTTGATTGCCGTGGGCGCGGTGAGGGCGTTCAGGCTGTTGCGCCAGCACCGGGCACTCCGGGTTGAGCACACGCGTCCGATCCACGTCGCGCACAGTCACAAGCCGTACGCAGTGACCCTGCCCGGCCGCGCGGGACAGATCGTGATCTCGACCGCGATGGTCGAACTGCTCGACGAGGACGAGCAACGGATCGTGGTCGCGCATGAGCGGGCACATGCTCACTACCGACACGACCGATATCTGCTCACGGCCGAGTTCGCGGCAGCGGTGCTGCCACCGTTGCGGGCTCTGGCGAAGCGGGTGAACTACTCCATCGAGCGATGGGCGGATGAGGCCGCTGCGGCCGCGTGCGGTGATCGCCGGCTGGTCGCGATCACCCTCGGCAAGGTGGCACTGCAGACCAACCCGCCGACCGTGGCCGGGTTCTCCGGCCTCGGGGTCGCATCACGGATGGGTGCGCTGCTCGAGCCGCCGGTCCCGAACCCGCACCGAATCCACGTCGTTGCACTGTGGTTGAGCATTGTCGTGACCGCTGGGTTCAGCGTGTACCAGCTGCATCACCTGGAACGACTGCTGACCGCACTCTGCCCGCACTGATCACGACGTCGAGGCGGAGACCGGCGCGAGGGCTCCGACGTGTTCGGCCTCGTCGTGGGGGCGCAGTTGGACTCGCCGGAGCGTTTGTGCGTTGAGGGCGACGACGATGGTGGACAGGCTCATCAGGATGGCGCCGACTGCTGGTGCCAGCGTGATGCCGGCCCAGGCGAGCGCGCCGGCGGCGAGTGGGATGGACACGATGTTGTACCCGGCCGCCCAGGCGAGGTTCTGGCGCATCTTGCGGTACGACGCCCTCGACAACTTGATGACCCCGACGACCGATCGAGGGTCGTTGCCGGCGAGGACCACGCCAGCGGATTCGATGGCGACATCGGTGCCGGCGCCGATCGCCAAGCCGACATCGGCGCGGGCCAGGGCGGGAGCGTCGTTGACCCCGTCACCGACCATCGCCACCTTGTAACCGCGAGCCTGCAGCTCGGCGACTTTGTTCTGCTTGTCCTCCGGGAGCACCTCGGCGAACACTTCGTCGATGCCGAGCTCGGCGGCGACTGCCTCGGCTACCTGTCTGGCGTCGCCGGTGATCATCACGACTCGTTCGATCCCGATGTGGTGGAGATCGATCACGGCTTGGCGGGCCTCGGGGCGGATCTTGTCCTCGAGCGCCAGGGCGCCGATGATCTGATCGTCGCGCACGAGATGCAACACGGCCGCGCCGCGGCTCGTCCATGGCTCGATGTCGCTGCGGATCGACTCGGGGATGTCGAGTGAACGCTCACGGAGGAGGACGGGGCCGCCGACGGCGTAACGGCGGCCGTCGATGACCGCCTCGACACCACGGCCGGTGATCGCCCGGAAGTCGGAGGCGTGGGCGACGTCGCCGCGTTCGCGTGCGGCGGTGACGATCGCCCGGGCGAGCGGGTGCTCGCTGTCCAGTTCGACGCCACCTGCGAGGCGCAGGATCTCGTCGGTCGACATGTCGTGGCCGGCGATGCCGGTGACGACGTGGCGGCCTTCGGTCAGGGTGCCGGTCTTGTCGAACAGCACCGCGGTGATCGTGCGCATGCGCTCGAGGGCGAGTCGGTCCTTGACGAGGATTCCGTTGCGGGCCGAGACGGCCGTGGAGATGGCGATCACGAGCGGGATGGCGAGCCCGAGCGCGTGTGGGCAGGCGATGACGAGGACCGTGACGGTGCTGGTGATGGCCTGGTCGGTGTCACCGGCGATCGACCAGGCGATGAACGTGATGACCGCGGTTGCGGTGGCGATGTAGAAGAGCCATTTGGCGAAACGATCGGCGAGGACCTGGGCACGGCTGTTCGAGGCTTGGGCTTCGGCGACGAGACGTTGGATCCCGGCGAGGGCGGTGTTATCGCCGACTGCGGAGATTCGGATGCGGATCGAGGAGTCGGTCGACACGGTGCCGGCGACGACACGATCGCCGATCGCTTTGACCACTGCTTTCGATTCTCCGGTGATCATCGACTCGTCGAGCTCGGCTTCACCGTCCTCGATCGTCCCATCGGCCGGGACTCGCCCACCGGCACGAACGAGCACCAGCTGTCCTTCGCGGAGCTCCCCCAGCGTGACGGTCCGTGTGGTGCCGTCCTCGATCACTTCGGCTTCGTCGGGGAGCAGCGCCGCGAGAGCGGCGAGCGCGCCTTGTGCCTGGCCGATTGCTTTCATCTCCTGCCAGTGGCCGAGCAACATGATGGTGACCAGCGCCGCCAGTTCCCACCAGAACTCGAGGTCGAACCAGCCGAGGCTCGACGCCATCGACGATGCCCACGCGACGGTGATCGCCATCGCGATCAGCAGCATCATCCCGGGTGCACGGTCTCGAACTTCGTCGGCGGCGCCTTTGAGGAACGGCCAGCCGCCCCAGAGGAACACGAACGTGCCGAGCACCGGACCGACCCATGCGACCCCGGAGAGCTCGTAGCCGAACCAGTCCATGATCATCTCGCTGGTGGCGACGACCGGAAGCGAGATCAGCAGGGTCAGCCAGAACCGGCGGCGGAACGTCTCCGGGTCGTGCCCGGCGTGCTTGTCGTGCCCTGCATGTCCGGCATGGCCGCCAGGTGCGGAGTGCACGTCGTGGTGGTGGCCGCCGGAGTGGTGATCGTGGTCAGAGTGGGTCGCGTCCGCTCCTGTTGGATGCTCGTGCATGGGATTGGCGCTCATGATCTCACTATACCCCCTGGGGGTATAGTGTCAAGGTCGGTGTGACGAGGTGCACCACTACTCGACGGTGACCTCGATCTTCATGCCCGCTCCGTAGTGGCCGGGCTGGTGGCAGCCGACTTCGTAGGTGCCGGGTTCGGTGAAGGTGTAGGAGAGCTGCCCGGCGGCGCCAGGCTGCACCGTGACTGCGGCTTCGCCCATCGAGTGGGTCGATGCGTCGCCCATGTGTGCCATCTCGTCGTCGTGTTCCATCTGGGCAGCGGCGTCGCCGATGAAGGCGTCGTGGGGGATCTGGCCGGTGTTGGTGAACCGGAAGTCGATGGTCTCGCCGGTCTTGACGGTGAGCGTGGTTTGGTCGAACTTGATGTCCTCCATGGCGACGTCGACGGCCCTCGCCCCAGCCGGCGCAGCGGCCGAATCGCGGCTCGCGTCAGAGCTGGACTGACGGGTCTCGCCACATGCGGCGACGAGCGTGGTGATTGCCACGATGCCGGCGATCAGCGGGAGGCGAAGTGTGTGCGTCATCGGGTTGCCCTCTTCTGAGGTCTCGTTCCGGGTACGCGTCTGCACCCGGCTGTTCGAGCACTGTGGCGATCCGGTGTGCAGAACGTGTGGAGGTCGGGTGCAGGTCGTCTGGTTTCGCCCGGGCCGCACGCGAGCGGGTGTCGAGGCCGTCCTAGAGTCGATTCGTGAGCGTGACCGTGCTGGTAGTCGAGGACGAGGTGAAGATCCGCGACCTCGTGCGCCGCTATCTCGAACGCGAGGACCTCGCGGTGGTCACGACCGGTTCAGGCGCTGAGGCCATGTCGATCCTCGAACGCGGTGGGATCGATCTGCTCGTGCTCGACCTGAACCTGCCCGACGTCGCCGGCGAGACGATCGCCACGGAGTTCGCAGGTCGCCTGCCGATCGTGATGCTGACTGCGAAGTCGGGCGAAGCGGACCGCATCCGCGGCCTGGAGCTCGGTGCTGACGACTATCTGACCAAACCGTTCTCCCCGCGGGAACTGGTACTGCGAGTCCAGGCCGTGCTCCGCCGCAGCGCGGTGACGTCCGTCGACACGTCCATCAGCTCGTTCGGTGGCGGAGAGCTCGTCATCGATGAGGTGCGGCACGAGGCGACCGTTTCCGGGGCGGTCGTGGAGTTGACGCCGACGGAGTGGTCGTTGCTGACCGTGTTGGCGTCGTCGCCAGGTCGGGTGTTCTCGCGAAGCGAGTTGGTCAACCGCGTCCGCGGCTACGAGTTCGATGGCTACGAACGCACGGTCGACTCGCACATCAAGAACCTGCGCCGCAAGATCGAACCCGACTCCCACGACCCGACGGTCGTGGAAACAGTCCTCGGTGCCGGGTATCGGCTCGGCCTCGCGCGGGACCGAGCCTGACGGTGGCACGTCGTCCGCTACTGGGCCCGCTCGGGGTCCGACTCGCGTTGGCGTTCCTGACCGTCGCCCTCGCCGCTGTTGCGGTGTTCGCCGCGCTGACAATGCTGTCGGCACGCAACGAGGTCTCCGGCCTCACCGACCGCCAGCGGAAGGACGACCTCACCGCGACGGCGATCGCAGCAGGCGACGCCTACCAGCGCGCCGACGGCTGGGCGACTGCAGACCTGGCCGGTGCGGCGGCGGTCGCCGCGAGGAGCCAGGCGACGCTGACCATCGTCGATGCCAATGGCGAAGTGGTCGCAGCGCCGACGGACGCGCTCGCGTCGATGATGATGCAGATGCACGGCCTTGCGTCGGTGGACACGCCCCGTGGTGACCCGGTCTCAGCCGCAGTCGTCGTGGACGGCCACAGCGTGGGGGCCGTGATGCTGCGCTTCCCCACCCAGGCGATGGAAGCCGAACGCCACGTCCGCGACGCACTCGCACGCACTGCCATCCTCGGCGTCCTGATCGCCGCGGGGGTGGCCCTCGTCGTCGCGCTCTACGTCTCTGTACGAGTCACCCGGCCGGTCACCGCGCTCACCAGCGCCGCCGGCGACCTCGCAGCGGGACGACGCGACACGCGTGTCGCCACCGACGGCCCCGGCGAGTTGCGCACACTTGCCGAGGCGTTCAACGGCATGGCCGACCACCTCGACCGCGAGGACCGTCTCCGCCGCAACCTGGTTGCTGACGTCGCCCACGAGCTGCGCACACCGCTCGCCATCCTGCAAGGGTCGACCGAAGCACTGCTCGACGGCGTCGACCAGCCGACGCCGGAGATCCTCGGATCCCTCAACGACGAGGTCACCCGCCTTCGGCGTCTCGTCGGCGACCTGGAAACCCTCGCCGCCGCCGAAGCAGCCGGTCTACGACCCCGCACCGATCCCGTCGATCTCGCCGACGTCACGGCATCCGCCGCCGACCTGCTGCAGCCCTTGGCCGACGACCGCGACACAGCCCTGACGGTCGATACCGAGCCGGCCATGGTGATTGGCGACGCCGACCGGCTGCACCAGATCGCGGTCAACCTGATCGCGAACGCGATCAAGTTCACCCCCGCGGGCGGCGCGATCGCCATCCACACCCGCACGGACGGAGCCACCGCGACGCTCGAGGTCATCGACAATGGCCCCGGGATCCCCGAGCAGGACCTGGCGCACGTGTTCGAACGGTTCTGGCGTGGCGTGAACGGCGACAAGGCCAGCGGCAGCGGCATCGGCCTCGCAGTCGTCGCAGAGCTGGTTGCCGCACACCAGGGCACGGTCACCGCCGCCAACGTCCCTGGCGGGGGAGCGCGCTTCGCCGTCACGCTGCCGGCGGCACCAGCGCAGTAGACGCTGCGAGCAGGCGACGAAACCGCGTCGCATGCACGTCCTCTCCATCCGTCCTTCACACACGGGGCGCACCATGGTCCTCGTCAAGGAGGCAACCATGAAGCCACGAACTCGAACACTCGGTGCCCTCGGCGCTGCAGTGGTCACGACAGGGCTGGTGCTCGGACTGGCGTTCGCGGGTAACTCCGCCGCCAGCGGCACCGACCGAACCACCCCGACCACGGTCTCGATGCCGATGAGTCAGATGCCCGGCATGGGCTCGATGATGACCGGCGACTCGACCGGGATGGCCACCATGATGGGCTCGGCCGACATGTCGGCCATGCACTCGATGATGCACCAGATGATGAAGGGCACCGTCGACGACGACGTCCTCGCCCAGTGCGATCAGGCCCATGCCGCAATGGCCGGCTCGATGACGACCGCGCCCACCCAAGGGCAGTCGAACCACGAGGCGCACCACGGGGGGACAGGGTCATGAACCACCGCCACCACCTCATCTGTGTCGTTGCGGCCGTCGGGCTCGCAGTGTGGTTCCTCGTCGCCGGTAACGGCGGCGCCGCACTCGCCGGCGTCAGCCTCGCCCTGCTGATCTGCCCGCTGGTGATGGGTGCCGTGATGTGGATGCTGATGCGCCAACCCAAGTCGGCATCAGCGCCTCCTCAGACCGAGCACGTCAACCACGACGAACACATCTCGGCGGGACCGCGATGAACGCCCGGCCGTGGTTGAAGATCGTCGGGTTCGAGCTCGCAGTGCTCGCACTGATCGGGCTCGGCATCGTCGGACTGATCCGCGGTGCCAGCGGGCCCGACGCCCCCGATGCGATGGCCGCGTCGCCGGTCGTGGCGGGCGACATGTGGGCCCGCACCCCGGGCCAAGCCCCCGGCGACCCCCAAGCCCCCCGCCCCCACACCCACCACGCCCCCATCCCCAGTTTAAGCGGGGGCGAC
>JACDJC010001480.1_pt1 | contig 20675 bp, 17 predicted proteins | sample 7454191 | NCBI WGS metagenome assembly JACDJC01 (sample SAMN14253291, study PRJNA609438) | sludge metagenome | isolation source: sludge after 25d culture with pyrite and EDTA | collected 2018-12-20 | reverse complement strand
GGAAGTCGATTGCCCCGTTTTCCAGGCGGAATTAAGGATGACATTAATGGCTTCCGATTGGATAAGCGGCTTAATCTGATCCGCATACGCGCCTAAAATTACGTTAATCGGACCGAGCTGGCTGTTGATAGCATTTTGGATGGCATGTTCGATCAAGGTTTTTCCGTTCCAGATGGCTAATTGTTTCGGGCTGCCGAATCGTTTTGCCTGCCCGGCTGCTAAAATAATGCCTGCAATTTTTCCATAATGGGCATGGATGACCATATTTTCCCCGGTATACGAACTGAGAATGACATCATCATAAAATGCCCGCAACTGGTAACAGATTTCTAAGAGCGGCTGATTGCGGTCGATTAAATCTGCCTGATGCAGAAACAAAATGCGTTTTGCTTTCGGCGGAATATTTTTTAAGCCACCCTCAGCAGCGGACAGGTATTTAAATAAATGCGCAAGGGTTAAACGCTCCCCTTCACGGCTATGGGTTATTTGATTAAAAATGGAATGTCTGAATACGGTTTGTTCGTTGATTTCTTTTCCCAGCGAACCCAGGCCAGCGACCACACAAACGGTGTCAACCCAATCCGGAATGGCTGGTTCGTGCAAAGCCGCGGCTTTTAATGGGGTTCTCTTGGATCCGTCCGCTTCGATAAACAACGGCGAGCCATTCTTTTTAGCCCAGATTGAAATTGATTTCAATTCAGTGGAAGGTGGACTGTTTAATTTTGTCCGATTTTGGGTGTAGCCATTGTAGATCAGCAAATTTTCGGTGACTTTTTGGGGCCGGCTTAGCCGTGAGTCGAACGGGGTTTCGCTCAAGTCAAGGACTTGGGGCACAAGGGATCGTTCTTCGGCCCCCAGGTGGGTTGAAGTTGTTATCACAGCATTGGAAAAAAACTGATTGGCTAAATGAAACATCAAGGTGGATTTGCCACCAGCGCCAACCCAGGCTACCTGATCATCTTTGCTAAAGAGATGGCGAATGGTCTGTGGGTTCATGGAAACGGTTGAAAATAGGATAATATAGCTTCTAAAACTCCGCCTGCGATCGCGAGTGATTTTTCAGAAATATATTTGGTGTAGCGGGTATCCAGGCGCGGGTCAAGATCACCAACTTTTTCCCCAGCTTCCACCCGCAATCCATTGTGCATCAAGCCACGCAGGCAGCCCTGAAATGGCGCACGGATCGGCATCTTATTAACATAGGCAATTTCGTCGCCCTGGTTGAAGAACTGTCCGAGTTGCGCTTTGGATTGGATGATTCCGGCAGCGGGAGCGCGTAAAACTCGCTCTGCTTGCTTGCCCTGGACAATGCCCGGTACACCGGTATCTGCTTGGGTTGGGCGGTCCCACAATACCCGGCCTAAGAAATGTCCGCGATTGGTTTCAATGGCGGCGTGGCAATTTACGCCCCCGTGAAATCCTGGCCCGAGCCCCAGGATCAGCGGCTCCCATCCCAAATCGTAAGACACCTGTTTTTTTAACATCCTGGCATCAATCACCACACTCGGTTTAAAAAGATCTTGAACGACGCCAGCCGGGTCGATAAAAACGGGTATTCCGGCTGAAAAATCAAAAGGGATGATCTCCTGTGGCGTGGTTATTAAATGACCGGCAACATCTTCGATTTTGATATCCTTTTCATAAACCGCATTGGCAAAGGAAACACTGCGGCGCACGACGCGCGGCTGCTCAATCTCAAGGATTAATACTTTAAAGTGACATTTATATAACCGCAGAGCAATTCCACTGGCAAGATCACCACCCCCGCGAATGAGGATATTCATTGGTTAACCTCAAGATTCAGATCGGTTGGAGTCCAACCGATCTGAATTATTTTAATAATCATCAATTCCATTCAATCCCCTTAAAACGGTTTCTGGAGTTAAGGGGAACTTATCAAACCACACGCCGGTGGCATCGTAAACAGCCGTGGTGATCGCAGGTGCCAGGGGGATATAAGGCATCTCCCCCATCCCGCGTGCCCCCCAAGGGCCACGGGGATCGGCACATTCCATCACCAATGATTCAACCTGATCGGGAATGTCCAGGGCGGTTGGGATGAGATAGGTGGAAAGGGTATTCGTTTTTGAATAGCCATGCTCTTGAACGAAATTCTCCATCAAAGTATATCCGGCGGCCTGGACGATTGCCCCTTCAATCTGCCCGACGACCAATTGCGGGTTGATGGCTTTGCCGACATCATTAGCGCAAATAATATTGCGCACTGTAATTTCGCCGGTTTCTATATCCACATCGACTTCCGCGCTTTCAGCCACATAGCCATACGCAAAATTCGGAATGCACTGGCCGGTTTCTGGGTCAAACGGGGTTGTCTTGGCGGGTTTATATTGGAATTTAGCGATGGCTGGCCGTTCTTCGTTAAGCCATTTTTCCTTGGCGGCTTTACCTGCGCCAAAAATAGAGTTACCGGCCATGAAGGTCATCCGAGAGGCGGAGACGCTACCGGAATTTTCACTGGTATCGGTGTCGGAAGCAATCAACTCTACTTTATCAACGGGAACACCCACCGCATGAGCAGCCATCTGTCGGAATACCGTATGCGACCCCTGCCCGACTTCCGCTCCGGCGTGTCTCAGGATCACTTTTTCGATTTCAGCACCACCATGGATTTCAATTTCAGCGGTACATTGTTCGGGTGCGCCATACGAAAAACCAATATTTTTATATCCACAAGCAAACCCAAGCCCTGTTTTTATGGTTGTATTTTGGTTCGTTTTTTTGATAGGACGTTGCCATTTCCCATTGACTTGTTTCCAGCCTGCATGCGCGGCACAGGTCGTAACCACTTCGGGCATGGAAACCCCAGGCGGCATCGGGCTGCCAATCGCCAGGGACGAGCCTTCTTCGATGATATTTTTCATACGCAACTCTACCGGATCCATCTTAAGTGCTTCTGCTAGTTTGGTCATTTGCATTTCAGCCGAGAAGGCCGCCTGCGGGCCGCCAAACCCTCTAAAGGCACCCCCGGGGATATTGTTGGTATAAATCGTATACGCATCAACCTTAACATTCGGAATCACATACGGGCCACTCGCCATTAAGGTGGCATTTCCCAGCACCTTCGTGGATGTATAGGCATACGCACCCGCATCGGATTTTAAATCTACGGTTGCCCCCACCAACTTTCCATCCTTGGTGGCGCCCCATTTGGCATGAATGACGTAACGATGGCGTTTGTGATGGCCGATAATTGATTCTTCACGCGACCAAATGATTTTCACTGGGCGCTGCATGCCTTTTTCTTTTAATTTAAGGGCCGCCAAACCCAGGATGATCTGAACAGACATATCTTCGCGGCCGCCAAAGGCACCCCCAATGGCCGGATACACAATCCGCACCTGATCCAGCGGCAAATTCAGGGAATGGGCAACCTGTTCTTGATCTTCATGCACCCATTGCCCGCCCACGATTATTTTTAATTTTCCATTGTCTTCAATGACCGCCAACCCAGCTTCGGGTTGTAAATAAGCATGTTCCTGAACTGGCGTTTCATAATCACCCTCTACGATTACATCCGCATCTTTCTCCCAATCTTCAAAATCGCCGTAGCGGATTTTATAGTGCAGGAGAATATTATCATCTCTTTCGGGATGAATCAGGGGTGCATTGGGTAAAATTGCCTCTTCGAGGCTACTGACGACCGGCAAATCCTCATAATCTACGTTTATCAATAAGAGGGCTTGCTGAGCGATTTTCTCTGTTTCAGCAACCACTACAGCCACCTGGTCCGATATACAGCGCACCCGATCTCCATATTTTTTATTTGAGCCAGGGCCGCACAATACCGGTTGATCGGCTATGCCCAAACCATATTCATTGTTCGGGACATCTTTGGCGGTTAAAACCAGCAATACGCCCGGCACCTTTTCCGCTTCGCTCGTGTCGATCCCACGGATGACGGCATGTGGTTTCGCGCTGAATAAGACTTTTGCATGGGCTTGATGGGGCAAGTTAATATCTCCAGGATACAATGCCTTACCGGTAACTTTATCAAAAGCGTCTATACGTTGAGATTCTTTTCCAATTTCCATCTGTAGACAGCTCCTTCGTTTATCGTTTATATTTTTTTCCACGGTATCGCACCGCTGGAACATCTGTGGCCCCATACCGAGATGGTCCAAACAAGCGATACAGCAAGAAAGTGATCAATTGAAAGATCATAAAGATCACAAATGCGATCACAGCGGTGATGATCAGTTTCACCAAAATATATGGATCCTGCCATTTCACCAGCAAATCTGCTGGAATAGGGTACCATTTGTTTGCTCGATTGGCATCCAAAATTAATATCGACGCTGCAAAGCCCATGATGGGTGCCAGGACAATTAATGCAAAACCAATGCCCCGCCAGATGGGATGGACTGGATCGGTATGCTTTGGTTCAGGTCGTTTCTGATCATACATGCTAGTCTCTCCAACAACTATTTTTTGGCTGCTTTTTCAATCGCAGAAATAATTTTAAAATAACCAGTGCAACGGCATAAGTTGCCAGCAATGGCTTGCTTAATTTCTAATTGGGTGGGGGTCGATTTTTCTTCCAGTAGCTTAACGGTCGACATGATAAAACCAGGGGTGCAATAACCACATTGCACTGCACCTTCTTCAATAAAAGCCTGCTGCACGGGATGAATTTCACCTTCGACTGAGTAGCCCTCTACCGTAGTGATGACAGCATGGTGTGCCCGTTCTGCCGGCACCATACAGCTCATCACAGCCTGGTTATCCAAAATGATTGTACACGCACCGCATTCTCCTTCGGCACAACCTTCTTTGGTACCAATTAAGCCTGCATCTTCGCGAATCAACCGTAATAAGCTTTTATCGCCGGCATGTTTAAGATGATAGACCTTTCCATTAATGGTCGTCTCAATTTCATGATTTTCATCATGTTGGGAGGTCTCTGAAAAACGATTGATGTGGTTTGGATTTGCCAATAAAATCGGCTGGGCTGGAATCTTTGGGCTGCCACTCCGAATTTGCTCCAAAGCGCGTTTGGTGATGACCTTGATCATCGTGTAGCGGTAAGCATTGGAACCCCGCACATCGGTAATCGGTCGACCTGCTTTTTGGGCTAATTTTGCGGCGTGAGCGATAACCTCATCCGAAAGTGGTTTACCACGCAGATATTCTTCCGCTTCTACCGCATGGATAATGGTCGGCGCAACCGCCCCTAAGGTGATTGTTGCCTCTTGGATGGTGTCATCCTTAATGGAAAGAATGCTGGTGACGTTTACCAGTGAAATTGCCTGAGATTTTCTGAGTGCGAATTTGATAAAACTGCCTTTTTGATCATCCTGCATGGCAGGAAACACAATATCTACAATCATTTCATTCGCTTTTAAAGTAGTTCGGCGCACACCCGTGTAAAAATCTTTTAAGAAGACTTGTCGCATTTCATGTTTGGAGCGTAAGGTTAGCTTAGCTCCCAGAGCAATTAATGGGGAAATGGTGTCATTGGCGGGTGAAGCGGTAGCTAAGTTACCGGCAATCGTTCCGCGGTTGCGGATTTGGGGGGAACCAACTTCCCAAGCGGCTTCTGCTAACGGCAACGCTCTTTCCTTGATCAACTTTGAGGCCACGCAATGATTATGGGTCACCAAAGCCCCCAAATGGATGTGATGATCTTCATCCAGCACAATTTTATCCTGATCGGGAATTCTGGAAATATCAATAATGACGTCAATATTCCGGCGAATACCGCGTTCAATCTCTAACATCAGGTCAGTTCCACCAGCGATGAGGCGGGCATTGGCTTGATAGGTATCGAGAAGATCTAAGGCTTCCTCAATGGTTGCCACATTGAAATATTTTTTCCACATATATTCCTCCGTTAAATTCGCGTATTTGAGGCATCTGATTTGCTTTGTAAGGCCCGCCAAACCCGTTCCGGTGTAGCCGGGTTTGAATCAACGTTTGCGCCGCAAGCATCTAATATCGCGTTTCCTACAGCCGGAGCCACCCCATCCAAAGGAATTTCAGCCACAGCTTTCAACCCAAAGGGATGGGTGGGTTCATACGTTTGAATAAAAATTGTTTCCAATTCCGGCATCTCATCCGCCCGAAAGATATGGTAATCCACAAAGTCTTTTTCGCGGGCAATGCCATGCTGATCATAAACCATTTCTTCGGATACCGCATAACCCAAGGCCTGAACCATACCGCCTTCGACTTGACCGGAAGCAGTAATCGGGTTAACGATCACCCCGGAATCGACGGCCATGACTAATTTTTCCACGCGCACCTGGCCGGTGACAATATCAACCACAACCTCAGCAAACTGCGCGGCAAAAGGCGGCGGCGATGATTCTGAGACAAACGACCCGACCCCCATAATTTGCTCCTGATCGGTGTGATGGAGAGCATTCAAAGCGACCTCTTCCAGGGTGACAAAACTTCCATCGGGAGCAATTGCTTTTTTCTCATATAAATCGATTTCTTCGGGGGTAATCTCTAAAGCAGGGTTCTTTTCTTTCAACATGTTGACCGCTCGCTCTGCAATCCTGCGAGCTACCTTATCGGCTGCACGGATAACAGCCGCGCCTGAAATATAGGTTGTGGAAGAGGCATACGCCCCCACATCAAAGGGGGTAAAGTCTGTATCGGATGAATACACAATAACGTCTTCAACCTCAACCCCCAAGACCTCGGCTGCCATTTGGGCCAAAACCGTATCACTGCCGGTGCCCAGATCTGTGGCACCGACTAGCAAATTGAAAGAGCCATCATCATTCATTTTCAAACTTGCGCCGCCCATATCGAGATAAGGAATGGCTGTGCCCTGCATAACGGTGGCGATTCCAATCCCGCGTTTCAGATAGGGTTTATCAGGGATATTGTGCCAATCCGGGTTATTGTATTTTTGGTCCCAGCCAATCGCGGCTTTGCCCTGGTTTACACACTCTTCCAGCCCAACAGTATGAACGATTTCCGGTTTAGGCTCTCGCCCTTCACTCCAGGCAGTGCTAAAGGGGTGCATTTCGCCGGCTCGAATGGCATTCTTCATCCGAAATTCAATGGAATCCAGCTGCAAAGCACGGGCAATCTTTTCCATCTGACGTTCAACCGCCCAATACCCCTGGGGGACGCCATAGCCGCGATATGCACCAGAGGGCGGGGTATTGGTATACACCACATCCGCATAAAAACGGATATTCGGGTTTTCGCGATACTTCCCTTCTCCCACATATAAGGCCATGCCTTTATGCCCGGTATTGCCGGTGACGGTTAATGCGTGGCAGCCATAAGCCCCAGTGTCACTCAGCGCGTACATCTCATTGGCGGTAATGGTGCCATCGCGTTTTACACCAGTCTTTAGGTGAATGCGCATCGGGTGTCGGGAGCGAGACGAAACGAATTCATCCTCACGAGAATATTCATAGAATACCGGTCTACCGGTTGCAATGGTTAAATGGGCAGCCACGTCTTCGATCAGCATTTCTTGTTTGCCGCCAAACCCGCCACCAACTCTCGGCTTAATGACGCGGATGCGTCTGACGGGCAATTGTAGGATGGGCGCCAGCATCCTGCGAACATGAAACGGTACCTGTGTACTGGTTTTAATGATCATGCGGTCATCCGCATCCCAGTAAGTCAGCACGACATGCGGCTCAATATGGGCTTGCTGAACCTTGGGTACTTCGTAATCCCCCTCTAAGATGTAGTCTGCTTCTTTAAACCCCTGTTCGACATCGCCAATGTCGATCCGAATTTCAGCAGCCAGATTTTTTTGCGGATCAGAATCCGCAAAATTTACATACTCAGGCTCATCATGAATTTGCACGGCGCCTGGTTTCATCGCATCTTCCATGTCAATGATTGCCGGGAGTTCTTCGTATTCGACTTCAATTAATTTTAAGGCTTGCTCGGCAATTTCAGCTGTTTCTGCTGCCACAAACGCCACGCGGTCCCCGACAAAACGCACCTTATGATCCAGAGAAAAAGCGTCCAGCGGTCCTGGAATTGGATGCGATTGTCCAGCGGTTGAATACACGACGCGCGGAATATCCTGATAGGTTAATACAGCAGCTACCCCATCCAAGGCCCTGGCTTTAGAAACATCAATATGTTTAATCGTGGCATGCGCCACCGGACTGAACAATACTTTTGCAACCAGGGTGTCTCTACCGATAAAATCGGCGACGAAAGCGGGTTTCCCTTGTACCAATTTCTGAGCATCCACCTTTTTGGATGGTTTTCCCACTTGGGTCGTTTTCTTTTTGCTTTCTTGTTGGATGGATATTTTTGGAATTACTTTTGTAGTGAGATTGGTATAAGGCGCAGTAGGCTCATCACCTGGCTGATCAGGTAAGTCGATGGGCAAGCTCTCCGGCAACTGGTAATCGGATTCGATCGGGGGGACGATTTCACCCCTCAAAAACGCAGCGGCCCGCAGAACGGCTTCAACCGGTTTTGTATAGCCCGTGCAGCGACACAACACCCCCGATAAGGTATCGCGCACCTCTTCTTCCGTGGGGGAATCATTTTTTTCCAATAAATGCTTGGCAGCCAGCACCATAGCTGGAGTGCAATATCCACATTGGATGGCACCACTTTCAATAAACGCGGTTTGGATCGGGTGCAGGCCTTGGGTTTTTTTCCAGCCCTGATCTAAGGTTTCCCCGATCCCTTCGATGGTGTCTACCTGGTGTCCATCGACCTGTGCAGCCAGGATTGTACAAGCATTCACCGGTTTCCCATCGATTAAGACGGCACAGGAGCCGCACTCTCCATTTTTACAACCGCCATTTTTCACGCTGAGGATATGTTTGTTGCGTAAAACATCTAATAAGGTTTGGTGAGGCTGTATTTCCCATTCCAATTCGTTTTGATTAAGTGTAAGTTTGATAAACATCAGGCACCTCACTGATCGAATTTTAACAACAATCTCTCCGTGAGATCATTGATCATTTTTATTTGATAATCCAAAGAAGACCAGGTGTTTGTGATGTTGCTAATTGAATCATTCAACAACCGGGTCATCTCCGCTTTGATTTCTTGTCGATCTATATTTTCAACCACCAAAGGGTAGAATTCAGTTAATCCATTGAGGGCAACAGTCCAGCGCTGGGTAGAAGAATTGAGAGATAGAAACACCCCCACGATCGTGAAATCATCCGGGGTTCTTGAGATTTTCTCGTATTTTGTGGTGCGCTGGCAGTCGAGACGGACTTCTTCAATGAGATCGTTATTGCCAGATTGGAGACACGGCAATATCTTTTCCCATTTCCCGCTAATTTGCAAGCTAGCTCCGGCACATACCAAATATGCCAAAATATCAGAACGCCCATCAGAACATTTAATCGTTCCAGCCACAGAGGCTGCGTTCCGAATATTAAAACTTTTCTCTCTCTTAATGATTTCAACCAGTTCAGACGGGGTGTATGAGCAATCCACAATTTCTTGCAGGGTTGCCATCGCCCCAAACACGATCTGATCATTTTCCTGTTTGCAATAGGACAGACCCAATGCCTGCAAATCAATTACTTTTTGGAAATTTTCCTGGTGTTTGCTGATAAAGCTGCCGCCCCCCAGAATTTTCCAGCCCTGGCTGACAAAATCTCGGGCTTCTTGGCGTGATTTTGGACGTTTGTAGTCGGTAATCATCTCTAGGATACCTCGTTTTTTTAGTACCAGAGACAAGGCTTGCCCTGTCTCTGGTTGGTTAGTGCTATTGAATTATATGGTCGAAAAAGTTTTTAGTAAGGTTTCCATATTGCCGCCAACTGGGTATAGAATCGGGCAGGTACAGCCATTTTTGATGTACTCACCAACTTTTTCGCGGGCCTCGGAAGGGGTACCAGAGGCTGTAATGCGCAAAATTAAATCTTCCGGCACGAGGTGTTTTGCTTTTTGTATTTGCTCATGGGTAGCAGGCCAGCCTAAAATGCTTTGAATTTCATTAACCACATCCATGGAAACGCCGGATGCTTTGGCAATATGCGGCTGTTGAGCCAGGTATTGAGTCAATAACTCGCGGGTGGTATCAATCGCTTTATCATGGTCTTCATCGACGGAACACACCACCAATTGCGGCCGGTCAATATCATCTACGCGACGTCCAGCCTTTTTTGCGCCTTTGTCCAGTAGTTCGATAGCGCGCAGGTTATATTCCGGGGGAACACAATAATTTAAGACCGCCCCGTCTGAAATTTCCCCAGTCAATTCCATCATTTTGTCACCGGTGGCACCGATCATAATCGGTACGTTTCGCGGTTCTCTGCGCCCGTGGACGACATCCAACTCAATGCCATTTACCTGAATGAATTCGCCGTCAAAGGTCACGCGCTCCATGTTTAGCAGCCTGCGCATGATTTCTACGGTTTCACGCATGGCTGTTAATGGTTTTTTTCGGTCGATACCCACATTTTTGGCAAGCGGATCCCACCAGGCACCAATCCCACAAATCACACGGTCAGGAGCTAGATCATCCAGGGTTAAAAAGGTGGCAGCTAACAAGCCGATATTACGGGTCCAATTATTGATCACACCCGAGCCTACTTTGATTTTATCGGTCACAGCTGCATACGCAGCCATCGGCACAATCGCATCCCGTACCAAACGGCTTTCTGCTTGCCACACCGCTTCAAAACCATAGGCCTCTGCCATGCGGGCATAATCCAATCCATCTCGCAAATCATGCGAATCTTGCAAATACAGGGCTACCCGTTCAAACATGTTTATCCTCCATTTTTTTGTTCTCAGAAAAATCACTCTCATAAGTTTGTATTTTTTTATACAACGCCAAATCGGTTGGATCATCAAGATCAAAACCCGTTGACTCGATCTGTACGACCTCAATCGCTGCACCTTTTGCTTGTGCCTGCCAGATATGCCGCTCAAATGAGCCCGGCCCATAGCTAAAATCAATTAACTCTGGCGGCGAGACCAAAATAGCGTTTGTGCCATTCTTGTGACGATCAGGAGCAATCACTACCCCGGGAGAGATGTGAAACGGTTGAATCAGCGATAACACATCTTCTTTCGATAAAAAGGGTATATCCATTGGCAAAATTAATATGCTCTGAGCGGAATAAGCCTTGGCCACCAATACGGCTCGCTTCAAGGCCAGGTTTAAGCCCGCTCCTCCATCTTCTTGTAAGGTTTTTGCACCGTAACTACGGGCTAATGCCAATACGGACGTGTCCCTGGAAATAATGAGAATTTCTTTAATTTGGGTTACACTGCGTAAAACTTTTAAAGTATTTTCCAACATTTGAGCATTTAATTGGGTGCGTTCGTCTTCACTTAATACTTCAGACAATCGAGATTTTGAACGTCGTAATGGCTTTACCGGGATAATTGCCCATAGGCTCATACAGGATCTCCAAAGAAATAATTAAGAAGGGTCTATGAAATGGGAAGCGATTTTAGATTGTCTGACAATTTCATTATACAACAAATTAATAAAAAATTACCGAAACAAATCTTCATTTTCGGGACGAATCACGTCACCAATTTGGCTTTCAGCCAATGGATAGGGATAGCCGCGCACCAAAACAATCGGGCGTCCTTCTGCTGCCTGCCCCATTAGAATCGATCCAGCGGCGGCTAATTCATCACAAGCGCCAATTTCTGTTGATTGTAGACGATAGCCATACAAATCGGGTTGACCGCGGCGATCCAAAACGCCGGGCACCCCAGACAACCCAATCGTAATCCCCACCACACCGCGCCGCCAGGGCCTTCCATGCGAGTCGATGATCAACACCCCGATCGATTTTCCGGTTTGTGCTTGCAAGTGGGTGCGAATGCGAGCAGCGCTTTGATCAGGATTTTCGGGCAAAAGTAAAACGGTCTGATCAGATGGGCTTTTTTGCTGCACATTTGATTGATCGATGCCGGCATTGGCGCATATAAAACCCAGTTTATGCTCTACGATCATCAAGCCTTTTCTTGTGCGCAATACTTTTTTGGATTCTTGCAGGATCAGTTCAATAACCCGTGCATCTTTATCCGTAGTAAGCGCATACGACATAGCTTTTTGGGAAGGATTGACAGTTGCTAGTTTAACGAATCGATTTTCTGATTTTGAGACTATTTTTTGGGCGATGATAAGTATATCCCCATCTTGCCAATCCCAATTATTTTTCATGCTCTGTTGGAAGATGATTGTCGGTAAATCGTCCCCGGCTTGGATTTCAGGGAATCCTTCCAGTGATAAGAAGTGAAGCTCACCGGGCATTGTTAATCCCTGTGATTTTGATACCGGCATCATGCACACCATATTTTTTATTTAAGCCGATCAAAATCGAGGTCATGCCTTCCACCACCACTGAATTTTCAATAGGGCCCGCATCCCATCCAATTAACCCGGCATCTTCCACAAGACTGATCACCAATTCTCGGTTCCCTTTGCCGGTTCCGGTCACTAACACATCACAATTGACGACACCATCACTCATCAGGTGTTCATAAGAAATATTTTGAAATGCGGCAACCACCGCGGTTTCCATACCAAGAATTTCTTGGGCTTCTTGTGCTGCACTGCCGGCAGACGGCATCTGCACTTTGGTCACTTTGGGCGGAACCAGAGGCACCGTCACATCGATTACAAGTTTGCCCTTTGCTGGTTGTTTGATGCTCTCACACATGAATTGATGCGCTTGGAAGGGAACCGTTAAAACAATGATCTCAGCTTCTTCCGCGGCCTGGAGGTTGTCCATCCCAACCACGACCCCTTCGCCGATCATTTGGTTGAGTTCTGTGGCGGCATCTAATGCTTTGTCCAATTCCCTCGATCCAATAATCACCTTATGCCCTTTTTTAGCCCAACGATAGCCCAGGCCTTTGCCTTCTTTTCCGGTGCCGCCTAAAATAGCGATTACTCTTTGTGTTGCTTCCATCTGCTTTGCTCCTGCCTTAAAATTGGGAATTATAGTGTTCCCAAACTGAATGAGAATTTTCAAACGCTTCGGCCATAACTTTTTCTTCATCAATGGTCCTCAACTGCCGGTTTGCCATTAAGACTTTACCAGCAACCATCGTCATGGTAATCATACTGTGCTGCATGCCGAAGATAATATGCCAGGGCAAGTTTCCGGCAGATAGATCGGTAAACGGGGTATAGTCGACAAAAATCAAATCAGCAGCCGCGCCTTCTTTGACCATCCCCACCGGCAAGCCAAAGAAATGTGAGGCCATGTCTGCATTCTGATAAACAGCCATATTCACCACCTCATACCCACCCATGCGGCGCGGATCTTGATTCACCAGCTTATGAACCAGGTATGCTGTTTTCCACTCATCCCACATCGTATTTGAAAAGCCATCATTGCCCAAACAAACCGAGATACCGGCCCGCATCATTGATTCGACATTTCCAATACCCACCGCATTATTCATATTCGAGCGCGGTTGATGCGTAACCCACGTTTTGGTATCGGCCAGTAGGGCGATTTCTTTTGCATCCACATGAACAGCGTGTGCGACAATTGCATTTTCATTTAACAAATCAAAGGAATTTAAGCGATCCACAACGCGCATGCCCGATTTCTTCAGTGAATCGTATTCATCACTGATGTGTTCCGCAACATGGATGTGAACCCCGAATTGATCATCCAACGCGCCCCGGACTTTTTCCAAGGTATCTTGGGAAAGGGTCAGGCTGGCGTGCAATCCAAAAGAACCCGCCAGGCGGCCCTCAAGCGTATCTCCTTGTTTTAACCGCTGCAAAAAGCGGATATTTTCTTGAATGCCCGCTTCCGATTTTTTTATCCCATCGCGGTCTGTCACTTCATACGCTAGCGATGCGCGAATGCCCGATTTGTCCACCACATCCGCGATCACGTCCAGGGAATCAGAAATGAAGTTGGGCGAGGCATGGTGATCAAACAAAGTCGTATTACCATGTTTAATGGCATCGATGATGCTGACCCAGGCTGAACTACGAACAGCTTTCTCATCCAATGCCTTATCCAAAGACCACCACAAATCACGCAGGATTTCAGGAAAAGCTGGCGGTGGCTCGGTGGGAATTGCCAGCCCACGTGAGTAAGCACCATAAAAATGAGTATGCGCACAGATTAACCCCGGCATCACATATTGGCGATTGGCATCAAGCTTTTCCTCTTCGGGATATTGAGCTAACAAGTTGGCTTCATCATCAATTTTTGAAATTTTACCCCCTTGGATTAAAATCGCTTGATCTTCCAATATTTGATTGGGTTGATCCCAGGTAACAATTTTTCCATTCGTAATGATCATATCATTTTCTCCAATATTGCATTCATCAGTGGTTCTATTGTAGCTTATCCGTAAAATTGCATAAGCTAATTCTAGCTTGAATTATAAAAAAACTCAAAAAGCACTTATAATCGTAGGTGTTTAAGAAAAAACACCAAAAAAACGATATTTAGGAGGCACCCATGCCTAACAAAGAAAACGCATTATTGTATGCTAGAGAAAATTTTCAAAAATTTAAGACGGAATTGCAGAACTTAATCGAGATTCCCTCTGTTTCTACCGACCCGAACCATGTTAACGACATCCGGCGCGCAGCCGAATGGTTAAAGGAAAAATTGGATCAGCTCGGTTTTCAAGAAACGAAAATCCTGGAAACTGAAGGCCACCCAGCGGTGTACGGACACCATCAAGTTGATCCTGATGCCCTGACCGTACTTGTCTATGGTCACTACGATGTTCAACCAGCAGACCCCATCGATTTATGGAATACCGACCCGTTTGAACCCACCCTCTCCGGTGAGCGGCTCTATGGGCGCGGTGCGTCCGATATGAAAGGTCAAATTATCGCCAGCCTGGCAGCGGTCGAGTCACTCATAAAAAATGGCGGCTCACCGGTCAATATTAAATATATCATCGAGGGGGAGGAAGAGATCGGCTCACCCAATCTGCCCAATGCATTGAAGAAAAATGCCGCGCTATTAAGCTGCGATGTCATCCTCAATCCGGATGCCGGTATGATTTCGCCTGAAGCCCCCACCATTGTGTATGGATTACGCGGGTTAGCCTATTTTGAGATCATGGTTAAAGGACCCAATCGCGACTTGCATTCTGGTATGTTCGGTGGCGTGGTGCAGAACCCAGCGATTGTCCTCAGTAAATTAATTGCAGGCATGATCAGTGAGGATGGGATAATTCAACTCCCCGGCTATTATGATACGGTAGAGAACTTGACGCCTGAAGAAAGGGCTGAACTATCCCGCCTACCGATTAGCGATGCGGACTTGATGCAGCAAACCGGAACAAAAAAGCTGGCTGGTGAAAAGGGCTATACCTCCATCGAACGGATTGGTGCCCGGCCGACCTTGGATGTGAACGGCTTCCTCTCCGGTTTTACAGGAAAAGGCTCAAAGACCATCATTCCATCCTGGGCAATGGCGAAAGTATCCATGCGACTGGTACCGCATCAGGACCCCGCCGAGGTTTATCAACAACTGACAGCTTATCTGCAAGAAAATGCACCAGACACTGTTTCCTGGGAAGTGAAGCAACATGCCGGCGGTCCCGCCGCCATTACCAACCGCAAGCACCCGGGGGTCAAAGCACTTAGCGACGCGCTGGAAGAAATTTGGCACCAAAAACCTTACTTTAAACGAGAAGGCGGCAGTATTCCGGTTGTAACCGAAATGCAAAATATTATTGGTACGGAATCAGTCCTAACTGGCTTTGGTTTACCCGGCGATAACATTCATTCCCCGAATGAAAGCCTGCATTTGCCAACCTGGGAAAAAGGGATTCTGGCTTTAATTTTATTCTTTTTTAATATTGCAGGTGGATATGAAAACTGAAGAATTGAAACTGCCCTCGTATGGCGGACAAGCTTTAATCGAAGGCGTTCTGATGCGCGGCAGCAAATACCTAGCTGCTGCTTTTAGAAAACCAGACGGCGAAATTGTTGTGGAAACCCAAGAATTAAGTAAAATCTATCAATCAAAATTGGTAAAAATTCCCTTTTTACGCGGCCTGGTCATTTTGTGGGACGCCCTCGGCCTGGGCACCAAATATTTAACCATTTCCGCTAACTACCAAACCGAAGAAGAGGAAGAGAAAATCGAAGGGCCGATGTTATATCTGACACTGGCTGGCTCACTGGCTGTGGCGGTACTTTTGTTTTTTCTGGCACCGGCCTTAATCGGTAAAGGTGTGGACTCATTTTTTCATGTAGGGGGGACGATCCAAAATTTGATTGAAGGCTTGATTCGTTTGATTTTTGTAATTATATATATCTGGGCCATTGGAAAAATGCCCGATATCGCCCGCGTTTTTGCCTATCATGGCGCGGAACACAAAACGATCAACGCATTTGAGGATGGAAGTCCACTGACCCCACAGCAGGTGAAAGAATATGGTCTCCAACACCCCCGTTGCGGCACTGCATTCATCCTCTACGTGGTGATCATCTCGGTCATCATCTTTACCTTGATCGGATCAACCAATTGGTTGGTCTTAATTCTTTCCAGAATTATACTAATTCCGTTTATCGCGATGTTAGCCTACGAATTTATCCGCTGGACGGCCGACCATCTGCAAAATCCAATTATCTCAATCTTTGCAAAACCTGGTTTAATGCTGCAAAACCTGACGACCAATGAACCGGACGAGCAGATTCTGGAGGTCAGTATTGCAGCTTTTAATGCCATGTACCAATTAGAAAACCCTGCGGCCTGATCGCTGCCCTGGGTGGGGCAAGCGACCCTCGATCCGCAGAATCCTGTTTTTTTCCTTCGTTGGGATAGCACGACGCCTAACAAAAGGTTAAGCATTGATTTGTTTTATCCGCTTGACTTGTGGATTTGAACCAATATACTTGTTTTAAATGAAAAAGAAAGATATTCTTCAAACCATAACAGCGGTTGCTTTCGGATTTATTCTATCAGGGTTGATTTTAATCATCAATCGCTCTCAGCCAAAAACGATCCTGACCTTAAATCCAGCCCCTACCCCGAAACCAATTATGGTCTTCATTTCTGGCGAGGTGCAGCATCCCGATTTATACACATTGCCGAAAGGATCACGCCTGAACGATCTGATCAATGCTGCTGGTGGTTTAAAATCGGCCGACCCTGATCCCTCATTAAATTTAGCGGCGATCCTCTATGATGGACAACATGTGATGATCAAGGCCGCAGGTACAGATAACCAGCTGGTAAACAGCACCTCCGTCATCGCTGAGACTCAGCCGGTAAATATCAACGAAGCTGCCAGCGACCAACTAATCACGTTGCCTGGCATTGGCCCTACGAAAGCGGATGCAATTGTACAATACCGCCTATCGAATGGGCCTTTTGAAAAAATAGAAGATATACTTAACGTGCCCGGCATTGGCGAAAGCACCTTTCAACAAATTAAAGACTTGATTACGATCAATCAAATATATAATTGAGGAAACCATGACAATTAGAGATGAATTGACCCAATCCTTAACCATAGCTATGAAAGAAAAAAATGATCTCGCAAAAAAAACGATTCGCGGGATTCTTTCTAATATTAAAAACCAAGAGATTGATAAGCAAACCAAACTCACGGAAGAAGAGTTGATTGCTGTTTTATATAAAGAATTAAAAATTCGTGACGAAGCGATCGAAGGCGCAAAAAAAATCAACCGGATCGATTTAATTGAAGAAGCCCAGCAAGAAAAAGAGATTATCAACAATTACCTGCCAAAAGCCATGGATGAAACCGAAATTCGCGAACATGTCCAGAAAGCAATTCAGCAAAGTGGTGCTGATTCGATGGCGGATATGGGAAAAATAATGAAAATGGTTCTTCCTGAGCTGGCAGGAAAAGCTCCCAATAGTTTGGTGAGTAAAATTGTTAAAGATGAACTTTCCACCTGATTGTATGGTATGAGAAAGCTTTTTGCAAAACGGAAACGAACCAAGAAAAATTTCTTGCTCAAGTTCATTATTTTGCTGTTAACGGGTGCGGCAATCTTTGGGGCTTTAATTTTACCAATTTCATCGCGGCCATCGTCCTATCAAATCGCTGCTGGCAATGTCGCATCGTTTGATATTCAAGCCCCTAGAAATATCACTTATATTTCTGATATTTTAACCCAACAAAATAACGAACAAATCAAAAGTTCCATTCAGGCGGTCTATCTGCCAACCGATCCAACCATTGCAAGGCATCAAATTGATCGCCTCAGAAAAGCCTTAAGCTACATCACCTTGATCCGTACCGATCCATACCTGAACGAAAACAATAAAGTGGATGATTTAGCAGCATTAAATGATATTAACTTGGAAAAAGAAACCGTCTTTTCAATCCTCAACCTGAGCGAAGAGGCCTGGAACGCTATCCAGCAGGAAAGCATCACGGTTTTAGAACAATCTTTGCAAAATACAATTCGCGAAAATCAGGTGGATGAAATCCGCCGTAAGGTTCCTGCTTTGATCAGTTATTCATTTCCGCAGGAATCATCCGAGATGATCACAGATTTAATCACACCATTGATTGTGCCGAACTCGCTTTTCAGTGAAGAGTTAACCCAAAATATGATCAATGAGACCCTGGAAGAAACCCCGCCGATTAATCAATCTTACTTTTCAGGGGAGATCATTGTGCGTCGCGGCGAAGTGATTGATGAGCTGACCTATGAAGCCCTTCAACAATTTAATTTGGTCAATCCAAAAGATCAAAATCAGATATATTTTTCTGCGGTTATATTCTCCCTGGTGATTACCATCTTATCTGGCGCATATTTTTACCGCCGAGAATTTGGACATTCCAAGCGATTAAGGGAATTATTGGTTCTCTCTATTTTATTTTTAATCTTTGTTTTTTCTGCCAAGTTTCTCATTCCAAACCGTACGATTCTGCCTTTCATCTTTCCGCTTGCTGGTTTCACACTGGCAATTGGAAGTTTGTTTGGGTTTGAAGTATCCATGTTTCTGACCTTTATTTTGACGCTGACGGTTTCTTATGACATGCCAAATTTCGGCGAATTATTGCTTTTTTATATGGTGCCTTCCCTCAGTGGCATGTTGGTATTAGGTCAGGGACGTCGAATCTCTGCTTTTTTCCTGGCTGGCACTGTGATCGGTTTGGTTGGATCAGCGTCGATCATCGCACTGCGCATCTTAGGAAACCAAACCGATTTAATTGGAATTTTTACCCTGGTCTTAGCCAGTTTGTTTAACGGGATGGCTTCTGCCAGCATGGGCTTATTAATTCAATTCATTGTTTCCCAATTTTTAGGGATCACCACAGCTCTGCAACTGCTCGATATTGCCCGCCCTGATCATCCCTTATTGCAGCTTATCCTCAAAAAAGCACCGGGCACGTACCAACATTCACTACAAGTAGCCAATCTGGCAGAACAAGCAGCCAAAGAAATTGGTGCCGATCAATTGTTGACGCGGGTCGGCGCAATTTACCATGACGCCGGTAAAACCATTAATCCCAATTTCTTTATTGAAAACCAGGTAAATGGTGCTGCTAACCCACACGATGTGTTGGATCCCTATACCAGTGCTGCGACCGTGATTGAACACGTCAACCATGGGGTTGAGCTGGCAAAAAAATACCATCTGCCACAGCGCATCCAAAATTTCATGTTAGAACATCACGGCACACTCATGACCCGCTATTTCTACGTGAAAGCGGTCGAAAGTATGGATAATGATGAAAGCAAAGTATCCAAAGCTGATTTTAGGTACCCAGGCCCGCCTCCCCAATCCAAGGAAACTGCGCTTTTGATGTTGGCGGATGGTTGTGAAGCCCGCGCCCGTGCTGAAAAACCACAATCAAAAGAAGAATTGATCACCGTTATCCAAAAAGTGATTAGCTTTTGTCAAAAAGAAGGCCAGCTCGATGACACAGATTTAACGTTAAGGGATCTAACCACCATTGCTAATTCCTTTGCAGATACCTTGATTAACACCTATCACCCCAGGATCAAATATCCAGAATTAATGAAACAGCCCGTGAGCAGCGAACAACCATGAACCAATATTTTTTTACGGTAGAAACCAACGATTATCCAATTGACTTGAATTTTGAAGCCATTATCCAGACAACCCTGACACAAATAGATGCGGAAGAAAATTCAGAATTGACGATTGTATTCATCGATAATGATTATATGCAGGCATTAAATACACAATATCGGGGCTATGCCCAGCCGACGGATGTTTTATCTTTTGAGTCCGGAGAAAAAGATCTCGAAAGCGGCAACTTGTATTTAGGCGATATTCTCATTTCATACCCTTATGTTCAACAGCAGGCCCTGCAGTTAAACAACACCTTGGCCGATGAACTAACGCTTATGATCATTCACGGTATTTTGCATTTATGCGGTTATGACCATGATACTCCCCAAAGAAAACAAGCCATGTGGCAGGTTCAATCCAAAATTTTGGATTTGTTAGCTATTCATCTCAACAAATTACCGGAGTAGCCATGTTGACCTTTATCAGGGGCAGAATCCGTTCATTGATACCAGCCTTGCAGGGCATCGGGTATATCTTAATTTATGAAAAAAATAGCTGGGTTCATTTAATAGCTACCCTGGCGGCCATGCTCCTTTCTTTTCTATTACGCCTACGTGCTTGGGAGTGGTTGTTTATCCTTACCGCCATCTTCTTGGTTTGGATCACCGAATTGGTTAATACAGCCATTGAGAAGACCATCGATTGGATCTCCTTGGAGCAAAATGTACACGCCAAAATCATTAAAGATATTTCTGCTGGATT
>JACDJC010001479.1_pt1 | contig 20683 bp, 22 predicted proteins | sample 7454191 | NCBI WGS metagenome assembly JACDJC01 (sample SAMN14253291, study PRJNA609438) | sludge metagenome | isolation source: sludge after 25d culture with pyrite and EDTA | collected 2018-12-20 | reverse complement strand
CTCTCCCTCACCTCTAGCTATCTTGTCTAGTTGATCATAGAGTATGCGTCCACCCCATCTACCAGGTGCACATCTACCACACGCCTCTGAGTACTCTTGATAGTTTGCGGCATACTCCATCGCTAGACGGATAACATCCACATCTTCATCAAACAAAGAGACACCATCCCAACCTATGAAAGCTTTAGAGTCTCTATGGCTATCATATTGAGCTGGTAGGTTGTATGAAGACTCCTTCCACTCTTCTTGTGGTAAACCTATGTTGTTGATAAATTCACCATTCCAAGTAGAAAAATATACTTTTGCCAATGTTTTGCCCTACCTATTTTTTAGCAACGATAGTCCAATCGACTTCGTTGAATTTTAAAGAGTTTAGCAGTTCATAACCACAATCTTTAACTATGTCGGCTGATTGCTGAATTGGTGAGAAGTCACCTATTTCAAACAAAAAGATAGCAACTTCGCCTCTTTTGTGTTCAGCCAAAATCTCTCTCATTCTTGGTTCAAAGTTCTCTTTCAAATGCCTAAGATCATATCGTTTCATCTATCTACCTCGCCAAAAACTATGTTTGTTGTTCCTATGATAGAGACAACATCGGGTATGTAATGCCCTGGTAGTAAGTCAGTTAGCACACCAGTATGATAAAATGAAGGAGCTCTAACTTTGAGTCTATATGGATAAGGTCCACCTTGAGAGTTTATGTAATAACCTAGTTCACCTTTTGGTGATTCAGTGGCTACATAAACCTCACCAACAGGCGGTCTCATACCTTGAGTCACTAGTACAAAGTGTTGCATTAGTGAGTAGTTTTGAGTCATAATGTCTAACTTTGGAGCCGAGATATATTTAGGAGCATGAGCCATAAGTTCTGTTTGGTTGTTTTTTATACACTCATTGTACATATCTATGGTTTGTTCTAGTATTTTAGCAGACTCTCTCATCTCCTCCATGTATAGACGGTATCTAGCGAAGTTATCGCCTCTATCAGATACGGGAACTCTAAACTCAACCTCATCATAAAGCTCATAAGGTTCCTCTTTTCGGATGTCCCAAGCAACTCCACTAGCTCTTAGCATAACCCCACTACATCCCCAAGAGAGTGCCATCTCTTTAGATAGAGTTCCAACCTCTTCCATTCTCATTCGCCAAATACGGTTGGTATCTAAAAGATCCTCATAATCTTTAATATTTTGAGGAAGTTTGTCTAAAAATGATTTTAGCTGTAGTATGAAACTATCTTGGATATCTAGTGGAACCCCACCAATCCTAATAGCAGCGTGAGTCAATCTAGCACCACAATAACCCTCAATAATGTCCATTAGATACTCTCTTTCTCTAAAGGCATATAAAAAGATAGTCATAGCACCAATATCTAAGGCAGTTGTTGCTAACCAAAAAATGTGACTCATCAGGCGGTTAATCTCAAGAAGCATCATACGAATAACTTTTGCACGACGAGGAACTTCAAGTCCTATTAACTTCTCAACAGCTAGTGCAAAGCCGTAGTTATTGGCTGATGAAGCTATATAGTCCATCCTATCGGTTGTTGGCATAAACTCATTGTAGATCATATTTTCAGCCATCTTCTCCATACCGCGGTGGAGATAACCAATATCTGGGTGAGCTTTTACAATCATCTCTTGTTGAAGATGAAGCATCAATCTTAGCTGTCCATGAGCCGATGGATGTTGTGGTCCAAAGTTTAATATTAGCTCATTATCTTCTCTATCGAAAGAGATATTTTCAAAAAATGGGGTTAATCTATTTTTAATCTGCATACTTTAACCTACCTCTGTGGATCGTCAACAACGACTGAATCTTTTTTATCTAGTTTTTTAATTAAAAACACTCCGCCATCCTCTTGATAAGCATCTACATTTCTAGCTTCTTCACCAGTGATGGTTGTGCCTTTTGGAACCTCAAAGCCAAGTCTTGCAAAACGCTCTGAGTCATATCTATCGACTTTTGCAGGATCTCTAAGTTCTGGCCCTATCGCCTCTCTTGCTTCTTTGCCATAGATCTTATCTACCTCATACCAAGCGGCAAACTCATCGCCTTGTAGCGGGTAAGTTTTTAAAAGTGGATGTCCTTGCCAATCATATGGCATAAGGATTCGCTTCATAAATGGGTGAGCATTTATGATAATTCCAAACATATCATACATCTCTCTCTCAGACCAATCAGCACTTCTAAATAGCTTCTCAACTGAGTTTATAGACTCATCTTTTGTTATGAACATTTTTATGCGAACTCTTTTTCTTTTGCTCATACTAAGAAGTTGGTAAAAAACCTCAAAGCCGCCTTTTTGAGCTATAAAATCTATAGCACTGATCTCGCTTAGTTGAGTGTAGCCTCTTTGTTCTTTTAAAAATTTTATAACTTCAAAGTTATTTTGCGGGTTTATATAAACTACTAGCTGCCCAACTTGAATATAAGCATCTTTTACTTCAAAGTGTGATTTTATGGCTTCAAGATCAGCTAAAAAAACCTCATCGCTACTAGCACTTAGTTTTGGAACTTGTGGTGAAACATAAAATCTATCATTATAGTATGCTTTTTTTTGAACATCGTTTTTAGGAGTATAGGCTCTCATTACATCAACCTTTTAGCTTTTTGAGCTCTTGAAGCTTTGTTAGCTCTAATCTTTTTTTGTAGCAACATAACACCATATTGCAGTGTTTCAGGGCGAGGTGCACATCCTGGTAGATATAAATCAACAGGTATAACCCTATCTACACCTTGAACAGTTGCGTAAGTGTTGAACATACCACCAGTGTTTGCACATGAACCCATCGATATAACCCATTTTGGCTCAGTCATCTGATCATAGAGTCTTTTGATGAACTCAGCATGTTTTTTAGTTAGAGTTCCAGCAACTATCATAACATCAGCTTGTCTTGGTGAAGCTCTAAAGATTGTTCCAAATCTATCAAAGTCATATCTTGATGCACCACTTGCCATCATCTCAATACCACAACATGCCAAACCATAAGTTAGAGCCCATAAAGAGTTTGACCTACCCCAGTTTACAACTTTATCTATGCTAGTTAGTGCAACAGGAAGTCCGCCACTTTGAGTATAATTTATTTTATGTTGTGCCATTGTAGGGCTCCTTTTTTCCACGCATATACAAAACCAATAGTTAAAAGTAGTATAAACATTAGCATTTCAGCAAAACCAAACCATCCAAGCATCTTAAAATCAACCGCCCAAGGAAACATAAATACTATCTCAACATCAAATAGTAAAAATAGTAGTGCAAATAGATAAAACTGTGGAGAGATTCTATTTGGTTGTTTAGTGACCTCAGGACCACACTCATAGACAGATAGCTTGATCTTCTCTGTATCCTTAGCTGCTAAAAAACGGCTAACAAATCGTGCTGCAATAGTAGTAATCCTAAACGCACCAAAAGTTAAAACGAAAAGTACAAATATCCCAAAATATGGACTCGCAATGCTAGTATGCTCCATATAACCCACCTTTATAATTCTTGATATTTTCTAATAGTTTATAAATTAGAAAAAACAGTTGCTAGGAGTATAGCAAAAACTATTTTAAATTACTTATTAAGCACCAAAATGAGTTTGTAAATGTTACGAAAATAAACACTAATTTATTATTAAGAAATTAAAGTGTGTAAAAAAGTAACTACTTATTTAAAAAACCCATAGATTTCTCAGAATCAAAAGAGGCTTTTTTCTCTTTTTGAATCTCATCTATAAAATCATCTATGTAGAATGTATTATCTTCTCTTATGGCTACTTTGTATGCACAATTTTTTACTATAAGATGTATTTGCCCACCTGTTAGCTCATAGGAGGCTAACTCCTCTATGTTAAAATCCTCTGCAAAAGTTGCTTTTGGAAGCATTTTGTGCCAAAGTTTTGCTCGCTGCTCTTTGGTTGGTTTTTTAAACTCGATCTTATAGTTAAATCTCCTAGAGAAGGCTTTGTCGATGTTTTCTAAAAGGTTTGTTGTAGCTATTAGTACACCGTTAAATTTTTCAATCTGCTCTAAAAAAATGTTTTGCATCTGGTTGTGCATCTGCTCTGATCCGCTCATACCACCTTGTGTTCTAGAAGCTAGGAACTGATCTGCTTCGTTTAGTAAAAGGATTGGTTCGCTTTTAGTTTTTTGGCTAAGATCATAGTAGGTATCGAAAATTTTTCTTACATTTTTTTCGCTCTCACCGACATACATAGAGAGAATTTTAGAACAATCAAATGCTAGTATCTCTTTTTTGAGCGATTTTGCTAAAGAGTAAGCTGTCATAGTTTTTCCAGTCCCTGCGACCCCATAAAAGATGATCCTAGCTTCAATGCCACTTTTTTTATCTTTCACTCCCCACTCCGCTAGTCTTGCTATAACATCTTTATCTAACTGTTTCATAAGGTTTTTAAGAGTTTGTTGCGTCTCTTGTGATAGCACAACATCATCAAGTGTGCTCTCACTCTCAACTAGCTCAAATATATCTTGATTTGCTATTAGGGCATCTAGCTTGACTCGTCTTACCTTTTTTTGTTTATGTGGATGTATGATTTGGTGCAAGATCTCATCTACTATGTAAAAACTCCTAGAGATACCGCCAAATGGGTTTAACATCTCCTCATAATCTATAATGCCATCAGATATGAGAGCCGATCCATCTTCTAAGAGTGAGCGATTTTTGATCCTATCGTACTCATCGACAGAGACAAGCTCAATGAGTGCATTCATATCTCTAAGTGAAGCATCGCTTGAGCTGTACTCCTCTCTTAAGAGTGCCAAAAATATAACTTGCTCTTTTGAGCCAAGTTTTTTTTGTTTAAAAAATTTATCTAAAACGAGTTTTATAGTGGTTTGTAAAACCCTTTGTTCTATGATATCTTCTAGTTCGGTCAGTTTTTTTAGAGTTCTATCTATGCCCAAAGAGTGCTCATGCACATTTACCCTAATGCTGCTTATTTTTTGGTAGAGATCTATGCGTAAAAACTGATCTTGAAGATACTCTAAGTGATCACTATATGGCTTTATGATTGGTAGAACACTTTTTGCTCCCCCATCTTGAAGTAGCTTTAAAAAAGAGCTAGTTGGAGCTACTATGGCATTTAAAAGCTCAAGAGCTGTTACATCTGAGAGTTTTATGGGATTGAAGCTTTGCTGATGAATCCACCCTAACTCAAGTAGTATCTTTATATCTTCTAAGTGAAGTAGATACTCATACTTATCCTTGGTGTATATCTGTTTTAAAAGTTCACTAACAACAACATCTTCTTGTCCGTCTATAAACCTTTTTATGATAATTTGTAGAAGTTTAGCTTCGCTGATAGAGCACTTTAGCTGTTCAAAAATAGCACTCTTTTTTATATCTTTACTCTCTATAAATTCTATTAAACTTTTCAAATATCTTCTCCAACAAAAGAGTATAAAAGTGCTATCTCATCTGCCCAAATAGACTCATCTATGGTCTCTAATATGAGTGGTATATCATCCATTCTGCTATCGTTCATAATAAATCTAAAAGCATCAAGCCCGATCTCACCTTTGCCAAGTGAGTGGTGTCTATCGACTCTTGATTCAAACTTCGCTTTTGAGTCATTTATGTGCATACCACTTAAGTACTTAAAGCCTACAATTTTTTCAAATTCACTCCAAGTTTTATCGTAAGCTTCGCGGGTTCTTATGTCATAACCAGAGCTAAACATATGGCAAGTATCTATGCAGATTCCAACTCTGCTTTTATCTTCGATCTTATCTATAATGTAAGCTAGATGCTCAAACTTGTAGCCAAGATTGCTCCCTTGTCCAGCGGTATTTTCAATGACTAGTTTAACACCATCGCTATTTTTTATGGCCCAGTTCATAGAAGATGCTATCTTATCTAAGCACTCCTCTTCGCTTATCTTTTTTAGGTGGCTTCCTGGATGAAAATTTAGCCTATCTAGCCCTAGTTGCTCACATCTTTTAAGCTCATCTAAAAAAGCATCCATAGATTTTTGTCTTGCATCATCTTCTGGGTGTCCTAAGTTTATGAGGTATGAATCATGAGGTAATATATGTTTTGGCTCAATGCCGCTATCTTGTAGCTTAGATTTAAACAGATCTATGGTTGCTTTGTCTAAATCTTTAGCAACCCACTGTCTTTGGTTTTTTGTAAAAAGGGCGAATGCTTTTGCTTTAATGCTAAGTGCATTATCTATGGCATTATAAACCCCGCCACTAGCACTCACATGTGCTCCTACAAACTTACTCATTTGGTTCCTTTATATTAAAAATTATGCTGTTTTTTTTATCTTTAAAAGTGGAGTTTTTGCCATCTACTGAGTAGATTATATCAACTTTAGCATCACTTATGGCTTGAGTGAAACCATTAGCTTTTTTTACTAAATTTAGCCCATTATATATGGGTTTTGCTAAAAGTATATCTTGAAGCAAGTCATTTGGATAAGCACTACTTAGATACTCCTCATTAAAGCTACTTTTGCTCATACATCCATCTTTTGTGGTGCATATGAGATGGTTTATGCTTATTTTGTCTATGCTCTTACCTGCTATAAATAGCTCTAACTCAATGCTTTTGCCACTATTTCTAACATAACCAATGTCGTTAAACTTTACTTTTGGTGATTTTATGGTGAGTATTTTTATATCGGTTTGTTCATACACTTTAGTGCTACATGCACTTAAAAAAAGAGCAAAAATGATTATTAGGTATTTCATAGCTTGTATTATATGATACAATCACTATTATGCTACTTAGAAAATTTAGAGAATTTTACACAAAAAATTATCCGCAAGATATGGAGATGCAAATCGAGCTATTTTCCATATTTGGCGGATTAGATGTTGAGTTAGATAGCTCACTTAGCACCGAAGAGCTCATAAAAAAACATATACTAGGCAACTACTACAAGATCAAGTTTGACATACACAACAAAGTTGGTCGCTCACAAAGTGCCCATAGGCTTCTTCGTGCATTTGCAAAAGGCAATCGCAAAATATTCTCAGCTTTTAATAAATCGGGATTAAACAACGCACTAGGCGGTGCAACACTAGCTGAATTAGAAAAAGATGGTGTGTTAAAAATAGAGTACTCAAGAGAAGAAGCACCCAAAAAAACATCAAAATATGAAAAACTAAGTCGTGAGTTAGCAAGGTACCGCATATCGCATAAAGTTTTGTTTGTCTCTCCTTATGTTAGGTTTTGGTACTACTTTATAGCACCGCACATGAGGCAGATTCAAGAGAATAATTTTGAGGATTTTTTTAAGGATTTGCACAAGAGATTGCCAAGCTATACAAGTTTTGTTTTTGAAGAGCTTAGTGAAATTTTGCTAGATTATCATCTTCGTGATGCCTCTATACTTAGCAATGGAAGCTATTGGGATGCTTCGCTTGAGATAGATATATTAACCATTATGGATAGTGGCGATATTTATGTAGCTGAGTGTAAATGGAGTAACCATAAAGTGACAAAAAAGGAGTTAAATATACTTTTAGCAAAGTGTGAAAAATTAGGTATAGCACCAACTCAAATAGTTCTTTTCTCAAAAAGAGGCTTCTCAAATGAGCTAGAAAAACAGAGTGGTAAAAAATTAGCACTCTATCAAGCTAGCGACTTTGAGCTTTTGTTAAAAAACATATAAGCCAAAAAAGAGGTACGCTTTAGTGCTACCTAGCAAGTGCTCCATGATAAAAAAGCCCATATTGTCGGCTTTTTTTGATACTTTTGACAAACTATAAAATCATCATAAAACCTGCAAGATAACTCTTGTTGTTCCTCATTTAGCTCACCCAAACTCCAAACAAGTGTTTGCACAAACTCATCACGGCTAGTATATTTTACACTTCCATCATTTGTGTAGATATAATCAACCTTTGCAAGATAGTTATTTTTGTAGAGTATGAGTGGTATGTACCAGTAATCGGGCTTAGCGATGATCTTTTTATCGATGAAATCTAAGATCTCTTTATCGACAAAGCTCCCACCAACTTTATATGTTACATAACAAGCTTTTGTGGCTTTTTTACTCATCTTTTTTAAAGCCAACTCTATGTCTTTAACCTCTATGCTTCTTGAGGCGATTATAATATCAACATCGCCAAGCTCATCCCAATTATCGTCCCAACCTATATGGTGAGTCTCTATGTTTGTTATGCCCTCTCTTTGTGCATAAGCTTCTAGCTCATCTAACATAGCTCTTGAGAAGTCCACCGCTATAACTTTTTTTACCATTTTAGCAAGTGGAATGGCTAGAGTTCCAGGACCACAGCCAATATCTAAGATGGTATCATTTTCATCAATACTCATCCTAGATATAAAATCATCAACATAAGCACTCTTTTGCATTCTAGGTGCCATCTCTTTGGATCTTTGATCCCAAGAGGTGCTATTTTTGCCCTTAAATATTGTTGTATCTTTATGATCTTTGTACATTGTGGCAAAGTCAATTGAGTCTAAAAACATTTTATATCCTTTTATAAAGAGATTTTAACACACTAAAACTTATAAGCTAAAGATACAAAAAACTCCCTACCTAGTGCAGGAAATGCAGTGTCGTAGCTATATAGTTTATCGCCTAAGTTTTTCACACCAAGTTCAGCTGAGATCTCTTTAGAGGCTTCATAGATAGCTTTTGCATCAAATGTGATAAAGTTTTTGTTTTTTATTGGAGCATCAGCAAAGCCATCATATCCGCCATCACGGTACTTTGTGTTAGCATATAGACTAACTCCGCCAAATAGTCTTTGTTGTACATATGCAAAAACTTGATGTTTTGGTACATTTACTATCTTTATAGAACTATCGGTTTTGTTTTTAGCATTTATGTAGGTGTAGTTTGCTCCAACATCTAATCCATCATACTTATAACCTAGCTCAACCTCACTACCGATGTGTCTTACTTTGCCAATGTTTTTGTTTTGTGTAACACCTGGGCTAAATGGTTGTGCTTGTATAGCATCGTTAATGTTTGAGTAAAACAGATTTAACCCAAAATCAAACCCATTTTTCATGGTTTTATACCCTAACTCATAGTGAGTAGCTTTTTCATTTTTAAGATCTACATTTGGAACACTTGTACCAAATTTTCTTGAGTATCTATCCTTCATTGATGGAAGATATGTTTTTTGAGCTATACTAGCTTTTAGTTTTGAGCCATCAAAAAGTGTGTAAACTAGTGCACCTTGAGGTGTTAGAGCATCGTTTGCTACTAGGTTTAGCATATTTAGGTATGAAGTGTTTGTATCAAAAATAAGATCAGATTTTCTTCTCTCATAAGATACCCCAGCTAAAAACTCAAGATCTTTTGTGATTTTGTAGTTATCTTCTACACCTATGGAGTATGTGTGATCTTCATATTTTTCACTAAGACTCTCTATAAAGGTTGTTTTATCTCTATCGTAGCCTCTGTGTATATCTTTTTTGTAATTTAGTGCCACTTTTAAGAAGTTATCATAAGCTTCTATGCCATACTCAAGCCTAGCTCCATAGCTATAATCATCATACCTAGACATAAAAGCTTTTGGCAAAGTCATCGTACTATATGTAGCATCATCATACGAATATATGGAGTTTTTGCTCGTATCGTAGTATGCTAGTGCTTTTAAGTAGCTACTATCAAAGTTTTTTTGCCCAACTAAAGAGATGGTTTGCTTATCCCAATATGGCCAATCCCAATATTTAACTCCCGAGATATTTTTATCTATTGATGGCGGCTGCTGTTTTTCACCCTTTTGGTTTATGTAAGAGATCGCTATTTCGCTTTTATCATCTGCTATATATCCAGCTTTTAGGTTTATCTTATGATCTCTCTCTTTAGATCTTAGTCTCTCGCCTTGTGGTTGTGAAGCTGAGCCATCATAATCATCACTTAGTCTAAAGTGATCTCTTTTGCTATAAACTCCGCCTAATTGTGCATAAAAACCATTTTGCATAGTTCCTAAGTTTATGCTCTGCATATGTTTTGCCATCTTGCCACTTGAGTCGATAACCATTTTTGCTCTAGCATCACCCTCATAAACTTTTGTTGGTTTTTTAGAGATGATGTTTATAACCCCACCCATAGTGTTTGAGCCATAAACAACCGATGAGTAGCCTTTTGAGATATCTATCTCACCAATGTCGGTTGTTAAAAATCTCCCATAATCGATGTTGCCATCATATGGAACATAGATAGGTACACCATCAATGTAAAGCCCAACTCTTCTAGCATCAAAACCTCTAATGCTAAGTGTGCTCTCAGCCCTTTGTCCGCTCATATCTTGACTAAGTCCTGCGACATTATCAAGTGCTGTTTGTATCGTGTCATCTTCATGTTTGTTTATCTCATCTGATTTTATACTTTTTTCAAACATATTTATATCTTGATCACTCTTATCTTGAACCCTTACTTGCCCTAGTGTAAAACTATCGGCAAGTAGGAGTGAAGCGAGTGTGCTAAGTGCTATTAAACTCTTTTTCACCCCATCCCCTTTATGCTACTAAAATGACACTTGAAGCTTTAAATATCGCATAGGCCGTGTCATCTTTTTTTATGTTTAACTCTAAAAGAGCATCGTTTGTTATAATCGCATACAACATCACTTCGCCAAGTTTTAGTTTTATCTCAGAGTTTATTGCCCCTTTTATAACCTCAACCACTTTAGCTTCGATGTTGTTTCTAGCACTTGTGCTTAGTTTTTCTTTGCTCAAAACCAACATAGATGCTTTTATGAGAGCACTTATGTGCATACCGTTTTTAAGTACCATCGCATCTTTAGAATCATTTGTTATAGTAGAGCTTATTGTTATGTTTTTATCCACTTCAATAATAACTTCACTCATAACACCGCCGCTTTTTATCTCCTTGATAACCCCATTTAGTTCATTTCTTGCACTTGTTCTCATTTTTTCTCCTTGTTTTTGATTTTGTGCCTATTATCGTTTTTCTAATTTTTAGTCTCCTTTATTTTAGATTTGGCATAATTTTTTGTGAAAACTCTACCAACATTTTTTGGTTTATTTTTGGATCATATGAGCTTGGTTTTAGCCCGATATGCAGGTTTGGAATGTGGCTTTTTAGCTCCATCAAAGTAGCTAAACAATCATCTTCATTGCCAAATATTGCCGCATCTAAAAACTTTGTAGCACTAAAAAAATCAGCCCTTGAAGATAGTAGTTTTTGATGCTCCTCTAGGTTAAAATGCGGTTGTGATAACTCAGCCCCAGCTGCTCTCATACTCTTTATGAAGTGATCTATTACAGGCTTTATGTTGTGTTTTGCAACCTCTTTGTTTTCATCCATATAAAGCACTCTCATAACCACTATTTGCGGGTAGGTTTTTGTAATGCTATAGTAAAGCTCTGCGGCATCTACGCACTCTTTTAGCGTAGCTCCTTGACTCATCATAAGCCCATAACCGCTCTTAGCGGCAAACTCTATGGTTTTTGGCGATGAGAATGTTGCTATGTAAGTTGGGATCTTTTTTTGCATAATATTTGGAGTTATGAAGCTGTTTTTTAGCTTTATGAACTTTGAGTCAAAGTCTATTTTTTCTCCGCTCAAAAGTAGCTCTATGGCTTTTATGCTCTCTAACATAAGCTCAAAAAGATCATCATTTGTTTGCAAAAAATGCCTTGTATCTGGAGCAAAACCACCTTTTGCAAACCCAACATTTAAGCGACCATCACTAAGATTGTCTAGCATCGCTATGTGTTCGCCTAAGCGAACTACATTATAGTAGGGTGCTAAAAAACCAGCACTACCTATGCGGATATTTTTTGTTTTAGCCGCGATGTATGAGAGCAAACTTATGGGATCTGGCACAACACTAAAACTATTAAAATGGTGCTCACCCAACCAAACTTCATCAAAATTTAGCTCATCTGCTAACTCTATTAGTCTTAACTGATCTTTTATGGCATCTCTCATTGAGTTGCCAAAGTTATCAAATAGTGCAAACACTCCCACTCTCATCTTGGTGCCTCCTTTTGTGCGAAAAAGCTTTTATACTCATCATCGCTTAGTGTGTAGTTGTAAAACTTTTTATAAAAATCTTTACTTATTACCATAAGATCTATGTCGCTAAATTGTTGCGGATATATAATCTTACTAAGCCACAATATGCCAAGTATGGATTCAGGTGATGGTCTATCCCACCAAAAAGTGCCAACTGGTGCTTGATAGACATCTTTATTTAACACCGCTTGAAGTTTTGATAGAGCAGGGTTGTTTAGGATGTTTCCAACTGCTAAAAACTCATCTAAGAGTGTTTGGATGGAGTGCTTTCCTATGTCTAGCGTAAAGAGTGTTGTGTTTGCGGATTTTATCTTCTCATTCATCCTAGTTGAGGTTGCACCAGCAAATACTATATCTGGGTTGTACTTTATGAGAGTCTCAAGGTTGACATCATCAAAAGTCTCAACGCTAGGGAGTTTTTGTAGTGTTTGGTAGATTTTATTAAACATATGAAAACTTGTTACATCTGGATGAGCGGCAATGTTTTTCTCACCAGCAAAAAGTGCAATCTCTTGAGATGCTCCACCATAACAAGTGATGATGATTTTATCTCTGTTTTTTGGTATGCAAACGCTATGTTTATCAAAATCTATCACTTTATTATCGCAAGGCGTATCGCAACTACCAATGGTAGAAGCGATAATTAGGATTAAAAACAATCTAAATAGACTCATCTTAAAACCTATAAGCAAGTGATGCAAGCACTGCTCTTGGAGAACCTATGGTGTAAGTAATATCTGTTTTAACATTAATATCTGATGCGCTAAAGGTTGATATATACTTTTTGTTAAAAAGGTTAGTAGCACTTATAGATAGATCTACAAAATGGTTATCTTGTAGTTTGTAGGTTTTATTTATAGATAAATCAGCTATCCAAAAGGCATTTACATTGTATTTTCCCTCAGCATCGACATATCTTTTGCCTGTATATCTAAAAATAGGAGTGATTTTATAACCTAATAAATCATACTCAGCCCAAACATTTCCAAAAAACTTTGGAACATCTGGGTGTTGGTTATCTTTTGTTTTTATCCAAGTTGATGCGGCTGATTGCATATCTGTATCAAAGGCGTAGTGGTTATATGTCGCTGATGCGTTTAGACTAAAGTTATTGCTAAAGTTATATCCTCCAAAGAGCTCAAGCCCATAAGATGTCGCTTTTGCACTGTTTTGGCTTACTGTATCATCTAGTGCTACATCATAAAAACTTCCACCAACATTTTTTACACGGGAGTAAAAAAGAGTTGAGCTAAATGCTAGTTTTTTATCTTCATAGTTATAGCCAATGTCAAAATTATCACTCTCCTCTGGTCTTAGCATATCATACATTTTTTTAACCACATCAGCAGTATATGTCTCTTTGTAGTTGCTATAAGCTAGTGTGTTCCAATTTCGCCCATAACTTAGCTTCACATTTGAGTAGTTATCTAAAAAGTGCGTAATACCTATGTTTGGTAAAAAAACTTCATAAGTGTGAGAATCTCTTGTAAAAGCTTCGTTAGTGGCACTATTTAGTGCATCTTTGTAGCTTCCATCTGGCACACCTGTTGTTTTGTATGTTTTTAACTCAGGTGAGCTAACCAAAAGGTACTTTAGCCCAGCTTCTACTAGATTATCGCCAAATGTTTGCTCATATGTTATGTACGGTGAGTTAAATGTGTGTTTTTTTATAACTTCAACTAAAGTTTGCCACTTTACAAACTCCAGCGTATCTGGTTTTAGTAGCTTTTGGCTTGTTGGTGGTCCTGGAGGTTCATCTTCTTGGTACCACCAACCCGCTTTAAATTTTGCCTCTTTTAGTCTGGTTTCTAACTCTAACACACCGCCTATTGTGTCGTGTGAGACGATCCAGTCTTGTATGTTTACGCCATTTGTAGCGTAGCTATCACCTTGATCGTGAAGAAAATATGGTCTAAAACTTACATATGTCTCATCGGCTATTGGAGCTTTGATCTTCCCAAAAAGTGAGTAGGTTTCAAAATCTTGTCTATTGTAGTCATAATAATCAGATGCACTCTTGTTTGTCGTTTGATAATCTAGTTTTGAGTAGCGTTTTAGATCTTTACTCTGCTCATATGTTAAACCTTTGTAGTTGTGGTTAAACTGATCGTTATAGATCCCATAAAACTCCCACTCTATCTTGCTATTTGAGGCGTTTGATATGCCAAACTCAACATTTTTGCGGTTGAATCCTTTACCTTTACCTTTGTATTTATCTGCTTCGCTAAAAGATGCCGATACAAAGACTCTAACCATATTGGCTAACTCTCCGCTATCTACTCTTAAAAAAGTTTTAGTAAAATCCTCACTACCTAGTGATTGTTTTAGATAGACTCCGCCCTTTTTTGATGGTTTTAACATTCGCATATCAACCATACCATTATCGCTTCCATATCCAAAACCGCTATCAGCTTTTATGGCACCTTTTTCAACATTTATATAGTCAATATTTTCAATATCAACCATAGTCGATAGTCCACCACCAGGTCCTATGCCTTTTATAGGAAGTCCATCTATGGTCTCACCAATGTTGCGGTTTGCTTTTCCTCTTATCTTGTGAGTTATGCTCATACCCCAAGGATCATTAAACCTTATATCAACACCTGGTTCTAGCGATATAGCTTTATATGGGTTAAATAGTTCTGCACTATTTTGCATCTTAATTTTTTTAGATGTTGCAACATTTTTTGATCCAATTGTGCTATCATCTATGATGGCATCATCAATGGCTTCTACACCTTCTAGTTTTGTGCTATCATCACTAGCTATTAGTGGGTTACATAGCATTATGGTAGCTAAAAGTGAGAGACATATTTTTTTATCGATCATCACTACTTATCCTCTTAAAAAATCTTTTTTAACATCTACCCAGTGGTGACGCGTTATGTTGTCCATATTTGTTCTGCGGTTTATCATACGGATACTTAGTGGCTCTATCCAATTCCAAAACTCCTCGATGTGTTGTTGTGGAAAATCTATCTCTTTTATGGTTTTTTTATACATTCCAAGCCAGATTTCACGATCATTCTCATCTATTGGGATCTTAAAGTGTCTATGTCTTAATCTTGGCTCACCATGAAGTTCTCTAAAGATAGTCTCACCACCTAAAGCTTCAACAAAAAAATCAGCTGTTTTATCTACAACCGCTTTAAAGGCATCTTTGTTTGCAGGAAAAAGTCCGCCAACTTTTGTTTTTAAAAGTAGCTCGTGATGATATGCCACCATCTCTCTGATTTTTTGTTCGCCCATAGTTGTATAGATGCGATTTGATGGGAATGTCACTGCTGGAAATATAATATCTATCATCGCTTCAGCAACTCTTATCTCATCTTTGGCAAAACTTATTTGAGTTTTTGTTGTCTCTTTGACTTGTGTAAAGGAGTTTCTTCTCCCACTATTGCAACTTGTTTTGTTTCCATTCATTTTATACTCCTACACTAACTCTTCTTTGTACTCTTTATGATATAACGATTGTGATTAAACTAAACTCTCATAGCAACTCCTTTTGTATGTTAGTCCCACTCTAAAAGGCGTCTCTCGCCCGTTAGCTTTTGTATATCTGTTATATCTTGAGTTATCTCGAGTATGCCTTTGTAGTTTTTTTGTTTATCTCTTAGAGCAAAGTACCTTATGTGCACCAATCTTTGTTGAAAATTTATCCAAAATTCGGCATCATCTTTGCTTTTATTTTTAAAAGCTTCAACTATCTCTAAAACCGTATCTACACTCTTTGGTGGGTGACAATATCTTATCTCTCTACCAATAATACCAGCACTTCTTAAAAATGTTCTCTCAAGCCCTTTGTTAAAAAAAGCGACTCTATCAAACTCATCAACAACCGTTACATCAAAAGGTAGTGTGCCAAAAAATAGATCTAGTTGCTCTATGGAGAGTGAGCCATCTTGTATGAAAATCGCACCGCTATTTTCTCTGTTTTGTTTAGGTTTTTCACTGTTTTTAGAGTATAGCGGCGGAGTATCTATAAAAACATAACCGATTTCCCTCTCCTCATTACTCATCTTTTGCCACTCATCTTCACTTAGCAAAACAACCGCAGCAGGTAAGAGCATTCGCTCCTCTCTTGTGCTCATATCGAAAATATCTTTTGTAACTTTTTTAAAAAGCTCTATGGCAACTGTATCTAAGCTTGAGCTTTTAAAGTTTGCGATGCTCTGTTTTAGTTCGGCTCTAAGCTCATCATGAAACTTCCACATTCCAGTGCTAGGGTAGGTGAAGTTATGTTTTTCTAGGTAGGGAAAGAGTTGATCCTCTTTTCTTAGATAGTGTATGTGAATGCCACTTAGTTTTTCTAAAGCTTCAAGTGTTTTTGGCATATCATTGGCTAAAAATGCTTCATTAGCTTTTGTGCATAGCTCTCTAATGGCAACATTTTCTAAAAGATAGTTCGATATGGGGTGTCCAGCTTCAAAATCTAGTGGAGCTGATTTGACTCTGTTTTTTAGCAGATCCAAAAAAAACTCTCGCCTCTCTTGTGAACCTGTTCTTGGTCCATCTTCTTGAAAAACTCTTTGGTTTGCTTTGAAAAAATTCTCTACATTAAACTCACCAATGCCATCTACAAACTCATCTCTTTGGGTGGGAGTCATAGTCTCAAAGTTCCTACTAAGCCACATCAATTTATCTATAATCACACTACTCATTTAACACTCCTTTTTTTAGTTTAATTTATATGCCACGGGTAACTCAATGCTTATGACTCCATCTGGTGGTGGGTTAAATGGAGCTGCTTCTTTTATGGTTTTTATGGCTCCATCATCAAGGCTTTTTGAGCCACTTGAGTGAGTAATTTTTATGTTTTTTACATCACCTTTTTCACTTATGTCAAAACTAAGCAAAACTTCACCCTCTAGTTTTAATCTTTTTGCCATCATAGGGTATGAGAGGTTTTGCTCTATCTTAGCTCTTATGGTTGCTAGGTAGAGTTCAAGTGCCGAAGCATCCGCTTTTGATGGTTTGTTTTGTGCTTCTTTTTGGCTATTTTGCGACTCGCTTTGTGGTTCATTTGTCGGCTCATCATTTAAAGGCTCATCTTGTGTCGGTGGCGATGCTACAATAGTACTTGGCTCATCAACAATCTCATCTTTTGGGGCTTGGACTATGGGTTTTGGAGTAGGTTTTGGTTTTGGTTTAGGCTTTGGGGTTGGTTTAATAGCGGGTTTTACTATGGGTTTTGGAGCTGGTGTTATAGCCTCTTTTTGTGCCTTTTGCTCCTGTTTTTTTGGCTCATCTATCATCGCTAACTCTATTTGAACTAATGGCTCTTGCTTTGGTAGCTGGGCATTTAAGAGTGTGTAAAAGATCGATGCATGAAGCAAGGTTGAGCAGATTATGGCAATGCTTAATCTTTTTTTCATGAGGCATCCTTTGATGTGCTTATGGCAAACTTTGTGATGGAGTGGTTTTTGCATATGTCGATGATTTTTACAACATCTTCAAAGTTTGTTTTGGCATCACTCCTTAGTATGATGCTTTGTTCTTTATCGTGGTTTATCAAAAAACTATCTAGCTCCTCTAGTGAGCTTTTTTTGTCATTTAGGTAGATGTTTGCATCTTTATCTATGGTTATGATGGTTGGCTCTTTTTGGTCGCTTTTTAATGGTTTTGATGAGCTTTGTGGCAAGTTTATAGGGATTTTTCCCTCAACAACAAATGTTGCTGTTGCCATAAAAATAACTAAAATAACAAGTACAATATCCACAAATGGAGTCATATTTATTTCAGATATTTCGCTCTCTTGATGTTCCACTATTTAGCCTCTTGTTCAAGTAAAATTATGTTTATTTTTCTAACAAAATAGTTATACGCAATTACCGATGGTATCGCCACAAAAAGCCCAGTAGCGGTTGCTACAAGAGCTTCAGAGATCCCGCCCATAATGGTAGCAACGCCAAGTGCATTATCGCCACTTAGGCTATGAAAAGCACTTATGACACCCAAAACAGTTCCAAAAAGCCCTATAAAAGGTGCATTGTTTCCAAAGGTAGCTAACACCCCAAGTCTGCTTTGAAGTGCTAGTTTTAGCTTTGCTTTTGGCAAGGTTTTATCGATGGTTATAAATGCGATGGCTCTTTCTATGATGATCACAAAAGAGATAAAACTCATAAAAAGTAGCAGCCAAAGTATGGGATCTACGCTTATTAGTGCAATATTTAAAAGTCTTTCACTTAACATCATTCAACCTTTTTTTGAGGAAAAAATATCTTCTCAAACTCCGCTTTTTGCTCATCAAAACTCTCATTTATAAGCTGCGGGTAAAAAGAGTCAATAAGCCATCTAATGCCAAGAAGTCTCATAAAAGATGGCGGCCTAGTTATGTAGTTAAATGGGGTTGAGGGTACCAGATATACTTGGTTCTCTTGCACCGCTCTTAGGTTTTTAAACCTTGAGTCGTGTTTTATGTTTTTATAAAACTCACTCTCCATCGCTACAATAACATCAGGATCACTAAGCATTATGTTCTCCATAGAGATCTTCTCCATACCAAAGTTTGAACTCATTGTGCAGTGCAGGGCATTAACTCCACCCGCGTACCCAAAAGGTTCAAGATGAAACGATCCATTGCACTCACTAGATAGCCCATCAAGGCTTTCAGCGAAGTAGTAACGAGTTGGTTTTTGGATCTTTTTTTCGTATGAATTTAAAAGCGATAAGCTCTTTTTTGTGTACTCTATAAGCTCATTTGCTCTTGCTTTATTGCCACTTAGCTCACCAAATGTTTCAAATTGTGCTAAAAGATCATAGATTGTGTCATTTTTTAAAAGTAAAATAGGTATGTTTAGGGTTTTTAGTTTTTTGACAATGTTATCTATCCCAGTTGCACCACCCCAAAGTAGTATGACGTCTGGTTTTATGTTTGCTAACATCTCAAGGTTTGGTGTGTTTCCTTGCCCCATAAATCCGCCAACTACCTCTTTTTTAGCTGCTACACCTACATACTCTTTTTGCTCATCATTAAATGGTGAGTTTAGTGCTGCTACTAAATTTGGATCAAATGCTAAAAGTGCCATAGTAAGCGGTGGAGTTGCGGCGTAGATCTTTGTTATGTGATCTGGTAGCTCAACTTTGTTGTTGTAGTGATCTACTACAGTTTTGGAAAAAACCAAAGTTTGTAGCACTAAAAGTAGTAAAATAGTTCTCATGATGAGCTCATACTTACTTTAACATCTAGTGGTTTTGCGTGGTATGGCGATGATGTAACTATAAGATCAACCCCACAACCGGCATAATCTTTAACATTTTGCAAGTTTATGCCACCTGTTGCACTAATGATTAGATTTGGGTAGCTTTTTTTAAGTAAAACACACTCTTGCAGTGTTTGAAAATCCATCTTTTCACACTGCAATATATCAGCTCCAAGCGAAGCAAAGTATGATGCCTCTTTGAGTGATTCTACTTCAACTGTTATCTTTTTTTCTATAAGGCTATGTTTTAGGTTTGCAAATGCTTTTTTTAGCTCATCTTCATCTTTTAAAAACTCCAAATGCTGGTGAAAAACTAGCACCGAATCATAAAGTCCAAGTCTATGAACCGCCCCACCACCACACATGATGGCTTTTAGCATAAGCTCTTTTACATTTGGAAAATTTTTTCTAGTGGTTGAGATGGTTATGTTTGGATTTACCTCTTTTGCTTTTGCTAGAAGCTGTGCCATATAGGTAGATATACCACTTAGGTACTCAAAAACATTTTGTGCAATCTTCCAAGCTTTGTGAAGTTTTGCAGCTTCGCCTTTACATATGACTATGACCTCTGTAGCTTTTACTAACTCTGAGTCGTGTTTAAAAAATGTAAAATCAAGCTCTAGCTCTTTAAATATTTTTTTAGCCTCATCGCAACCACAAAGCACTATATCCTGCTTTGGTGCATAGCTCATAACTCCTAGTTTTCCCCCAATGCCAAGTGCATGAGTGGTAAGATCAAAGTAACCACTATCTTCAGATAATAGACTCAAAATAACTCCTTTTTAAAAATTGGCAAACATCTTTTATGGCTCTGATAATCTATAATCTCTGAGTCTATGTCATAGATCTCTTTTATCATAGCAGAGGTTATAATTTCACTTGGTGTACCATCTGATATAACGGTACCGTTATTTATAACCACAACCCTAGTTGAAACAAGCAGTGCATGATCTGGATAGTGAGTTGTTTTTAGTATGGTATAGCCATCTTTTGCTAGTGAATCTATGAGTTTGAGCAGTCTTATTTGGTTACCATAATCAAGCCCAGCAACAGGCTCGTCCATCAAAAAAACTTTAGCATCCATAGCTATGGCTCTAGCTATTAAAACCATCTGCTTTTGTCCGCCACTTAGCTCCCCAAAGGCTCTTTTGCTAAGGTGTGCTATGCCGATTTTTTCTAAAATATCTAATGATAACTCATAGTCTATCTTAGATGGATTTGCAAAAAAACCAAGCCTAGCAACTCTAGCCATAACAACCATATCTAACACTTCATAGTTAAATGGAGTGTTGTTATATTGTGGAACATAGGCTATGAGAGCCGATAACTCTTTGTGAGAATAATCACGCAATTTTTTGCCATAAAGCATTATATCAGACTCTACATTTAAAAGCTTTAAGAGTATCTTTATGAGTGTACTTTTCCCACATCCATTTGGTCCTAAAAGTGATACAACTTCACCCTCATAAAGCTTAAAATCAACACCTTTTAAAACTTGG
>JACDJC010001478.1_pt1 | contig 20698 bp, 16 predicted proteins | sample 7454191 | NCBI WGS metagenome assembly JACDJC01 (sample SAMN14253291, study PRJNA609438) | sludge metagenome | isolation source: sludge after 25d culture with pyrite and EDTA | collected 2018-12-20 | reverse complement strand
GTTCGGGGTGGCCTGCAGGGCGCCGGTGGTCGGGTCGAGGCCGGCGGTCAGCGAACGAGCGGTGCTGCCCACCTTGTTGAACCGGCCGGTGACGATGAGCTTGCCGTTGCGCAGGAACATGTCGTGGATGCGACCGTCGAACGCGCCGGGGTTGAAGGCGGTCACCCGCTGGCCGGTCGTGGCGTCGAGCTTGACGATGGAACGGACGGTCTGGCCGTTGACGGTGGAGAACCCGCCGGCGACGAAGATCGTCTGGCCGTCACCGGACGGCAGGATCTTGAAGATCTCGCCGTTGATCGATGGCTGGAACGTGGTCGACAACGCGCCCGTGCCCTTGCCGAAGGCGACGATGTTCGACCGGGACTCGGCGGTGGCGGTGCCGGGAGCCTGGACCGTGGTGAAGCTCCCGCCGGAGAACACGGTGTTTCCGACTTCGGCGAAGGTCCGGACGTAGCCGTTGGTCACCTGCGGCGTCCATGCCACCGGGGTGGCCGACACGACCTGGCCGCTCTGGCCGGCATCGGCGACGGCGCCCGCGTCCGTGGCGAAAGGGGCGGTGACGAGCACCGCCGCCAGGACTGCGAACCCGACAGCCGCGGCTGCGACGCGGCGTGCCGGGCCGAGGGTTCTGTGGCGATCGTTCACGTGCGACTCCATCTGTCTGTCGTCCCTCTCGGATCGGCGATCCACGTCGTGGCGACGTGGGGGACCGAAGGACGGGACGGTCCAGCGATCCATCGGCGATCTTCCGTCGCCTCAGCAGCCGAGTCGACCGGGCGGATGTACCCGTGGGCAGGTCCCGCGGCCCATGGCGGCACCAGCCTCGACCTGCACTTCACGGTTGGGCCCGCGTGGGTCCCGGTGGGTGTGGCGTCGGTGGGTGTCGCCGCTTCGCCCGAAGTCGCCATACGCTCTCAGGGTGACCAGCCTGACCTCGGAGCGGGATCGGACCGCCACGTCCCGCACCGCTCCTGCCGTGGCCGGTCGCCGCAAGGTCCGCTTCACGCGGCCGTCGACGTGGCCGGCGTACTGGCCGCTGCTCGCCGTCGTCGTCCCCTATCCGATCTGGTGGCTGCTCGGCATCAGCAACGTGATCTGGATCGCGATGGCGGTGCCGCTCGCCTACCAACTCCTCCGATACCGGCCGCTGCGGCTGCCACGAGGCTCGGCGTGGTGGGCGCTGTTCACCACGTGGGTGCTGTTCGGAGCGGCTGCGCTGTGGATCGACGCCCCGAGCGGGGTGCCGGGCGGTGGAGCAGACCGGATCCCGGTGTACGTCGTGCGACTGGCCTGGTTGATCTCCGCGACGATCGTCATGCTGTGGGCGTACAACACCCCTGCGCACGAGGCACCTGATCGCAAGGTCGTCCGCATCGTGGGCTGGATGTTCGTCGTGAGCACCGCCGGTGGCCTCCTCGGCGTCGTGGCGTCCACGTTGGAGCTGCGATCGGTGGCGCAGATCGTGCTCCCTGATCAACTGCAGACCACGTCGTTCGTCCGAGGGGTCATCGGCATCCCTGTCGCGTCGATCCAGGACATCATCGGCACCGAGGCGGGCCGTCCGGTGGCCCCGTTCGCCTTCGCCAACTCGTGGGGCGCGAACCTCTCGATGTTCCTCCCGTTCTTCGTCGTCGGCTGGTGCGGCCGCAACGCCGGCTGGAAGCGGTGGCCGGCGATGGCGGTCGTCGCGGCGGCGATCGTGCCCACGGTCGTGTCGCTGAACCGGGGACTGTGGGTGAGCCTGCTCCTGGGGGCCGCCTACCTCTTCGTCCGTACGTTGCTCCGCGGCAAGGTCCTGCCGGCGTTGATCGGAGCGGTGGTCCTGCTGGCGCTCGCCGTCCCGTTCGCCGGCGGTCAACTCGGTGACATCGTCGAGTCCCGGCTCGCCAACCCCCACAGCAACGAACGCCGTGGCGGGCTGCTCGAGTCGACTGTCGGCGACACGGTGTCCGCATCGCCCGTCATCGGGTTCGGGAGCACCCGGGACTTCCGCGGCAGCTACGCGTCGATCGCCGGTGGGGCGACGCCGGAGTGCCCTGGCTGTCGTGTCCCACCGCTCGGCACCCAGGGTCAGCTCTGGTACGTCATCTTCGCGACCGGCCTGATCGGCACGGTGTTCTTCCTGGCGTTCTACGCCAACCAGGTCGTGCACCACTGGCGGAGTCGCAGCTCGACCGAGGCGATCGGTGTCGCCGTCCTTCTGTTCCTCGCGGTGCAGCTGCTCGTGTACGACACGATGGACATCCCGATGATGACCGTGATGCTCGCGATCGGCCTCATGGAGCGTCGCCATCCGGCCCGTCACGTCGCGACGACGTCGGACTGGTCTCGGTGGATCCGGGCCAGCTGGAAGGTGATCGTGGTGCCCGTCGTGCTCGGTGCGATCCTTGGTGCGGGACTGAGTCGGATGTCGCCGACCGTGTACGCCGCCACCGTCCCGATCGAGCTCCAGCCAGTTCCCTCCCACCTTGCCCAGGAGGGTGCCGGCGACGCGGATCCGACCACGATCGACACCGAGGCGTCGATGGTGTTCTCCGAACAGGCGCTCGAAGAGGTGGACAAACGCGTCGGTTCACGACCCGATCGCGACGACATCCAGGTGACCGCGGCGCCCACCACGAGGGTCATGTTCATCACGGTCAAGGATCGCGACCGTCACCTCGCCGCGGCGATGGGCGACGCGTTGGCTGCCGCGTACCTCGACGTCCGCAGCGACCACCTGTCCCAGCGGCGGGAGCAGGTGCTCGCTGAGCTCCGACGTCAGTTGAACGCGGTGTCGGGCAAGGGTGAGTACGTGGAGGTCGACTTCGACGGGAATCGGACCAGGGTGCTGCTCGAGGACGTGCTCCTCGACCAGATCGAGGATGCGACCACCTCGACGACGACCGCTGGTGAGGTGCTGCGAGCCGCCGAGGTCGCTCAGGTCCGTCGTCCGGTCGAGCTGTGGGCCACGTCCGGTGCGGCGTTGGGCCTCCTGGTCGGTCTGCTCGTCGCGTTGGTTCGGCGACCGCGGCTGAGCATGGTCTGATCTCGCGCGAAGTTCAGATTCCCTTGCCGCGGCGGTGCGCCACGTCCATGACCTTGTGCGCGGGCACCCCGGCGGCGACGGCCAGCGCCAGGTAGCCGCGTGGCTCGCTCCACCGCAGCTTGATCGACTGCAGAGCGTCCCGGGTGGCGGCGCTGCGATGTCCCAGCGCTGCTTCGCAGAACGCCTTGCGGCCGCTCAGCGTGGCCATCCCTCTGCGCGAGCCCCGGAACTCGGGGTGCTTGTCGACCAGGTAGTCGATCGCCTCGATGATCGTCGCCCACTTGTCGGAGAACAGCGACTGACCCCAATACACGATGACGAGCGCCTCTGGGGTCACGGTCACCGGTCCGTTGCGCACCGCCCGGATCAGCCAGTCGTAGTCCTCGCCGTAGCTGCCGGGGATGTCCTCGTCGACCAGTCCGATCTGCTCGACCAGGACGTCGCGCCGGACGATGACGGTCGACGGATGCGCAGCGGTGACCCGTCGTGCCGCCAGCACGTCGAGCGACATCTCCTCCTGAGCGGGGATCCGGTCGTTGCGCTCGTCGCCGTAGACGATGGTGATCCCGGTGACGCACACGTCGGCCGGCCGACGGGCGAGCGAGCGGAACTGAGCCGACAGCTTCCGTGGGCGCCACTCGTCGTCGTCGTCGCAGAACCCGACCCATTCGAGGGTGCACGCATCGATGCCCGTGTTGCGCGCACCGGCCAGGCCGGGGGAGTGGACGTTGGACACGACGCGGATCGATCTCGGTCCCGCCCAGTCGCCGTCAGCGAGGTCGACCAGCGATTCGTCGGGTTCGGTCCGGTCGTGCACGACGATGATCTCGATCATGCCGGGGTGGTCCTGGGCGAGCACCGCGCCGATGGCGACCCGCAGCGGCTCGGGACGGAGATACGTCGCGATCACGACGTTCACCGACGGGTGATCAGCGGTCGGACCGGTGGGGCTGGTGTCGGAGCGTGGTGCTTCAGTCACAGACGGTGCAGGGTATCTGCCCAGATCGAGAACCAGGCACCTCCGGTACCCTCGAACGCAGATGGGAGCCGAACGATGACCACCGTCGCGGACCTGACCGCGACCATCGAACGACTGTGGCCCGACGCTTCGGAGGTCGTGCTCAGCGAGGTCGGCGACCCGCTGCCCCTGCCCGTCGGGGACGTGGAGCACTACCGAGCGGTGCCGTCGCTTCGATCGCCGAGGCTGGTGGTGCCGGTCGAACGAGCGGCGGCGTCGAACGCCATGCGTCGCTTCAGCAGCTCGGTGTCGGCCCGCGAGGTCGTCGAGCGACTGGGCATCGCGACGATCGTGCGATTCGCCGGCACTGGACGCTTCGGCTCCGTCGTCGTCGTCGACCCCGGCGCCGGCATCACCGCGCACCTGTCCGATGTGCTGGGCCAAGACGTCGTCGTGAGCCTTGGCATCGGCTCCGAGCGGGCGAACCGCAAGCCGGTCCTGCAGGTGTTCGGACGATCTGGTCGACCGATCGCGCACGTGAAGGTCGGCGACACCGACGTCGCTGCTGGTCATGTCCGGGGTGAGGCGGACGCGCTGCGCTCCATCGCCGGACATCGGTGGGATCGGGTCCGGGTCCCGGAACTGGTTCACCACGGCACCTGGCGCGGCATGGAGATCCTGGCGATGTCGAGCCTGTCGGCGTCACCGTGGCAGGTCGGTCGCCGTCGGAGGTTCCCTTCCGGGGCGATGGCCGAGGTGGCGGCAACGGCGGAGGAGGGCGCGGTCGAGCTCGCAGCGACGCCGGCCTGGACCCGGTGGTCGGCGACGGCCGCAACGCTGGTGGACCCGATGATGTCGGAGCGGCTTCGTGCCGCGATGCGTGCCGTCGAGGACCGCCATGGCTCTGCGATCGTGCGCTGCGGTGCGTGGCACGGCGACTTCGCCCCGTGGAACATGGCCTGGTCGGACCGAAGGCTCAGCCTGTGGGACTGGGAGCGCTACGAGACCGGCGTCCCGGTCGGCCTCGACGCCGTGCACTACGCGGTCAACGTGCGAATCCGTGCCGCGGGGTTCGTGGTTCCCGCGGTCCGCTCGGGTCTGGCCGACGCCGAGGGACTGCTCGGCGCGGGCGCACCCGTTGCCGCGCTGTGCGAGTCCTACCTGGTCGGGATCGCTGCGCGCTACCTCGCCGCGGCGGAGGGTGCAGGAGGCGACGTCATATTGGGCAGCGGTGTGGCTGCGCTCGACGTGCTCGACCTGATGGTCGGAACGTCAGGAAGGACCCCGACATGAGCACTGACCTGTCGAGCAGACGGCGCCTCGGGCGACGGCTGCCGGAGCCGGTTTCGAACGGGGTGCGGCGGGCGCAACAGCTCTGGGGCACGGCGACGGCGGGCACACGCATGGAGCCGTCGTTCATCGTCGTCGGCGCCCAGCGCTGCGGGACGACCACCCTCTACCGCCTCCTGTCGGGCCATCCCGACGTGGTGCGTCCGACGATGGCGAAGGGCATCGGGTACTTCGACCTGAACTACGAACGCGGCGACCGCTGGTATCGGGGTCACTTCCCGGTGGCCGGACGTGCGCACGACCACCGCCGCCGGGCGGCGTTCGAGAGCAGCGGCTACTACTGCTTCCATCCGCTGGCGGCGGCGCGGATCGCCGCTGACCTGCCCGACGTGCAATTGGTGATGATGGTCCGCGACCCGGTCGAGCGGGCGCACTCGGCGTACAAGCACGAGCGGGCGCGGGGCTTCGAGGACCTCGACTTCGCCGCCGCGCTCGATGCCGAGCCCCGTCGTCTGGAGGGCGAGGTCGAGCGCATGATCGCAGAGCCCGGATACCAGAGCTTCGATCACCGCCACCACGCCTACGTGGGTCGGGGTCGCTACGCGGAGCAGGTCGACCGGTTGCACTCCACGGTCGGTCGTGATCGCGTTCGGCTGCTCGACGCCGACCGCTTCTTCCAGGATCCCCGTCGCGAGTTCGCAGACCTCACCGACTGGCTGGGGCTGTCGTCGTGGGACCCGGAGGTCGTCCCACAGGAGAACGCTCGGCCCGGTGATGTCCTGTCCGACGGCTTGCGCGACCGTCTCCGGCAGGAGTTCGACGAGTCGGACGAGGCGTTGGCCGAGCACCTCGGTCGGCCACCGAGCTGGCGGGACTGACCGACGCGCGCTCGGCTCAGCTCGGTGCGATCACCCGGCGAGGTGGGGCACGAAGAAGCGATCGATGACGCGGTCGCTCGCCGCACCGTCCTCGAACGGGCAGAATCGCTCGACGAACCGTCGGTACTCCGCTCCGACGCCGTCTGGCCCGGCGTCCAGTCCGGCAGCGACAGTCGCGGCGAGCTCCTCGGTGGTCATGGCGATCGGTCCGGGCGCCCAATCCTCGTAGTCGAAGTACAGCTGGCGCAGCCCGTGACGGTAGTGATCGAGGTCATAGGGGAACAGCACGATCGGCTTGCCGGTGACCGCGAAGTCGAAGACCGTCGACGAGTAGTCCGAGACGAGCAGGTCTGCTGCCAGGTACAGCTCGGCGATGTCTGGGTGGTCGCTCACATCGAGCAGCCGCTCGCTGTTCCCTGACGCTCGTGTCGTCACGTTCGAGTGCATCCGCAGGAGGAGCACCGAGTCGGGGCAGTCGGTGAGGAACCGGTCGACGTCGAGACCGCCGGGGTCTCGGAAGCCGCCGTCGTCGGTCCGCTCGTCATCTCTCCACGTGGGCGCGTAGAGCACCACCCGCGCTCGGTCGTCGAGCCCGAGGGCCGAGCGGACCTCGGCGCGTCGTTCGGCGGCACCGGGTCGGAGGAGGACGTCGTTGCGGGGGTAACCCGTCTCGAGCACCTCGCAGTCGGCGCGGAAGGCGCTCCGGAGCAGGTCCGTGCACTCCGCGCTCGCGGACAGCAGCGCGTCCCACTTGGCGACGTCGCGGTCCATCCTGGCGTGGTGCGCCCCGGCGTCGTATGCGGGGTCGACCTCGTCGTGTCCGATCGTCTTGAGCGGTGTGCCGTGCCACGTCTGGAGGTAGCGGACCCGCGGGCCCTTGACGAAGTGGCGCGACACGATGTCGTTGGTGACCAGGAAGTCGCAGCTGACCAGCCGTGCGAAGTACTGCGGCGTGTGTCGTCGTACCCGCTCGGTCCCCGGGGGCAGGTCGACCGACGGCCCGGCGACCCACAGAAGTCGGGTGTCGGGGAACCGCTGGGCCAGCCGCTCCGAGATCGCCCTGGGGTTGTCGGCGTAGCGGCCGCGCCACGCCTCGAACATGACGACCTTCCTGCGGCTCACGTGACGTGCTCCGGGTCCCGGGTCGGTCTGGGGCGGAACGCTGAGATGATCGCGTCGAGCGCCAGCGGCTCGCGCGCCCACCACAGTGCGGCGCAGTAGGCCGCCACGGTGCCGACGCCGGTGACCACGAACAGCAGCGGCGCCCAGTCGGTCGCCACGCCGACCAGCAGGAGGGGAACGCCGAGCACGAAGACGACCGTGGCACCGACGATGGCGGCCGCCGGGCTGAACGGCACGAGGCCGGTCGCCCGGTGGACCTGCCAGAGTCCCAGACAGGTCTTGGCTGTCACCGCGCCACCCCAGGCGATCGCCGCGCCGCTGATCCCCAAGTGGGGGATCAGCACCAGGCAGCCGACCACGTCGACCGCCATCGCCGTCACCGCGATCAGCAGGCTGGCGACGCTGTGGCCGGCCATCAGCAGCAGCGTGTCGAGCGGGCCCGTCGCCATCGCCAGCATCATCGCCAGCGCCATGACGACGACGACCACGACGCCGTCAGCAGCGGAGCCGTAGCCGAATATCCGCATGTAGAGCGGGGCGCCGCAGGCGACGCCGATGTAGATGGGCCACGAGGCGGCCATCGTCCACGCCGTCGAGATCTTGAAGACGTCCCGGACGGTGTCCTGCTCGTCACGGCCGAGGAGAGCGCTGAACCTCGGTTGGAGGACCCGGTAGATCGCCTGGCCGGCCAGCTGTCCGAACACCACGAAGCGGGTGGCCGCGGTGTAGACCGCGGCGGCGGTCGCATCGAGGAGCAGCGCCACCAGGACGATGTCGAGTCGCTGCACGATGATCTGCGTGATGCGGGCGACGGACCGCGGCCACGTGTAGGTCCAGAACTCCCGGGTCATGGGGACCGGTCCGGTCGGTGTCGGGGTCCACCGTCGGCGACGCTCGGCGAGGATCTTCAGCGCCACGGTCACAGCGAGCGCTGCACCGACGACGTACGGGAGGTTGGACGCAGCCGTCAGGCCGATCGCTCCAGCACCGATCGCCGCGGCGACCGCGACCGCTCCGACCTGAAACAGCGATCGGAAGATGTCGTCGAGAACGACGGTGGGTCGCATCTTCGAGAAGGCTCTCGTGGTCGACAGCGCCAGGTCGAACACCGCAGCGAACGGGACGGTGATCGCGATCACGCGCAGGATCGAGGCTCCCTCCGAACCCGACAGGCCCACAAGGCCGCCGAGCCACGGCGCAGCGACGAACACGGTCAGTCCGAGGCCGGCAGCGACCGAGCAGACGGGGATGTACGCCGCTCTGAGCACGCCCAGCACCTGGCTGTAGCGGTGCTGGGACTCGAGCGGCAGCAGGAATCGAGCGAGTCCCGTGTCGGTGCCCAGGGTCGCGACGGAGAAGAGGATCAGCACGAGCGAGGTGGCGGCGAAGAGCGACCCGGCGTCGGTGTCGCTCACCGTGTTGGCCACGACGACGATCAGGCCGAAGCTCGTCGTCGCCGAGATCACCGCGCCGATGAAGTTGATCGCGCCCCCGCGTGCGACCTTGCCCAGCTGGTGGGTTGTCGCCGCGCTGAGCGGAGCGGTCATGCGTCTCGGCCGGCCGACTCCCGCGACCCGGCATCCGCAGAGCGGTCGTCGTCGCTTTCGTCGTCCTCGAGCTCGTCGAGGTCGTCGAGGTCGCCGTCGAGGTCGCCGAGGTCGCCGTCGAGCTCGGGTTCGTCGTCGACATCGACGTCGACATCCAGGTCGTCGTCGAGCTCGGCCTCGAGCTCGTCATCATCGAGCTCGACCACGGAGCGCCGGCGTCCCTTCCTGGAGCTGCCGTTGGAGCGGGCACGCAACGTCGACTCCTCCGCCGGACCGAGCGTCCCCTTGCCCTTCGGCAGACCAGCCTTGCCGGCGGTGAGCTCCCTCTGCGACATGGTGGCATGCGGCCGGTACGACGCCGCCCACTCCTCCGCATCCCTCCCGATCAGGACCGCGCCGTCCAGGGTCACGCCGAGCATCTTCAGGGTGCGCACCGCGGACTCGACCTCGCTGCGGGTCGTGACGTGCTGGTCGACCTCGAGCACGACGCCGTCGACCACGTGGGTCAACGACTGCGCGCCGGCGGTACCGATGGGGTCGGCCGCGATGATCACGACGTCGCAGCGGGTCTTGAGCTCGATCACCAGCCGTTGCATCGAGCTGCCCACGAACAGGTCGGACACCTCGCCGAAGGCTTCGCCGAGGCCGATCACCGAGAGCATCGGAGCCACGTGGGTGATGGCCTCGTTCACGGTGGCGTTGCCGACCAGGAGCTGGCACAGGCCGACGCTGCGCTCGTCGTCGCGGAACGGGTCGGGTTCGGAGGCACCGAGCATGGCCTGCACGACGATCGTCTCGAGTCCGGAGCGCGCCATCGCCCCGGCGAGCTCGGGGACCAGCAGCGGGGCGTGCTCGCTCTGCGAGGCGCCCGACACCATGACCACCCACGGCTGGACGCGCTGGCGCGCCAGCAGCGCGACGCGGATCTTGCGGATCTGCTCGTCCGCGTGCGGCGTCGTGGTCCACACCGGCAGGTCGGCCGGAGGCGGACCGCTCGACCGCTCCGGCGTGCCGAACGTCCCGAGCACGGCCACACCGAGTGCATCGAGGTCGTCGGTGCTGTGGATGCGCCGGTCGCTCGTCGAGCGGATCAACGCGATGGCCAGGCCGACCGCGAAGCCGACGAGTCCGCCGGCGACGATCAGGATGATCGTCATCCTCATCGCCGAGGACGAGCTGCCGGATGCCGGAGTGATGACCTGGCCCGGGTCCTTGGAGAGTCCTGCCAGATCCGCCTGACGGGAGGTCAGGTCGCCGATCTGGTTGGCGACCGCCTGCGACTGCTGCCGGAGGACCTCGGCCGCGGCCGACGACGACGGCAGCGCCACGATCTGCTTCGAGAGCTCGTCCAGCTTGGCCTGAGCTGTGGCGATCTGCGCATCCAACTGCTCGACCTGCGTGCCGATCACCGCCGCGGCCCTCTGGGTTCGGTACTCGAGGTAGGCCTCGGCGAACGCCTGCGAGTACTCCTCGGCGGTGGCCGCGTCGTCTGCAGAGAAGGTGACGTCGAGGATCTGGGTGTTCGCCGGGTTGCTCACCGACACGTGGTCGAGCAGCGACGATGCACCGCGGGACGAACCCGTGTCGTCCTCGACGATGGCCGCTACGGCGTCCGAGCGAAGTGCTTCGGCCTCGGTGCCCAGGTTCACCAGCTGCTCGCCGCGGGTGCTCGGGTAGTAGGCGTTGCCATCGAGCGGGTTCAACAGGATGGACGTCGTCGCCGACGCACCCTGTTCGAGCTGCGTGGAAGCGGCGAAGCCCAGCAGCAGACCGATGATCGTCGTGAACGCGATCAGGAGGATGTGTGCGCGCGCGGCTCGTCCGATGTGGAGGGGCTGGCTGTCAGGCTCGTCGGACATCTTTGGTGGGGAACCTCGTGAGGAAGGACGCTGGTTCGACCCTAGCGGCGGATCGAGCGGATCGGCACCGACCGCCCCAGGTCGGATCGGATCACGTCCAGGTCGAGAAGTGGATCAGAGGTGGGAGTTGGCGACGTCGAGGTCGGCTTCGATGTCGACCTCGACGGCGAAGAGGTCGGAGATGTCGATCGGCTCGTACCTGGTGCCGTCGCGTTCGATGGACAGCTCCATCGCCCGCTCGAAGTAGTCCTGCTCGTCGACCTCGTCGAGGTGGCGCACCAGCGCCGCCTTGTCCGCTGCCGCGACGAAGTTGATGCCGACGGCTTCTCCGAGTCCGTCCTCGACCACCTTGGACAGGGCGTCGATCGAACCGTCCGGTCGCAACGTGTACTTGACCTCTTCGTCTCCGACCTTGGCGGTGTTCACGCAGACGAACGACCGGCCGTCTCGTACAAGCGGCTCGACCCGCTCGAGCACCGATGGGTCGAAGACCACGTCGCCGTTCATCCACAGCACGGGCCGCTCGGCAGTCAGGCGCATCGCCTTCAGGAGGCTCTTCGACGTGTTGGTCTGGTCGTAGGCCTCGTTGTAGGCGAAGGCGACGTCGGGGGCCGCCTCGATGATCTGCTCCAGCTTGAAGCCCACGACCAGCATGATGCGGCTCTGGTCGCCGAACACCTTGCGGACGTTGCCGAGCTGCTGGCCGAGGATCGTCCTGCCGTCGACCAGTCGGGTCAGGGGCTTCGGCAGCGGTCGGCCGAGCCGGGTCCCCATGCCGGCGGCGAGGATCACGATGTCCACGTCGACGTCTCCGATGTCTCCCATTGCGTCCTCCCGGTCCCCGTGCTCGTTCGGTCTTCCACGGAACTCGCTCAAGGGGTTGCGGTCAATGGGTCGATAGCCCCAGAGCATCGGATGCGTCGGACGTCACAGCTCGGTCTGGCGGAAAAGTTGCAGTTGCATTACAGTTCGATGACGAACTTGCCGATCACATCGGAGTGAGCGATCCGGTGGCGTCCGAGCCGCTGGTCGGGACGATGTCGTCCACCGATCGTTCCCATGTGGTCAGTCACGTCGAGGAGGAGTGGTCATGAGGATCCGCGCTGGGGCACTTGCGATGGCTGTCGTCATCGTCACGACGGCAGCAGCCTGTTCAAGCCCGCCCAACGACACACCTGGCGTATCCGGAGGTGCGACAAGCCGCCCGGCCGTCGCCCAGGGCTTGCGCCGAGGCGCCTTCCCCGGCGACGTCGTTCCCGGCCACGTCCGGTGGGGGGCCGCGATCGGTGGCAACTCGGATCCGGTCGGCCGCCACGAGGCGACCGCTGGGGTGTCGATGGGCCTGCGGCGCACCTACTTCGGTTGGGACAACCGGATGAAGGCCGTGACGATGGCCAAGGCCGACCTCGCTGCGGGCCGGCTCCCGTGGGTGTCGTTCAAGACGCCGGCGTGGGCTGCGGTCGCAAGCGGTGCCCACGACGCACAGCTCGATGAGCTGCTGCGGGCGCTCGACGCCACGGGCGGTCCGGTCTGGGTCACCTTCCACCACGAGCCGGAGAACGACGGGCTCGTCGCCGCCGAGTGGCGGGCCATGCAGGTCAAGGTGCGCGAGCGGATGGACGCGACCGGGGTCAAGAACCTGGCGTTTGCGTCGGTGCTGATGTCCTGGACGTTCGACCCTCGCTCCGGACGAAACCCCGACGACTGGTTCGTGCCCGGCATCTGGGACTTCGCCGGCATCGACCACTACTCAGAGTCGACGACCAACACATCTGTCGAGCTCCCGATGTGGGTCAACACTCGGGCGTACTACCACGCCAGGGGCCTGAAGATCGCCATCGGCGAGTGGGGCAACCGGGGTACCGACGCCAGCGCCGCTGACGAGATGGCGGCGTTCTACGACGCGGCGATCGGCTCAGGTGCGAGCGGGAAGGGCCAGATCATCGGCCTTGCCTACTTCGACTCGGACCTGAACAGCCCGAAGGGCGGGTGGACGCTCTACGGCGCGCCGCTCGATCGGTTCCGTGCGTTGATGACGGCGTCCACATCGATCGGTCCGAACCAGGTCTCGGGCTGACCGCTGGGGTGTCACGGCCCCTCGAGGGCTGGTCGTGACACGCCCGACCGCCATCGCCGCGCTTCGTCTGGCGTCCTTGACCAGATGGTCAATACAGTGCGGCGCATGCTGGAACTCAACGGAGCATCTGCACTCGTCACCGGTGGCGCCTCGGGTCTGGGAGAGGCCACCGTCCGTGCCCTCGCCGCGGCCGGGTCCAAGGTCGTGATCCTCGACCTCGACCGGCAGAAGGACAAGGGCGAGGCCCTCGCGTCCGAGGTCGGCGGCAAGTTCGTCGAATGCGACGTGACCGACACCGATCAGGTGATCGCCGGGATCGAGGCCGCCAAGGAGCTGGGCCCGCTGCGATCGGTGATCAACTCCGCCGGCATCGGCTGGGCCACCCGCACGATCGGCAAGGACGGCACCTACGAGTCGGCCCACGACCTGGAGATCTTCCGCAAGGTCGTCGAGATCAACCTCATCGGCACGTTCAACGTGTGCCGTCTGGCGGCGACCGCCATGTCGCTCAACGAGCCCGACGAGGACGGGGCGCGTGGCGCGATCGTCAACACGGCGTCGGTGGCTGCGGTCGAGGGACAGATCGGGCAGGTGTCCTACACGGCGTCGAAGGCCGGTGTGGTCGGTATGACGCTGACGATCGCCCGCGACCTCGCTGCGGTCGGCATCCGGTGCAACACGATCATCCCCGGCCTCATCGACACGCCGATCTACGGCGAGGGCGAGGCGTCGGAGCAGTTCAAGGAGCGCCTGAGCGTGGGGACGCTGTTCCCCAAGCGTCTGGGCCACGCGTCGGAGTACGCCTCGCTCGCCGTCGAGCTGCTGCGCAACTCCTACATCAACGGCGAGTCGGTCCGCATCGACTCCGGGATGCGCATGCAGCCGAAGTGAGTCGCTTCGTCATGCAGGGGACACCCGAACGGGTGTCCCCTGCATGACAGAGCTGTCCCTCAGGACAGCGGCGTGCCAGGTCGGAACGGCCGGGCACCGGGTGGGACCTTGGCCGGCTTGCCGAACCACCAGCCCTGCTGGCTCATCTCCAACAGCGCGTGGTCGCCCGAGCTGTTGCCGTAAGCATGGACGATCACCTCGTCGGTGGGCGCGCCGAGCCACTCGCGCAGGCGGAGGGCCTTCTCTTCCGCCCGCACGTTCGGACGCGCCAGGCGACCGGTGAGGATGCCGTCGATCGACTCGAGCTCCACGCCGATCACTCCGTCCATCGTCAGCTCCCGCGCGATCGGCTCCAGGTAGTGGACGAGGCTCGCCGACACGATCACCGTCGAGTGCCCCGCACGCTGGTGCTCGTGGACCCGGGCCACGACGTCGGGCCGGAGCCGGTCGCCGGTCAGGAGGTCCCGCGCGTAGCGCTCGCCGGCGACGCGGAGGTCGTGCTCGGCGCGGCCACCGAGCAGCTGTGCGATCAGGTGCGCCTTGACCCTGTCGCGTTCCTGGAGGGGAAGTCGACGACGGGCGCCGAGCAGGCCTGCCGACGCGCACGCGGACGCGAATCTGGCGGGGCCGGCGACCCGGGCGAGGAACGGGACGAACGTGTCCCGCTTGGAGATGGTGCCGTCGAAGTCGAAGGCGGCGATCGTGCGGGTCATCGTTGAGCAGTCGTGTGGGACGGGTCGTCGGGGAGGGTCGTGCAGGACGAGGTCGACCAGTCGAGTGCCTGGGTCGTGTTCAGGTCCGGCTCGCTCAGAGTGGCTCTGACGTGTGGGCCACGTAGGAGGCGAGGCGGTTCAGCGATCGCTGCATCGCGACGGTGTTCTTGCGGGGTCGCCCGAACCAGGTGGGGTACGGGCCCGCCTTGGACGTGGACCAGTCGAAGGTCTCGGTGACCCGAGTGATCGGCTCGCCATCGACCGGTTGCTCCTCCTCGAACTCCCAGCGCCAGCGCCAGCCTCCGGCGTGAGCCCAGGCGATCCGACGGCCCTCGGCGTACTCGACCACGGTGTTCGAGATCACGTACGGCACGCCGATGCGCATGTGCGTGGTGAAGCGGTCGCCGAGCGCGAGCTTCCGCCGGCTTCCCTTGACGCTGCGCACGCTGCCGGAGCCGTCGATCACCGGATGCATCGTTGGGTCGGCCACCAAGTCGAACAACCGCCGGGCATCGGCTGCGATCAGGCGGCTGGCCGACACCGATGTGGATGTCGCTGACGTGGGGGCGGACGGGTCCGCCGCGGTGAGGGCTGAGGGTGGGACGGAGCTCATGGGCTGCGACGTTAGGTGCTTGCGCTCAGTTCTCCGGTACGGATCCGACCGGAAGGGTACTGACTTCTCGTCAGAATCGGGGTCGGTCGGGATCAGCCGCCGGCACGGTCGGCGACGATCCGCCAGAGCGAGCGCGGCAGCAGTCGGAACACGGAGAACGGCAGTTGGAGGATCGGCGGCGCCCAGATGACCTCCTGGCCCTTGGCCAGCCCGGCGACGATCAGCTCGGCCACCTTCTCGGGGGTGGTGGAGAAGGGCGCCGCCTCCATCCCTTCGGTCATCTTGGTCCGCACGAATCCCGGCCGGACCACCACCACCTTCACCCCGGTTCCGACGAGCGAGTCGCCGAGGCCCTGACCGAACGCATCGAGTCCGGCCTTGGTGGCGCCGTAGACGAAGTTGTCCTTCCGGGCCCGCAGGCCGGCGACCGACGACATCAAGACGATGGTCCCGCGGCCCTGTCGCTGGAGACGATCGGCGACGATGAGCGAGGCCGACACGAGGCCGGCGAAGTTGATGTCGACCGCCCGGGCGGCGAACGCGGGATCGGCGTCGAACGCCGCCTGGCTGCCCAGGATGCCCGCGGGCACGTACACCAGGTCGATGTCGCCGAAGCGGTCGAACACCTCGTCGATGACCTTCCGATGGCTGTCGACGTCGGTCGAATCCCACAGCACGGTCTCGACGGTGGTGGCACCGGCGGCCCGGACCGCATCAGCGACCGGTTCCATGTCGTCGGCGGGTCGGCCGGCGAGCACCACGGTGCGGCAGCGGGTGCGGGCGAGTCGCACGCACAGTGCCCGGCCGATGTCGGACCCGCCGCCGAGCACCAGCACCGATTGGACTTCACCGAGCGCATCCTGCACCGTCTGCGACCTCCGACGTCGACGTAGCGACGGGACGTCCCGATCGCCGGCCCGGAGGCTACCGGCGCAGGTGCTCGCCCGAAGGAAGAGGCGACGCGTCGGGCGAAGCCACGGTCGACCCCGCGGGTGATGCCACCGGTCGGGTCGAGGAGGTGCTCGACGCAAGCGGGAGCGTGACCTCGACCCGGGTCCCGTTCGTCGCATCGCAGCGTCGAGCTGCTCGTCGTCGCCGAGGTCGAGCGCTGTGGGGAGACGGGCGCGGGCGCCTAACGTCGTGGTCATGAGCACCCGGATGCTGATCGTCCTCGCCCTGCTGTGCGGGCTGGCCGTGCTCGTCGCGTTCGCCGTCCAGGCCGCGCAGATCATCTGAGCGGGCCGGAGCAGATCGGTCAGGACAACGGCACCCGCCGGGGTCGCGTTCGGCCCGCGGGAGTCGCGTCGGTAGTCTCGGCGCCGTGGAGCAGACGCACTTCGACCTGGTGATCATCGGCGGCGGACCAGCCGGTTACGGCGCCGCCCTGTACGGCGCATCCGCGGGGCTCGACGTCGCCCTGGTGGAGAAGGACAAGGTGGGCGGCACCTGCCTGCACCGGGGCTGCATCCCGGCCAAGGAGCTCCTCGAGACCGCCGCCGTCGTCCGAACCGTCGCCCACGCCGGCGACTTCGGCGTGAAGGTCGAGCCGATCGGCCTGGAGTGGGCGACCGTCCTCGAGCGCAAGCAATCGGTCATCGACAAGCTCGTCGGAGGCGTGACGGGCCTGCTCAAGAACCGCAAGGTCACGATCCTGAACGGCACCGCCACCCTCGGCGCCGATCGCACGGTCACGGTGGTGGGCGGCGACGAGTCCGCCACGCTCACCGCGGACGCGGTGATCCTTGCACCGGGGTCGGTGCCGCGGGTCATCCCGGGATTCGAACCCGCCGGTCCGGTCGTCACGTCCGACGAGTTCTTCCACATCGACGGGGTGCCCGAACGGGCGGTGGTGATCGGCGGCGGTGCGATCGGTTGCGAGTTCGCATCGACCCTCGCGGACCTGGGTGCCGCGGTCACGATCCTCGAGGCGCTGCCCAAGATCCTTCCCGGCTGCGACGACGACGTGACCCGCGTGGTGCAGCAGTCGTTCAAGAAGAAGGGCATCGACATCCGCACCGGGGTGGCCGTGTCGGGGCACGCGCCAGGTGCGGATGGATCGACCACTGTGAGCTTCGGCGAAGGGGAGCGCATCGAGACCGACCTGGTGGTCGTGTCGGTGGGTCGTGCGCCCTTCACCGACGGCCTGCTGGTCGACGGCACCGGCGTGAAGGTCACCGATCGGGGCTTCATCGAGGTCGATGACCTGTACCGCACCGGAGAGCCGTCGGTGTGGGCGATCGGCGACGTGATCGCCACCCCGCAGCTCGCCCACGTCGCCTTCGCCGAGGCGATCTGCGTGGTGAAGGACGTGTTGGGGGAGGCTGCGGTCCCGGTCGACAACGACAAGGTGCCCTGGGCGATCTACTGCCAGCCCGAGGTCGCGTTCGCCGGCATGTCGGAGGCCGCCGCCAAGGACGCCGGCATCGACGTGGTGACCTCCAAGCACCGCTTCGCCGGCAACTCGAGGGCGATGATCATCGGCGCGACCGACGGGCTCGTGAAGATCATCGCCGAGAAGCTCGCTGACGGATCCGCAGGTCGGATCCTGGGTGTCCACATGGTCGGCCCGTGGGTCACCGAGCAGCTCTCCGGCGGCTACCTGGCCGTCAACTGGGAGGCGACCGTCGACGAGGTCGCAGCGTTCATCCAGCCCCACCCGTCGCTCACCGAGCTGTTCGGCGAGTCGGTGCTGGCCCTCACCGGGCGGTCGCTGCACGGCTGAACCGTGCGTCTGCTCCGATCGCCGTCCGGCCCGTCCCGCCCGACTGGTTCCCCGCTGGTGGGCCTGGATGCGTCCACCAGTGGGAACAGAACAGGTGACGGGATCGGAGGGCTGTAGAGACAAGTTCAAGACAAGTAGGCTCGGCGGAGATCGACAGCGCAACGTGCCGGCACTGGCGTCGGCCGAAAGGAACGGCAATGGCCGACATCGTGATGCCCCAGCTCGGCGAGAGCGTCACCGAGGGCACGATCACCCGCTGGTTCAAGTCGATCGGCGACTCTGTCACCGAGGACGAGCCGTTGTTCGAGGTGTCGACCGACAAGGTCGACACCGAGGTCCCTTCGCCGGCGAGCGGAGTGCTGTCGGAGATCCGGGTTCCCGAGGGCGACACCGTCGACGTCGGCACCGTGCTGGCTGTGCTGGGCGACGCCGCCGACGCCGGCGCCGGCGCCGGCGCGACTGCTGCCCCCGCCGACGCTCCAACTCCTGAACCTGCTCCTGAAGCCGATGTCGCACCGCCGGCACCGACTCCCGAGCCGCCACCTGCACCCGCTGCTCCCGTCGCCCCGACCCCACCGACGCCGGCTCCAGCTCCTGCCGCTCCGGCTCCGGCGGCTCCGGCGGCTGCGGCTCCGGTCGCTGCGACCGCGGCGTCGGGGGTCATGCTGTCGCCCCTCGTGCGTCGACTGGTCGACGAGCACCGCATCGACCCGGCGACCATCAAGGGAACCGGCGTGGGTGGCCGCATCACCAGGGAGGACGTGCTCGACGCCGTCGACGCCCGTGGGTCCGCAGCGCCGAGCAGCGCCTCGGCACCCGCCGCCGCTCCGGTCTCCTCCGCTCCGGCACCGGTCTCGCCGCCCCGCTCGGTCCCGGCTCGGCCCAACGCTGCGCCGATGCGCCCCGGAAGCGGCGACACCGTCGAGCCGCTCAACAAGATCCGCAAGTTCACCGGCGACCACATGGTCATGTCGAAGTCCACCTCGCCGCACGCGATCACGATGGTCGAGGTGGACTACGAGGCGGTCGAGCGGGTCCGCCGGACGACCCGTTCGCAGTTCATGGAGGAGGAGGGCTTCGCGCTCACCTACCTGCCGTTCGTCTCCCGAGCCGTGGTCGATGCGCTGCACGAGTTCCCGCACATGAACGCCTCGGTCGCCGACGGGTCGCTCGTCCTCCACAACGAGGTGCACCTCGCGATCGCGGTGGATCTGGACTACGAGGGGCTCCTCGCTCCGGTCATCGCCGATGCTCACGAGCGGCGGCTGCGGGCGATCGCCCGTGAGATCAGCGATCTGGCGTCGCGGGCCCGGTCCCGTCAGCTTGGTCCCGACGAGCTGACCGGTGGCACGTTCACGATCTCCAACTCGGGCAGCTATGGCACCGCCATGGTGATCCCGATCATCAACCAGCCGCAGGTGGCGATCCTCTCGACCGACGGGGTGTCGCGCAAGCCGGTGGTCGTCGTCGACCAGTTCGGCAACGAGACGATCGGCATCCACTCGGTCGGCAACCTGACGCTCAGCTGGGACCACCGCGCCTTCGACGGGGCCTACTCCGCAGCCTTCATGGCCCGCCTCAAGGAGATCATCGAGACGCGGGACTGGGCCGCGGAGCTGTGAGGCTCGGGTGAACCCGCTGCGCGTCCGCTGGCTGGGCACCGTCCCGTACCACGAGGCGTGGTCGCTGCAGCGGGCGTTGCACGATCGGCCCGGTTCGGACGGTGAGGTCGTGAGGGGGGCGCTGCCGGGTGCCGATCCCGGTGATCACCTGCTGCTCCTCGAGCACCCGCACACCTACACCCTCGGCCGCAACGCCGAGGCCGACCACGTGCTGGTCGAGCCGGGCTCGGTCGGCGCCGAGCTCGTCGAGGCCGACCGCGGGGGGGATGTCACCTACCACGGCCCCGGTCAGCTGGTCGCGTACCCGATCGTCACGCTCGGTGCCATGGCGGTCAGGGACTACGTCTGCCTGCTGGAGGGCGCGCTGATCGACGCGGTGGCGGCTGTCGGGCTGTCCGGGGTCGGTCGTCACGATGGCTATCCCGGGGTGTGGGTGGCTCCCAACACGCCGTCCGCTCGGAAGGTCGCGCAGGTGGGGATCCGGGTGGAGCGGGGCCGCACGCTGCACGGCGTGGCGCTCAACGTCGAGCCCGATATGGCCTTCTTCGGTCACATCGTTCCGTGCGGCATCAGCGAGTTCGGCGTGACCTCGCTGGCCCAGGAGGGCCTCGACCTCACGATGCACCAGGTGGTCGACGCGTTCGTCGACGCGTTCGCGGCGCGCTGGCTGGGCCGCGCCGGCGCGACGTGCGACTCGGTGGAACGCTCCGACGTCATCTGGCGCGAGCGCCGCGGAGCATCCGGTTCGCTGGACGACACCGACCTCGCCCCGTTCAGCCGCGGCCTCGGACCCGGCGAGCGCACCACGGGTGCCAACGCCACCGTCGGCGGCGCACGTGACGGCGCGTCGACGTCGCCACGATTGCTCGGTCGTCTGGCGGAGGCCGGCGTGACGCGCTCGGTCGAGCTGACCGACCGAAAGCCCGACTGGATGCGAGCCCCGGTTCGCCACGGCGCAGACGTGCTGTCGGTCAAGGGAGTCGTCGCGGATCTCGGGCTCGTGACGGTGTGCGAGGAGGCCGGTTGTCCGAACCTCAGCGAGTGCTGGTCCGACGGCACGGCCACGTTCATGGTGTGTGGCGAGCGTTGCACTCGCGCGTGCGGGTTCTGCCTGGTCGACACGCGCCACCCCGAGCCGCTGGCGGCCGATGAACCCGACCGAGTGGCCGAGGCCGTGGCCCGGATGGACCTGGGCTACGCGGTGGTCACGATGGTGGCCCGCGACGACCTGGCCGACGGTGGCGCCGCGCACGTGGCTGCCACCGTCCGGGCCATCAGGGATCGCCGACCGGGTACCCGGGTCGAGGTCCTCATCTCGGATCTCAAGGGCGACGCCGAGTCGCTCGACGTGGTGCTCGCCGCCGATCCCGACGTGGTC
>JACDJC010001476.1_pt1 | contig 20714 bp, 17 predicted proteins | sample 7454191 | NCBI WGS metagenome assembly JACDJC01 (sample SAMN14253291, study PRJNA609438) | sludge metagenome | isolation source: sludge after 25d culture with pyrite and EDTA | collected 2018-12-20 | reverse complement strand
CTGACCGTTAAGTTCGCATTTGATCTTGTAGCCCGGGCCTCCGGTGCCAACACGCGGATCAGTAATGTCAATAGAGTAGGGGCAACCGCCCTGAATGACGAAATCCGGGATAACCCTGTGAAATGCCAGTCCGTCATAGAATCCGGTTTTGGCCAGCTTCACGAAGTTTGCCACGGTGCCCGGGGCATCGTCATCATAGAGGATGGCTTTCATCACCCCCTTAGGGGTATGTATCTCTGCTGATATCATTGCTTGACTATATCGAGGAGCTCAACGTCAAAGACGAGGGTTGAGAAGGGAGGAATGGGACCTGTACCCTGCTCACCGTAAGCAAGTTCGTAAGGAATGTAGAATTTGAACTTCGAGCCTACCGGCATCAGCTGGAGGCCTTCCTGCCAGCCCTGGATGACCTGGTTGACACCGAACTCAACGGGCTCACCACGGTCAACGGAAGAATCGAATGTTGTGCTGTCAAGAAGTTTTCCGGTATAATGAACCTTAACCATATCAACGGCGGTAGGTTTGGCACCTGTTCCCATTGTAATGACTTCATACTGAAGTCCGCTGGCAGTTTCCTGAACGCCGTCACGCTTCTTGTTGTCTGCGAGGAACTTTTCACCCTCGTCAATGTTCTTGCCGTACATCTTCTTCATCTGGTCGGCCTGTCTTTTCTGCATATAGGTCATAACATATCCCTGAGCTGCCTGTTCATCGAGTGTATTCTTACCGTCTTTTGCATCAAGCATTCCTTTTGCAAGCAAAACCGGGTCTATTTCAATACTGTCAGTCATATAATAAAAGTAGTTTGCAATACCCAGTGCGTATGCGAGAGAGTCTTCGGGGCTCTTCACCTTGGAGCCGGTTACGCTGGATTTGGGACTGCATGATGATACGATCATAGCCGCTGCAACGGCGAGGATAACTAAACCTTTGATTTTCATTGTGTATGTTTTAATTTTAATTTGTGGCAAAGATAATATTTTGGATTTCAAGTCGAAGCTGTTACTCCTCTTTTATTACTTCGAGCAGTTCCACTTCAAAGATGAGTGTCTCGAAAGGCTTGATTACGTTGCCTGCACCTCTTTCTCCGTAGGCGAGGTCATAGGGAATGTACAGCATCATTTTGGCACCCTCTTTCATCAGCTGCAGTCCCTCAACCCAGCCGCGGATCACATTATTCACCCTGAACTGTGCAGGCTCGCCGCGATCATAGGATGAGTCGAACTTGTTACCGTCAATTGTTTTTCCGGAATAATGGACCCTGACCATATCTTCTGGCCCGGGGGTTGAGCCGGTCCCTTCCTGAATTACCTTGTACTGCAGTCCGCTTGGTGTTGTAACAACTCCTTCTGCTGCTGCATTATCTGCAAGCCATTTCCTTGCGGCCTCTATCTGCTGACTGTTCTCTGCCATCAGACGGGCCTTCTCGCGTCTCTGCATATAGCTGACAATAAATGCGCTGGCTGCGGTGTCGTTCATGAGAGCCTTCTCCTTCGAAGCATCGGTCATCCCCTTCGAGAACATTTTTACGCTGATATTGATACTGTCTCCGACATAGTACTTGTAGTTGGCTACACCCAGGGCATAGGAAAGGGAGTCATCGGAGGTGGAAAGTTTTGATTTCTGGGCCGCTGCAGGCAGCATTGCAACTGCACTCAGGGCCAATACGGTGATGAGTTTTACGATCTTCATTGTGTTGTTTGTTTGTTTTCTGCACGGGAGGCTGTGATGCCGTTCCCTGATTCAGTGGCGCAAATATACCATAAATCATCTCTTTACCGCCCTGGTGATCACCCTTTTTCCGGGCGGGCCGGGAAGTAGTGCCACTTCAAATCCGAGTGAACGGAGCATTCTCTTCAAAGTGCCTTTTGCAGAGTACGTTACGAATACAGACCCGGGATGTGTCACACCTGAAATCTTGTGCAATACCTCATCTGTCCACATCTCCGGCTGCTTTTCAGGCCCGAAGGCATCAAAATAGATCAGGTCATAACTACCTGACGGCTGGTCAGTTGTCAGATCTGAGACTTTTTTTTCGAGGGTAAACCATCCGGTAATGCATGACGGTACGTTCCAGCGTGCACCATGGATGGAATTGAAGAGTTCCTGACCTCCTTCGCCGGCCATGGTTCCGTAGTTCAGCTGGCGGACAACGGACGGATCGAGGGGGTATTTTTCCAGTGACGTATAACTGACGGCAATATTGTTTTTTTCCGCATGGATTGCTGTGAGAAGTGCGTTCAGTCCGGTCCCGAATCCGACCTCAAGGATGGTGACCGGGCCGGGTCCGAGACTGGCGAGGCCTGCATTGATGAAGATGTGCAGCGACTCGGTCATTGCCCCGAAGTGAGAGTGGTAATGTTCATCCATCCCCTGCACGTAGAGGGTGTGGGAGCCGTCAGCGGTAATAATAAGTTTTGTCTCCATATGTTAAGAGTCGGCAGTCTTCAGTCTGGCAGTAGGCAATAGGCAGTAGGCAGAAGTGATGGCAATATGATGTAAAATCCAAAATTGCAAATCGTAAATCTCAAATCTTCCGACCTTCCGACCCTCAGACCTTCCGACCCTCAGACTCTCAGAACTTCAGACCTTCCTACCTTCAGACCATGTTGAATCATACCATGTCCGCACGTCTGTGGCAATCATTCCTGCCCTCCTCGCAGCCTCGATGCCCAGGTCACCGTCTTCAAACACCTCGCACACCTCAGGGGCTACACCCATCAGTTCTGCACACCTGAGGAAGGTTTCCGGGTGAGGTTTGTGATGGGTGACGTCATTGGCAGTGACAATAATGTCAAAATATTCTCTTATCCCCACAATCTCCAGCGTCTTCTCCACTGCCTCCCGGTGGCCTCCTGTGCCAACTGACATAGGCAGCTTTCCGTGATACTTCTGAACCAGGGCTGTCACCGGCTCAATCGGGGTAACATTGTGCTGTATGGCAAAGAACTCCTCGAGCTTGACGCTCATGATATCTTCCGGAGAAACAATGCCGGTCTTGCCGTTAATGGCTATCACCTCCTCGGCGATTTTCCAGCCCGGGGCTCCGGTGTGAGCCTGCAGAAAAGCGGTATCCATCACAATGCCGAATCTGAGACATGCCTTCTGCCACGCCTGGTAATGCCAGGGCATCGTATCGGCGAGGGTTCCGTCAAGATCGAAGATGAGAGCTTTGGCTCCGGGAGCTATATCGTATGCAGGCATCAGGTAGTTAATCGTTATAAGTCGGCAGCCGGCAGTCGGCAGTCGACAGTGTTTGATAAATTATTTTGATTTCAATTCCATTGCAATTAGTGTCAGCAACTGGGTGGGATCGGTTGCCTCGGCAGGGTCGGAGAGGTAGTACTCCCAGACTACGCCGCTCAGTTCAAGCCCGTTGTCTGCGGCATACTTCTGCAACGCTCCGTAGGATAATGACAGCTCATCATACGGACCGTTATGCAGGCCCTTCAGGGCAGAGCAGGCGCCGTACCTTACCAAGCGGATGTCACCCCTGGACTTCCCGCCGGCAGAGACCGGAAGACCGGCAATCATTGTGAACCTGCCGGTTGCAGGGTCAAGATTCTCATACCGTGCGAAGGGCATTCCCTGCGGCTGGAGGTTCTGAGCCTGCTGTTCTGCCATCAGCAGACCCATGCTCTGACCGTACCAGGCAGCCACCTCTGTCATGCCCAGCACGGCACTGACAGTAAGCGCTTCAACAGCCGGATACTCTTCTATACCTATCTCTGTAATCATGCTTAACTGCACACCGTGAGTCTCCAGGTAGGTTTTGAGATCGGCCTTGCCACTATCCATCGTCTTCTGAAATATCCCCCTGAAAGCCTTGTTTGCCAGCCTGCCGAAAGGTGAGCCTGCTGTCATCGTGATTGTCCATTCAATAGCGGTGCCGCTGCCTGAAGGGGTGAATTTCCATTCTTCCGGGATGAACTTGCCCGGCATCAGTGACACACTGTTGAGCAGATATGATCCCGTTGCAACGGAATCGACAATCATCAGACCCTTTCCAACCTTGGGTCCTTCCCAGTTGTACTTCGAGCCAACATACCCGGGAACAATGTCGAAGGTGACTTTGGCAGCCGTGTCAGCCTTGATCCACGGATCCCAGGCAGTACGGTCAACAAAACCGGCAACAAAGTGGAATACTTTGGCAGGAGGAAGGTTAATCTCTTCGGTGGTTGTCACCTTTACTTCCTTCGGCGATGCGAATCCTATTACTACCAGGATTGCGAGCAGTGCAAGCAGCACAATAAAGATCCATTTCAGTACTTTCATATCACTTGATTTTGGAGTTTAAGGCGGCACAAAATTACATTAAAAGCTCAATTGAGGGACAAAAAAAAGTGCGATCCCTCTGAGGGACCGCACTCAAGGCCCGGAGGCCCTATTTCCCAAGAAACTTTTTTACCTCTCCTGCGATATTGTCACCGGTGAATCCCAGCTTCTGGTCCAGCACGCCATAGGCTGCCGAGAACCCGAAGCTCTCCAGTCCCCATACCTTCCCGGCGGATCCGGCAAAACCGAGCATTGTGACCGGCAGTCCGGCCGTCAGGCAGAAGACCGGTATTCCGGGGGTAATTACACTGTGACGGTATTTTTCATCCTGAATGCGGAAGAGCCCTTCTGAGGGTGCGGAGACTGTTCTCGATTTGATCCCTTCTGCTAAGAGGAGTGAGGCAGCCTCTACAAGGGTGGCCACTTCAGATCCGCTGGCAACAAGAATCACATCAGGATTTCCGGCTGCCTCTGAAACGACATAGGCGCCCCTCGAAGCCATTGAGGCGGCTTCAATCCGGGATTTCCCGGTGGCTGGCAGTGTTTTGATATTCTGCCGGGAGAGAATCAGCGCCGTGGGTGTAGTCCTGTTCTCAAGCGCCAGTTTCCAGGCGATATTTGTCTCCTGTGCATCAGCGGGCCGCAGTACAAGCATACTGTTTTTCCCATGGTGGTTTTTCAGGTGCTCCATGAGGCGTATCTGTGCCTCCTGTTCCACCGGCTGGTGGGTGGGGCCGTCCTCTCCAACGCGGAATGCATCGTGGGTCCAGACATACGTGACAGGAAGCCCCATAAGTGCAGCCAGCCTGACAGCAGGCTTCATATAGTCTGAGAAGACGAAGAACGTGCCGCATACAGGTATGACACCGCCGTGCAGCGCCATCCCGTTCATCACGGCGGCCATTGTCAGTTCGGAAACGCCGGCATGAAGGAATGCACCGGTGAAATCACCCTTTGCCAGCGGCTTCGTCTTCTTCAGGAACCCGTCGGTCTTGTCAGAGTTGGCAAGGTCGGCCGAAGCCACTATCATATTTGGTATCTTCTCTGCAAAATGGGAGAGAAGCACTGCGGATGCATTACGGGTAGCATCATTTTCCTTCTGGCTCACCGCATTGAAGTCTATGGCCGGGATGGAACCTGCATAAAAACTATCAATCTGACTTGCGGCAGCGGGATTTTCTGCCGCCCACGCATCTCTCTTCTGCTTCCATTCACCGGCAGCGGCAGCCTTCGCTGAAAGCGCATCCTTATAGAGGCTGCTGACATCGCTGAAAATGACGAAGGGGTTTTCAGGGTCTCCGCCAAGGTTGGCTACTGATTTTTTAAACGATGCGCCGGCGTGTGTGACTGGCTGTCCATGCGTTGAGGTCTTGCCCTCGAAGCTGTTCCCGGCTTCGTCAACGAGTCCTTTGCCCATCACAGTCTTACCGATGATCAGAACAGGTTTCTCATTTTCATCGGCCGCAAGGCGAAGAGCTCCTCTTATCTGATCATGACTGTGCCCGTCGATTTCCATCACGCGCCAGCCCCATGCCTTGTATTTGGCAGCCGTGTCTTCCGATGTGACCGCCGAGGTCTCTGTTGAGAGCTGGATGTCATTTGAATCATAGAACATGACCAGGTTGCTCAGCCCCAGGTGACCTGCAAGGCGACCTGCACCCTGCGATATTTCCTCCTGAATGCCGCCATCGGATATGTAGGCATAGATCCTGTGTTCAAAGAGTCTTCCGAACCTGGCTGCCAGGAAGCGCTCTGCGATGGCTGCCCCAACGGCCATTGTGTGACCCTGTCCGAGGGGACCTGACGTGTTCTCGACACCTCTCTTTACGTCAAGCTCAGGATGTCCGGGAGTGACGCTGCCCCACTGACGGAACTGCATGATGTCCTCAAGGCTGAAATTCCCGGTAAGTGCGAGCACCGAGTAGAGCATCGGCGACATATGCCCCGGGTCCAGAAAGAATCGGTCCCTGTTTATCCACTGCGGATCAGCCGGATCAAACCGGAGGAATTCCGAATAGAGGATATGGATAAAATCTGCTCCGCCCATTGCTCCGCCGGGATGGCCTGAGTTGGCCTTCTCGACCATTGCCATAGAAAGGATCCTGATATTGTCTGCTGCGCGTTCGTTTACGTTTCTGGTCATGATTGTATAAGCCTTGTTTGTTTAAGGTAAAATTAGAGAAAAAAGTTGAAAAGGCGCCGTGTCAGGCGTTATAGGTTGAAGAGGCAGTATCGCCTCCGCGGCCTGTCCAGTTTGTGTGGAAGAATTCACCCTCAGGTTTGTCAACACGCTGGTAAGTATGTGCACCGAAGTAGTCGCGCTGTGCCTGAAGGAGATTTGCCGGCAGCCATTCAGAGCGGTAGCTGTCGAACCACGAAAGGGCAGCAGACATCGCCGGAACAGGAATGCCGTCCCTTACCGCTCCTGAGACGATACGACGCCAGCTCTCATTGTTTTCCCTGAGAATCTGCGAGAAGTAGCCGTCGAGGACCAGGTTGGCCAGGCCGGGCTCACGCCTGAAGGCCTCGTATATCTTGTTTAGGAAGGCAGAACGGATTATGCAGCCGCCCCGCCAGATCATTGCGATCTCGCCGTAGTTCAGATCCCATTTGTACTCGGTGGCAGCGTTCCTCAGAAGGTTGAACCCCTGTGCATATGAGACGATCTTTGAGGCATAGAGCGCCTTGCGTATGTCATCCACGAACTGCTTCTTATCCTTCAGCGGGGTTTTGGCCGGGTTACCGAAGAGCGGTGCAGCAACAACCCTCTCCTTCTTCATCGAGGAGATGAACCTGGCGAAGACCGACTCCCCAATGAGGCTGAGGGGCACCCCGTGATCGAGTGCACTGACAACGGTCCACTTGCCGGTACCCTTCTGACCGGCTGAATCGAGAATCTTTGTGACCATCGGTTTTCCGTCGGTATCATTGTATCGCAGAATCTCCCCTGTGATCTGGATAAGGTAGGAGTCGAGCTCAGCCCGATTCCATTCATCGAAGATGTCAGCCATCTCCTCATAGGTGAATGCTCCGGTGTCAAGCATCAGGTGGTATGCCTCGCAAATCAGCTGCATATCGCCGTATTCGATCCCGTTGTGTGCCATCTTGACGAAGTGTCCCGCACCGTTGTCCCCGATCCAGGTGACACACGGGGCACCGTCATCGGCCCTTGCCGCAATAGAATGGAAGATGTCCTTCACATAAGGCCATGCCTCCTTCGATCCGCCTGGCATCATCGACGGTCCGAGCAGCGCACCCTCTTCGCCTCCTGAGACGCCGGTGCCGATATATAGCAGCCCCTTGCTCTCCACCCAGGCCGTTCTCCTTATAGTATCAGGGAAATGCGAGTTGCCTCCTTCTATTATTATATCCCCCTTGTCGAGCAGCGGGATCAGCAGCTCTATAAAGTCATCCACCGGTTTGCCGGCCTTGACCATCAGCATAACTTTCCTCGGCCTGCTGAGGTTTGAGATGAGTTCCTCGAGTGAATACGCCGGTATAAGTTTCTTCCCCAGGCCCCGTCCGTTGACAAAATTGGATACCTTTTCAGTGGTGCGGTTATAGACGGCAACGGTATAACCCCTGCTTTCAATGTTGAGCACAAGGTTCTCGCCCATCACTGCCAGCCCTATCAGTCCGATGTCTGCTTTCATTTCTCTTTACAGTAATATTAAGTTATTCAATTATTTGAAATCCAAGATTCTGCAGGATCTGTCCGGCTTCCCTGTCATCGGTCCTGACACTGTAGGAGCCGAACTCGCGCCTGATCCTGTAATTATCGCGAAGATACTCGAAATTTTCCCTTCCGTTCCTGAAGAGATGATCATCCTCCTCAATGGGGTAGGTATGAAACACCGCCCGTGACACCAGGTCAAGGCTGTTTCCACTGACACCCGCAAGGTTTATCACCGGTTCGGCAGGTTGCGGCAGTCCCTCCGGCAGCCATCCGTGCATCGGTAACCCCAGCTCTTCAGCCACCACCCTTACTGAGTTTATTGTGGCATTTGCCTTACCGTCAACCGAATAGCCTGCTATATGCGGGGTTGCAATATCAGTCAGCGTCACAAGCCCGGGGTCAGTATCCGGCTCACCCTCCCATACATCGAGTGCAGCACCGCGAAGCAACCTCTCTTTCAGGGCATCACGCAGAGCGATGTTGTCAACAACCTCGCCCCGCGAGGAGTTGATCAGGATGGCATCTCTCTTCATCACCGGGATATTATGGCGGCCCAGGAGATGAAAGGTTTTGTCCTCACCGTCGCGGTTCAGGGGGACATGCAATGTAATTATATCACAATCTGTCAATAATTTGCGCAGGGGGTGGAACTCAGTTCCACCCCTGTCTGCCTCCGCATGCAATTTTGTACCTTCTTCCCGTCTCTGTCGCGGCGGGTCATTGAGCAAAACCTTCATACCAAGGGCCTCTGCCGCCCTGGCCACCTTTGAACCGACGTTGCCGACACCCACTACTCCCAATGTGAGCACTTGCAGGTCAAGTGAGTGCTTTTGTGCCAGGCAGAGGAGCAGGGATGTTATATACTGCATCACTGATCCGGAGTTGCATCCCGGTGCATTGGCCCATTTTATACCATGCTGTTCCAGCCAGGCCGTGTCAATATGGTCAAATCCTATCGTGGCGGATGCTACTATCCTTATCCTGCTCCCTTCAAGCAGGCCTGCGTTGCATTTGGTTCGGGTGCGCACAATAAGGGCGTCAGCATCGGCAACCATGGGTGCATCGATGTTGCGGCCTGGGGCATACACCACGTCAGCCCAGCGCTCGAAGGCGCCCCTGAGGAACGGTATCTTATCGTCGATTACTATCTTCATCGTCTTAACTGCCTGCTTTCCAGAGTCCTGTGGCAGGATTGGAGATAAAGTAAAACTCCTCGCCGTCATGAAGCCGGTGGAAGCCTGTCTGCAGGCTCTCCGGATTGTATCGCTTCATGAGTGAATCAATCTCCCCGAAGCCGTACCCCACTGACTCAACCTCCTCACGGGTGAGATGGCCAGCTGCATATGTGACCCTGAACCTGTTCTCCGGCGAGCCATGAATGAGGTGTGCAGCAGCGCTCAGGTTCTCCTTCAGGTCGTCATTGGACTCCGTGAAGGCGAGTATCTCCGGGGTAGTTCTGTAGCCGTATTTTCTTATCAGTCTGTCAATTGCAGGGTCTTCGCCGAAAGTCTTCACTCCGGGTGCAAGCACAACCAGTTCGCCGTCGTCGGCAATGGCCATACGCGTACGGTAGATACTCTTGTTGCCCAGCCAGGTGCTCTTGAACTCTTCCGGATCAAGCCATACAACAACCTTTTTCAGCCTTTCAGGCAGGATGGTGAAGTTGACCTCACGCGCGAGAGCGGAGGCCTGGTTGAAACATTCAATATCATCCCCGGCAAAGATGCCCCTTATCTTAAGCCTCCCATCAGTGTCCGGAGACACCACCGTAAGTATGTAAAGCAGTGGCAGCATGGGAGCGGCAATCTCCGATGCCTTGTTAAGCACCGCCCTGACAGGATTGTCAGTTGTGCCGAGGATGTTCTCAATCCCGTGCACGGCACCGATGAAGTGGCTCTTGTTTATGGCCTCGCTGCCTCCGCAACCGACGAAGACGTTCTTGTTGTAGTTGGCCATCCCGGTCACCTCATGGGGAACAACCTGCCCGACAGATATTATAAGGTCGTGACCGCCGGAAGCCAGCAGCCGGTTGACCTGCACGGGATAGTCAAAAGTCAGCCGTCCTCCGGTGACCTCAGCTACAAAAGAGGAGGGGACCCTGCCCAGTTCCTCTATGTCCGTGCGCCACCGGTGTTCGCGGAAGAGCGAGGGAGGGACGCTGCCGAACATCTTTCCTATTTCGCTCTGCGCCATGGGAACATGGGTGCCAAGGGCTGGTAGAATATCACTTACACGTTCACCGAGGTTTTCCCAGAGGAGCTCGGTCAGCATGCCGGCGCCGGAATGGGCGCGTGTTATGTCCGGAGGCAGGATCAGCACCTTCTTCCGGTTGGAGAAATTCTCAAGAACCGTCTTCAGGGCGGCTCGTGCCTGGGCCCTTCCGAATTCCCTGTCAGGGCCGCTTTCAGAGTAGTATATCATGATATTTTCTTTTTACCATGGTGGTTTTTCAGGCAGAGACTTACGGAATTCTTCAATCAGCCTCGCCTGGTATTCACCTGCGTATGTGCCTGAGAGAAATCTCCCCAGCGCCTCTTCATGAAACAGCTTCCATGACCTGTTTTCATGTCCCGGAACCACGGGGAAGAAGAGTGCTCCGTTGTCGGCTGCAGCCCGCAGGTCGCCCGGGGCATCTCCGATCATCAGTATCCTGTCAGCAGGGTACCTTCCGGCAGTTGCGAATGCAATATGTTCGCTCTTGGTTCCCTGTTCCTGCCCGGCGATGGCCTTTACATACCCGTCAATTGAATGCTCTTCCCACTCCCTGACAAGGGCTTCGAGAGGTGTCTGTGAAACCACGACGGCATCAGCCACGCTGCTCAGTTTTTCTATCGATTTCCGGGCCCATGGAAACGGAGGCGTGTCTCGCAGCCACCGGGCGATGTCCTCATTTATGGCCAGTGTCCAATCAAGAACCGGCCGGAGGGCAGGGTGAGAGCTCCGGGCATAATACTCCCGGAATGCAGGATTTCCAAGCCTGGTCTCGTTCCGTATCCATTCCCGGAGCGGTTCCATGTCCGGCAGAACCACACCGGTCTCCTTGACCTCGGGCCTCTCGGCGAGAAGCTCCATAACCCTGACAAGTGCCGGAAAGCGGTTTATTCCGCGTGTTCCAGAATAGAGATTGACAAAATCCCAAGTCTCGCGAACATACTTCGCAATTGCGAACAGTCCGAAATGCTTAACCGTATTGGGGCAGAAAAACTCCTTGTGCTTCACCTCCATCGTATCGAAGACGCAGCCGTCGGAGTCTATGCCGACAAAATATTGCTTTTCCGGTTTGAATTCTTCCAGACGATTCATGTTTCTTCTCTTTCCCGGTTACAAATATAACTACAACCGCCAGCCGATAAAGTTCCAGTCAGTCGCAGCCACAGGCACTTGAATTACTGCAGACCGGCAAGATCCATGTCAGACGCCGCTGTATGCACTGAATCCTCCGTCAATGGCTATTACCACTCCGGTGACAAAGGAGGAGGTGTCTGACAGCAGGTAAAGCATTGTGCCCACAAGTTCTTCGGGTTCCGCATAGCGACCCATGGGCGTTGCCGAGATGATCTTCTTTCCCCTGGGAGTCATCTCTCCGGTCTGTTCGTCTGTCAGCAGGAACCGGTTCTGGTTTGTGAGCAGGAATCCCGGGGCGATTGCATTCACCCTGACTCCCGCAGGGGCGAAATGGACCGCCAGCCACTGGGTGAAATTGTTGATGGCCGCCTTTGCGGCGGAATAGGCGGGAATCTTTGTGAGAGGCCTGTAGGCATTCATTGATGAGATGTTCAGTATGGCTCCGCTCCCTTTCTTCACCATATCCTCAGCCAGGATCATCGTTGGAAGGACCGTCCCCTTGAAGTTAAGGTCGAACACCCCGTCAAACCCCTCGATGTCAAGCTCGAAGAAGGAACCGGCGAGGTCCCTGTCAATGCCGATAATCTCCTTTTTTGTGGTGGCGGAGGCTTTGTTTCCACCTGCACAGTTGATGAGGATATCGAGTGTTCCGAACCTTTTCCTTATCTGGTCACGGGCCCTGAGGAGCGATTCCCTGTCGGTGACGTCTGCCCCCACGCTGACAGCCAGACCGCAGTCGGGCCTCGCAGTCATCTCCTCAGCAGTTGCGGCGCCTCTCTCCGGCTTTACATCCAGGATTATAACCGTTACTCCGGCACTGCAAAGCCCCTTAACGAGGGTCATACCTATTACCCCGCTTCCGCCGGTAATGGCGGCAACCTTTCCTCTCAGATCACTGAAATCATTCATATTCTTTTGGATAACTATTCAATTACAATTGGTTTGTATCTGGGTACAAGCATTTTCATTACGATCCATCCTATCAGGTAAGCCACGGCGCAGACACAGAAGACAATGAAGTATCCTGCCCTGATCCCCTCAAACCCGAAGAATTTCATCGGCATCTCAAGATACTGGGCACCGGTTGCAAGAAACTCCTTCGTCATAACCTCAACCTTGCCATTGATCATTGTTGTGCCAGATGCAAAATCAAACAGGGCACCGGATCCCTTGTTGATTATGAAGGCACCAATGCCGCCCGCCATACCGCCTATCCCGGTTATTGTTGCGATGGCCGACTTCGGGAACATATCACCGATTGTGGAGAAGAGGTTGGCTGACCATGCCTGGTGTGCGGCACCTGCTATACCGATTATAATTACCGGGAACCAGTAAGAGGTGTGCCCGAGAGGCTGTGCCAGCAGGGCCAGCAACGGGAAGAATGCGAAGATCAGCATGGCCCGCATGCGGCCGGCATAAGGATTCATTCCAAGTTTGTCTACAAAATATTTTGGAAGCCAGCCGCCTATAATGGAAAGCATTACGATGGCGTAAAGCACGAATATGAGAGTCTTTGCCATTGTGGTGTCAGAGGTAAGACCATAGACATCGCTAAGATAGGCCGGCGTCCAGAAAAGATAAAACCACCAGACGCCGTCAGTCATGAACTTGCCGAAGGCGAATGCCCAGGTCTGCCGGAATTTGAATGCCTGACGGAATGGTATCTTCTTTTCCCTGACCTCCACATTATTGTTTGCCATTGTCTCCGCAATAGTGTCCTGGTTTATGTAGTCAAGTTCAGCCTTATTGACAAGCGGATGGACGTGAGGCTTTTTATACATGAAGATCCAGAACCCCATCCAGATGAATCCGATGGCTCCGATCACGATAAATGCCATCTCCCAACCCCATTTAGCAGCAATTACAGGTACAGAGATCGGTGCAATTAGGGCTCCCACCTGGGCACCGGAGTTGAAGATGCTTGTGGAAAATGCACGGTCTTTCTTGGGAAAAAACTCTGCCGTTGTCTTAATTGCAGCGGGGAAGTTGCCCGCCTCCCCCAGGGCAAGGACGAAGCGTGCAAAAATAAAGAGTGTAACGCTGACAGAAGTAACCATCCCGATGTCATCAACGGTTCCGATGATTTTGCGTGCCTCTTCAAACCCCACAAGCCACTTTCCGGCAGTGATGCCCGATGTTGCTATCCCGCAGAAGGCGTGAAGCACAGCGCCAACGGACCAGACACCGATCGCCCAGAGAAATCCCTTCTTAGTATCAATCCAGTCGACAAACCTCCCGGCAAACAGCAGGCAGACAGCATAAAAGATCGAGAAGAGCCCGGTGATTGTGCCATAGTCATTGTTGGTCCAGTGGAACTCAGGTGCGATAAAATCCTTCCAGGTTAGTGACAGCACCTGGCGGTCCATGTAGTTGATGGCTACCGAAAAGAACAGCAGCGAGGTGATGGCCCACCTGTAGTTTGTCATTTTCGAATCTGCGGCAGTTTGCGACATAATGATTATTTAGAAGGGTTAATACTTTTTTATGATCCGGTGTCAGCCGGGCCCTGATCTGGAGGTCAGTCCAGACTCTTCCTTATTTTAAGGATTGTCTCGAGTGTGTGCCTTACTGTTTCTTCCAGCGCTTGCCATTCCCCTCCCTTCACTGCCTTATCGGTAATCAGTGCAGAGCCCATCCCGACACATGTCACCCCGGCTGCAAACCATTTTTCAAGGTTTTGCTCCGAAGGATCGACTCCGCCTGTTGGCATGATGCTGGTCCAGGGGCAGGGCCCTTTGACAGCTTTGACAAAAGAGGGTCCGCCCACGGCGCTGCCGGGGAAAATCTTTACTATCTCGGCACCAAGTTCTTCGGCCTGTGATATCTCGGTGAGTGTTCCGCACCCCGGTATCCAGAGCACTTTTCTCCTGTTGCAGATACGCGCTACATCAGGATTAAGAACAGGTGAGACGATGAAGTCGGCCCCCATCTGAATGAAGATTGCAGCAGTGGGCGCGTCAGGCACTGACCCTGCGCCGATCATCATATCGGGGAACTCACTTCGCGCCCATTTTTTTACCTCCGCAAATACCTCATGGGCAAAATCGCCACGGTTTGTAAACTCGAATACCCTGGCACCCCCTGCATGACATGCTGAGATTACCTTTCTGCACGTCTCCGTGTCGGGATTATAGAAGAGCGGCACCAATCCCGTCTCCTCCATCGCCAGTGCGACATTTATACGTTTGAAACCTGACATCTTGTATTCTTTTATTCAGAAACCGAAATAGTTCTTCGCGTTGTAATAGGAGATCATCTCAGCCATTTTGCCGATTGTGTCAATCTCCGATGCCGGGAGTTTTCCCCTGTCAACATCCTCGCCCAGCATGTTGCAGAGGATCCTGCGGAAGTATTCATGCCTGGGGTAGGAGATGAAGCTGCGCGAGTCGGTGAGCATTCCCACAAACCTGCTGAGCAGGCCCATCAGAGAGAGGGCGTTAAGCTGGTTGATCATCCCGGTCTCCTGGTCAAGGAACCACCATCCGGCGCCAAACTGGATCTTTCCGGGGACCGACCCGTCCTGGAAGTTGCCGATCATAGTGGCTATCAGTTCGTTATCCCGTGGATTGAGATTATAGAGGATTGTTTTGGCAAGATTGCCGCCGGCATCGAGCCTGTCGAGGAACTTTGACAGGGTTTTGGCCACGGTGAAGTCGCCTATCGAGTCATATCCGGTGTCAGGTCCAAGCTGTGCCAGCATCCGGCTGTTATTGTTGCGCATGGCCCCGTAGTGAAACTGCTGCACCCACCCTTTTTCTGCATCCATGAGGGCCAGCTCATACAGCATTGCCGATTTGAATTTTGCTGTCTCTTCCGGCAATGGCCTGGTACCGGCAAGTACCTTCTGCAGTATCGCACCAACCTCTTTCTCAGTGTAATCATCAGCATAAAACTGTTCGATCCCGTGATCACTGAGAACACAGCCGGCATCGGCGAAATATCCGTGTCTGACGCGAAGCGCCTCAACCAGGGATGCGAATCCCTTTATTTCAATGCCGGATACCTGTTCGAGCCTGCCGATGTATTCGTTGAATTTTGCCGGGTCTTCGGGTGACATCGCCCTGTCGGGCCGCCAGGCGGGCAACACCTTTACCTCAAATCCCCCGTCCCTGATTGCCTTGTGGTGTTCGAGGCTGTCAACAGGGTCATCGGTGGTGCAGATCACCTCGACATTAAATTTCTTTATCAGTCCCTGAGCCGAGTATTCCGGCCGCTGAAGGAGGGCAGTGCACTCTTCCCAGATCTCCGCCGCCGTTGAGGGATTAAGCAGCCGTCCGATGCCGAAGACCCGCTTCAGCTCCAGGTGGGTCCAGGCATAGAGCGGATTGCGCATTGTCATGGGTACCGTCTCTGCCCAGCGGTCATACTTTTCACGGAAGGAGGTATCCCTGCCTGTGATATATCTTTCGTTTATCCCGTTGGTTCTCATAGCCCGCCACTTGTAGTGGTCGCCCTCCAGCCAGAGCTGTCCCAGATCATCGAACCGACGGTCAGTGGCAATAGCCTCAGGGCTGAGGTGACAATGGTAGTCTATTATCGGGAATCCCTCGGAATGTTCGTGATAGAGCCTGCGAGCCGTCTCACCCTGCAACAGGAAATCTTCGTTTATAAACTCTTTCATAGGAATCGCAATGGAGGTTATTTGTCAGTGAACAGTCGGATAATATGCCTTCTGTAGATATTCTCCCACACGCAGGTTGAGATAATATGCTCATTCTCCTTCAGGGCATCCGTATAGTCGCTGCCCATTTCGGCAGCCACCTTGTAGCCAACGTGAATCAGCTGCCGGAAGCTGGGGTTATAGTCCGGATCTCCGGGCACATGACGCAGGGTACCCGCCATCTTAAGCGTATTCCATTTGTCAACTGTGTCAGGGTTCGGAAGCCGTTCAGGCCGTATGTCTATTACCGTGGCATATGGGCCGCAAAGCTCCTCGCGGCGTTCATAGGCCTTCCGGTAGATCTGTTTGGCAATCTCAAGTCCCCTGCCGCCGGAGAGGGCGAGGCCGATCACCTCTTCGAGCCAGGTGGTGCCGGCGGTTTTGAGATGAAGTCCGCAGTCATGTTTCCTGATCAGGTCACCGATAACAGGGTAAATTGAAAACTTGTCACTGCCTGAGTGCACGCTCAGCTTAAGCCCTGCGGGAAGTCCGAACTTCTCTACGGCGTACCTGATGACAAGGATATCTTCCTCGAACTCTTTCGCAAAGCGCTCCGGGTCACCTTCGTAATCAACACCCTTGTTAAACCGGCCGGTGAATTTCGGAGCAATAGTCTGAACCGGTACCATAAGGTCAGCCAGTGCCTTCAGGATAAAGAGCAGGTCGAGCGGTTTCTGCGGCTGGTCAACCTCATCCATGGAGACTTCGGTGATGAAGTTGCCTTCGCCCTTTTTAGAAGCGATGTGCCTGTAGATGGCAGCGGCCTCATTGACTGCAAACAGGAACTTTTCTGCGAATTCCCGGAGGTATTTTTCCGTTATCACGAATTTATTTCCGATACCGGGTATCTGCAACTCACCGCACCAGGAGCGATGTGCTTCGGCGAAGCCCTCAATGTCCGTATCAGCTGCCCTGCGTCCTATGTAGTCAGCCACATCGAGTGTAAAGAAATCGGAATGATCGATGAACCGGTCCACAGTGGTCAGATTGATGTGATCCGCGTCAACGAAATAAGGTCCGGTGTACTTCATCGCCTTCACTGCTGCATCAGCTTCGGCCCGTACATCAGCCGGCTCGGAATGGACAATATTGTGTTCCCGGTTTGACTTGTTCCAGACAGGAATCACTTCGATCCCCAGCTCTGTAGCGGCCTGCATCAGGGCTTCCAGCTGCGCCTTACCCTGGTGCGAGAACCTGTCTCCTGTCCCGAAGGAAAATTTCCCCGGCTCTTTCATCTCCTTGTCTTTTTTTGGTTTTCTGCTTTGACGGAAAAATAGCAATAAAAAACTAAATTAGTGTTTTAAATTCCAATTAAAATCATACCCATGAGAAGGTTCGCAATCACAGTCATATTGGCCCTGCAATCGGTTGCCATGATGGGCCAGCCGAGGCATATCATCGTGGCTGCTGACGGCACCGGTGAATTCACCTCGGTGCAGGAAGCCGTCAACTCCATAAGGGCCTATATGTCTGATACAACATACATGTTTGTCAAGGCTGGTGTCTACCATGAAAAAATTGTAGTGCCATCCTGGGTGACAAACCTCTTCATGAAGGGTGAAGGTGCGGAAAAAACCGTCATCACGTGGGACGACTATGCCGGCCTGCGGGACATGGGAACATTCCGTACCTATACCATCTGGATACAGGGATCGGGTTTTACTGCTGAGGATATCACGTTTGAGAACAGTGCCGGGCCGGTGGGGCAGGCGGTGGCCGTGCACACTGACGGCGACAGGGCTGTCTTCCGCCGCTGCAGGCTGATTGGCAACCAGGACACCCTCCTTACTGCCAACCAGGAGAGCAGACAGTATTTTGAGGAGTGTTATATTGAGGGAACCACCGATTTTATCTTCGGTCCCGCCACTGCCTGGTTTGAGAGGTGTCATATTCACAGCAAAAAGAATTCATACGTTACGGCTGCCTCCACGGTGGAGGATCATGAGTTCGGCTATATCTTCAACCGCTGCAGGCTCACTGCTGCTGACGGCGTTGAAAGGGTATACCTCGGAAGACCGTGGCGTCCGTTTGCTGCAACACTCTTTATGGGGTGCGAGCTTGGCAGCCATATCCTCCCGGAGGGATGGCACAACTGGGATAAACCCGCCAATGAGCTGACCGCCCGTTATTCCGAATACAGGAACACAGGCCCCGGGGCAAGCCCGGAAACCCGTGTCGCATGGAGCCGTCAGCTCAGCAGGCGGGAAGCAAAGCGATATACACCTGATAATGTATTTGCCCGCAGCGACGGCTGGAATCCTGTTAGGTAACACTCAGATCTTAAGTTTTTTCCCGTTAATAAGTACTTTTTTGAGCCTTATACCTTCGGCCCCGGTGACCGAGGCGCCTTCCTGCACACCGTTAAAGCTGCAGTTTATGAGAGTGATGCCTGAAACATTTACTTTCCAGTCAAGACCAATAATGTAAATGCCGTATTTGCTCTCTTCCGACGTGACGTTCTCAAGGGTGACGTCCCTGACAAACGGCGGAAAGCTCCTGTTGCACTCCTCGCCCGGCTCATACATCAGGTTGATCTTCAGTACAGCCTCTGAGCATTTGCCAACAGTAACATTGCGTACATTGACGTTTTCAACAATGCCTCCCCTGCAGTCCGAGGTCTTTATCCGGATGACCCTCAGCAGTTCAGGACTGTCCATCTCGCAATCCTCGACGAAAAGGTTCGAGAAACCGCCGGAGATCTCACTCCCAATCACAACCCCGCCGTGACCGTCAGCCATTTTACAGTTCCGGACGATGATGTTCTTTGAAGGTATTGCCCATCTTCTGCCGTCATTGTTGCGTCCTGACTTGATAGCAATGCAGTCATCCCCGGTGTCGAAATAGCAGTCCTCAATCAGGACTCCGTTGCATGATTCAGGATCACACCCGTCTGAGTTGGGGCCGGCACTCTCAATTGTCACCCCCCGGAGGATGAAGTTGTCTGTGCGAACCGGATGAATCACCCAGAAGGGTGAGTTTTTCAGCGTCAGGTCTTCGATCAGAACGGTGTTGCAGTTGTTGAAGTTGACCAGTTGAGGCCGGAGGGCTCCTTCCAGGCCGAAGAGCCGTTCTTCGACAGGAGTCTGGTTTTGCTCAAACGCAAGCAGTTGCTTTCTGCCGCTGAGCTTCTGGTTGTTCATCCCTTCCTGCCAGCCATATTCAGGATTGCCGTTCATCCACCACCATGCTTCGTTCGATGCCTGGCCCTCAACGGTGCCTTTGCCCGTGAGGGCGATGTTAGTAGCATCAATGGCGTAGATCAGCGGGTGAATATTGTAACAGTCCATCCCTTCCCATCGTGTCAGGACAGGAGGCAGGTATTGCTGATAGTCTGTTGTGAAGAGCAGGGTGGCGTTCTCCGTGACATGAAGATTGACATTGCTCATCAGGGTTATCGGGCCTGTGAGCCATGATCCTTCCGGCACAAGTACAACACCTCCTCCTCCGAGGTGGCAGCTCATGATGGCAGCCTCAATGGCCTTGGTGTTTAGGATGGATGTGTCACCTTCGACTGCCCCAAAGTCTGTGATGTTGAAAGTATCAGGAGGGAAGGAGGTCCGGGTGATTGATTGTTCAATCTCCGCGGCCATCTTCCACCTGTCACCGTCGGTGCAGGAAGACAGAACGGTGACGAGAATGATGATTAGGGAGGGCAGTAAGCGTGTCATTGTCTGTAGCCGGTGTTTTCTTACAATCAAAGATATATCCGCGCCATTCGGATGGGGTACACTTTTTTGACAAAAGGGTGGAGAATTTGGAAAGGGACTAAAGTCTTAAAGTCTTAAAGTCTCAGGGTCTCACGGTCCTGCAGACATGCGGTCTTGTTAATACGAGGTGGATATTCAGCCCGGATGGTCAGGACAATCCTGTGATATTGTGCACGTCATTTTCTGTTGCCCTGATCTTAATGACTGTACGACTGCAGGACCCTGAGACGGAGCGAAGCGACAGCCTCTCGGATTGAGGATATGCCCTTAGCGGATCCGAAATCCCGCAGACTAAGTGTCGGGATCCTCAGACCTTCAGACCTTCAGACCCTCAGACCCTCAGACCCTCAGACTACTTCCGGATCATCTCGTACTCCAGGCTGGCCATGATGAACGGCCCGACACCCTTGGGATCATTGTCGCGGATAATCTCACCTATATAATATTCATAGGAGCCGTCACGATAAGGGTCACCGCCAAGACCGGCAACTCCGCAGATGTTTTTCATTGTGACGAGACCGTCAGGCCCGGTGACGATAAAGTTGTCAATCAGACCCTGGTAAGCCTTGTGAGCCGTGGTCAGGTATTGCGCATCAAGATAGCCCATCCTCACCCCCTTGAAGATTGAGTATGCGAACATTGCCGTACATGAGGTCTCAATATAGTTGCCCTCATCACCCGAACGGTCGAGCACCTGGTACCAGCCTCCGGTGACAGGATCCTGTATTTCGGTCAGTTTTCCTGCCATCCGTCGGAGAATATCTGTCAGTTGTTCCCTGCCGGTCTGATCTTCGGGAAGGAAATCGAGCACATCAACAATGGCCATCGAGAACCATCCCATGGCACGGCCCCAGGCATGAGGCGCCTGTCCGGTGACACTGTCTGCCCATGCCATCTTGCGCGATGCATCAAAGGCGTGCCTGTAGAGACCGGTGGCAGGATCATAGGTGCGGGCCGAGACTATCAGGAACTGGTTGACGACATCACAGAAATCCTGCGGACGGTCATACCTCAGGGCATACTCAGCATAAAACGGAGCTCCCATATAGAG
>JACDJC010001473.1_pt1 | contig 20745 bp, 30 predicted proteins | sample 7454191 | NCBI WGS metagenome assembly JACDJC01 (sample SAMN14253291, study PRJNA609438) | sludge metagenome | isolation source: sludge after 25d culture with pyrite and EDTA | collected 2018-12-20 | reverse complement strand
CTTCGAGAGGACGAGGTGTTTGCGGGGTATCGCATAAACCGGCAGGGGTACTTACCAAATCACAAGGCCGTGCGCGTTGCTTGTAAACAACCCTTGCACGGGCTAATTTCCTTCCTTGGTCAATTGATACTAAACTACCCTTTACACCACCATTCATAGGACTGGTAATATAATCGAGGGCACCGGTTTTACGTCCTAACATGAACGGACTATTTTGCCCGGCAATCTGTTCCACATAAGTCAAGATATTGGAGCAAGCTCCGGCAAGACTTACAAACGGGGATGCTGCAAGCACCATTGCACCAGCATCGGCAGATGTTGATCCAAGTACAAATAATACAAAAAAGAGTGCATGCACCGAATAGGTAATCAATGCGCTCATCGAACTACGATTTTTCATTGTTGTTTTAACTGATTAAACTTTTCTTTGATTTTTTCCCTCTCCATTTCCGCCAACGTCAGTGCCGGGGCAGGTGTGCCCGCTATCGGTTTTGGTTGTGGTGTAGTTGGTGAAGGGCTTCCGTTCGACTGTTTTGTAAACTTGCCGAGTTCCTTTTCGATTAAATCATCCAGGCTTACTTTTTTGTTAGCCTCATATAAATCCAGCAACGTTCCATTCTCGCCTTTGTGCTTAGGAATTAGTTGCCCATTCGATACCTCTAATATAACACTTTTTTCCGAAATAGTTCTGTTGAATTTTTCTTGAAGGTCTTGCTTCAAATCAACGTAAGCATCAGCCCATTGAAGTGTCCCAAGTTTTTGCGAAAGTAGGTAATTCTTTTGGAACTCGAGCAATTTACCTTCGTATGTTGTTTTTGTTTCGTCAATCAATTTTGATTTTGAGAGCACCTCACCATTAAGCCTTTCAATTTCGCTGTTGGCCGTTTTCAATTTTTCATTGTCACCATTACCAACTGCAACCACATTCTTACGCAGTATCTCCCATTTATTTCTGGTGAATGTTTCAGCCTTAATCTTGTCGGCAAGTTCCTTAGGCAAATTCGCTTCTGCAAACGCGTTAAAGTCCTTATCCCATCCATCATTTAACGCTTTGAATGCACGGCCTTGCATGGTCTTATTTATTTCCGGGTCGGCTTCAATTCGTTCTCTCGATAACAAGTTATTTGAATAGCTTGTTACAACTTCATCTGACAAATCCGTTTCTAAATTTAACTCCGTGAATTTTGTTAAATCCACCTTAGATTCCTGAAGCACTCGCTTCACAAAGTCAATTACTTTCATTTTCTATTTTTTAGTTTTTACTTTTTTTGGAGGCTTAACCGGCTCCAACTCCGGTGTTTCTTTTATTTCATCAATAAAAATATTTGTTGATTCCTCTATTGTCGATTCAATCAAAGGCTTAACTGGAATTTCCTCCAAAGGAAGTTCAACCCATCCTTTGGCTGTAAGTATCTTGGCCATTGCCTGGGTTGCATCAATTACTTTGTTTAGTTTTTCGTTGTAAAGTTTCATATCATTTTTATTTAGGTACCATACTTTCATGTACAGGTATTAATTCATGCCTGCAATTCCATCCACCACAATAGCTAAATATTGTGTCCTCATTAGTGCCATCTATTTTACCGTCCCAATCTTCATCGGCCCAGCTTTTAATTTCCTCTTCATCGTAATAACCACCATCACGCTCTATACAGAAATCCCTTGTGTTCTTTATTACACCACCAATATACCTATACCATTTTAACCCCAACCCCTCTGCTGCATCCGCTATCCTTTCCCTGCCAACGACACTTAAACCGGTATCAACATAAGTTTGAGTATAAGTAGACGTATCAGTTACCGCTTTACTAAGTTGGGCAATGATATCATCCCTCGTGCCGCCTTTGGTTAGTATCTTAAAAGCGGACTGGCTATTTGTTTTAACAACCTTACTAACTAATGCGTCAACCTCATCGCCAAGGTCATCAATAGAAAACAACTTTTTTACTGCTCTCTTAGCCATTGAATGTAATTTGTAGCCAACTGGTTGATTTGATTATCTCCATCAGTATAAATCTTTGCCAATACTTCCTTATGTTCCTTCAACTTTGTTCGTATCAAAGAAACTGCCTTATTCATAAGCATACGATTTTCACGGCAATTTGAACAGGTCCCGTTTTCATTCATAACAAGCCCTGTAAATATCTTATCAAGTTCTGAATTAATCGCATTGTTCAAAACTACATAGCTATCACTAACAGCTTTAATCTTAACATCAATTACCTGTGAGTGTAATATGGCTAAATCTTCAGGCGACATCTCTTTGCGCTGGCGTTATTGGTTCTTTAATAAGATTTTTTGCAACTTCTTCAACAGCTTCCACCTTTTTACTATACTCTAAAGAATTAAACGATGGATTTTCAGAATAAAGTTGTTGAATGATTGCGTTTATATTTGAGTAAACTATGGCAGAAGTATCAGAAATTAACCCGGCATTGAGCATGTTTGTAACATCATCAACCGTTCTATTAGACAATGGGTTTAGTAACAACCCATCTATTGCCATATCCCGCTCAAGTTGATTGCCGTATAAATCTTTTTCAATGAGATTTTTCATTTTTGCCCGAATGTAAGTACCATCAAGTCCGGCCTGTTGCCCTTCTTTCAATATTACAGATTCTTCTTGTGAAGTAAGTAAATCAAATGAAGTAGGTTTATTTATTGTTGGCAGTTTACCTTCCACTTTGTTCATATAAAGATACTTGGCAGAGTAATACGAAATGTTTTTCAAATGAATATCAAACATTACAGTACTCAGCACAAGTAGAAAATCATAAAGCTCAGACCGATCAAGCACTTTAGCTATGCCGGATTGATTTTCACCAACTTCAAAGAACATATTAAGGGCATTTAACCCCTGATCAAGTAATGCCTGAACACGCTCTTCAAGCATTGCGGTAGGTTCTGTTGGCACGGTAACATAACTAACCGGTGATATTGGTGCCGCTTGTTCTCCAAGTCCTGGCTTTGGCACAAGATAAACACCATAAGGTGACTTAACAGATTTTCTACCGGTTCCAAAACAAGACGGGCAATCGTATTGCTTGCCATCATTCTTAGTTATCTTACCACCATTGCACCTTAAATCGTCCATAACAAAACCACAGTCCTCGGTAACCTCTACACGGATTGGGTGCATGTGATTTGTGTACGCACCGTCTAAATCAGAATCGCCACTGATTGCTTTATTCCAGAAAGGAACTGCTGCCGAAAAATAACTCCTGTAAAGTACCCCATTGTTCAACAGTTTGGTGATAATACCGGACAAAAACCAAACTGGCGGCTCACCAATACTGTGGGTGTATTCCGAAATAATAGAGTAGGTTAATTGCTTAGTGCCCTTGTTAAACTCTAAAGTGAAGTAAATTATTTTATCACCATCTATGTAATGATAGTAATCAACTTCACCTTTATCAGTTTTAACCTTTTTACGGTGGATTAAAAACCATTTCCCAAATTCGTAATCATGAATACTTTCAGACTTTACGCACTCGGCTATTGGTGTTGTTTTATCGAGGTCTGTAATATTCATATCTAAAGGTATCACAATAAGCACCCCGTTAGGATCACCAATCATTGCCCGTATAACAACATCATTTAGGTATGTCATTATATTCCTGTAATAAGGGTAATTTGAAAAAAGGTATTGCTCCAACTCTTTTCCTAAATCCGGAAACTTGACCGACCATAACTTAGGATTCATTATTTTCTGAACTGTAGTTATTGCCTTATCTGCCTTTGCAGTTGTTATCGGTTCATACGATTCAAGGCGATATTTTTTAACGTCCTCCCCCTCACGTGGACGCACCCGATTTAAAATTTTCTCAGGCTTTGCTCCGTAAATATGGACGGCCATATCAGAGGCATGGTCAACGGATACCTTGTATCCGTCATGCCTTTTGCCGGTGGCAATTTTTAGTAAGTCCAAATCATTGAAAGCCATTCGATTAAATCAGGTTAAAACAAATCAGGTGAATCTAATACTTTAGGGTTGCTAAAATCCTGCCATGCAAGTTGCGCCTGATAGAATTGCCCTGTCTTTTTATCACGATTAACGATTGGTGTTGCAAAGAACGAAGCCGGGGTATTAATGAAGTACATTAAACCTGCTTTTGTGAACAGTACGACTTTCCACTTCCTGCGATTAGCGCCTTCGGTTGCATTGTAGTTCTCTTTCATACCCTCGTATTCAACCGTAGCTGTGCGTGATGCTCCTGTTACCTGAACGTCCTCATTACCGAAACCTTCTTCAGTGGTGATTGAACCTGCCGGCATTTCGCCACGAGTGTTCTCAATAAGGAATGCTGTTTGTGGTGATGCCGCTTGTGCAGCTGTCCACCATGTGGTGGATTGCAGATTCGCGTCCGTTGGTTCAAGTTCAGGGTCAATCAGCCCGATATGAATGATTCCGGCAAAGTCTATACCGCAATCTTTCTTTTGGAAATTTTCCATTTCTGAATTACAAAAAATGTCTGCCATAGTTTTAAATTTTTAAAGTGTGTGCCTGTTTACTGAATTACTTTCCGTCAATTCTATTGAGCCTTTACTTAGTCCGTAGTGCCTGCTATTATTGAATGTGTAAGGATTGCGCTGCAAATATTGTACACCATCAATATAAACTTCATCACTACCTAAAATCATTTGCAGATTCTCATGCCGGTAGGCAGGCATGAATTCTGTTTCCAATTTCTTTGTTCTGTTTTGGGTGTTCATAACCTGAACAAACCTGCCCGGTGCAATTTCAATATTTTCAAATTCTTGCGGAATTTGTTGTTGCCAAAAATTTGCCCGAACGGTTGTTGTCATTATTGTGTTAGCTGGAATATTTTCAAAAGCCTTTGAGTTCTTATAAGATATTGAGTACATAGGATCGTTAGAAACCTCAAATGCTTCACCCCATACACTGTCTAAAATAGTTATAACTCCTTTTGGTATCATTTGCGCCAACTCCTCAAAGTTACCGGTTTGCATAGTAGCCATATACACGTTCTCGTCTACTCTTTGTGAGCCATGCAAATAAACAATGGCAGGCCCAGCCGCTATCCTAAACATAAATGAGTATATATCTCCAGGACTAACCGGTCTGAATGAATCAGCAAAAGTGAATGACGTTGTTACATTACCTAATACTGTGTTAACGTATCCTGTACTGTCTACTATTTCAAAATCATTTAAGTTATTAGGGTTATGCCTGTATAGATCACATTGAATAGTTGTTGATGATGCCGAACTGAAATTCATATCTACGCTTATTGATCTGATAGCACCTGATTTTTGAACCCTATAACATACCCCTGATTTAAATAATGTTGACAAATTCATAGTAGAGCCAGATGCTGTTGAACTATATGCAGGTGAATAAACAGGTGAACCGGTCAGTGTACCATGTAGCCTTATGAAATACCTTTTATTATTTACATTATAGTATGATGATGGATATATGAGAAGTTTATAAACATCTCCACCAATTGAAGTCAAAGGATTTCCAAGTACAGAAACTAATGTTTCACAATCAACAATGTTATAAAAAACAGAATCTCCCAGGTCAAAATAAACATAGGAATTTATTGCTTGTGATGGCGGCATCTTTCGTGCATAATTACCCCGCTCATACAATGCCCTGTCAGCACCGTAAAAAATAGGGTCGTTTGGTTGAAAGAAAATATAGGGTGTATTTTTTGAGGGTGTCATATCAGCCAGCCGGTCACTACTGCTTTACCTGTTGCAAAATTATAAATAATTGACTTCAAGTATATGCTCGACAACGAACTTCCGAAAATGTCAAACTTCTTATACTTATCTATTAATATCGTATTCATAAAGTCACTAATGCTTACAGGACTTTCAAATGTTATAAGCATTGGTGTCCTTTTACCGGTAGAGGTTATCTGCATAACATCACTGATATCCCCATACCCATCAGAAGGAAAATTTACGATTGCGTTCTCATCACCAGTGGAGGAACGTAATCGCATAAGGTTAGTTTGAGCGTTAAATAGCGCTGGTGCATTACGTCTTAAGATTCTACCAGCAGTATGCGCCCAGTTTAATTGCCTTGGTGAAACTACCGGACCTACGAAAGTTAACCCATGATCAGTTCTGTATAAGTCAAGATCATAACAGTTCATTAAAAATGAATCTGAACTACCAACTTCTGCTAATAGGATTGAATGACTATCCAAATAAATTTCACTCATCCAGTTAACTGTATTCTTTATGGTAGTAAACCTTGAAATATACTCACTTAATCCAACAGCATCCTGCTCAATAGGTGGTTTCATCTCTGAAACAGGACTCCCTACCCGAATAATGTCAGCTATTACCTCTGTGTCAATAGATACTGAGGCTTCCTCATAGTTAAAAACATATGATGAGGTTGAGTTCTCATATAAATCGTCAATCTCTTTGAAGGCAAATACTATCGTATCATTAGATTGTACCGGATCAATGCCTATAGCCATGATCTTTATAAGTGAACGTATTATTGCCCCTGGAGGGGTAATTGGTAAGTAAAAATATGGGTCAAACCCCGGTGTAAAGTAGTCATTCAAACATACCTTAGTAGCCAATCCACTGCCAATCCTGTTAAGGGCTAATCCAGTAGGTGTGAATGGATCCATTGCGAAAGTAACATCAGTTATTGTAATAGCACCGCCAGCACCAGTACTTTCGGCCATTATACCTACAGCCTCATAACACTTTGAAAGAGTTACTGTTGTGCTTATGTTGCCAGAAACTACTTGTGTATAAAGTTGCTCAACCTCATGACCTATTATACCATATAGATAAACACGAATATTTGTAAATGAACTAATAATAACTCCGAATAGGTAGTCACCATAAGTAAAATAAGCTGACCGTTGTTTAGCAACAGATGCTTCACCATCAGGATACGATACTCCACGCATTGCCCAAAGGTTTGTCTGCACACCAATAGATAGCCCTGAAACATTTATGTTACCTACTGCCTGTGTCCAATCCACTGAATTACCAATCCAAAATTTGCCGCTATTATACTGGCCTAACAATGTTGCATTTGTATAGTCAACTTCTCTAAATCTTGATGGTGGATTTATTCCAGGTAATGTAAACCCTGTGTCAATGTCACTACCAACAAGAACACCATCTTTAAATAAACTTAAATCAGCATTATCGTAAACCCCTACCAACCTGTCAATATATGCTTTCAGTAAATGCAGTGGAGAAAACATTGGCGGCAAAAATTCCTCCTCTTCAAATGTAACACCGCAATCAACATCAAGTAATGATAACCCTGTAGTTAACGTTATCGTGTTTGCCGCCCCACTTGAATTTATTACCCTTACAGAATAGTAATTGAAATAAGCACCACCAAGCGTATTGTTAATTGCTATTGTGTATATGGTGCCACTTGTTAAATCAACCCACGGGCCGCCCGTTGCAAGTATGGCCTGTACTTTCAGATTAGCATGTGACGATGTGAAACTTACCTTGACGGTTCCGTTAACGGTTCGCATCCTACCACGACTACACGATAGCGAAAAGCCAGAACTTATGCCGTTATGAGTATTTAGTGAGTCATTTATCTTAACAACATCACCAAACCCTATATTCATTACCTGATTATCAGCTAACTGAATAGCCGCACTTGCGGTAGCCGTCCCATGAAACCGTTGCGTTATCTCAGCTTGTGAAGTTAACCCGCTCGTACCTACTCTTTCCAGTGTTGAAACTGCATCAAGTGTAAAATATCCGTTAGAATCTAATACCTCTGAAAGATTTACATTTGAATCAATGTTGTTTACAAAGTTTGTCCATGTATCTTCTTTCAATAACGATAATGTGCCCTGATACATTTCGGTATGTACCTGAATATTCAAGCTAATGTTATCTACCAACATTATAGGAAAAACAAAACTATCAATTGTAACTCTTACACCAAGTCTTTCATAAACGTTGACAAGTATAATAGACCTGACTAAATCCCAATCAGCACCAAACAAAATTAAAGAGCCGGTAATGTATGCCCCAACACCATGTAATGTCATAGAGCGCGATAACTCATAATTTAATCCTTTGAAATTACCTGGCGTTATAGTTGTAACACTTGTAAATAAACTCTTTACTTCTATGTTGTGAATGTCAACATCAAGCCCCGAACTATCAACTACCTCTATCTGTATAGTTTCAAAATTTGTATCTCTTATTCTCTGCTGAAATCTTACATACTTACTGTTAGTCCCAGCTGGTAGGTAGATACTGAAAATACCAAAACGTGGTGACAGGCCAGAACTCAAGTAAACATTCATCCTACATGAAGATGATCCTGAACTTACCACAATAAGAAAATCAAAAATATCGTCCTCATCAAAAAATCCTGAATGAACATAGGTCAATGATTTGGAAGATGCCCCAGTGTTAACACTCCATGTACCTGACGAAAAGGTCCAACTCGTACCTGATCCATTGTTTGTCATTGTTGATGATGAGTTCATAACCAATTCATCACGTAACAATTGGAACTGGTATGTTGGTGTGTAACTCATACGATAACCCTACGATTTATTTTCCTTGTTTTGCCTGCCCTAATTCTCGCCTCATAAAGTGTACTACCCATCAGGTAAAAATCTGTTTGCGGAATTGACTTAATAGCTTCAACTACCTGCGCCTGATCTACATTCACAATAGTTGTTTGAGTCAATTTTTTAAACATTCTATCATCCATCTCACCGGAATTGATTGCATCCAAAAGTAAAGGACTCATTTTAGATGCCTTACGATTGGTTACATATTCACCTTTAGTAAGTAAAGCTGGGACAGAATCTACGTTAGGACCGTCACCAGGTACAACCCCACCTTTATTAAGGAACAATGTAGGGATGGTGAGTATTTTACTGAATGTACCAAGGCCACTACCGGGAAGTAACTGCCCGAGTACACCTGCTGCCGCTGCAATACTTGCAATGAATTTCTTCGCTCCACCTTTCTCATCATTCAATCCGTTAAGTATTGCGGCCATCTGAATAACTGAGTCAAGGGCATCATCGAAGTTTACTTTCACCTGATCAGTAGCTTCAACCACACTATCCTGTGATTGATTATCGCCATTGCTTGTAAGTATTTTATTAGCTTGTTCGTTCAACTCGTCTAATCCTTCCCTTACATCCTCACGTCCTTTATTCCAAAACATTAAAGCAGAATCTATGTTTTCAGATTCACGCTTCAGTGCATCCTCATACGCTTCACGCTCCCATTTTGCCTGATCATCTGCTTTTAGTTTAGCAGCCTCTTTACGTTTTTCTTTAGCTTCATCTGCTGAATCTTGTTCCACTTTAAGTTTATCGGCTTCATTCTTTTTTATTAGTTGCTGCTCTGCTTGCCATCTTTTGTTATATTCTTCTGACAATTCCCGTATCTCTTCAGTTATAACTTCCTGGCGATTCACTATCGCTTTCCTGCGAAAAGGAGAAAACCCTAACCTCTGATACTCCTTTTCCAGCTTATCAAACTCAGCCTGTAATGTTTTTACTTCACCAACTAAACTTTCAGTAGATTTACCCTTTATCCCGGACGGGTCATTTAGAAAATCAGCAAGGTCTTGAAGTCCTCCGGATATGAATGCCTGAAGATCAAGAAACGGTTTAGAGTTTATCAAATTACCAAAAGCCTCCTGAAGATTAGCCTGTGACGCAGCAAGTTGATCGTAACTATCCGCTGTCTTACTGTTAACTTCACCAAGTTTTGACGAGGCCATTTCCATCTCTTCAAACAAAGCAGGCATGAACCCAATCTCCTTACCGCGTTGCTCAATGGTTTTCATGCTAAGACCTACCTGATTTAATCCCCTCGATGATTCCTTACCAATGGAATTAATCATTATATCGGCCATTGCCTCCAATGAATCTCCTGTTGCATCGGCTTGCTTATCAAGATATGCCAATGTTTTGGTGAGCGCATCCATGCTAACACCTTTCTGCATGGCCTGAACAGCTATCTTTAAAAGGTTAATATCTGATACGGTTCCGCCAACTGCATCACGTAACCGGTTAATATCTGTAACACTCCCGCCAAGATTTGTGAACGCTGACCTTATACCCTCACCGGCTGCGGCTACTTTACTCGCTTCAACAGCGGCATCCTTTAAACGACCTACTAACTCAAGAGCGATAAATGCTTTTACACCAGTAACTAATTGATTAATGCCCTTACTTGCCTGGTCGAATGAATTGCTTGCCACCTTACCGGCCTCTTCGGTATCCTTCTTTAGTTCTTTAGCATTAATATCAGATTGCTCAAGTAGCTTGTTGAACTTGGCTAAGTCCTTTTCATTGAATTGAAAAGTAACTTTAAGGAACTTATCAGCCATTTATAGTAAAACAAAGTTGGAAGAGTATAGATCATTCCGGGCGAAACACCCCTTAGTACCCGCAATATAGAAATTTTCCATCATTTTTTTATTTTCGATTTTATCGCCTCGATATGAAAGTAATATTCATACACAGATAAATCCATTACCAGAAACTCTTCGCTTAAATTAAAATCAACCATTAACTTTATGTTTCTTTTCATTTGGTCGAAATATCGCTGCTTAAAGCTGTCTGCATCGCTTGTTTCAATTCGTTCATTATCGGCTGAGTCTTGATCAAATAGTTCATTAAATCGGGAATAGATATACTGCCTAAGTTTAGCAATTCTTTTACGGGAGTCAACATAAAAAAATCTAACGCATCGGCCTCCCTCCATGCGTTTATCTTTTTATTGTTATGCTCCATCGAATAAGTATTCAACGGTTCTGAATCTGTAAAGAATATGCACGATGCTAACGAGTAGGCAATGTCAGAATCAAATACAACCTTTGATCTTGTTTTTAGTTGAACTAATGTTATGTGAGCCTTGCCAATATCAATGTTTCCCTTTCCACCAGATAAACACTTTTCAAGTATTTCAATATACTGATTAAGCGTCTTTAAATCCATGCGCATTTCAACAGCCTGAAGGAAGGTAGATAGGTACATATACCTCCCGTATGGCATATCCAACTCATCCTTAAACCGATAGTATTGAACCCCGTTAAACTTTATAGCCGGTATGCACTTATCTTTGAAATCGGCATGGTATAAATTCTTTACCCGCTTATCAGCAAACAATCTTTTTAAAATATTCATCTCTTTTGCTTTAAAACAAACACAGCAATACCACACCACCAGCCTTCAGAATCGTTCATTGAGTTTCCCAATTCCAATGAGTATAGTACTTCAAAATGTTGTAGCCCTCTGGCTGTTCCATCTTTAACTTCTTTCCTATTGTAATCATCCACCACAAAAATAAACGTGTCCTCACACATCTTTCCGTAATGTGTCAACGCTTTTTCCTGGCTCAGTGCATCATGGGCACCATCATAGAAATATACTTGCGGCTTAAATGGTAATTCCTTAACTGCCCAGTGATCTGATTGAATGAGATTTATTACTGTTTTCCCTCTGAATGTTTCAACATTTTCTAAAAATAAATCGCGAGGGTGCCCATGTTTCAAATTGAACCTTTCCGCCCACGAATCAATAGCGATAGCTTTCAAATGATCATTACCATAAATAGCAGAACAAAATGTAGCACCGCAATAAACACCACACTCAAGGTATCTGTCAACTTGTTTATTTAGTTCATTAAGAAATGTTTTAATCCGGTTGCCAGTTAGTTCAAAACCTTTAATTGTTACCGGCACTTTCTTTGTTTCCTTCAACGCAATCGATACAATGTAAATCATAGTTTCACATATTTTGGTTATAAAATTCACCTTCACACCATTCATGTACCGGTCGCTTAAATGTTACGTCCGGCCTACCGCGTTCTACTTTACGCTTCCAATATTCAAAGTCCTGATAGTAGTAATGATCTACCCATGCAATATTTGATTTATTGCATCCAGTTCCTCCCCTCACCATTTGTCCTTCCGGTGAATATGTAAATTCTTTGATAGCGTGCGCATTACTTAAACTTCCGCTCTTATACTTATTTGGAATAACGGACTTGTAATGTCCGTTATTATCCCAACCCCAATAAGGGAACCGCTCAACTATTGTACTCCCATCTACTTCTTTATTACCGTGCATCCTCCAAGGGAGCGCAAGACAATTAACTAACGAATCAAGTAACGGTCGGAAAGGTACGCTTGAGTTTATGTACTCATCGCAATCTAAAAAAGTAATTGTCTTAAACTGTATATTCTTCATAACCCAATAGTACGCATCAAGTTGAAACGGTGCCGGCTTATTCCATTCAAGAACAATCACCTTATCCTCAAACTTACTATTCCATTCCCATGAGTTAGTCATTACTACGATTTGATCGTAACCGATATTCAAATGGTGGCTAACCCAATTATCAATTTCTGGTTCGTCCTTTGCTATTGCAGCTAATATATGCTTCATCTGTTCCGTTTGTAGTTTGTGATTGTCAACTTAAAGTCATTCATGTAAGCATCTCTTAATGACCTGTAAAACTCAAAAGATTCATCGTCAACTAATTTTTTCAAAAGGTTTAAAGAGGTATCGACTGTTTCGTAAAACATATGATGTCCATTACCTCCAGTCTTGCCAAACACTGAACCGTGTTTTATTCCGAGCGCGATATCCTTATCTATCAATTTAGACTTAACATTTTTCTCCGCATACTTCCACCATGCTAAATCAAGATACCCGCGATCATTGTCTTTAGGAAGTTTATTAAAAATATCTCTACGAAATGAGGTGCAGAACATGGATGATCTGCCCGGATGAACCATTAAGCGATGACCTGTGCTGAATATGTGGTAATACCTTGTGCGGTTTATTCCTATCATATTCACACCATCGATATGCTTCCTTATCTCATCAAGATAACCGAGGGAATAAAAATCATCGTCCTCAATAATAGAAACCCAATCGTGTTTAGATAGTTCAATACCTTTAGCAATCCTGTCATACAAATCCATCTTATCGGATTGAGGTTCATAGTCAACAACTATAACCTGATCATAACCTATATCGTAAGCACGCTGCCGTTGCCATTCAACGAATATTTTCCTAATGCTTCCTCTTGTTGGGATTATTGCGGTGAACTCCATACCGGTAAAACTAAATTTGATTTGACAGAACCCTTATAAATTTTTGCAGGTTGCCCTGACGCTGTGGCAAACTGACTAAACGCTGGAGCACAATCAAGAGCCGTTAACCATTTGTGATCTATAAAATCAACACCCCAAAGAATTATCTCACGAAACCCATTTTGAACAGCATAACTCATTGCAGTAAATGGTGAATTGTTTGTGTGATATGTTTGATCCATGCGGAACCTTTCCCCGGAACGCCAGCGAGTAAGTGGAGGTAATGATTTTATATTTGATTCGGTAAATACCGTGCGCCACTCGTCAACGAGATGAGCAATGGTTACAACCTTGTGAACATTTGTATTTCGTATGACTTCAATACGGTGACCCTCATTAAAGTGCCTTGGTCTGTTTAGGAATAACAGTTCGTCAGGTGTTATCCCAAACTTGCCGCAGTCATTTACTCCAATACTATACTCACCATCCGGTTTATACTGTGCCGCTGTTGGTCCGGCCCCAAGTATGTGGCATCTCATCTTTGTAGGTGTTTCATAATTATAAAATTCAACCCGCAGGTACAAAGAATTAAAATGACGGTATCTTCAATAGAATAACCAAAGTAATAAGACACAACCATACCGTATAACCCACTCATACACGCAGGGCACCAAATGGTAGGCTTTAAAATATTCTTGTGAACATTAGCTTCAAGCCATTGGCCTACACTACCTAATATCATACCCTCTTCAAAGAGGGCGGACACTCCCCATGTAAAAAGGGAAAGAAGTACTATGCTAATCAATGTCATTTTCCAAGTTGTAAGCTTTGTTTTACATGATGTCTTTTGTTGACTGATTCGCCTATCTGGTCAATTTCACCAAGAGTAAGCTGATCGCCCCTATCATTCAATGCCTGATGGAAGGCAATAACTAAATCAGCCTGTTGGTCATTTACATTCACGCCAATCATAGCAAGTGCCTTTTTCAAATGTTTACGTTCCATTTTATTTTTGTGTTTAGTTAAAAATTGATTGTAGGATTGTTTCATGAATACTTATATTCTTTATCCAGATAATCCGGAAACCACGCCTCCACCATGTACCTGAAGCAGTCAAATTTATGCAGTCCAGAATCTTTAATCAAATCCCCACCGGCATCAACATTGGCTATCTGGCAATCCATTATAGTTTGATGACAGGAATCTTTTATGCGAACATCAAGTTTAGAAAGAACTGCATTACATAAAATTCTACTTGCTTTTATTTGCATGTTAAATGTTCTGACCTTTAAATTGAATTCTTTCAAATTCAATTTTCGTTTAATGATTATATAATTAGTCAGCTCACCGGACATAGCATTACGATTCTTTCCGGTAGCATCACCGGTAACAAATATAAGACCGCGATTTATCCAATGTGGGTATCTGCTTAAAAGAATATCACAAACTCCCTCAGTTGAAGTGTTTGTACTTATCTCGTCAAATATTACCCCGCTTTTGTTAGATGTTAATTGACCAACTATACAGGAGTTAGGTTCAATATTAAAATCAAAACTAAACCAAATAGGCTCCTTTATATTTGGTGTAAATTCTTTTGTGGTATGCGTTCCTGAATCAAACGCATACAAGTACGGGTTATCAGTGCCATCTATGAACTCACCATATATCTCCTGGCTCGCAATCTTACTATCAAGTGCGTTCTCAATTTCCTTTATAGTTGTTACATCAAGAAAAGGATTGTCGTAAGAACTTAGTTTGAATGAATGATAGTTAGAACTATCTGCCTGCGCTTTCTGATATAATTCATAAAATGGATGAATGGCACCGCCTCGTATCTTTTTTCCTTTTGGAACCCCCGCTGCAATTAAGCGGCTATTAGGAAAATCCATGAGCATCGGTAAGATGGTCTTTTTGTAAAGATCAGGATTTTTTAAAATGATACCGGCTTCATTGATGAAAATAACATCATAGCCAAATCCCTCCCACGAATCAGGATTATCAGCACTTCTAAAGTCTATTGTTGATTGAGCAATGCGTAATTGATTAAGCCTGATATTCCATGAATAAAGATTATCCGGCAATTGCTTCAACAGCGGCATAAAGTATAAATCAATGTATCGCTGAACGTTTGAATAGATAGTTTCACCCCAAAGAATTTTGTAGTCTCTGATTAATGAATATTCGGTAAGTGCTTGGGATGCTCCACGTGTAAGCCCAACCCTTCGTCCCTTACTTACTATTGTAAATCGTTTAGGGCTTTTCGGAAAGAATATTTCCTCCTGTGCCTTTGTGTAATTCAGTTGCATCTATAACGTTGTGCTGAACGTTTATAATAGGTTTAGAGTTATCAACTTCAATATTTACTTTAGGGCTTCCATATACCCGGTTTAACAAAATATCTGCTGCTTTAAAGTTCCCCTTCTTTGCGGCCCTGGCCAATGCTGAAATGATAACACCGAGGTCAGATTTCCTTATTGAATCATCATCCATAATTTCAGCACCCAATGTTGCTTCCAGTAGTTTTTTTAGAGCAACTATTCTTTTAGGTGCCCCCTTTCGGTTAATACGTGGATCACCCTTTTTAAAAGGGATTAACCCTGAGATATTCTTGGCCACAATTTTAGTCAGTTTGTTAACTGTGTGTAAAATTAGCAATAAAAAATCATTTTCACTTTTTTTTGATTTTGGCATTAGCTAAAGAGAGGGAAACGAATGCGGAAATGGAGTATGCGATATGTTCGGAAGGAGTTACCCTGAAGCGTCCTAATTTCTTTTGTTCCTTTTGTGCTTGTGTTAGGTTTATGGTTTTGGCACAACTTGAAAGAGATGCGGCTATCAATGTGTAAATCAATAGTTTTTTAAATTGGTTTTTCATTTCAGGTAATTATCAATAACATCTTTTGCCTGGTCAAACCCTACGGCAAAGGTAGCATAGTATCCTTTGTTTAAGAGTTTTTCGATGGTGTGAGCCTGTTCGGCAATGTGTGGGGTTTTATATTTTCCGGTGGAGGTGGTGTGGGGTTCGGCTTTAAGTTCAATGAATAAGCCGGAGTAGTACTGGTTGGGTTCAAGAATCCAAATATCGGGGAGTTTAGAACCGGAGCGCATCTTTTTTGCTTTGACGGCTTGACCTATTGTTAGGCGTATGCCGGAAGATTCTGAGGTGAATATTACTTCAGGGTATTGTAGCTTAAGGTAGTTGCATACCTGAAGGTGAATGTTTTCTTCCTGTTTCATTCGAGTAATTTAATCAGTTCCTTTAATTTTTCGATAACCGAAACAGGAACCTTTATGCTTTTTGTCGGTTCCTTTTTTTTGTCATTAATTTTTGGGCGACCCGCTCCAGGCCTAACCCCTCCACGTTTACTCATTGTATGGGTTTGTTTAATATCAGCCATTCCTCAAACCCAAACCCAGAGCAGGATTTTAGCCATTCCCTGTAAAGGGAGCGGATAACGAGCTTTTCCTTTTGGCCTAATTCGTCCAATCGCTTTCGCTTACCCATGTGCTTAAAGGTTTACCTGTACGGGGGTCATAGTTTGCGCGGATGTACTCTAAGTGCCGTTTTTTTCGGACGGCATCCTCCTCGCTGGTTTGATACTTAACGGCCTCGGCCCTGTCAACGAATTTCCGGATTTGATTTTCCCTTTTCCGGCTTTCCGTTTCGGCCTGTTCTTTTGCCTTTAGGGCAATTCTTTTTTTGAACGCCTCATAGTCCACCTCGTTTGCGATCTCTTTTTGTTTGATTTTTGTTTGATTTTCAAGGTGGTTACACTTCTCGTCAATGTGGGCGGCTACCCATTTTAGTATGGTGGAGGTGTCGAGCTGGTGAAAAATTGATCCGTAATACCCCATCGCCCCCCGTCTGAAAACGAGTATAAAGTCCTCCAAACTTTCGGCTGGATAGTTTTCGATAATGGTTTGGGCCGTGAAAACGATCTGGTGTGGTTTGAGATTGTTAGCCACGTTTACCAGGCCGGTGAGCTTTACAAGTTCAAATTCGATAGCCTTTTGAATTTCCAAAACATCAACCTCGTGCTTTAAAACGCAGATTGGTTTGCAGTCGATTATTGCGGCCACGGAGTTAGGAACAGATAGGCTTAATTCCTGAAACCTATTGGCTTTGATCAGCCCAGCGATCTTTGAAGGCTTGAATGTTTGCAGCGAGGTTTGCGGTCTGCTTGTCGATTGGTTTGATGGTTCCATTTGGTTTTTGATTTGATAGCCATGTGTTTAATAATTTTTTGCAGTCTGATGAATCGGAAGAGTTCAGTCGGGAAGGGGTTGCCAACAAATGTGCATAACTTTCAGAAATCGCGCGCCCCAAGTCCTTGCCTTTGTGGGTTATTTGAATCTGTTCTAAAAAAATTTCATCAAACTGATTTTTGTACCATTCCAAAGTGCGGTTCTCTTTCGTTTCCTTTACTTTACTTTCCTTTACTTTACTTTCCTTTACTTTCCTTGCATCTGCATTTGCATCTGCATTTGCATCTGCATTTGCATCCAAAACTCTATTCCAGCGTAAATTGGCGGCTTTTTGTGCTCTATCGCTTTTCTCCAAATATGGCTGCAGGTATAAAATCAGTTTGGGAGAAAAGAATTTATCATCATCTACAAAAAACAAATCGAAGCCATTAATAACGGCAAGTATCTTCTCTTTAGAAACCCTTAATTCAAATTCAAGTTCAGCTATCGAATCTAATGGGTATCTAAAGTCGGTTTGTTCACGCAAAACCTCAAGTAAACAAAAGTAAATACCATACCCCTCAAGCCCTAATACCCTTCTTAGTTTTAGCAACTTGTTATCATTCCTTGCATTGGAGTAATGCGGGAAATAATATGCGTCTTTTTTCATAAAAAAAAGTACCAGCCACACTACAAGGGCTACCCGACCGGAGTTTAGAAAGCTCCTGATGGCAATGTAATGGGCTGGATTTTTTTAATTTTTGTCATCGAGTAGCACTACAAACATAAAACAATTTTTCATAAAAAAAAGCCGGCAAAAAAAGTCAATTCTTTCAAAAACGGTTAGAAAAAAGAAAAAAGTAGTGGCGCGGTTTGCTGGTTTTTTCCCCGTTGCATAATCTTATACAACCGATTATTTGAATGCCCCAAAAGGAAACTATCAGGATCAGGCCACATACTTTTTTTAGTTAAATGATAGGTATAGTAGGTATAGATTGATTGCGTTAATCACACCAACAACCCACCAAAAATATTTATAAACAAAATTTGCCGGGCGGAATAACCACCAAAACTCAAGCTCTATTTCCCTCTCATTCGCAACACGATCGCGAATGAGTTTTAACTTTATCTTGTCGCTATTCATACCGTTTTCGTTATGATTTTAAAACTTATTACCCTGCCATCTTTCTTTTTAACATTTCCCCAGGTAGTCCACCCCTCCCGCAATCGTGCCCTTTCGGTAATCAACTCAGGAGGTACGGTATTAATGTAGTCAGCAATGTAGGGATGAAGTACAGCTGTGTTTCCGCTTGAACTTTTTTTGTGTTTCATAACTTTTTAAGAATTGCTTTTAAATGATAACCTTCTTCAACTAAATTACATATTCGTGTAATTTTTTCTAAATCCTCAGGCGAAAACTTTCGGTAATTGTTCTTTGATCTTACGGTATTGATCTTAAAAAAATCACACCAAAACCTAACCCGCGAAACGGGCTGGCTCAGTTTAATTGCCACCTGCGAAATAGTCCAGTATCGCTTGGGAACAATCCCTTCCATAACGGCATTCATAGGTAATATTCTTTTACGCGCTTTGTGCCAAAACGAGTTTTGATTTCTTTCCATTCATCGCGAATAGAAAATCCATCGGTTCTAAGCTCTGAAATTCTATTACTGGCCTTGATACATCCGGCAATTCTTAAAGCATCAAGGCCCGTCATACGGCAACCCGTTAAAAGATAGTCAAGGATTAGTTTCTTTTGCGTTTCTGTTTTCATGATTTCTTTGTTTTAGTTTTTACTTGAATAGTAACTACAAGGTCGATGTAATGAAACACTATGCTCTCATCTTTGTACTCAGCATACGTTACGTTTAATTCTTTAAGCAAGCGCATGACCTCCGGCCTTATCCGCTTAACTATTGTTTCGGTAATCGGTTCGGGGATCATGGTTTATAGGTTGCAACGTATAACCACCTCCAAAACCGGAGCGAAAATGTTAATCGCAATCCGTACAACTTGCCATCATTAGCCATTGACTTAATCGTGTCAATGTCATCAGTCTTTACTTTCCAAAATTCTTTTTTCATGGGTTTAATTCTTGTTTGATTAGTGTAATAAGTCCTTCCATTTTCTTTTTGTAAAAATCTTCAAAATCTCCTTCACCGCCTGATTGCTGCCAATAAACATAAAGCGCATTACGCAACCTCTGCCCGGGTGTTTTACCTTTCAGTTCAGGGTCAAGGCCATCAATTAGTTTCTTTGTGTTAGCCTCAACCTCACGGCCTGAGAGGTAAGCAAATCCATACTTACCCCTCAGTTGAAACAACTCTGCCGCCTGTGTAGGTTTAAGTTCCTGCGTTTCAAGTTTAATTGTTACGCTGCCATCCTTACGCGTGGTAAGTCCGTCAACGATTACAGGAAGCAATACCCCATCAATCATTTTATCGAAACGTTTAATCCTGAAGTACTTTTTTTCGTGGGCGGATTTAAGATAATAACCTCACCGGTGAGTTCATCGAGTACATTCATAGGGCTTTTCAAAGCTTTCAAGAAAGCCTCACGTTCCTTCATGCTCTCTATTGCCGAGGCTCTTTTTTGATCGTACATCTCCCAGGCTGTATCATTGCACTTTGAAAAATCATATTTAGTGCCGTGTTCGGTCTTGGTAATCTTGTTACCGCTAAACTCAAATTCGTTCCCAGAATATTTGTCGGCTTCATTCATTATTTCAGAATTGATCTCTTTCAAAATTCGTTCCGATGCTTTCGCCAAAGCACGCAACTGAACCAAAACAGTTAGCGGATTAATCTCACCGGATTTAACCGATTGAATCACCCCGTCCGAAAATACGTCTATTTGTGTTTGCGTACTCGGTGCAAGGGTTAATAATTGCGTTGGCGTTTCAGGTGTTAAATCAGAACGGGAGGTCATCATCTTCGGGTTTAGGTTGTGTAATAGTTGGTAATACTTCTTTTGGCTCCGCATCCACTACCTGATCGCTCGTGTTCTTTGCAAAGTAAAGTTTCAGATAGTTTTGCAAGTCCATATCAAGCGACTTGGCAATGTTGTTTGTTTCCTCGCTTATCGGTTTAATCCTGAAAACAGGAACCTGATAGGTAACGCGGCCTTTAATGCCGGACTCAACCCCATCAATAACGATTGCTTTTTTGTAAATTTCGTTCCGGTTTTTCTTGACAAAATCAATCCAAGCATTAAGCGCAGCCCCTTTGAATTGTAACGATGCGATCTTCAATTCCTCACCGTCTTTAATCGCTATATAGATGTTTGCAGTAAAATGCCCACCATTAGCGGCAATCTTGTCCTTAATGTCTTTGTAAAGGCCAGTTGCAATGGGGCCGCCTTTAAAAGATTTTACCGTAAAAGGATTTTTGGCAATGTCCTTCACTTCGTTCGAGTAGATGCCGGAATCGCTGGCATCATTCCAGCCTTTAATTGTTGCAAGCTGGTCAAGAACAATAAAGGTAATATTCGGGTCAATCTCT
>JACDJC010001472.1_pt1 | contig 20748 bp, 16 predicted proteins | sample 7454191 | NCBI WGS metagenome assembly JACDJC01 (sample SAMN14253291, study PRJNA609438) | sludge metagenome | isolation source: sludge after 25d culture with pyrite and EDTA | collected 2018-12-20 | reverse complement strand
CATGGCCCGGCGCAAGCCTCGCCCGGTTCCGGCTGCGCCGGAACTACCCGTGTGGCAGACCCGCTTCGGGGCGCTCGCCGAACTCGCAAGGCGGTCAGTCCCCCGGACTGACCGCACCCGTCTTGCTCGAACAGCGGCTCGCTTGCATCCCCGAAGCGGGTCAGCCACACGGCGGGCTCGAAGCCCGCGCCGGGCCATGACGCGACACGTCCATACGAAATCAGGCGCGTTGCCGATCAGGTGGGCAATGCCGACATGGATGACGGGTCTTGGGGGTGACGGGTCTTGGGGGTGACGGGCCTTGGGGATGACGGGTCTTGGCGCCGGGCGGGACCCGTGCCTTTCCGACTGAAGCGCAACGGCTGACATCCCCTTCGGGTGGGCGGTGGCCTTGCCGGGCGCGTGCTTCGAGCCCGCCGGGCAGAAGGCTGGCAGCGGGGGACAAGCGAGCCGCTGTCTGAGCGGGACGCCTGCGATCCGTCCCTGGACGGATCGCCCCGCGAGTTCGGCGAGCGCCCCGCTGGCGGCCTGGCGCCCGGGCAGTTCCGGCGCAGCCGGAACCGGGTGAGGTACGCGCCCGGCAAGGCCACGGCCCACCCAGCGCAGGCAGATGGCTCACTTACCGCAGCACGGCGCAGCCCAGATGATCCACCCGCCTGACACGTGCAGATGATCCCCGCATCCGACGCATGCGGATGACTCACTCACCTGATGGCATGCGGATGATCCCGGCACATGACGGCATGCGGATGACTCACTCACCTCACGCAGGCCGCGCGCTCAGCGGCTGCTCACCATCGCATACGCCGAATGATTGTGGATCGACTCGAAATTTTCCGCCTCGACCTCGTAGGCGCGGATCCCCGGCATGCGCTGCAGCACCATCGCCACGTCGCGCACCAGATCCTCCACGAACTTCGGATTCTCGTAGGCGTGTTCCGTCACGAACTTTTCATCGGCGCGCTTCAACAGCCCCCACAACTCGCACGAGGCCTGGGCCTCGACCTGGCGGATCAGGTTCTCCAGGTCGGGCGTTTGGCTTGCATCACATTCCAGACTCACCGTCACGTGCGAACGCTGATTATGCGCACCGTAGTCCGAAATCGCCTTCGAGCACGGGCACAGACTGGTCACAGGCACCTGCACGCACAGTGAAAACTGCGGCGGTTCCCCGCGTCGCGCACGCACCCCCCAGCGCACCTGATAATCCATCAGGCTGCGCACTCCCGACACGGGTGCTGCCTTTTCCATGAAATACGGAAAGCTTGCGGCCACATCGCCCGCATCGACATGCAGCAGATCCAGCATCGATTGCGCCATCGCACCCATGATGACTGGCGTCATCGGTGCGGTGCGGTGCGATTCCAGCAGCGCAATGAAACGCGACATGTGCGTGCCCTTTTCCGTGGCCGACAGCGCCACGGTGAGCTCCCACTGCGCAATCGTGTGCTGCGACGGGCCCGACCCCGCGGCCAGCCACAACGGATGCTGCACCCCCCGCACCCCGACCCGCTGGATCGGGATGTGCCGCCCGTCCGTACTGCTTTGCACATCCGGCATGATGACGGCGGCTGGTTCCAACAGGGTGTTCATGAAGCATTCCTTTTCAAGCGCTGGCGTATCGACGCCTCGATCCCTTCGGCATTCAGGCCGAGCCCGGCGAGAATGGCCTTCTGGTCCCCATGATCGATGAATTCATCCGGCAGCCCAAGCTGCAAGACCGGGCCCACGATCGCCTCCCGATTGAAGTATTCCGTTACCGCACTGCCTGCGCCGCCCATCACGGCAGCCTCTTCGACCGTCACGAACAGCGTGTGCGATCGGGCCAGCTGCGCCAGCAGAGTCTCGTCCAGCGGCTTGACGAAGCGCATGTCGACCAGCGTGGCATTCAGGGCCTCGGCGGCCAACATGGCCTGCGGCAGCAGCGTACCGAACACCAGTATCGCCACATCCTGCCCTTCGCGGCGTACCACGGCACGTCCGATATCAACCGGCTCCAGGCTGTCGCCCGGATCCGCACCAGAGCCTGCACCGCGAGGATAGCGCACCGAGGCCGGGCCGGGGTGACGGTAACAGGCATTGAGCAGCAGCCGGGCTTCGTGCTCGTCCGAAGGCGTTGCCACGACCATGTTGGGCACGCATCGCAGGTAGGCAATATCGTAATTGCCCGCGTGGGTCGCGCCGTCTGCGCCGACAATGCCCGCGCGATCCAGGGCGAAGGTGACATCCAGCTTTTGCAGTGCCACATCATGGATCAGCTGGTCATAGCCGCGCTGCAGGAAAGTCGAATAAATGGCCAGCACGGGCTTGCAACCTTCGCAGGCAAGTCCGGCGGCAAAGGTGACGGCATGCTGTTCCGCGATGCCGACGTCGAAATAGCGCTGGGGGAAGCGGCGCTCGAATTCGACCAGGCCGCTGCCTTCCCGCATGGCCGGCGTGATGCCCACCAGCCGTTCGTCGGCCTGGGCCATGTCGCACAGCCAGCGACCGAACACCTGGGTGAAGGTCTGGCGGGCAGGGCTTGCAGGCTTCTGTATGCCGACGGAAGGATCGAATTTGCCGGGCCCGTGATACAGCACGGGGTCGGCTTCAGCCAGCTTGTATCCCTGGCCCTTGCGCGTGACCACGTGCAGGAATTGCAGCCCGCCCAGTTCACGCAGGTTTTCCAGGGTGGGCACGAGCACATCCAGATCGTGCCCGTCGATCGGCCCCATGTAATTGAAGCCCAGCTCCTCGAACAGGGTGGCCGGCGAGAGCATGCCCTTGGCGTGGCCCTCGAGCTTGCGCGCCAGGGTGAGGACGGGGGGCACATGCTGCAGCACGGCGCGCCCCATGGTTTTGGCGCGGGCGTAGAACTGCCCCGACAGCAGGCGCGCGAAGTAATAGTTCAAGGCGCCGACCGGCGGCGAGATCGACATGTCGTTGTCGTTCAGCACGACCAGCAGATTCACGTTCGGGGTCACCCCGGCATTGTTCAGGGCCTCGAAGGCCATGCCGGCCGTCATGGCGCCATCGCCGATGACCGCGACGTGGCGGCGATCGATGCCGGCGTTGCGTGCCGCGACGGCCATGCCCAAAGCGGCCGAGATCGAGGTGGACGAATGCGCCGTGCCAAAGGCGTCGTAGGGCGACTCGCAGCGCCTGGGAAAGCCTGAAATGCCGCCCAGCTGACGCAGTCCGGCCATGGCCTCGCGCCGCCCGGTCAGGATCTTGTGCGGGTAGGACTGGTGGCCGACGTCCCAGACCAGGCGATCTTCTGGCGTGTTGAGCGTGTAGTGCAGCGCCAGCGTCAGTTCGACCGTACCCAGATTGGAAGACAGATGCCCGCCCGTGCGCGACACCGAATCCAGCACGAACGCACGCAACTCGACCGCGAGATCCTTCAGTTCCCGCCGTTCCAGCCGGCGCAGTTCAACCGGTGAATTGATGCCTTCCAGAAGTCTTGTCATGATGCCTTCAGCCATTGCGATCCTGCCGACGCGGCCTAATGAGAGCGGTCGATGATGAAATCCGCCAGCTCTCGCAGCCTGCAGGCCGCCGGCCCCAGCGGCAACAGCGCGGTGTGTGCCTGTTCCCGCAAGCCAAGCAGCAGTTCGCGGGAACCGTCGAGCCCCATGATGGACACGTAGGTCGGCTTGCCGTGCACGGCGTCCTTGCCGGCGGTCTTGCCCAGCACGGACGAATCCGCCGTGACGTCCAGGATGTCATCCACCACCTGGAACGCCAGGCCCATGGCGGACGCGTACCCCTCCAGCCCGGCGCGCGCCGTAGAGCTGGCCCCTGCCACGATACCACCCAGCAGCACGCTGGCCTCGAGCAGGGCGCCGGTCTTCATTCGATGCATGTGCTGCAAGTCGTCAATGGGCAGGATGCGGCCGACACTGGCGCAGTCGATGGCCTGCCCGCCCACCATGCCTTCGCTGCCGGCGGCCCGGGCCAGCAGCTGCACCGCCTGCACGATCAGCGCCGGCGCGATGGGCATCTGGGCCAGGCAGTCGAACGCCAGCGGCTGCAGCGCGTCTCCGGCCAGCATGGCCAGGGCCTCGTCGTTGAATTGCCGGTGCACCGTCATGCGACCGCGTCGCAGGTCATCGTCATCCATGCACGGCAGGTCGTCGTGGATCAGCGAATAGGCATGAATGAGCTCGACCGCACCGGCTGCGCAGTCCAGGGCCAGGTCCTGAGCGGTGGAGGCGCCGCCACCAGGCGAGCGACTGGCTTCACCGGCTGCGCGCACCAGTGCCGCGCGCACGCGCTTGCCCGGGCCCAGCACGGCGTAGCGCATGGCTTCGTGCAGGCGCGCCAGGCCGTCTTCGTCGGGGGAAGGCAGCAGTTCAGCGAGCACGACGTTCGTATGGCGCACGGTCTCGTCCAGCCATTGTTCGAAGCTTGCCTTCGTTGAAATCATGGCGTGTCCTGCGTTCCGGCACCTTCGAAAGGTTCCAGCAACTGGCCCTGCAGCACCTGAACCTGCTGTTCGGCCGCTTCCAGACGCTGTTGGCACACGCGCGCCAGCGCCACGCCGCGCTGGTACAGGGCGATGGATTCGTCCAGGCCCAGGTTGCCATCGCTCAGGCGAGCGGCCAGGGTCTCGAGTTCGCCCAGTGCGGCTTCGAAGTCCTGTGGCAAGGCTGCATCAGGCTGCGGCGCATTCGCCGGCGGCGGGGTTTGATCGTTGACCATGCGGATTTCATTTTTGCGTTCCAGACTGGATTGTACGAGAAGCGCGGCACGCGAGCAGCGGTGTCGCACGCACTCTTGAGACATCACCCTGTTGATATCGCACCCGCACGCCCTGCTGCTGCAGATGGGACCGCAGCCCGACAGCATGACCGGAGAATCTGATATCGTCTTTCCTGGCGTGCTTGAATGCGGCTTGCCTGGCGCGCTTGAATGCGGTTTTCCCGGCATGCTTGAATAGCGCTTTCCTGGCGTGCTTGAATGCGGCTTTCCCGACGTGCTTGAACGCGGCTTCCCTGGCGCGCTCGAATGCGGCTTTCCTGGCGCGCTTGCGTGCCATTTGCGGCGGACTCGCCGCCGATGATCCACCCATCCACGGATTGACTCCGATGTCTCCCCTGTTTCACGCCTACCCCCTGGCACGTGCCGCCCTCTTCTCCATGGACGCCGAGCAGGCGCATGACTGCACCCTGCGCGCCTTGCAGCGCGGTCACGACTGCGCCGCCACCCGCGTGCTGATGCGCACGCCCTGCCCCACGCTGCCACGCACCCTCATGGGCCTGTCGCTGCGCAACCCGGTCGGCCTGGCCGCCGGCCTGGACAAGAACGGCGCCCATATCGACGCACTGGCCGCCCTGGGCTTCGGCTTCATCGAAGTCGGCACGGTCACCCCGCGCGCGCAGCCTGGCAACCCCAGGCCGCGCCTGTTTCGTCTGCCTCGCGCGCGCGCACTGATCAACCGCCTGGGCTTCAACAACGACGGCCTGGATACCTTCATTGCCAACGTCCAGCGCAGCCAGTGGCGCCGCCAGGGCGGCATCCTGGGCCTGAACATCGGCAAGAACGCCGACACCCCGATCGAGCGCGCCGTCGATGACTACCTGCAGTGCCTGGATGGCGTCTACCCGCACGCGGATTACGTCACCGTGAACATCTCTTCGCCCAACACCCGCAATCTGCGCAGCCTGCAAAGCCACGACGCGCTGGACGCACTGCTGGCCGCCCTGCAGACCCGCCGCGAAGCCCTGGCCGACCGGCACGGCCGGCGCACGCCTCTGGTCGTGAAGATCGCCCCCGACCTGCAGCCCGAAGAAATCGATGCCGTCGCCGAACTGGTGCTGCGCCACGGCATCGACGGTCTCATCGCCACCAACACCACCCTGTCGCGTGAGGCTGTGCGCGGCCTGCCCCATGAGGACGAGGCCGGCGGCCTGTCGGGCCCGCCCGTGCACGTGCTGTCCCTGGCCGTGATCCGCCGCCTGCGCGATCGCCTGGGGCCGGATACGGCCATCATCGGCGTGGGCGGCATCGAATCCGGCCGCGAAGCCGTGGAAAAGATCCAGGCCGGCGCCGACGCCGTGCAGCTCTACACCGGCCTGATCTATCGCGGGCCGGCGCTGATAGGGGAATGTGTGCGGGCGCTGAGGGAATACGCAGGACGCTTTCATCCCGCGTAGTGCTGCGAGGCGCATGTGACCCGCCTCAAGACCCCGGGTGATTCACATGAGGCCATGAGGCGCGTGCGGGAGGCACGCTCCCGGGGGAAGCGGGCACCTGGAGGATGTGTGCACCCGGGGGAAGCAGACACCTGGGGAGGCGCACCCCCGGGAGACGGCGGCATGTCTGATCCGGATTACAATCACTCACGAGTCGTCCATCCGGAGGATCGTCTGTCCGGATGATCGTCTGCCTGCAGGATCGCCTGCCCGCAGGATCACCCGCCCGGAGGATCAGCCATTCGGACCAGCGACCGCGGATCAGGGCACCCCTGAGAACCCCACCAGATCAAGGAGCCACGACTTGTTTGCATCGCTAGACAAAATGACGTGTGTCGAAGACTTCCGTCGGGCCGCGAAGTGCCGCGTGCCGCGCATGTTCTACGACTATGCCGATTCAGGCTCCTGGACGGAACAAACCTACCGGGCGAACCACGCCGATCTGCAGCGACTCAAGTTCTGCCAGCGCGTGGGCGTCAACTTCGAGACGCGCAGCCTGAACACCACCCTGCTCGGCGAAGACATGGCCATGCCGGTAGCACTTTCACCCACGGGGTTGACGGGCATGCAGCACGCGGATGGCGAAATTCTGGTGGCGCGTGCCGCCGAACGCTTCGGCATTACCTGCACGCTGTCCACGATGAGCATCTGTTCCATCGAAGACCTGGCGGCCCACACCCGAAGACCGTTCTGGTTCCAGTTGTATGTCATGCGGGATCGCGACTTCATCGGTCGCCTGATCGACCGCGCGAAAAGCGCGGGCTGCTCCGCACTGGTGGTGACGATGGACCTGCAGATCCTGGGCCAGCGGCACAAGGACATCAAAAACGGCCTGTCCACACCACCCAAACCGACCGTGCGCAATTTGCTGAACCTGGCGACCAAGCCGGCGTGGTGCCTGCAGATGTTGCGCACGCAGCGGCGCACCTTTGGCAACATCGTCGGACACGTCAAGGGGGTCACCGACCTCAGCTCGCTGTCGTCCTGGACCGAGGAGCAATTCGATCCCACCCTCAGCTGGGATGATCTGGAATGGATCAAGAAGCGCTGGGGCGGCAAGATCATCCTGAAGGGCATTCTGGACGCACGCGACGCCCGCAAGGCAGTGCTGGCCGGCGCCGATGCCCTGATCATCTCCAACCACGGCGGGCGGCAGCTGGACGGTGCGCCCTCGTCCATTTCCATGCTGCCCGACATCGTCGCCGAGGTCGGCAATGAAATCGAAGTCCTGCTGGACGGCGGCATCCGCAGCGGTCAGGACGTCCTGCGCTCGGTGGCGCTGGGCGCACGCGGGGTCATGATCGGGCGCGCCTTCCTGTACGCTCTGGGGGCTTTTGGCGAAGCGGGCGTGCTGCGCTGCCTGCAACTGATGGCCAAGGAACTGGACGTGTCCATGGCCTTTTGCGGTCGCACGCGGATCCAGGACGTCGACCGCAGCATCTTGCTGAATCCGCAGATCTTTGATGGCACCAATGGCTTGCCTCAGGGTGATCGCGCGGGGTGACCGACCGGCCGCAGCGCCCGCTCCGGGCACCGGCACGGCTTGAATCCTCCGCACGCACGGGTTTCCGTCGGGTTGCGGTTCTCAAGCACCCCAGTGACGCACCCTGCCGGTATCGACATGGATGAACTGGTCGCGCGGGTAAAAACCCACGCCGCCTGCCTTCAACGACAGTGCCGCGTCGCGCAATTCGGCCAGCGGCACGCCCGGCAAGCGGATGTCGATTGCCTTGCCGTCCATGTGCAGACTGCGTTTGGCGACACCACCGCCGCCCGTCTTGCGCAGCCGGTCATTCGTTGCAGCACAACGGTATCCTGAAATCACCTGGAACGGTTGTCGTGCATCCAGCGTCAACAGGATGCGGTGCAGGATGTCGAACAGATGCGGATCCATGGTGCCCACCGTGCCGGTGTAATGATCGCGCAGGAAGTGATTCAAACGATCGAGCGCCGTCGGCATGTACTGGCCGTCCATCGCATAGATCAGGGAAATCTTTTCATGCGTATGCGTGTGATCGAAGGCGAGCCGGCAGGCTTGCGTCTGAGCTGCCAAGGCTCGCGACGCAAATGAAACACTGGTTCCCGCCAGGGAAATGCCGGCGGAATATCGAAGGAACTGGCGGCGCGAAGGCCTGAACGAGTTTCTGATGGTCATGGTCATTGGCAAGGTCCGGGACGAGTCTTTTCGTCCATTGGTTGCTGGGATTCAGACAATCGAGCGACACGAACGCGTTGCTGCAACGCTTTGTCGAGCACGGAATCCAGACCGTACAGGTCGGGGAAAAAGTAAACCTTATCATTTTTCACCACCACCGTACTGTAACTGATCAGTATCGGCACGGGCTGCTGCAGGCGAATGGTCTGTGAGGTGCCGCGCGCCATGGCCTGCCGGATGCGGCTCGACGTCCACGCGGCATCTTCACGAAGAATGAATTCTGCCAGCCCCAGGGGGTCTTCCACCCGGATGCAGCCATGGCTGAAATCCCGGCGGTATCGATCGAACAACGCCTCTGCGGGCGTGTGATGCAGAAAAATGCTCTGACTGTTCGGGAAGATGAACTTGATGTCCCCCAGCGCATTGTTGGGACCGGGCCGTTGCCGGATTCGCAGTTCGCCGCGTGCCAGCGCTTCAATATTGGCGGCTGACGGCGTTCCAAGCACGGTTCCGTCCGGCGTGACGAACTCGAACCCTTGCTGGTGGAAATACGCGGGATCGCGCCGCAGCCGCGGTAGCGTCTCGGACCGGACGATGGAACGCGGCACGTTCCAGTAAGGGCTGAATTCGATGTTCTGTATTTCGCCGTCCATGACCGGTGTCGGCGTGCGTTGTGCACGACCGACGATGACCTTCATCTGCAGTTGCACGTCGGCTTGCCGGTTCCTGACCTCGTAGGCGCGCAATACGAATTCCGGGATGTTGACCACGATCATGCGCGGCGCCTCGAGCAACGGGGTCCAGCGCAAACGCTCGAGCGTCAGTTCAATCTGTCGTACGCGCCTGGCCGGGTCGATCTGAAGCTGCTGCATCGTGTCACGGCCGATCACGCCATCGACCAGCAGGCCATGGCGCTGCTGAAAGGCCCGCACGCCTTCGACCAGCACGCCTTCGTATTGTTCGGGTATCAGCGTGTCGGCAGGCAGATCACCCAGGGCGATCAGCCGCTGCGCCAGGCGGGGGACACCCGGGTAGGGCTGGCCAGCCACCAGTTTCCCCCCGGGCAAGGGAGGCAGTTCGTTTTCCCAGGCCCAGTGATGGGAAAGCGCGCGATACTGAGCCAGGGCACGACGCACGTCGGCGTAGAGCATGCTATCGGGCCGGGCCTCGCGCACCGCCTGCGGCAGGCGGTCTTGCGCCAGCGCGGTGGACAGATACGCTGCCGGATCGAAAGGCGCTGGATCGGAAAAAGCCGGTGCCGGTATCAGAACCCTGAATTGCTGACGAACTTGTTGCGGATCGATCCGGCCGCGGTGCAGGTCCATGAGGTAATCCTGCATGGACCGCGTCAGCTCGGCATCCAGGCGGTCAAGGGTCGTGGCAGGCAGTTCCGGCCCTGTGCGCGCCCGGTCCAGTGCGTCGCGCAGCTGATCTGCGCGGTAATCCCCGGGTTCCAGGCCATCGGCGCCGGCGTCATTGAGCACCGCACTGGCCTGCAAGGCTTGCGCGGTCGGTCGGCCCTGGTCGAACCATTGCCGGGGGTTCTGCGCTGACGAAGTCAACGGAAAAAGTCCGATGGCGACGCTGGCGAGTGCTGCCAGGACGCTTTTTTTCAGCCACGCATCCGGGCGTGCCGCTTCTGCGCGCCTGCGCAAACGAAGACGGAGGGTGCTTCCAGACGGAATGCCGAAGTCCGGGCCTGTGCCGAATGATTGGGTGCGGTTGGAAATGGCGTTGGCCTCGCTGCTATGGATGCACCACATGATAGACCACCCGTGATCCGTTGAATTCCCGCTTTCGCGAATTGGTACCATATATCAGTAGATGCATTACGACAAGGATTACAGCAAGGATTGCGACAAGGCGCATGGCGCGGCCGCGGGGGCCGCACCGACCATGGTCGGACGAGACCGAATGGGCCGGCGGCCCGAGCGGATGGACGGTGGCCGGGTGGGAAAATACTGATTAACTGGCGATACCATTTTGGTATCATCACAGGGATTGTGGGCCAACAGATCGTCGACAGGCCGCCTTCGACTGACAATCAGCCAGAGCGGGTGGCATTCAGTTCAGCGGGCGCATGCCTGTCCGATCACGGAAACCCGCACACCCATTACAGGAGGATTCGCTGATGAACGGTCAAATCCGGCAGGGCCGACGCGCTGACACCGTCATCCAGCTGTTGCGCAGCAAGCTGAATTCACTGAACGCCGACGAGATGGACAAGCTGCCACCGGAACGTGCCCTGGCAGCCGAATTCGGTGTCAGCCGCCGCGTCATCCGCCAGGCGCTGGACATGCTGGAAGCGGAAGGTCAGATCGAACGTGTGCGCGGCCGCGGCACATCGATCGTGCGAGAAACGGATGTCAGCCAGAATGGCCTGACAAACCTGAAGCAGTACACCCGCCCTGCCGACCTGATGGAGACGCGCCTGGTGCTGGAACCCGCCATTGCAGGCCTGGCGGCAATCCATGCGTCTTCAAAAGACCTGGAGGACATGCGCGACTATATCAATAAGGGCCGCGACGCCAAGGACCACACGATGTGGGAACGCTGGGACGGCGCCTTCCACAAGGCGATCGGGCGCTCCACCTACAACGGCCTGCTCATCCATTTTTCCGACTTGCTGGACGCCGCCAGGGCGCAGACGGCATGGGGGCGTCTGCGCAAGGCCTCCCTGACCCCCCAGCGGCAACAGCTGTACACCCGTCAGCACGAAGCCATCCTGGCCGCCATCGCCAGCCGCGATGCAGGCGAAGCCACCCGAACCATGCGGCAGCACCTGCTGGCCGTCAAGCGAAGCCTGATCGATCAGATCGAAGACGACGAGAGCCTCGATAGCTGAATCACTGCCGCTCGTTCGGCTCGCGGCGGGGTGTGCGACGCGGCTGTATGGGCTGGTCTTGATTGGTCCGACATCATGGGTGTCTTATGGATCGGGCATCCCAACAGGCTTGTTGACCGGGCATTGCAGACTGTCTTCTTCAGAGGCCGATTCTTGAGTTTTTCGCTTGCTTCCACCCCCGCAAGCAGAACACCCCCACCAGCAGACTCGTCACATAGGCTGCGGCAACGGCCAGTGGCCCCTGCCACCACGACAGGCCCAGGTCGGGCAGGATCAACAAGGCGCCCACGCCCAGTCCCGCGACCCATTTCAGGGGAACGGCCCGGTGCCGGCCTGCCTGGATCAGCAGGGCATCCAGGCTCAGGGCCGCAAAGCCCGGCACCAGGATGAATGCCGCCGCCCGCAATATCTCGACCGCAGGGGCGAATCCCGCCCCAAAGATCAGGGGGATGAGCACGGGGGCCAGGGCGCTGGTGGCCAGTGCGGCGAGCAGCCCAATGACTGCGAGAATGCCCACAAAATGCCAGGCGGGGCGCGAAGTGCCGGGCGCGGATCGATACACCAGCGACGGGGCCAGCGCCACCACGGCGACCGTGCCAAAGAACCAGACACCGCTCAGCAAGCCCAGCGCAGCCGAATATTGACCATAGAGATCGGCGGACAGCCGACCATGCAACACCAGCCGGTCCAGGCGCTGGATCAGGGTCAGCGCCTGGATGCCCAACCAGACCGTCACGCCCTGGCGCAACAGCCACAGCATGCGCTCCCGCGCGATCGGCCAGCGCCAGGGCGGGCCGTCTTCGCGGACCGTGCACACGTAGCACAGCGCCATCAGAAAATACTGGATGCTGTAGACCGCCACAAAGGCGGTCAAGGGCATCCGCAGGACGTACAGCACGGCAATGGCGGCCAGTTCGAGCGACGACATCAACAGGCGGATGAGGGTGAAGACGCGCGTGTATTGCGACACCTCCCGAATGAGCCGCAGCACATTGAAGGGCTCGGCCACCAGCAGTGAGACGCTCAGAACCAGCAGGGGCAGCCGCAGATCCGGAGGCTCCCGCCACAGCGACCAGGCGGCCATCAGCAGGAAGGCTGCCGCGCTGGCCGCGAGCCTCAGGACAAAAAGCGACCCGAGCAGATGCCGACGGTCGACTGCCTGGGTGCGTCGGGCCAGCAGGGGTGCGGCAAGCTCCGGGCCAGCCACCAGGCCCACCACCGAAAAGACGGACAGTATGGAAAGCACGTACTGAAACTGGCCGAAGGCATCGACCCCCAGCGTACGCGCGATCAACCCGACAGAGACGGCGGCAAAAACCAGCTGCAGGACCTTTTCACCCCCAAGCCAGAACAGGCTGAGCAGGCCCCGGTCCTGCAGAAGCCGCTGCAGACGTCCCGATGGAAAGATCATGGCTGTGGTCGGACGATCATGGCTGTGGTCGGACGATCATGGCGAAGATGGAAAGCTCATGGCGAAGATGGAACGCTCATTGCGAAGGTCTGACAATCATGGCGGCAACGGAAAATCATGGCAGCGGCCTGTTCGCCGCGTGCCCGCTCGCATAGCTGCTATGCGCGCGGGTGGATGGCTGTGGCCGGCGGGCATTCCTATAATTTGCAAGAGTCATCCGTTTTCCGAATCCCTGGATGTGCATATGAATTCCCCCGCGACAGTTCGTTATTTCGGTTGGTCTGCATTGTCCGTGACGGCCAATCAGCGGACGCTGTTCTTTGATCCTTTTTACCGCGATTATTGTGGTGCACAATGGTTTTCCGGAAAAGACTTCGTTGAAGCGGACTATATCGCCATCACCCATGGTCACGAAGAGCACTTTCTGGACACGCCGGAGCTCGCCAAATTTACCGGTGCCCGGGTGATCGGCTCGCATGCCGTCACCCGGTTCCTGGAACGGCGTCACAAGCTGCCCGCCAGCCAGTTATTGACCCTGGGCCCCGGGCAAAGCGGCGAAGTCGAAGGATTCAAAATCGATACCTTCAACTGGCAGCACCGCGACATCAATCTGTATGCCTCAGTCACTCGATCGCTACTGCGCGGCAATGCCACGCAGTTGGCCTGGGCCTGGAGCAGTGCCACAAAGGCCCCGTTCTACGCCCCATACACCGGCTATGTTCTGACCCTGCCCGATCATCTGACCGTCATGAATTACAACGAAGGTTTCAACAGTAAGATGACCGATCAGGAAATCACCGAACTGGGAAAGCGCCACCAGGTCGACGTCCTGCTGGGTGGCATGCAGCTGGATTTTGTCGAGGATCTGCGGCGCGGCATTGCCGCCCTTCGGCCAAAGAGCCTGATCCTGCTCTATCCCCCGCATGAAAAGCTGCACGACATGATGGGTGCCGCCTCCCGCCCCTGGTCGGAATTCGCCGCAGCAGCCCAAGCCGCAGCCCCCCAGGCCACGGTCATACTCCTGACCCCGGGCATGGAAGTCGATCTGCACAGCGGGGCCGTCACCAGTTTCGAGCCCCGTCTCCGCCGCGCAGCCTGAATCGGGTCTGCCGGCGCGATTCCGGCGCGATTCCGGCGCGATTCCGGCGCGATTCCGGCGCGCTGCCATCAGGCAAGACAGAATGCCAGACTGCGCGCCAGCCGCACGGTCAAGATGGCAGATCAGGATGACAGATCGAGATCCGGCGCCAAGGCGGGGTGCCGAAATGAATCGCGACCAAAGTATTGGGCAGATACGGGGCAAGACATTGTGCATGGCATCGTGCCAAATGCTTGAGCCACCAGCGTGTTCCCGAATACAATCCGATTTTGCAGGGAAATCCTGGGCGGCCGCTTGCTGGTGGCCCTTGAATCACACTGGCGTCCCTAACCATGAACAGGCTGGATCGGCAAATTCGCTATTTTCTGAAAATTGCAGAAATGTCGTCCCTGTCGAAGGCGGCCGAAGCCCTGAATCTGACCCAATCCGGCCTGAGCCGGCAATTGTCCGCCCTGGAGGAAACGCTGGGAACCAGCCTTTTCATCCGCACCGGACGCGGGGTCCGGCTGAGCAAGGCCGGCGAAAGACTGGATGCGCAGATACGTTCCCATTATCAGCAGATCGACGCAGCCGTAGAAGCCTTCGTGGAAAAAAGCGGGGCCGACGAGGACAACCTGAACGTGGCGATCATTCATACACTCAGCCACCGCTTCATGTCCGGCCTCATGGCCCGGTTTCTCAGCCTGCACAACCACGTCAACCTGTCCGTGATGGCGCGCAGTTCGCCCAGTGTCGTCGACTTGGTGGAGCGCAATCAGGCGGATCTCGGATTCGTCTACGATACCGCGGTCGCCTCGCATGCCCTGGAGTCGGTGCCCCTGTTCGATGACGAAATGTGTCTGGTCGTCAAAAAAGGCTGTACCAAAATCAACAACCCGATTGACCTGACGGACTGTCGGCTCCCGTTGATTGCTTTTCCGGAACATTACGCTTTGCGCAAGATGGTGAAAAGTGCGGGGCTCGGGGATCAGGTGGTTGCCGAGGCCAACACGATCGATGCCATGCTGCGCCTGGTGTCGATCGGGATCGGCCACAGCATCCTGCCCGAACACGTTCCGCAACGGCTCCTCGCGGAATACGATCTTGAAAAAATCGTCATCAGCGCGCCCATCCTGAGGCGACGCGTGGTGGCCATTGTGCGTGCCAACGAGCGCACGCCCGCCACGGTACGGGATCTGCTGGACATGGCCCGACAGGTGGTGGCCACCTGAGCCAGACCCCGGCACTCTGAAAAGCGGGCCATCCTGCGAGTCGGACCAATCTGCGCATCGCCCCCGACCCGAACCGCCCCTCGGACCGGGTCCCCCTTCAGATGCCCAGCCTTCTGGGCAGCCACAGAATCAGCTCGGGAAAGACGATGATCAGGATCAGGCCGGTCATCTGCAGCAAGACGAACGGCACGATGCCGCGGTAGATGTGCCGCATGGTGACGCCGGGAATCTTGGCACCCCGCATGTAGAACAGCGCATAGCCGAATGGCGGAGTCAGATAGGACATCTGCAGATTGACCGCCAGCAGGATGGAAAACCAGACCAGGATGTCCTGCCTGGCGACATGTGTGCCGAAATCCAGGGTGTCCAGTATGGGACCAAAGACGGGCAGGATGATCAGAATGATCTCGATCCAGTCGAAGAAAAAACCCATGACGAACACGACCACCATCATGAAAGCAAGCACACCAAAAGGTCCGAATCCCAGGCGGTCGAAGAACGAGGTGATGAAATCATCCCCGCCCAGCGATCGGAACACATAGGAAAAGGCCGTCGCCCCGATGAAGATCATGAAGATCATCGCATTGGTCCGGGCTGTTTCGACGACCACATGCTTCAAAGTGGCGTAATCCAGATTCCGCTTCAGGATGGCCAGAACGATGGAACCGAACGCCCCCACGCCGCTTGCCTCCGTCGGGGTCGCCCAGCCCAGAAATATCGACCCGAGCACGGCCATGATCAGAAAGACCGGTGCGATGAAGCTTTTGACCATCAGCCTGAACAGGGCGATTTTGCTCGATGGCCCCTGGCTTTTTTCCATCGCCGGCGCCAGATGCGGCTTGATCGTGCACAGCACCAGGATATACACGATGTACAGGCCCGAGAGGATCAGCCCCGGGATGACTGCCCCCATGAAGAGGCCGCCGACCGACACGGCCAGCAGGTCGGCCAGGATGATCAGCATGATGCTTGGGGGAATCAGGATGCCCAGTGTCCCCGAGGCGGCAATCGTCCCGGTGGCAAGCTCCGTCTGATAACCCTGGCGCAGCATGACCGGAAGCGCAAGCAGCGTCATCATGATCACGGAAGCCCCCACGATGCCCGTGGCGGCAGCCAGTATCGTGCCCATCAGCGTGACGGAAATGGCCAGGCCCCCCGGTACCCGCCGCATCAGGACTTGTAGACAGTGCAGCAGATCGTTCGCAATACCGCTGCGCTCGAGCATGACCCCCATGAAGATGAACATGGGGATGGCCACCAGAATCGGCTTGGCGGCCACACTGCCCCAGACGCGCGCCGTGATGTTGAAAAACTCGACGATGGAAAAATAATCCAGGAAAAAGCCGAACAAGCCAAATCCCAGCGCGGTCCCTCCAAGAACGAATGCGACCGGATACCCGGTGAACAACAGGATGGCCAGCGTCAGGAACATGAGCATGGGGAGCTTGCCGATGAGGTCCATTGCCCTATCCCCGGCTCGATGGTTTAGACCGGGCGCCGGTCGCCTCGCCCTGCCGAGCGCCGACTTCGCCCCGCCCGATCCCGGCGCCATCCTGGCAGCCGGCGGTCCGCGCCTGGCGGCCTTCGCCCCGACGGGGCTCGTCCGCACAGGCGTCGTCAGGGCACAAGTCCGGTCGCACCAGGCACGCGATGTTCCGCAGCAGCACGCCCGTTCCGGCCACGAACAGCAGGATCGCCCCCAGCGGTATGGCCGCCTTGATGATCCAGCGATGCGTCAGACCGGTGGCGGACGAGGAGACTTCCCCGACTGCCCACGCGGCATGCGTGAACCCCACACCGTAATAAATGAGCACGCCACACAGCGGAAACAGGAAAAACACACAGCCGAGAATCTCGATCCAGCATTGCACGCGGGTGCCGAGGCGCTCGCGGACCAGATCGATGCGCACGTGCGTGTCACACACATAACCGAGCCCCAGACAGCCCATGAAAAGCACCGTATGCAGATGCCATTCCAGTTCCTGAAGCCTGGACGATCCCGAAGAAAAAAAGTGGCGTCCGACCACGTCGAACACGATGACGGCAATCAGGATCACGGACGACCAGGCAGCCAGCATGCCGACCCCGCTTGCAAAGGATCTCAACCTGTCCGACAGCTTCAGTAAGTGTTCCATACAGAGTCTCATGACCGTTTGGGGGGTACTGTCGATGCCATCGCGGCAAAAGGCATCGCTGCCCCGCACAGCCCGTGCGCGGCAGCGATGGCAGGCTTACTGCTTGATCGAGCTCAGGTCATGCCAGGTCTTGTAATCCTGACGGAAATCCGCGTAGTGGTCGTAGATTTTCTTGAATTCGGCGGATGCTTCCGATTCCTCGACCACGACCTCTTCCCAGGCCTGGCGAATGGCCGCCATGATCTCGGGCGACCATTGATGAAACATCACCCCCTTGTCCGCCATTTCCTTCATCGCGGCCGGCTGGGCCGCTTCCCCGTCGGCGATTGCCTTGCGGATGTTGGCCTCGCACATGGTCTCGATCTGGGCCTGCTGCGTCTTGCTCAGCGCGTTCCACTTGTCCGCATTGATGATGAGTTCATACAGGGTGGCCGGCTGATGCCAGCCCGGGAAATAGTAATGCTTGGCCACCTGGTACAGACCGAGTTGCAGGTCCACGGACGGCATCGCGAGTTCGGTGGCATCGATCGTCCCCAGTTCCAGCGCCTGATAGATTTCGCCGGCCGGAATGAGCTGCGTGGACACCCCCAGTTTTTCCATCGCCTTGGCCCCCAGGCCATAGAAACGCATTTTCAGCCCTTTCAGATCATCCAGCGTCTTGATTTCCTTGCGAAACCAGCCGGACGCCTCGGCCACGGTGCCGCCACACATGAGGCCCTTGATGTTGTTGCGCTCATAGATGCCCTCGTAGTGCGCCTTGCCGCCTCCGTTGTAGAAATAGGCCAGCAGTTCCGGCCACTCGGGACCGAATGGAATGCCGGAAAAAATGGCCAGCGCGGGGTGCTTGCCATAGTAGTACCCCGAAGCGCCCCAGCACAGGTCGACCGAGCCGCCCGACACCGCATCGAAACATTGGGTGGGCGGGACGAGCGCCCCGGGCTCGAACGGCCTGATCTGGATATTGCCATCGGAGACCGCCGCGATGCTCTTGGAAATATCGACGGCCTGGGTGCCCAGCGAGGGCATTTTCGTGGGAAACCAGCTCTGCATCTTCCAGCGAACCGGCTTGTCCGCCGCCGCCACCGTGCCGCCATACAGCACGGCCGCGAGCGTACAGGCGGTGATCACCTTCCATTTTCCTCGGACAAAAGCGTTCATGAAATTCTCCTCCCGGGTCTTATCCCGTGTTGATGTCATTTTTTATGGTGAACTGGCCGGCGCGCACTGACCTGCCTGCATCAGGCGAGCTTGCCGGAATCGCGATCGACCTGCCGGCACCAGTAATCGTACGTGCCCTTGACGATCGATGGCTTCAACAGATAGTCATGCGCTTCGCGGGCCAGATGATCCGGCACGGGAACCGGTTCGCCATAGACGCGCGCACGCATCTGCATGCGCACCGCCCGTTCCAGGTAAACCGCCAGATAGGTCGCCTCTTCGACCGTCGCCCCGGCAGTCAGGTAGCCGTGGTGGGCAAGAATGATCGAGCGCTTGTTGCCCAATGCCTTCGAGATCAGTTCGCCCTCGGTATCCGCGATGGGCACCCCCGGCCATTCAGCCAGAAAAGCGCAATCGTCGTGAAAGGGTGTCATATCCATCTGGCTGACGACGAGCGGTTGCCGCGCGGAGGCCAGCGCCGACACCCAGGGCGGGTGTGAATGGACGATGGACATCACGTCCGGACGTGCGGCATACACCCACAGGTGGAATCGGGTGGCCGGATTGGGCATGCCTTCGCCCGTCAGGGTGTTGAGGTCCGAATCCACCTCGATGAAATCATCCGGCGTGGCCTCATCGAAACCCAGGCCGAAGCGCAGTGTCCAGTACGCATCGGCACGCTCCGAGCGTGCGGTGATCTGTCCCGCCAGACCCGCATCCTGCCCGGTCCTGGCGATGATGCGACAGGTGTACGCCAGGCTCTCTTGCACCGTGCGCGCCACGGGGTGCAGGTTGTGCCGCATTTCCGTGGTTGCCCGTTCGTCGAAATAGCTCTTTTCTCGCCCCACGTCCATCATCGTGCCTCCCCAATCAATCAATCATTCAATTACTTCAGGCTTCCATCGAATGGGCGCCCAAGTCCATGGTAGGGGCAGCGCCATGAATAAGCCATGCAGCATGCGTCATTGCTGATATGCGATTTGTGGCCGAATCTGACGTATCGCGTTGGAGCCCGCGCGTTCGAGCGGCGTATCGATTGGTGAGGCCATCAAGGTGGCCAAGGCCAGCCGCAACACGCTCAAGCAGCTTTTCTTCCGGGTGCTTGTCGAGCGCGGCACGCTGAGCCAACATGGATGTGGTCGAGGGGATTGGCACAACCTGCGCCAACAGGAGCAGGATGCGGGTTCACAGCAGCCTGCAGCGCTTTGATTCCGTACTTTCAATAGCCGTTTCATGCCGGGCAACGCAATCAGCGCGTAGCGTGTTCAGGCCGCCCTCGACCCCCAAGGCCTCATGAATCCTGGCAAAATGTTGGCAATCGGAGACATCCCAACCATGAGCACTTCCCCCCTCCTTCCCCGTCTGGCCGGCCATGTGCTGGTGGACCAGCTGCGCCTGCATGGTACGCAGTACGTCTTTTGCGTGCCCGGCGAAAGTTATCTGCCGGTGCTCGATGGCCTGTACGACGCAGGCATCCAGGTCACGGTCTGCCGACAGGAAGGCGGGGCGGCCATGATGGCCGAAGCGCACGGCAAGCTCACCGGCCGGCCGGGCATCTGCCTGGTGACCCGGGCGCCGGGCGCCTCGAACGCTCTGGCGGGCATCCACATCGCCTCGCAGGACTCCACACCGCTGATCCTGCTGGTCGGTCAGATCGAGCGCGCGGCGCGCGACCGCGAGGCCTTCCAGGAAATGGACTATCGGGCGGTCTTCGGCTCGCAGGTCAAGTGGGCCGCCGAGATCGACCAGGCCGAGCGCATCCCGGAATATCTGTCGCGCGCCTTCCACGTGGCTCAGTCGGGGCGCCCGGGTCCCGTCGTTCTGGCGCTGCCCGAGGACATGCTGGGCGAAACCCTGACCGTGGCCGATGCCAGGCCGTACCACATACCCGCCACCCAGCCCGCCCCAGAGCAGACCCAGGCCCTGGCCCTGCACTTGGCCCGGGCCCGGCGGCCGCTGGCGATCCTGGGCGGTAGCCGCTGGGATGCCGAGTCCGTACAGGCCTTCGGCCGCTTTGCCGAACGTCACGCCATCCCCATCGTGGTGCAGTTTCGTCGTCAGATGCTGTGCCCCGTGGACCACCCCTGTTTTGCGGGTGACCTGGGGCTGGGCACTGACCCCCAACTGCTGGCGGCACTGCGTGAGGCCGACCTGATCCTGGCGGTAGGCGGACGCCTGTCCGAAGTGCCCAGCCAGGGCTACACCCTGTTCGGCATTCCCAACCCGGCGCAGACCCTGGTCCACGTGCATCCGGACCTGGGCGAACTCAATCGCGTCTACCAGGCCGACGTGGCGATTCCCTGCGCACCGGCCGACTGGGTGGCCACGCTGGACGGGCTCGATCCCACCGACACGGATCCGGCTGACCTGCTGGCGGGGCGCCGTGCACGCTGCACGCAACTGCACGCCCGGCGCACAGCCTGGAGCGACCCGGCATCGATCCACCATCCGGGCGTACTGCAGATGGGTGCGGTCATGGCGCACCTGAACGCCGTCCTGCCCGCCGATGCCATTCTGACCAACGGTGCCGGCAACTACGCCACGTGGCTGCACCGGTT
>JACDJC010001467.1_pt1 | contig 20790 bp, 14 predicted proteins | sample 7454191 | NCBI WGS metagenome assembly JACDJC01 (sample SAMN14253291, study PRJNA609438) | sludge metagenome | isolation source: sludge after 25d culture with pyrite and EDTA | collected 2018-12-20 | reverse complement strand
TCAGCTCCTGCTTCACCCTGGATTCCCTGGACGCCCTGATCACCTTTATCACCTTTATCTCCCTGTGGCCCTTGTGGTCCTGGTGGCCCCTGATCACCTTTTTCACCTTTTTCGCCCTGGATTCCCTGGTCACCCTGATCGCCTTTATCGCCTTTGTCACCTTTTTCGCCTTTATCACCTTTATCACCTTTTTCGCCCTGGATTCCCTGGTCACCCTGATCACCTTTAACTCCCCTAACTCCCTGAATACCCCGGTCTCCTTTATCACCTTTATCTCCCTTCGGACCTTGTGGTCCTGGTGGGCCCTGATCGCCTTTTTCGCCCTGAATACCCTGCTCACCCTGATCACCTTTTTCGCCCTGAATTCCCTGGTCGCCCTTCAAAAGTGCTATCTGCGCCGCAGTAAGTGTTACTTCACCTGCAGTTTTAGCACGCAAAGCGTACGGCACACTCAATAGTTGGCTTGTGCCGGTAATGATATAATTGGTACCACCCGTTGGATCAGTTTCAGTTTTAATAAAATATGGTCCGTTTGCCCAATCAATAGTATTAAAACCTGCTCCGCCTCCTATCTCTATACTTACCATGCCGTTAGCATTTGTAAGTGGCGTTTGTGTTTCAGTGTAAACTACCGTACCTGTTGAAGATCCTTGCAAAACAGATATTTGCATGCCAACGGTTTGACTTGTTAACAATTTGTTGCTTGCATCTCTGATTATGGCCTGATAACTCATTTTCTCAGGAGATTGAGCAAACACAGTTACTGTTAATAGTAAGATTGCCAAAAATGTAAATATTTTTCTCATGTTCTATTCCTCCTTAATTTTTAATAATTTTAAATGTTTTTACTTCTTTGTTACCTTGTGTTACTTTCACAAAATAGGTTGCCGGTACAAGATTATTCATACCAATTTTTGTTTGATTGGCTGCAATTTTCTCGCTTTGCAGAAGTTTTCCGGACATATCAAACAGTTGAAAGTTTAAATTTGGAATTTCAAACCCCATAATTTCCAATGTAAGATAATCGGTAGTTGGGTTTGGGTATGCCAAAACTGAAAGATAGATGCCTTTGGCTTCTTCAAGTCCGGTTACTACTGAAATTTCATACGGTTGTTGTACTCCTTCGACTACGGAGCCATTTGTACCAGTATAGGTGTAGTAAACCACCTGCCCGACAGAATAGCTCACCGAACCACCGCTACCCAAAGCATTGCCTCCAGTGGCGTTAATGCTCTCTTGTGCATGTAATCCTGTTAGTCCAAGTCCTAACAGAAGAACGACACTGAATATTAATCTGTTATATAGTCTTGCTCCAACATTGTTGGATTTAATAGAATAAATCTTTTTGTGTCTCATTTCAACCTCCTTTTTTTTGGTTATGCTAATAATTAAAGCTCCTCTTATATGATGCCCATTACTTGCGCATGTCAAATTCCATGATTGTTTGTGCAGTTGATATTTAAATATCATGTTACCAAGCTGCTGTCAGATATTTTCGCCAATCAATCTTGCACATTCCCGAGGCTCTTTTGCCTCCGGCAATTTGCTTTCACGTTTTTTCAATTTACGCATTATCTAAAACAGGTTATCTCCAAAACAGAATCTTCTTTGGCTTTCACATGCCATGCAAATTGTTTGGCAAAACCGACGTAGCAATTGAACCCAAAATATCCGTTATTGTTCATTCAAAGATAAAAAATATTATCAGAAATATTCCCTGAAAAATTTCTGCTTTAAAAAGAGTTGATCTTTGAAATTAAACAGAGTTTTAACATTTTTTAAGCTTGGCAGTTTTTATTCAAAGTCTCTCTTTTTGACAAGCTTTTTTTCTGATTCGTGAAAAGCACCCTTCCCGCGTAATTACAGGTATATTAACAGACTTCATATAAAATTTGACGCATGGAATTTTATTAAATCTATATTTAGTCTTATTATAAATTAAGGATCAGCACATTAAATAAGCCTAAATTAGCAACTAACACACAATGCGGTATTGAATATTTTAGTATTTTTGCACCAGGAATAAAACCACATTAATCATTTTTTACATTATTTTCAACCATGAGTACATTTAGGAATTATCCTCTCAATTCTCAGGGTGTGAGGTCTTTATATATTAGCAACACCCCATTAAGTAGAAAAATATTTTCTCTTCTATTTATCATATTTTTACTGTTTTCATCCATCGTTGGTAATGCAACAATTTACTATGTCAGCGCATCAGGAAATGACTCCAATCCAGGAACAAGCTCCGGGCAACCCTGGAAATCTTTGGCAAAAGTAAACAACTTTTCTCCCAAACCTGGCGATCAGATTTTATTCAACAGGGGAGATGAGTGGATTGGGACTATTACTGTCTCAGCTTCGGGGTCGTCCGGAAATCCTGTTACTTATGGTGCTTACGGCACAGGGTCAAAACCAAAAATTTATGGCTCAGAAGAGATAACAGGTTGGACGTTGCACTCCGGAAACATCTACAAAGCAAAGGTTAATTCACCTGTTGAGCAGTTGTTTGTTGACAACTCAAGGGGTAGGTTAGCCCGGTATCCGAATAGCGGTTATTTTCTCACTACAAGCGTTCAAAATTCCACCCAATTTACAAGTAAGTACCTAAAAAGCGGTATCGATTATAAGGGAGCTACATGGATTGGCAGGACTACTGCTTTTACCATATACAATAAAACAGTTACTGCTTCAAATTCCCAAACACTAACATTGGATTCTCAGCCTTCTTATGGCTTAGGTGTTAATAAAGGTTTCTTCTTAGCCAATAAACTGGAATTTCTGGATCAGGCAGGAGAGTGGTACTATGATGCATCAACCAAAACCGTCTATCTCTGGGCGCCCAATAATGATTCTCCTGCCAATTATAAAGTAAGAGGCTCAACAATTAAATACGGGGTCAGCATTTCAAATAAAAACAATGTTACAGTTAAAGATCTGGAAATACTGCATAGCTCTGAAACCGGTATTTACATCACCCGAAGCAATTACATAACCATCGATAATAACAGAATTATAAGTCCTGATTTATTTGGTATTCTGATACCGGATAATTACAACCCGATAACAATTACTAATAATTATATCTATCAGGCTGGCGGTGGAATCAGGTGTTTTGGTACATCAGCAATTATTACGGATAACACGATTGAAGATACCGGGCTGCTGGAAAACATTAATAAAACAGTTTTCACACACGACAATTACGCTACTGCCATTTATTCGCGAAACAATTATCCAACAATTACCTACAACCGCATAATTAATGCAGGATATGGTGGAATTAACTGGAAAGGTCGTAATGGCATTATAAAATATAACTATGTTAACGGTGCCTGCCAAACACTTGACGATGGTGGAGGAATTTACACCTATAATAGTAAAACCCCTACTGCCTCTGCCGGTTCGGAAGTCATGTACAATATAGTTCTAAATGTGCATGGAAACAGAGTGGGATACACTGACAGCTACGACCCGGGATACGGCATTTACATGGATAATGAAACTACAGATGTTTTGGTAAAGTATAACACAGTAGGCTACGTTAGCTGTGGCCTTTATATACATGATGCCGGAAACGTTACTTTGCAATCCAACACCATTTTTGATGCGCTGCTGGGATGCAGGGCTTCAGGAGAATATTCAGATAGTTACTTATATGATAATATCTTTTATGCAGTAGATAGAGATGGTGATTTTACCTGGTGGAAAAACCATCATCAAGTATTTCACGTAAGAGACGCATCGTCACCTATTTACGATAACAACAAATATTATAACCCACACCAGACAAAAGTGTTCCGGGCAGGAGTTAGACAAAATTTCGCAGAATGGAAATCTGCCTCCGGGCAGGATAAGAACTCAACTTTTGTGGGTTCTCCACTTGCCGAAGGAGAAACAGAACAGCTGTTTTACAACGATACAAAACAAAAGAAAACTATCAATCTCGGAAGCTCTGTGTACAGGGATTTAGATGGAAAACGGGTTTCGGAATCTTTTACACTACAGCCTTTTACTTCAAAAATTCTTATTAAAACAAAATCTGAAAATAATAGCAGTAACCAGGCCCCGGTAATTTTGGATCAGTCTTTCAATATTTATGCCCCAAAACCAACTAATAAATTGATTGGGCAAGTTGTAGCAGAAGCCCCTGGTGATAAACAAATACTAAGATATTCTATTATTCATGGAAATGAAGAGGAATTATTTGTACTCAATTCAGCTACAGGTGAAATCTTTACCAATATGGACTTAAAGTCATCTGTGAATCAATCCATTGCTCTGGTAGTCGAAGTTACAGACAATGATGTTAATCCTTTGTCTGCAACTGCCTCCGTTACCGTGAATATTATCGGAATTGAGGATAATCAAAACTCTGATATCTCCCCTCCTGTAATCTCTTTATTCACCATTCCATCAACTTATGCATCTTTAACAATTCCCATATTAACATTCACTGCTACAGACAATTTTGCTGTTACAGGATATAAATTAACAGAAACACCATTAGCACCAACGCCCAGTGATACTGGCTGGAAAACTTCTGCTCCCGAATCCTATACTTTTTCACGAAGTGGTATTAATACCCTTTATGCCTGGACGAAGGATGCTGCAGGAAATATATCGAATTCAGTTTATGCTTCAGTGACCATTACATTGACCGGAAAAATTACAGAATATGTAACTATATGCGAAGGTGAAGAGTACTTGGGATGGACAGAAGCAGGAGTGTATGAGCGAGTTTTAACCAATGGCAGTGTCATTCAAAGCAAAGAAGAGAACCAAATTCCAAATTACGATTTCAGCAATGGAACCGATGGTTGGAAAACATGGGGAGCCACAGGATACAGCATGAACCTGAGGACAAACAACCATGATTATATATCTTCCCCGGCAAGTATGCAGGCCACCTGCACTTCCAACGGAACATCAAATTCCTCCCTTCAACTAATAACCGGAGGGGCAATATCCATTGAATCCGGGAAGAAATATGAACTCTCTTTTTATGCCAAAGCCACAGTAAAGTTTAACATCGGCAAACTTTATATCCATCAGGGAAGCTCTCCGTGGACTAAATACGGCGCATTCGACGAGTTGAGCCCAAAAATATCCACCAACTGGGAACAGCATAAAATCAAGTTTACGGCAACACATTCTGCCGCTGATGCGCAGTTACGGTTCTACCTTGGCAACAGTCTTCCCGCAGGCCACTCATTGTTTTTAGATGATGTCTCTTTGGCTGAGATTACAGAAGATGTAGTTCAGGTTAACCAGGTGATTACTACTCATTTAACAGTAACTCCCACCCAATACTATACCGAAGATATTACAATTACTGAAGGTGAGAATTATATGGGCTGGACAGAGGCAGGCATATATGAACGAACACTGGAATCTGATGCCGGATGCAACACCATTGTTACTACCAACCTCTTTGTCACTTCACTCTCAGAAACATCGGAGAATGACCCTTTGAAAGATGGCGAAACGGATGTTACTACTTCAGCATCAAACGGTCAGACGATCGAAGTCAATGATTTTATACTTTATCCAAACCCGGCACGGTCATACATTAATATTAGTTACACATTACAACCTGAAGATGCAAAAATTGAAATATTAGATGTAAATGGACGAACCATTTACAATCAAAAAGCAGAATCTGTTTTAAACAGAATTAATACGAATCAACTGCCTTCAGGATTATATTACCTGAGATCTGTACAAGGGCAAAAACAAAAGGTTAAAAAATTCATTATTGAATAAAAATGAAGCTTCAAAAAACTCACTGCTTAGTCCGGTGAGTTTTTTTGCTTTATCACTATGTCTTAATATTATTTTGTTGTTTCTGATTATCGGTAATTATTTTATAAATTTTTTCCCACTCAGGAATTCCCAGGATATTTCTGTCATCAATATATATATCAGCAAAGATTTTCCTGCTGTAGGTATTATCAAATTCCTCTCCTTCAAAGTTATTATTGACAGCATGGAATTTTAATCCACGCTTTTCACAGAATTCAATGGCTTTTTCCAATTCTTTCCCTGAACGGTATGTCCATAAAATTAGTTTATGCCCTTTTTCCTGGAAAAGTTTTAAGGTTTTTATCGCATAGGGTATCTCTTTCCCAATATCAGGATACTTATGCTTCACAATTGTTCCATCGAAATCTACAGCTATAATCATAAAAATTTACAATTTTCTGGTTAAACAATTATTTTTTAATTTTCTATGCAATTTGGATATTAAGAATCTCTCACTTTATGTCTGTACTCGCCATAACCCTTTTTCCAATATTTTTTACCATACCCATATCCTCTGTCGGGTGCTTCGTTTATAACAATTGCCGCACGTTCGATTCTATTAAAATCTACCATTTTATTAATCTGCTTGATTTGTTCTTTGTGACTAAAGTTAATCCGCAAAACAAACAGGCTTATATCTGCAAACTTGCTTATTGTAATTACATCCGGAACCAATAACAGAGGTGCATTGTCAACAATAACATAATCGAACATTTTCCGCACCTTTTCAAATAAATACTCAAATTTAATACTGTCGAATAAATCGGAAGGGTTTGAAGGTACGGGACCTGACTGAATAAAGTATAAGCCAGGAATTGTGGTTGGCGAAATTATCTCTTCAATACCAAGCTCGTCTAACAGATAGTTACTTAATCCAAAAGACTTCTTGATATTTAGAAATTTATGCAATGTTGGATTGTGTAGGTCAGCACCGATGAGCAATACTTTATTATTGGATTTTGTTAGAATTGCAGAAAAATTAGATGAAATAAAAGATTTTCCTTCTCCCGGTATTAACGAATTTATTGATATCACTTTAGACCCCGGTTGTTCCAGAATGGCACTTATATTTGATTTTATTCCTCTGAATGACTCTGCAATTCCGGACCGCGGATAATGAATGACCGGTAATAGCTCTTTATATTTATGTTGGATTATACCTTCCAGTACCGGAATAGTGCTCCATTTTTCAACTTCTTCCCTGGTTTCTAACCTTGCATTAAAAAAATTCATTAATGTAATTATAATGAAAGGTAAAGTTATGCCTGCAAGAATCCCTGCCCCCAAATTTTTTATCATACTTGGGCCTACTTTTCTGGCAGCTTCCGCTATCGCAGAATCAATGACCTGAACTTGCGGAGCAATAGATGCTTTTGTGATGGAAACTTCAGCCTTTTTTTGAAGCATATAGGTATAAAGTTCGTTGTTCAGGTCAAACTCCCTTTGAATACTAATCAGATTTCTTTCTGTTTCAGGCAGTCTTCTTATCCTGGCTTGAATTTCATTGTAACGTTCTTGCATACTTTCCATTTTGGATTTAGTTGCTCTCAACTGATTTTTCAGAGATTCTTCTAACCCGTCTCGTGCAATTTTGATATCTTTTTCGAGCATAATGTAACTTGGGTTTTTATCCTGTACGCTATAAGAAAGTTGTTCACGTCTTGAATAGAGTTCTGATAATTTAGACAACATTTCGCTTAAATCCGGATCCTTGATCCCAATAACTGACGGATTAACCATGTCTCCAAACTTTCTGGAGTCATCAAGGTATTTCTCAAGCTCCGTATAATAATCAATTTGGAGTTGGGTTAAGTATTGCTCATTTTCAATTTCTTCCAGTTTTGAATAAATGAGCTGGGCTTCCTGTCCAAGGTTCATAACCTGATTGTTTCTTCGAAAATTACTGAATTCCTCTTCTGCTGTGCCAAGAGTTTCTTTAATCCTGGACAACTGAGAATCAATAAACTGCATAGATTTCTCAGAGTTATGGAATTTGTTTTCCATTCCAAAACCAATAAAAACATTAGTGAGTTCATTGATAAAATCTACCTCTTTATGTATATTTTCACCATGTATCCGAATTGAAATCAGATCAGAGTTAAGATCCTCCAATTCAATTTGTGTTTTCTGCATGTAATGACTGGTTAACCAATGCAGGTTATTAAATCTTAAAAGATAAGTTTTGTCAATTTCCCCCAATCCACGGTTAAGCGTAAAATTGAAAAATTCATTATTAAATGGTTCTCCAAAATTTCCTGTTTTTTCAAAATCAATTGTTTGATTGTATCCGTTTATGGTTGTTTCTCCTTTTGCCTCTACTTTGTAACTTTTACCATTTAAAGCGACTATTTTAAGGAAAACATTTTCTGCATTTTTCGCTAATGGTGGAACTATTAATTCAAAAGGTTCATAGTTATACAATTCCGCATTGTACAAAAGCTCTTCCCTGAACCAGGATGTTTGCCAGTTGAGGTTGTCAAGGGCTTTCCTGAACAGGGTATATGACTTCAATATTCCAAGTTGGTTTTCAATGCCTGCTCTTTTACCCATACCAAGCATATGATTTTGTAAATTAAAGACATAACCTAAAGAATTTTCTTCATTTTTAATTAAAATCCGGCTCTTAACCTCAAATATGTTGGGTGAGTTTTTATAATAAAAAAAACCAATTGCTCCCCCTAACATACACAACAGCAAAAATAGAGGCCATTTTCTCAAATACTTGAGAAATACATTTTTTGCCTCCTTTTTTTCCTGAGACTCAATTAAACTGATAATTTCATTTATTTTTTCCATGTAATCAATTTCTGATCTTAAAAATTATTTTAAAAATATTGTAGCCGCTACGATCAGGGTTGAAATAGTTGACAGGAAAAGTGAGTAAAAGTTACTATTTTCACGTGTCCTTTTATATCTACTTGGTTGAATATAAACAATGTCATTTGGCTGCAAGAAAAACACGTCTGAATAATAAACACTTTTGTCTTGTAAATTGATATTATAGGTTTGGGTTTCATTTTCATTGTGTCGTATTACCAATACATTGCTAAGTTTTGCAAATTCTGTAATGCCGTTTGCCATGCTTATTGCATCAACAATATTTAAACTACCTTCATAATTATAGTATAACCCGGGATTTCGTACTTCTCCCATAATATTTACTTTAAAATTTAATACTTTTACACTCACATTCGGATCTTTCAGATAGTCTTCTGCATTTTCCTTAATCCGGGCTTGGGCTTCAGCCAAATTTAAACCCGCTACCTCAACTTTTCCTATTACCGGCAACGTTATATCACCCTCCTTATCCACCATGTAACCGTTGATATATTGACTGGTTCTGTCGCCAAACATTTGCTGCGTTCCGGAACCATAGCCTCCTCCTACGCTCAGTCCGGGATTAAAAAGCTGATTCACTTCTTTATCGAGTGTTAATACACTTAAATACAGATTATCAAATGGTTTTATCCTGTATTCGGGAGCCTTTCCGGGAATCTCATGAAGCGTCATATCGTCTTTTAAATCACTAAACATGGTTAGTTCCTTTGAACTTCTGCATGATGTTTGAATGATAAACACAATTAATAAAAGATTTATAATGTATCCTTTGTTCATTTTTGTTCCATTAAATTATTGTCGAATTTACTATTCATCTGATTAGAATTAATTGTTTTCTATGGTATCAGATGGAACTCTCATAAATTTTAATCGTAGTCGTTTGTGTTAAATCTAAATGCTCGTTTCATCCTCTTTTATTGCCCATCACGGGCAAATATCACTTTGAACGTTTTTAGTATAATAATGAAATCCAGCATTAGCGACCAATTATCTATATATTCCATATCCATCTCCATCCATTTTTCGAAGGGTATTTTATTGCGACCTGACACCTGCCATGTACATGTTATACCGGGATTTATGCTCAAACGCCTGTTAAGTTCTCTCTTATATTGTTTCACCTCTGAGGGAATCGGTGGCCTGGGCCCCACAATAGACATATCGCCCATTATAACATTGATAAACTGAGGAAGTTCGTCAAGTGATGTTTTTCGAAGAAACTTCCCTACACGCGTTATCCTGGGATCATTTTTTATTTTAAAAACAGGGCCGTCTTGTTCATTCAAATCCATCATTTTTTCTTGTAATTCTTCGGCATTTATTACCATAGTTCTATACTTAAGACATTTGAACAACCTCCCATTCCGTCCGACCCTTGTCTGCTTAAAGAATACAGGTCCGCCATCATCCAGTTTGATCGCCAGGGCAATAGCCAACATAAAGGGCGTAATAAGGATGAGTATTAATGCTGACAAAAAGAAATCAATGGTACCTTTCACCTTCATGGCGAAATAGTGCTCCGGAGTATTTCTGAAAGAAAGAAAAAACTGATTATTCAGAAAATAGATCTTAGGGCTTAACCCACTAAAACTTAATACCTTGTTGTGGATATAAAAAATTACACCAACTTCTCTGCAATCTCGAACAAGTTTTTTTATTTTTCTGGAATCAAATTCCTTTTTGCAATAAAAAACTTCATCAATTACTGTTTCGTCGATAAGTTGCATAAAATTTTCATTTTCGGAGTATATTGGATACCTATTGCCAAACTCCCATCTGATTTGCTTCGAATTGGAAATTATTCCCCTAATCCGGTAGCCCCAACCGGCGGTTTCAATTATTTGGTTGATAAATTCAGACGATGATTCATCAGCTATGATCAAAATCATCCTGGAATTATACCCTTTCTTGCGAAAGTAGCGTAATGTCATTATCACTATTATTTTTTCTATAGCAAGCACAAAAAAATTGATTACTGAAAATGATAATATGACCGTTAGCGTTAGCCATTCAAAGTCAAAAATCCTGGCAATAATCACAATGGAAATGGTGCCGAGTGATATGACCAATGCATATCGTTTTAGCTGGTAAAAGTAATTTTGAATCCTTGTCATTGCTCCCATTTCAAAAAGGTCTAACAACCCAAACCAAATGGGGATAATAAGAAATACAATTACAAGATATTCTTTTTTATCTATTATAGGATCGGCATTAAAACTGCCCGAATACCATAACACCAAAAAGAAGCTAAGCAGGGATAATCCAACCTGGAAAAGGACACTTATCCTTTCTATTGCAGTTTCACGTTCTTTAATCATGGCAATTTGTTTTAAAATATTATTAAAATGCGTTAAGAAAATAATCCTGCAGCATAAGTTTTTACGCAACACAGGATTCGATAAGTAACTTAGTTTCTTCAATATGCGCTTTTGATGATGCGCCAAAGAGCACCGATTCAATTTTGGGAAACTGCCCAAGATATTCGATTGCCTCTTTAGGTCTCAGGGCACCGGCCGCCAGAACCTGCATTGCAATTGGCCTGAATTCCCGTTCGTTCAGATATTTCTCATAAATTTCTTTGCCGCCCGACATCCTGAACCCAATCTTATTAATGGATGAGCAGATAATAGGGTTTTCAATACCCACGGAATTTAATGCATCGAGCAATAACGGCATGTTCATAGTAATGTACCCTGGTTCACTTTTGTACTTTCCCCGGATATAAGCATCGAATTCGGCAAACACTCGGTACATTTTTAACCCCAGAATCATATCCACCAAAACATTCTGGATGAATATAACCGGCGTATCTATACCAGTAAACATTTTCATTTCAGCATCGATCAGGAGTTCCATTAACTTTGTAAAGTCCCTGTTTAAATAAGCCAGCCCCCCTTTTGCAAAAGTGCCGAAAATATTTCCCGGTACATATTGTTTAATTGTACCCATAATACCCAACTCGGTAACTGCATTGGCATATTTATGAGCGTAAGGCATGCACGGATAAATTTTAAAATTTTCATATCCTGCCGGATTGTTTCGTATGTGTGCACATACATTTCCGATCCTATCGTGTGTGGTGCACATAAATGTATTAATACCAAGCGATATTGCCTGGTCGAGTACCCTGATAATAGATGAATCATCTTTAAACCGTATCGCCTGGGCCCTTGATTTTTCATCTGATTGATGACTTACCGCAAAAAACTGATTGTCTCCGAACAGCACTTTTTCCATGTTAGTTGTTTTTATCATCTTTAACTATCATTTCAATTACATGATCCGTATAATTTGCCATCTCAAAAGTGTTGTATTCCGGTTGTCGATTATTTTTTATACAATCAATGAAATAATCTATCTGTGCACTGTACTCTTCTCCGCGCAGATAAAACTCAACAGGAATAGCCAAATCTGTAATATATTTTAGATTCCAGCCTTTTTGTAGATTCTCTGAAGGAACGGACTGTTTCAGAAACACCTTTATCTCGGTAGCATCACATACTATTTTACCGTTTTTACCCTGAACCGTTATCGAAGTGGACATTTTACGGTAAGTTTCGTCACTCCAGTTCACAAGCAACGTTCCCGTTAAGCCGTTTTCCAGTTTCAACAGGGAATACACTCCATCTTCCACCCCCCTGGAGTAAAAACTCTTTAACAGGGTGCCACAAATATTAACCGGGCGTCCCACAATCTCCTGAATAAGATTGATAACGTGCGATGCATAATCGTATAGGCAACCGCCGCCTTCTTCAGGATTGGAACGCCATGTCCCTCCTTTCTCTTTAATAACAACCGCACCATAAGCTTCACCGCTAAAGTGTAGAAACTCCCCCAGAATATTTAGCGAAAGTAACCGTTTCAATTCCCTGAATGTTCCGATAAAATGGTTGTGGAATCCTACCTGGTTGACCAGCCCTTTTTCAAGCGCCATGTCTCTCAATTCTTGTCCCTGATCTGCTTTTAGGGTAAAAGGTTTTTCACAAAAAACATGCACCCCCTTTTCCAGGGCGTATTTCACCATAGGATAATGGTATTTGGTTGGCGTTGCAATAATAACGAATTCAGGATTTTCACTGTTTATCATTTTCTCAAAGTCGCTGTAAGTTTTTACGCTACTGAATTTGTTGAATGCATTCAAAACCATAGAAGATGTGTCGCAAACAGCAACCATATCAACATCGGGATGTGCACTCGCAATTGCAGCATGAGATAGCCCCATCTTACCGAGACCTGTTACAGCACCTTTAATCATAGCTTATTGTTTAAGGTTAACTATTTGATATTTAATAATTTTGAACGATTCCACACCTTCTGCAAGTGTGGACAAATCCTTTTCTACTGCTTTTTCAGCCTCAAGGGTCGTTTTAATTTCCTCATATGAAATGTTTGGATGAATTGTCATGCAACCTTTTTCAACTAAGTATGAATCTACTTTCAGCATCTCCTCCTGATAAATTGAAATTACCGGAATACCCAGTACAGCCAGCTCCCGTGTCATTGAGCCACCTGCACCAATAAAAAGTTTGCAATTACTAATAATTTCTTTCAGCGAAAGTGGCTTTTCTGCAACAGTAAGGTTGACTGATTTTTGTCGCTTGTAATGTTCTGTCTGGTTTTTATCGCGTGGCAGCACTACGATTTTATACTGAGATGACAATGCCAGCAGTTTCTCATCGAAGAAATTCAGTGGACCATGGTAATATTGTGCCGACCACGGTTCGGGCCTGAAATAGATGACATTTTTAACCAAACCGTTTGTTGGGAATAATCCATTTTGCTGTGAAAGATAGATGGCCTCTTTCACACTTGGGTAAAAAGAGACTTTTGACCTTAACGGCCATTTCCGGGTAAATTTTTCGTTTCGGAAAGCAATTGGTAAAACCACCTTGTTGGCAAACCAAAATCCAAAAATATTGCCTTTTGCATGTTCGTTATCATTCGTATATAAACTGGGAATCCCCAATACCCTGCTTACTACCGGCTGATAAAAACTACTCTGGCTGGCCGAAATATCAGGCTTGTTTTTCCGGATAAATGCATACAACTTTATCAGTCTTTCAAGGAAAAGCAACATTTTTTGCAATTTTCCCTTGCCCGCCTTTTCGCCAATAACACGAAATTTTAATCTGTTGAGTTGAAGCAATGCAACAGTGTTACCCGAATCACGACAGGTAAGCAAGAGTTCGTGTTTCTCATTTTCAAATTCCTTTATAAAAGGAACCCAAAAAGAGACTTGGGGTGTATTGATAAAATCTATCCAGATCTTCATTGATGATCAGTTTTCACTTTTTAAATATCCCGGCAAAATCCAGTATTACTTTATCGTTCCGATATTCCAAGGTTTTAAATTCGTTGTGAGCAACAAGGAAAGCGACAATATCAGCTTTTGCATAAGCCTCGCGATAATCTGTCAGTTTAAAAACGTCGTGGTCTTTAATGTTTGGCTCAACTATCAGCAAGCCATCCTGTTCCGATTGCATCACCTTTTGTGCAATATATTTGGCGGGGCTTTCCCGTAAATCATCGATGTTGGGCTTAAATGAAAGCCCCATAATTGCCACCAGTGGTTTTCTGCCATTTTTTAACTCAAAACTAAGCATGGAGTTTCTGATTCTTTCGGCGCACCAAAACGATTTATAGTTGTTGATTTCGCGCGATTTCCCGATTATCTGCGATTCCATCGGAAAGTCGGAAGTCAGAAAATATGGGTCAACAGCAATGCAATGTCCACCTACACCGCAACCCGGCTGGAGAATGTTAACCCTCGGGTGCTTATTGGCCAATTCAATCAACTCCCAAACATTGATGCCGGCCTTATCGCAAATCAGAGAAAGCTCGTTGGCAAATGCAATTTGTACATCCCTCGACGAATTTTCAGTTAGTTTGCACATCTCTGCGGTGCGGGCATTGGTTGCATGTAGTGCTCCTTCTACAAAAACGGAATAAAATTCCTTTGCTTTTATCGTTGAAGCTTCATCAATTCCACCGATTACGCGGTCGTTCTGCACAAGCTCATGAATGGCATTTCCCGGAAGTACCCGTTCAGGGCAATAAGCAATATAAATCTTCCCTTTAAGTTCGGGACGTTTCGTGAATATAAGCGTGGCAATTTTGTCAGTGGTGCCTACCGGAGATGTAGATTCTATAATACAGAGATCGTTTCCCTTAAGTAACGGAATAATAGCCCTGATTGCAGCTTCCACAAAAGAAATATCGGGTTCATGGTCACCTTTAAATGGTGTAGGAACCACGATCAAATAGACATCGCTGACCTCAGGTGTGGTTGCCGCACGTAATTTCCCCCGGGCAACAACCTTTTTTACCAACTCATCTAATCCGGGTTCAGAAATGTGTGCCTCCCCCTTATTAATGATTTCAACTACTTTTTTGTTTGTATCCACCCCCAATACTGAAAGCCCCTTATCGGCAGTAATTGCAGCAGTGGGTAGGCCAATGTAACCCAATCCCAGAAAACATATTTGATTATAGTTCATTAATGATTATTTGTGATAAATAGCTCAATAAACTCAACAATACTGGCGCTCGCTTTCCCGTCGCCATAAGGATTTGATGCCTGCGACATGTTGCGATAATGACCATGGTCGTTGAGAAGACGGCTCACTTCGGTCACAATCTTTTGCCTATTGGTTCCCACCAGCAAAACTGTACCGGTTTTAACCGCTTCAGGTCTTTCGGTTGTGTCGCGCATTACAAGTACAGGTTTGCCCAGTCCGGGGGCTTCTTCCTGAATGCCACCTGAATCGGTGAGCACCAAATAACTTTTACTCATCAGATAGACAAAAGGAAGATAATCGAGCGGGGCAATCAAATGTACATTTGAAATAGTTCCATTACCATCGCTACCTAAAATTTCATAAACCGGCTTTTTTACATTTGGATTTAAGTGAACCGGATAAACAAAATCGGCATCTGGGTAATCAACTGCCAACTCTTTAATGGCGTGGCAAATGTTCAGAAACCCATTACCAAAATTTTCCCTCCGGTGGCCGGTAATTAAAACCAGCCGGCGGTTTCTATCCCAATCGTGAACCAGCTTTTCGGGAATGCCCCGGGCTGTGAGCAACTGTATCAAACCGGGCTCTGTTCCCGGTATTGTTTTTATCTTTTTAACAGCTAACATCAGGGCATCGATAACCGTGTTCCCCGTTACTTTTATCCTGTCCTGGCTCACCCCCTCACGCATCAAATTTTCGCGGCTCAGCGAAGTGGGTGCAAAGTGCAGGGTTGCAAGCCGTCCGGTAATCTGTCGGTTCATCTCTTCGGGCCACGGGCTATAAATATTTTGTGTACGTAACCCTGCTTCTACATGCCCCACCGGAATTTGCTGATAGAATGCAGCCAAAGCCGTTGCTGCAGATGTGGTGGTATCGCCGTGAACCAGTACCATACCGGGCTGAACCTCTTTAAGGACATCCCGCATCCCGGTCAATACACGGGAGGTAACATCATATAAATCCTGCCCCTGTTTCATGATATTCAAATCAAAGTCGGGTGTGATCTCAAAAACGTCCAATACCTGGTCAAGCATTTCCCGATGCTGCCCTGTTACGCACACGACCGTTTGAAAAATATCGGGATGCATTTGCAGAGCCTTTACCAGTGGAGCCATTTTTATGGCTTCGGGACGTGTTCCGAAAACAAGAAGTATCTTTTGTGTCATGCTTATATTTTTTAGTTTTTGTTGAAATACGAGGAACAGGCATAAAACATCCATGCCTGTGCCCATCGCATATAGGGTATTTTGGATGATATGCCTTCTTTCATTTGGTAATAGAAAAATCCCTTCCGGTTTTGCATGTTGTTTATGGTCCATTCCAAAACCTTCTCTACCAACTCAAGATGTGATTCCAACAGTTTGGTTTTGGCTAAAGTTACTATCAGTTGGGCAGGTGCATGAATATCAACCGGGTATGTTTTATTGTGATAATATTTTGAAATGCCGTCTTCACGAAAAAAATTTTCTATATAAAACTTCATCCCTTTTCGAAATGAATCCATTACAGAATTATCTCCGGTATATTGCATGTATTCCCAAATGCATTCTAGGTTAAAACCTGTATGAAAACTATCGATCCATTGTTGGTTGCCTGCTGCACCATAAACCCAGGAGCCATTGGCAGCCTGAACTTCTATGGACGCATTTACAACCTGACCGGCAAGAGATAAATACTTCTCATTTTTACTGTATGCATAACAACGTGCCAACAATCTTGCACCGAGAAGCGATGCGTTATAAACCTGAGAGTGGTCTAACGGAGAATATGAAAAAAGAAAATTTTCCCCGCATTTTATCCGGTTTAAGTCTTTCATTACAAAGTTGGCAGATGACAATGCTGTTTCCAAATATTTTTTATTGCCGGTAACTTCATAAGCATTAAACAGGGCGTCGGCACAAAACGAGGTTGCTACTACAGTAGGGGTATGTTTTGGCTGGAAAAAAACCCTGTTTTGCCAATCAAAGTTGTACCCCCAACATGCTCCGGAATAACCTTTGGATTGAAGAGAAATTAACAAACCGGACAATCGTGAAATAGTAGAGAGCAGCTCTTCCTTTGTTCCAAAAGTGTAATCTCCTTTTTTAGCTATTTTATAGAGGTTGCAGTAACCCGTTAAAAACAGTCCAATCCCTTTTGAATTATGCTCCTTGGGAACTAACAGTAGTTTCCGCAGGTTTACCGGGTTGCGTTTAAATGCCTGAATCCAGACCAAACGGGCAAAGCGCCAATGCTTTAATGGTGTGGCCTGAAATATTCCGGAGTTCAACCCGTCATAAGGATCCCAACCTTTAAAATTACCATCCTCACAATAAAGCTTAAGACTATTAAATGACTTTATAATGACCGGATCAACCATGGAGTTCATATGCACCAATTAGCCCTATTTCAGGCTGTTTTGCTTTTTTGGCATTACCCTCGTCCTTAAGGATATTGTTATCACCCGAGTTTACCGAACTTACAAATTCGATATAACGCTGTGCAACCTTATCATCTGTAAGTCCTGAAACTGTATGGATAGCGTTGTTTGAAACAGCTTGAAGCTCATCACACGAAAATTTTGAAATGTTTTTTAAAAGCACTGATAACTCTTTTTCGTCTCCTGCTTTACAAAGAAATCCATTCTTCCCATGTTGAATGATTCCATCGATGCCTTCTCCCCTTGAACCAATTGTTATACACCCCATACTCATCGCTTCAAGATAAACAAGGCCAAAGGTTTCCGGGCTGCTGAGCATAATAAAACAGTCGGATTCCTGCATCACTTTAAATACATCGTTGCGCTGAATACGGCCAGGCAGCGATACTTTATCTGACAGGTTCAATTTTTTCACCAAACGCTCCAGCTTGCTTTTTTCTATCCCTTCCCCGATAAAAGTTATATGAAAATCTTTCCCCTTAAACGCATCATTTATAGCTTTCACAAGAACATCTGGATGTTTACGCGGAATCAGCAGGCCGACAAAAAGAAACTTTCTGATACCTTTTTCAAATGTTCGCTCGGGTGGGTTGATATTATTAACCGGAATGCCGGAGTGACAAAGAAAAGATGAGCCCACTTTACCATACAGATGTTCAAATTCATTTTTTATTGCATTGGAACGAAACCCCCAGACGTCGATGGAAGCAACAATATTTTTTGATTTATCACCGTACATTCTTTCAATAATTCTTACATCCGAATGGATAACCATGCATGTCCTGGCATTATATCGTTTCCCCAATTCAGAAACTTGCAACAATTGCGGGTTTGCCCAATGCCCGATGATAATATCGGGTCTGAAATTCATTGAGTCGATTAGTCTCATAATCCTGTTAAGTTGATTTTTTTGAGTAGTACGGGAAAAGAGCAATAACGGGAACCTGTTAAACATCGGCAGCCTGTAAACATCTACCTTTTCTATTACATAATTTCTTTCTCTTGTATGTCCTTTAGTGCTGAATATAAATTTGTAATATCTGGATATAATATTTTTAAATACACTGATCAATAGATAGACAAACCGATTGTAGTACTTGATATTGTGGATAACCTTGACGTTGTACCCTTGCAATACCCATTCCCTTGCAAAAAAATGGACAACAGGTGTAACTTCATCGGCAAAGTCATCGGCAGGATAAACAGATGTTAACAGCAAAATATTCTTCATGACATGGAAAGTAGAATTGCAATAAATAAATGAGTTAATAAAAGCCCGGTGGAAGGTTTATATCACATCGGGATATTCTTAGGAATTTTGAGAATTTACTTTTTGTAATGTTTTTCTATGACTTTCACAAGACCTGCTTTCCTCACTATAACAACAGCTAATCTCCGCGTTTTCTTTTTGAAAGGAAGAGGGTTAATTGGTTCGTCTAAAACTTCTTTCCATAAGTGCTTCATAGCATCTACGTAAAGTAATGGACTACTCTTTTTTCTTTTTGATTTGTCGATACTTAACATCAGATCAAGTAATTCTCTTGAATTAAATGGAGTGAAAACTTCTTGAACTATATCCCATTCTAACTGGCTTTGAGCTTGCCAACTCCCCATACGATGCTCCCAGTAAAACAAATCATACAAGTTGTAGTTAAAACTATTTCCTTTTATTAGTTCATTCCATTTTCTTATTCCTTCTCTTATGAAATTTAATTCACTCCAACCACTCTCTAATTGTAAAAAATCGTTTTCAGTTAAATTGTTTTTTATCGTTCTTTCCGGGAAATAAAGGCATAGACCAATTTCTGAACAATTTCCTTTTACAGCTACTTTTTGTTGCGGGTAAATTTCTGACATTCCAAAAGCAATTTTTCCCCAATCATCAATGTGAGCCATATCTGTATTGGATTCATATATTTTCGCAAATTCGGGGGAAATATTTTTTTGACAATCGAAAATATTAAATTTTAAGTTCAGTGATTTAGATAAAGACACAGGTATTTTTATATCCATATGTTTGTCATCCATATTCCTGTATCTTAATGTGTAAAAAGTAACATCGTCAATAATGTCCTTACAGCTACTTAGAATAACCCTGGTATCCCACCCGGCAGTCAAGGTAAAAGCTAAATCCATATTGTTATTTGCAGCTGAAACTATATTTTTTAATAGTGTAGAAAATTTTATAACGGATTCTGAATAATTTCCAGGTTTTAGGTTTTGAAATGGATAATAGCGTTTTTGTTCAAACTCTGATGCCTTGATGTAATGATTAGGAACCAGGTGGTAAACATTTTCATAAAAAGTAACACCGCTTGGCAACCAATGCTCTATGTTTTTTGCAACATAATCCGAATTGAAATAATCTTCGTATGCTTTTGTTTTTTTGATTTGTAAAACTTTATTGATTAATAATGGCTGAGATGCTGCATAAATATTATTATTATTATTTGTGTAATAAAATGTTCTTAAACCACAAGCATCATTAAAAAAAACAAAGTCATTCTCTGTTTTAATAATTAGCACGAATCTGCCAACCAAACTGTACAATTTATTTGGGAAATTATTAATATCTTTTAGGCTTGAAAGACTATTAAGAATTTCTTTCGATGTTTTTTTTGTGTCGTGTGGATTAAAAAAGTAACCTATTAAATATAAATCATTAATTCCAAATGACTTTTCAAATTGACAATCAGGGTGTACATATATAAAATATTTGTCAACTTTTTCGACTTGCCACTTTTCTAGTTGCTTACACTTAACAGGTGTAAATAAAAATTGCCGTCTAAACTTTAAGTTATCCATATTAATCGCGTTTTTATATTAGCGACAACTTGTTTGTCTGTTCATATTTACCACTGCTATTTACAAGCTCCATTTTTTTTTCCACAAACTTGGAAAAATCAATCTCATATGTATGGTAACATAATGAAACAAAGCAGGTACAAACCCAATGTATTTTCTTTGGAAAATGAATGTTGATCCGGGTCTTCCTCCGAGTGGACTTTTAAAACTTTTTACCCGTACAAGTAAAGAATATCGGGGATTACACCACCGAGGTAATTCCTTATTCCGTTCACATTCTCCAACAAAACTGGAACTGACAAATGATTGTATTCCCGATTTTTTAGCCTTTAGTCCGTAGTCGAAATCCCCTTGACCGTGATGAAATATCGAATCCAGAAAACCTACCCGTTTAAAAACAGC
>JACDJC010001466.1_pt1 | contig 20800 bp, 18 predicted proteins | sample 7454191 | NCBI WGS metagenome assembly JACDJC01 (sample SAMN14253291, study PRJNA609438) | sludge metagenome | isolation source: sludge after 25d culture with pyrite and EDTA | collected 2018-12-20 | reverse complement strand
GCGCCGTTCTGGTGGGGCGTGGGGGGCACGGGGTACTTTACCGTGAGACGCTGCGCCCGGCCCCACGACCTTGTTGCGTCATTTGCCGGTCTTGCCGATCATGGCGCTCGGCGTCCTGAGCAGGATGTCGATGTCCCACCAGATCGACCAGTTCCTCACGTAGTGGGCCTCCATCGACTGTCGCTCCTCGAAGCTCACGTCGTTGCGCGCCTCCGTCTGCCAGTAGCCGGTCATGCCCGGGCGAGCGAGGAAGATGAGGTCCTTCTCGCTACCCATGAGCCCGAGTTCGCGAACCATGTAAGGCCTCGGCCCGACCAGGCTCATCTGGCCGAGAAGGACGTTGAGGAGCTGTGGTAGCTCGTCCAACGACAGGCGCCTCAGGACCCGGCCGACACGTGTGACGCGCGGGTCGGACTCTAGCTTGTGGTAGGTAGAGTACTCGGCGCGTAGGCCCGGATGATCGGTTAGTAGAGCCTGCAGACGGTTGTCTGCGTCTTGGTGCATGGTGCGGAACTTGATGCAGCCGAACGGGCGCCCGAAGCGCCCGATCCGAGGCGAGACGTAGAGGGCCGGTCCGCGCGAGTCGAGGCGGATGAGCGCTGCGATGACTAGTAGGGGCAGGCCAAAGAGGGCTAGCAATAGCGTTGCCCCTGCGAAGTCGGTGGCGCGCTTGATTGCCCGGTTGGTGCCGAAGGCGAGCTGGTTGCGGACCTCCAGGGCCAGCGTGGTTCCGAGCGGCGCCGCCACCACCGAATTTGTTGGAAGCCCTCCCAGGTCGGGCAGGTACTGAGCGTATTTCACTCGGTTCCCCGGCCGGAGCAGGACGCTATCGAACGCGACCTCCTTTGCTGCTTTCGCGCTGATGATGGTGTGCCTGATGTCATGTTGCTCCATGTACGCCCAGGCATCCTCGAGTCTTCCCAGGACTGGGGCTCCGCTTACGGTCCAATCACTCCCGCTTCCGAAGACGGCCATCGGATGAAGACCGATGTCAGGGTGAGCAAGCAGGTGGCGCGTCACGCGGGCGGCGGCCAACTCGGTACCCAAGACCACCACGGGCCTGCCCCAAAGCCTAAGACGCTGCAGTGCTTTCTGGGTCAGCAAACGGAATAGGGGCGCTAGTACCGCGGCGGCTGGAACCGTGACCAGGAACACGCGAGCACTAAGACCGAAAACCGTTGGCATGAGTAGGGCGAGGAACCCTACAGCAACGGCTGCCGCTAAGGATGCCCTGACCGAGCGGCTCAGCTTCTTGTGAGACGGTAGGCCGTATCCAGGATAGAGGCCGGCGGCCATTGCCACGGCCGGCCAGATGAGCATGGCATAAGCCAATGGTTGGCTCCAGCCGCTGCCGAGGGAGGAGACGTTGTCGATGCGAGTCGCGACGTAGATTCCCAACGACACGGCTATGGCGCCGGCTGCGGTGTCGCTCAAGGCAAGCGCAAGCCTGACGGCTGCGGCGCTGCCCACGCCGGTCTCGGCCGCGGCCACCTCGCGTTTACCAACGGCGCGCCAACCCAGTACCGCGGCCAGCGGGTAGATGACCGCGCCAGAGAGCAACGTCGAGTCGAACAGATTGAGGATCAGCACCCCCAGCAGCACGACGGCAGCAGCCCGGTCGCGTTGTTGTACCGCCCTGAGGCTCAGGAGCGCCAGGAGGCCGATGAAGCCGAGTAGACCGATAAGGCCGCGATCAACCCAGGCGTCCAGGAAGGAGTTATGCGCGTGTGCCGCAATGGGCCTTAGGAGGTCCTCGTCAGGGTGTAGCTCGCTGACCGCCAAAGGAAAACCCTTGGGCCCCCAGCCGAATAGCGGCCTCGCGCCTATGGCTTCCAGGGCGTCTCGCCAGATCGGGAAACGTGAGGTGCGTAAGTCGGTGACGCCTCGGGCGGCCCCTCCCGGCCTGTAGGGGAGAAGACTATCCGAAGGTAGCAGTTGGAGCTCGGCGAAGGTCACCGAGACGTTGGTCAGGTTCGACCTGTCGGGTACGACGCCCACGTACCAGGTCAGCGGACGCTCGCCTTCGTACTTGAAGGTGACCAACGCGCGCACCCAGTCGCCGTTGAGGCTCTCTGCGGAGGATGAGACTACGTTGATGGCTCCAGTAGTGTTCGTCTTATGGATAGTGCCTTCCAGAGTGGTCCCAAGGTTCACGGCCGGCGTCTCGGCGGACTCACGACCCCAGCCGTCGAAGCCAGGCCTCGTGTTGCCGTGGGTCTCGAGGGCAGCACTCAGGGTGTAGGTTTCGCCTGGTTCGAGGGTCACGGCCTGCTGGAGCCGGGACCAAGAGTAAGGTGATGTCTTGATCGCGTCGATGGCAGTGCGACTCTGGCCGTCGATGACGGCGTCATGCCCCGAGTACTCGACGCCGAGCGGGAACCACCAGTCGCCGTTGACTATCTCCGTGCCGCGAAACATGTTCGGGTTCGCCTGCGGCGGCAAGAAGTCGGTGAGGAACCCCGTTCGGCCCACACCCAAGCGTGCCGGGATGCCGCTTACCAGGAGCGCCATCAGGATTATCAGGGACCACTCGACGATTCGCGTTCCACGCGTTCCGCGCCTACCCAGGAACCTAAGCCCAACGGCTATAACCAGCCAGGCCCAGACGGCCTCACGAGCACCAGAGAAGATGACGCCGACGGCGCCGATGGCCAAGGCGATGATGCGTAGCTTCGGCGAAGGAACCACGAGGGCAAGAAGAGCAGAGAGGACCAGGATCGCATGTCCGAAGATGGTGGGATGGGTATTCCACGTTATGGCGTCGAGCGTGGTCCGCGCCGCGTCGAAGCGGAAGCCACCCAACTGCGTGAGCCCTAAAGCCAGCGTGATCGCGAGGCCCAGGACGAGGCCCGCGCCGATGTCCGTCGAGAACGTGTCGCTCCGGACGTTTGCCCGAAACTCCGTGGCGGACCTGAAGATCAACCAAACGGCCAGTACCTGGGCGACCGTCAGCAGCGCTGGCACAGGGTGGCCGGTAACGAGGAAGGGTGCGCCCATGAGGGCAGCGGACGCCCACCACCACACGTCGGCGCGCTGAACCGTCAGCCGGCCAGAGAAGATCGTCAGGATGGCGACGAACGGTCCTACTGACGGGATGGCGGCGATTCCAATTCCGGCAACGAAGGCTAGCCCTCGGCGTAAGTACAGGTTGGCCACTCCCATCGATAGAAGCTTACTCCGGGGAACCCGGTCCAATTGGGTCCAGTCGCCGGCCGGTTCGCCTTGGAAGTCCGAAATGGCAGTTAGGTCAGAGCGTTCGGTCGCAATCGGTTGTGAGTTGCCAAGCCGGCTCCAGGCCGATTCGGATCGATGACGACTTTGAGGGAATCCGACCGGCGCGGCACGGCTCATTGCCAAAATGTAGACTGCTCGAGTGGTTGGTTCTCGTGGCCCCGGCTGACTCGTGGCGACTCGTGTTTGTACTGCGAGACCTTGAGGTTGGGGGGGCTGAACGAGCGACGATCAGGTTGGCCAACTACGCGGCACGCCAGGGCGTCGATACGCACGTAGTCGTGCTAACGGGGACCGGGGCGTTGCGCGGTGAGGTTGATTCCCGGGTGTCTTTGCATGACGTGCGGGTTAGGAGGATCCGGGGCGCTGCGCTGCCATTGCGCCGCTTGCTCACGCGATTGCGTCCGGACGCTGTGATGGCTACGTTGCCCCAGGTGAACGCATTGACGGTCATGGTCGCACGCAGCATGACGCGGCGCCCAAGAGTCACGGTTCGTGAGGCGAACGATCCTCGCTACGAGGCACCGTATTCACGGCGTTTCGGTAGTTTATTCAGACACTTCCTGGCTTGGACCTACCGCAGGGCTGACGCCGTGATCGCAGTGTCGGAGGGGGTGCGTGAGGGTGTCATATCAACCTACGGCGTTCGACCCGATCGGGTAATTGCCATCGCCAACGCCAGTCTTGATGACGAGATTGGCAATAGGGCGTTGGAGCATCTAGGCGACGGCTGGTACTCGGGTCTCGAGCGGCGCGTCGTGTGCGTAGCGCGCTTCTCCGAACAGAAAGACCACGCCACACTACTGGAGGCGTTCCGCCGGTTGAACAGGGGACCCGAGGTGGGCCTGGTGCTGGTCGGGGGCGGCCCGTTGGAGGCAGCGTTGCGATCCCGCATCGATGAGCTCGGCCTGAATGACAGGGTCAAGATGGTGACCGGAGAGACCAACCCGTTTCGTTGGCTGCGATCCGCCCACGCGCTGGTACTCTCGTCACGGTGGGAGGGTTCGCCGAACGTTCTGGTAGAGGCGATGGCTCTGGGCGTGCCGGTAGTGGCAACGGATTGTCCATCGGGGCCGAGGGAGATCCTTGCCGCCGGTCGGTTCGGTGAACTCGTTCCGGTCGGTGACCCGCAGGCGTTGGCGGAGGCCCTGGCTCGTACCCTGGCTCGGCCGGTGGCTTCCGCCGACCTGATCGAGAGAAGTCAGGAGTTCCACATCGAACGCGTGGGGCCAAGATGGCTTGCGGCGCTGCGTTGAGGACCGCTATTCGTTTCAGGGTCAGCGTGACCCTGACGGGAATCGTCGGCTTCGCCTACCTGTTCCTGATTTCAGGAGCCGTTCTCCCGTTGCTTCTTGTCCACACTGGGGGCGAGCTCGACCTCGAGAAGGGGCTGCCTCAGGTTCAAGTCGCCTTGGGCGGGGTGCTGCTGATAACCGCCATACTGTTTGTTCGGCGGTACTGGCGGCGCCCTGTGACGCAACTGGTTAGGGCGGCATGGTTGCCTCTGCTCCTGGCGGCCCTTGCCCTCGCATCCGTGGCTTGGTCGATAGACCCTGGACTTTCGCTCCGGCGGGCCGTGGCGCTGTGCGGGACCGTGCTGATGGGGATGTTTCTCGTCAGTTCATTCGGTTACCGCCGCAGCGTGATGTTGGTCGTGGCGTTACTTGCACTGATCGCCGTTGGGTCACTCCTGACGAGTTTACTGTTTCCAGATGTCGGCATTCACCAGGCCGGCGCTCACCTTGGGCGCTGGCGGGGTCTGTATCTGCACAAGAACCTGCTTGGGCGCGAGATGGCTCTTGCTGTTGGCCTGTTCTTGGCTGCGGCGTTCAGGGAGAGGGGGTTGGTCCGCGGCTTCTGGCTAGCGTTGACGCTGACGGGCGGCTTGCTCTTGGTCCAAGCGCAGTCGGCCACCGGTATCCTCGCGGCAGTGGCCGCGGTGGTCGTGCTGCTGGTTCTGCGTGCGGTCCGTGGCCGACCACTCGTGGCCTCTGCACTGGTGATGTTGGGCCTGGCAGGTGCCCTAGTGGTTGGGCTCATGGCGGCGTCCGCACCGGAGCGGCTCGTGGGGCTCTTGAACCGAGACCTGTCCTTTACCGGGCGGACGCAGTTGTGGTCCGACGTGCTCGACAAGGTTCTTGAGCAACCTTGGTTGGGCCATGGTTACGGGGCGTTCTGGGGCAGCGTGCAGGGCGCAGATGTCAGCAGCCGTCTGGGGTGGCGCGTCGTCCACGCTCACAATAGTTGGCTCGACATCGGACTTGCGCTGGGGGTTGCAGGGCTGTGCCTATTCATAGGCCTGGTTGCTTTCCCATTCTTACGGCGCCTCTGGTCCCGTCGGCCGCTGACCGAAGACGAGGAGATGGGCGCCGTGTTTACCGTCGTCGCCCTCGTGGTCGCGATGAGCGACTCCATCTTGTTAGGACCCAACAACCTGTTTCTGCTTCTCTTGATAATCCAGTTCATTGCAAGTGGTTCTCCACATGGCGTCGTTGTCCGCCGCTACGGCAGGGCTTCGGGGCCGGCGGCAGTAGGGACGTCCGGGAACCTGGGGCCGGGCCCATGAGTTCATCTGATTCAGCTAAGAAGACACCGGCCGGGAGCACGGTGTGGCTACTGCAACGCAGTGATGTCGTCGGAGGTACGAAGAGAATCATCGACGAGTTGACGCGCCGCCTTCAGGCACGAGGTCTAGGTGCCAACGCCGTGTATTTGCGTGGACCGCAGGAGCACGTCAAAGCTGGCAAGAGCCCAGTGTTCAATGGATTGGCAACCGTACGAGATTTCGCGAGACTTGCTCGGCGCTTCTTGCGGGAGCGTCCGCGTTTGATAGTGACGTTCACGCCATTGTTGGGAGCCCTGGTATCTTTGTTTGCCCTGCCATCGAAGCGCACGAGCGTGATAGCCACTCATCACACCCCTGCATTTCGGATTGGCGGCGCGACTCGTTGGCTCGATCGGCTCTCAGCTCGGCTAGGGGCGTACGACGCGATAGTGGCGTGTGCCCCAGCGGTTGCAGCGAGCTATGCTTCGAACGGACCCCGCTACATGAAGTCGATGTCGGTAATCGCGAACGGTGTCGCTTCCAGCGACACTCCAAGGACGGCTAGGCGGGATAGCCAGTTGCGCCGGAGTGTCGGACTTCCGCCAGGGACCAACGTTGCCTTTGCGGCGGGACGATTGGCTAGCGAGAAGAACCACAGCCTGCTCTTGCGGGCAATCGCATTGGCGCCAGGCTGGTGCCTGGTGCTAGCCGGCGATGGTAGCGCTAGACGAGAGTTGGAGCGAGAGGCTCGAGAGCTGGGGATAACTGCCAGAGTGTCCTTCTTGGGCGTCGTTCCGCGAGAACGTGTTGCCGCTTGGTTCTCGGAGTGCGACGTGTTCGTTCAGCCGTCCCTGTTCGAGGGCCTGAGCCTGGCGTTGCTAGAGGCGATGGCGCGGGGTGCACCCGTGTTGGCCAGTGACATTCCCGGTAATCGCGACGCGCTTACGTCCTCCAACGGCACAGTAGGCTGGTTGTTGCCAGGTAGCGACCCGCATGCCTGGGCTGACGTGCTTGCCACCGTTCGTGATGACCCGTCCGGGGCGGAGGAAGTGGGGGCCAGGGCGCGAGACCATCAACGTCGCGAGTTCGACGAAGAGCAGATGTATCAGCGGTACATGCGGTTGATATGTGAGCATGTGGGCCTGTGAAAGGTGTATTGGCAGCGGGCCTGAGCATGCTGGTCGTGACGGTAGTCGTGGTTGTGGCAGTGCGCGAGTTCGTCGCCTGGGCTGCCAACGTGTCACACCCCCAACTGGAATGGGCCTACCTTCCCGCCGGCGTGCCCGCCGACGCACCGTTCGCAGCCTGGTACGCCTTGAGCGTTCCTGACACGGCGAGTCGCAGCTGGGTGCAGCTACGTATCTGCGGCGCGGATGCCCGCTGTGTTCTGGGTGCGCGCAAGAACGTCGGCACGGACGCTCCGGTCGGTCTGGTCACGGCATCGAGGAGCCTGGCTCCTGGCACCTATACTTTGGACCTCCTTGTAGTAAGCGAAGACCGGCTCGGAGTGGCGCGTACCGTGCAGCGGGCCTCAAGCCAGGTGCAGTATGGCGAGTGATAGCGCTGTCTGGCATCCAGTAGGGTTGGTCCTGGCCGGTTGCGCCTTTCTCGCATTGGGACTAGCCCCAGCGCCACAGCGACCCGCAGTCGGCCCTCAGGCGGTGCAGGCTTCCGTGCCCTCTCCGATTGATGGCCCCTCATGTGGCGCGCCGGTCACGCTCTTGGGCAGGTCGAATCGGATCGACGAGACTCTTACCGCCTTCACGGACGCGCTGATATTCGTGCCCACCTGCTCGCGAGCCCGGACACTTGAGTTCAAAGGCAGCCAAGTGCTTGGGATCGGTCCGGCTCTCAGCGTAACGCGGCTCGTGGATGGGGCCGGAATCCTGGCTTGGTACGGTTTCCTCGGCACCGAAGAGTCGGTTGATTTCAGGCTCCCGGGAGGGGAAGCGGCCCTCGTGTCGTTCACGAACGACAAGGCGACGGGCGTTGAGGATCGCAACCTGATCATCACGTGGAGTTTCAGGTGAGGCGAGCGTTCCGTGACGTGGCGTTGGTGGGGATATTTGTGGTGTTCGTGGTGCTGTTCGTTAGAGGGACTCCGTGGACGACAGGCGGAGGCGTTCTGGTATTCGCCGGCCTGGCGTTTCTCTGGCGCCGCTATGGCCGCGCTCGGTGGGCACTGGCGGTGGCGCCCTACCTCACCGCGGTCGCAGTCGCCGGGCTGCTGATCCAAGCGATCGGGGTAACAGTTCACGGTTCGCTGGGTCGCGCCGCTGGGTTCCTGCCCCACCCGAATATTGCCTCCGCCACCACGGCCGCACTTTGGGCACTCTTGATAGTGGGCGTCAACGCGCTGGGCACTTCTTGGAGAGTTGGGCGTGGCGTGGCGCTCGGGGGTAGCCTCGTGACCGCGTTCCTACTACTTGCATCCGGGACACGGTCTGTGGCACTGGGCCTGATACTTGGCTTGATCGTAGCCGTCGGCCTCCGGAGGATAGGACGCCGTGCCGTGGTGCGGTCGTCCGGCAGCCTGACCGTGGCAGTGGTTGCGGCAGTTGCCCTGGGAGGGATCGTGGCGTCCACCGTGTTACTACGTTCCGACGTGGACAAGGTACTGGGTTCGTTCGAACGCGGGCCGATATTCATGACGGCGTTGGATGTCGTCACGGTCTCCCCTTGGTCAGGCTCCGGGGATGGCGCCTGGATGCGGTTGGCGCCGGTAGTCGAGCCATCGCTACCATTGAGCGTGGCTCCACATAGCCACAGCGTGCCTCTCAAGCTCATGATGGAGGGTGGAGTCCTGGGCTTCATCGCCTTTGGCACCCTGGTGGCAGTACTGGTTATCGTTTTGCTCAGCGACCTTCGCGCCAGCGGTGACCTGGGTGCAACGGCCTTGCTCATAGGCGCTATAGCTCTCGGTAGTCAGGCGAGCGTCGATACGGTGTTCCTAAATTACCCAAGCGTCTATCTCGTATTTACCTCTGCCGCGTGGCTGCATGGAGCCGTCACGACGCGCAAGGGCTCGGTTGCGGCACCATCGTGAGCTCGCGGCCTTGCGTCGGGGTAGAAGTAGGTCGCGTGGACTATCGCGTGCTTGGTGTGAGGATATCGCCCCTGACGCCGGAACAATGGCTGGCCGAAGTGCGAGCCGGCGTCGATCTGAGAGTGCGTAAGCTGCTCGTTAGCCAGAACCTCCATAGCACGTACTTGTCGTTGCGCACTCCCTTGGTGTCTCGACTACAGGCGCAAGCCGATGTCGTGAGAATTGACGGCATGCCGCTGGTATGGGTGGCGAGGCTGTTGGGCTTGCCGATTACAAGGGCTCAAAGGGCGGGTTTCATGGACCTTATGCCGCTCCTCATGGCTGCTGCTGCCGAGCAAGGCTGGAAGATCTTCGTGATCGGAGGCAAACCGGGGGTGGCTGAGCAGGCGGCTTCGCTGCTTCGAGCACGATATCTTGGGCTCCAGTTGGTAACGGAGGACGGTTACTTTCCGCTAGACGACTCAGACGGTGGTGTCAGCAGCCGCCTGGCCCGGGTCGCCGCCGAAGAACCCGACGTGGTGCTTATCGGGATGGGCATGCCGAGGCAAGAGGAGTTCTTGCAACTCTATCTCCCACGAATCTCGGCGCCGGTGGTCGGCACGTGCGGCGCTGCATTCGATTATGTCGCTGGAACCATCCCGATGGCGCCCCGCTGGATGTCCGCCTTGGGCTTCGAGTGGCTCTTCCGCCTGATCGCGGAGCCGAGACGACTGTGGGCTCGATACCTCGTGGAGCCGCTTCGCTTGCTGCCACGCCTGTTCGAAGACCTTCGCTCTCGGCGGCTTGGGGAGGAACACTTTCGCTTCCACCAGGCGAACAAGGTCGGCCGCAGAGAATGAGTGGCTTGCTCGGTGTTGCGGCTCGCGTACTGCCGCCAGGGTTGTTCGCGAGGCTTCAGGCCTTGGGAAAGGTCGGTTACCTGCCCGATCTACGAAACCCTCGCACGTTCAACGAACGACTACTCGTCAAACGCCTTCGCGATCGAGATGAGCTAATCGTCCAGACCGCGGACAAGTTCACGCTCAGGGAGTACGTCCGTACCTCGATTGGCGGCGAGTACCTGCCCGAACTTTACGACGTGGTCGAGGACGCGCGTAAGGTAGACGTCGACAGACTGCCACCGGCCTACGTGATGAAGGGAACGCACGGGAGTAAGTGGAACCGGATCGTCACGCAAGGGGAACTTACGAACCCTGAAGCGCAACGACTGGCAGCCGACTGGTTGTCGAGATGCTATTACTGGGAGCGGCAAGAGTGGGCGTACCTCGAGCTCAAGCCCAGGGTCATATTCGAAGAGAACCTCGCGCCGGGTAGCCCCATTGACGATTTCAAGGTGTTCACTTTCGCCGGCGTCCCGAGGATGGTGCAGCTGGACCGCGACCGTTTCACGCGTCATTCGCGTGCCCTGTTCACGCCCGCATGGCAGCGCCTGAACGTCCGGTTCCTTTACCGGTGGCCAGATTCTCCGTTACCTGCTCCGCAAAGGCTTGACGAGATGCTCGCGCTTGCCGAGGTACTGGGTCGGCCATTCGAGTTCGCCCGTGTGGACCTCTACGCCGTCGGGAACAGAATAGTCGTCGGTGAGATCACCCACTACCCGGAAAGCGGGGTGGCGCGGTTCGTCCCGAGGTCGTTCGATCTAGAGCTGGGCGAGGTCTGGGGCTCCGCCCGACCCATTTCCGACACGTTTCTGGCCACGTGAGCCGGAGCTACCATTGCGGCGCCGACCGCCGGCGGCGAGCGGCGATAGAGAGTCGCCGGGCCGCATGAAGCAAGGGTTGCGGGACGTGGCCAAGCTCATGACGGCCACGGCAGTGGGCCAGGGAGTCGGGCTGCTGGCGGCTCCCGTCTTGAGTCGTGTCTACTCGCCCGAAGTGTTCGGCGTGGTCGGAGTCTTCCTCTCCATCGCCTCGACCCTCGGGGTGGTCGCCGCGCTCAGGCTGGAACTCGCCGTCGTGGTGCCGAGGTCGGATGAAGAGGCCAAAGACGTAATGGGGTCCGCCGTGCTCGTGATCGGCGTGGTGACGCTGCTTACTGCAGTCGCGGCATTTCTCTTCGCTTCGCCGGTGGCGGGTCTCCTGGGCGTGCCGGACGTAGCGCCATTACTCGGGTGGTTGCCCTTGTACGTGAGTTCCCTGGGCACCTTCCAGGTCTTCAACTACTGGTCGACCAGGATCGGGCGGTTCGGCAGGCTGGCGTCGGCGCAGTTGACGAGAGCCTTCGCGACGGCGGGCACGCAGATCGGCTTGGGCTTCATTGGGCTGGGGGCGCCAGGCATGCTCGGCGGCCAAGTAGGTGGCCAGGTCTTGGCGAACCTGACTCTCCTGGGACGCTCGGCGATGGGTGACACCAGTGTGCTGCGGACCACGGTCAGCTTTGCGAAGACGCGCACCGTGTTGAGGAGCTATTTCGAGTTCGCCGTCTACGGCGCTCCGCAGGCCCTGGTCAACGCGTTGAGTCAGGGAATCCCAGCCCTCGTGATCGCCGCTGCGTTCGGCGCAGGAACCGCCGGCCAGTACCTGCTGGCCGGTAGGGTCATCGCGGCGCCGGGCAACCTGATCGGACAGTCTTTGAGGCAGGTACTTTACCCACAGCTCAGCAGGCGCATAGATGACCCAGGGGTGCTGCGCTTCTCGGTGAGGGCCACGGTGTTGCTGGGCCTATTGGCGGCGGTGCCAGTAGCATTCCTTGCGGCCTTCGGTCCAGGTGTTTTCGTGTGGCTCTTCGGGGAAAAGTGGCTGCTCGGCGGTGTGTTCGCACGCTACCTGGGTCTCTTGCTAGCGGTGGGCATGATGAACATTCCAGCCGTGAGCCTGGTGCCACTATTACGCATGCAACGGTGGCACGCAGTATACGAAGTGGTCTACTTGGCGTTTCGGGTAGCAGCACTGTTGCTGGGGGGGTACTTGGGCGGCGCTACTGGTGCAGTAGTGGGCATAGTGGCAGTCGGAATCGGGTTCAATACCCTGCTTATCTTGGCGGTTTTCAAACGCCTTCGGGATCACCTCAAGGCAGCGGCGGCTTGAGTCAGCGCGACCCCGCCACTATCGGCCCTGGGCAGAGCGGATCCTCTCGTCAAGAATCATGCCGTTTCTAACGATCGTAGCCGCACGCAAGACCTCGTTGGCGCTTGTGCGGTCCTCGATTATGCTATCTAGGTACTTTACGACCTCGACCGACAATGCTTCAGAGGCAGTGATGGCGATCAGCGCTGGCGTATGGTCCACTACGTAATGCAAGACGCCCTGCGCTGAATAGACCGGGTTCTGGATGGTCGTCGGCACGCTGGTCTCGATTGTGCCGTGTCTATCGCAACTGATATCGATGATCATGGCAGGGTGCTTCAACCGCTCGAGGTCGACGCGGCGGATGGTGTGTCCACCTCTTACGGGATCCCACAGCGCGCCATTTACTATCACGTCGAAGGTCGGTAATTCGTCTCGCAGCAGTTCTTCCATGCCGCGACCGTACGGAGTTATCGTCGCCCCGAGCGCGCCTAGGACTTTGAACGCGCCACGCGCCACGTTCCCTCGCCCAAGGAGCGCGACGTTACAGTCTCTGGGCAACTTCCCGTACAAGGTGAAGGCGTGCATTATTGCCGCCTCACCCGCGAGTTCATTGTTGCGCCAGAAAACGTGCCTGGCGCCCTCGAACATGTCTTCCCACGCGATGGCAGTCAGGCGATTGTCGACTAGCTGGTCGGTGATATCGCGGTTCTGAACAGCGTGCATCCACCCGAACACGATCTGGCCCTCACGCAGTTTTCCCAAGTATTCCGCGTCGCCGGCTTTCGGATCGCAGATCACCGGTTGCGCCAGGACGGTTTCTCGGGGTGCGATGTTTGCGCCGTAGTGCACGTAATCGTCATCGTGGAAGCCGATTGCGGCGCCGTACCCTTCCTCGAAGTAGAGGTTCTTCGCGTTCTCGAGATGACCAAGGTGGTGAGGGACGAGTGCGCGTCGCCTTTCGTTCTCTTTCTTGCTGATAGGGAGGCCAACGGTAAGGATGGGGTTCCCCTCTCTGAATGACGTGTTGCACGAGACCCTTGTTGGTCGAGTTGGATTAAGTTTACGGCATTGACCGGCCTACTTAGGTCCGCGCTCGTGGCCCTGACCTAGCCAGCGGCGGCGGAAGAACTCGGCAAGAGCCAGCTCCTGTGGCCAGGCCTCCCCAGCTTCGAAAACGTAGTCGCCACGCTCGTCCAATTGGTAAGCGCCCGGGATGCCGTCCACCTCGAGTTGCCTTGGGGTGTCAACCCGCACGAACGCCGACATCTCGATGATGCCGAGAGACCCGTCTGTGCGCCGCAGGAAGTCCACGGCCAGCATCTCCTGGTCGAGATCGTGTGCGATGTGCCGCGCGACGTCCATGGCGTCGGCCGGCAAGCCTTCCTTACGCGTGGCGGAGTGGCCGGACGCTCGGAAGTCGCCCTCGGGTGCGTCCCGGTAGTAGCCGAATACTTTGGAGCCTATCACCAAGACCCGCAGGTCGTACCCGGCGTTAGGTTCCAACGGTTGAAGTAGGACATAACCGTGTTGGCGTAGATACGGCCAGAAAGTCGGCAAACCCTGCAGGGAGAATACCCTCTTCGCCATCGCCAAGCCGGCTCGGCGGTCTGAGATCTTGGTGACCCCGGTGGAGCCCGAGCCGGTAACGATCTTGCTCACCAATGGGTAAGGCGCTGACGCAAAGTACTTCGCGGTCTCTTCGTAGGAGGCGCTGTAGAAGGTGCTTATCGCCGGGTATCCGAGGCGGCGGAGGAGTTCCCACTGTAGGATCTTGTCCTCGTAGAGCTGGGCTGTGAAGTACCGTGGGTAGCAGATCTTATTGGCGTGCCGCTCGAGGAGATAGATCTTCCGCCTCGCCTCCTCGATCCGAGTTGGTGGTGATTCGACGCGCCAGATTATTACGTCGAACTCTGCGGCGTCGCTTGCCCAATTCGAGGTGTGAGGGTCGTAATAGTGGAACGGGATCTCGTTTTTCTCCAAGAACCGCTGGTATTTGGTCCAGTAGGGTGGGCGGTCGCGGTCCTTGACAAGGCCCACCAGCGGCTTTGGCGTGGTGGCGGGCCAGTCCATGATGACCGGCGGAACCTCCTCTGGAAGTGGCCGGTCATCCACGGGTTCGAACGGGCGAGGGCCGGAGAATCTCTCGATCATCCTCCGTGCGGCCCTCTTGACGCCCTGCATAGCTTTCCTTCGTTTAGGCACCCGGCTCACTTGCCCTCGTCAGGGACGGGTCGCGACGGGAAGGACACGTTCTTTGGGCGGCCGCCTGCAGTTCAAACCAGTTCCATTCCTTGTGCGTGAACTGCCACAAACCCCGGATTCGACAACACATCCCCAAAGTACCTAAGGGGCGCACCACCGCCGACCGCCACCATCTCCCCGCCGGCCGCCATCAGCACCGCCTGCGCTGCGGCGGTGTCCCACCACATGGTCGGCCCCAAGCGCGGGTAGAACTGCGCCGTGCCGTCTGCCACCAGGCAGCTCTTGATGGCCGAGCCGCGAGCGATCGTCTCCACTTCGCCGTACTCCCGGCGCAGTCGTTCGATGAACGCCCGCGTGGCTTCGTTGGAGTGCGACCGGCTCACCATGACGCGCACCACACCGTTCTCCGGGGGGCGGGTATGGATGGGGTGGGCGCCGCCTTCGGCGTCGAAGCGCCAGGCGCTGGCCGGGCGACCGGCGTGAGCAGCTACGCCCGTGTAAGTGACGCCAGCCACTGGGGCGTGCACCACACCAAGGACGGGTACGCCGTCCTGGACGAGCGCGATGTTGACGGAGAACTCACCGTTGCGCTTCACGAACTCCTTGGTGCCGTCGAGTGGGTCGACCAGCCAGAAGCGCCGCCAGTGGCGCCGCTCCTCGTAGCTGGGGGCCTCTGCCTCCTCGGCGATGATCGGAACTCCTGGGGTCAGTCGCCCGATGCCCTCGATGATCACCCGCTGCGAGGCGATGTCGGCGGCGGTCAGCGGTGAGGCGTCCGCCTTCTTGGTGACGGCGAAGTCGGTGGCGTAGATCTCGAGGATCGCCCTGCCGGCAGCGGCGGCGAGGTCCACCACTCCCTCGCGCAGGTGTTCCAGGTCGGGTTGCTGGCGCTCCAGCGCCGGGTTGGTTGCCATTGGCCCAAGAGTAACGTGCCGCGTCGTTCGCGGTGTCACGTGGCCACTTGACCCTGACGTTACGTTAGGCCTTAGCCTCTGAAGCGGAAGGAGGAACGCCGCATGATCACGCCACCTAACGAGACCGACAGCGAAACGTACAAGGTGGGAGAGGTGGCCGGGCTCGCCAACGTCAGCGTCCGGACGCTGCATCATTACGACGCCATCGGCCTGCTTTCTCCCGCCGGGCGCAGCGAGGCCGGCTATCGGCTCTACGGCGCGGCCGACCTCGAGCGCCTGCATGACATCCTCGCGTACCGCGCACTGGGCTTCGAGTTGGAGGCGATCGCGGAGCTCCTCGCCCGGCCGGAGGCCGACGCCTGGGCACACCTTAGGCGCCAGGAGGCCGTCCTCAACACGCGCATCGAACGCCTGCTAGCCATGCGCCGGTCGTTACACAAGCAGATGGAGGCAAGGACCATGGGAATCAACTTGAACCCGAAAGAGCTGTTCGAGGTATTCGGCGACTGGGACCCCACCGAGCACGCGGGGGAGGCCGAGGCGCGCTGGGGCGCCACGAGCGCGTACCAGGAGAGTCAGCGCCGCACCCGGCGCTACGGCAAGGAAGACTGGCTGCGCATCCGTGCAGAGAACGCGGCCATCGAGGCCGAGTTCGCCGAGCTCATGGCCGCCGGGGTGTCGCCGAGCGACCCGCGCGCCTTGGAGCAGGCCGAGGCCCATAGGCAGCACATCTCGCGCTACTACTACGACTGCAGCTACGAGATCCACCGAGGCTTGGGCGAGATGTACGTGGCTGACCCGCGTTTCACGGCGTACTACGACGGGAAGGCCGAGGGGCTGGCGGCTTACGTCTCGGCGGCCGTGGTTGCCAACGCGGAGGGGCGGCAGGAAGGCGCGTAGGAGCCGGCGATATAACGTTTGCGTTCAAACGGATATCACGTTTGCGGTAATTCCGATATCACTTTTGCGGTCGATGCAACATCACGCTTGCGGTAGTTCCCGCATCACGCTTGCGTTAGGAACGCCAAAGCGCCAGCACTCAGCGCCCCAGCAACCCCAGCAGGTACTTCCCGTAAGCGTTCCCCTTCATGGGCGCGGCCAGCCGCTCGAGTTGCGCCGCGCTTATCCACCCGCTCTGGAACGCTATCTCCTCCGGGCAGGCGATCTTGAGCCCCTGCCTGGCTTCCAGTGTCTCCACGAAGTTGGACGCCTGCAAGTAGCTCTCGTGCGTGCCCGTGTCTAGCCACGCCATGCCGCGGCCCATCAGCTCGACCCTCAGCAGCCCTTGGTCCAGGTAACGACTGTTGAGGTCCGTGATCTCGAGCTCGCCGCGTTGCGATGGGCGTATCTGGCGTGCCTCGGCGGCCACCCCGGTCGGGTAGAAGTAGAGGCCGGTGACCGCGTAGTGGCTTAGCGGCTTGGCGGGTTTCTCCTCGATGGCCGTCACCCTTCCGGCCTCGTCGAACGTCACCACGCCGTAGCGTTCCGGGTCGCTCACCTGGTAGCCGAACACGGTGGCCTCGGCCCGGCGCGCGTCGGCCGCCTTCAGCAGGCCGCTGAGGCCGTAACCGTGGAACAGGTTGTCGCCCAAGACCAACGCCGCTGGTTGGTCGCCCAGGAACTCCTCGCCGAGGATGAAGGCCTGCGCGATGCCCTCTGGCCGTTCCTGCACGGCGTAATCGAAACGCATGCCCCAGCTCTCGCCGCTGCCGAGGAGCTCGCGGAAGGCCGGTAGGTCTCGCGGCGTGGAGATGATCAGCACCTCGCGCACGCCGGCGAGCATCAGGGTGGACAGCGGGTAGTAGACCATCGGCTTGTCGTACACGGGCAACAGTTGCTTGCTCACCGCCAGGGTGGCGGGGTAGAGCCGGGTGCCGGCGCCGCCGGCCAGCACGATGCCGCGCCGGGCGCCGGCCGCACTCCTCGCAGTGTCGACTTCCGAAGTAGCACCCGCACTCACGGCAGAGTCGGTGCCCACGGCACTGCCCGCGCTAGAGGCAGTGTCGGCGGCAGCGCCCGCACTCACGACCGCGCCCCCGCGGCGCCGGCCGCGCCCAGGCCGAGGCGGCCCAGGTCATAGCGCTCCACCACCGACGTCACCCACGCCTGGTTCGCCACGTACCAGCGCACCGTCTCCAGCAGGCCTTCCTCGAAAGGCACTTGTCGGCGCCATCCGAGCGCGGTCTCGGCGCGACGCGAGTCGACGGCGTAACGCCGGTCGTGACCAGGCCGGTCGGCCACACTGGTGATCAAGCGGCGGTAATCGCCCGCGCCGGGTGCCACCTCGTTGAGGCAACCTAGTAACTGCTCCAACAACTCCCGGTTGGGCAGCTCGTGAGCGCCGCCCATGAGGTAGGTGGCGCCGGGCTCGCCACGTTGGGCGGCCGCTACCAGGCCACGCGCGTGGTCGTCCACGTGCAGCCAGTCGCGCACCTGCATGCCGTCGCCGTACATGGGCACGCTCTCACCGGCCAACGCCCTGCTCAGCGCCAGCGGCACGAGCTTCTCCGGGAACTGGAACGGCCCGTAGTTGTTGGATGCGTGGGTGGTGATGACCGGGAGGCCGAAGGTATGGAAGTAGGCGGCCGCGAAGTGATCGGCGCCCGCCTTGCTGGCGCTGTAAGGCGAGCGCGGATCGTAGGGGCTGTCCTCGTCGAACATGCCGGTGGGCCCGAGGGCGCCGTAGACCTCGTCGGTGCTCACGTTGACCAGGCGGAACGTCTGCTTACCAGTGGCAGGCAGGTCCAGCCAGTAGTGCCTTACGGCCTCGAGGAGGTTGAACGTACCCAACGTGTTGGCAACCACGAACTGCCGGGGCCCGTCTATCGAGCGGTCGACGTGCGTTTCGGCAGCAAGGTGGATGACGGCCGCGGGCCGTTCCTCGCGCAGGAGCTCGAGCATGGCACCCTGGTCGTTCACGTCGAGCTTCACGAAGCGGTGGCGCGGACCGTCACCGGCCGCTCGCAGGCGCTCCAGGTCGGCGGCGTAGGTGAGGGCGTCGACGCTCACCACGCGCGCGTCGCCGCCGCCGACCAGCAGGCGCACCAGCGCCGAGCCGATGAACCCGGCGGCGCCGGTGACTAAGTAGGTGATCACGGTCTGGCCCCCGGGAAACGGTCTAGATCGGTGAGGAGCGGCAGCGCGGCGTCGCGCTCCGAGACCAACGGCGTTGCGCCCTCGAGCTGCCAGGCCACCGCGATGGTGGGGTCGTTCCAGCGCACCCCGGCGTCGGCCGCGGGGGTGTACGGGTAGTCGGTCTTGTAGATCACGTCAGCTACCTCCGAAAGCACGGCGAAGCCGTGGGCGAAACCCGCCGGCACCCACAACTGCTGCAACTCCACGTCGCTCAGCACGGCGCTCACCCAGCGCCCGAACGTGGGCGAGCCGACGCGTAGGTCGACGGCCACGTCGAGGATCCGGCCGCGCGTCACTCCCACCAGTTTGCCTTGCGCATGGGGTCCGACCTGGAAGTGCAGGCCGCGCACCACGCCCCGCGCGGAGCGCGAGTGGTTGTCCTGAACGAACGCCACGTCCAGGCCGGCGGCAGCGAACGCGGCGGCGTTCCAGCGTTCGAAGAAGAAGCCGCGGCTGTCCGGGCGCACCACCGGGGTAACCAACTTGACGTCCGGCAGCGCGAGCGGCGTGACCTGCATGGACGCGGTCACTCGCCGCCCGCCCAAGTGGCGCGCAACCGCGCGAAGCGGGAAACGTCCAGCGACACGTCGTCGGGCAGCGAGACCCCGGCCTCGACCTTGCTCGCGCGGCGCACGCGCGGCGCCCGTCTGGCCGCCAGCTCGTACACGCTCTTGCGCTCGGTGGCCACGTGGACAGTGTCGTACGCGACCTCGCCCAGGTGAGTGACCAGTTCGGCAAGCAGGGGCGCTATCACGTCGACGTAGTCCTGCGACGTGTACAGGTCGTCGTACGCGGCTGCGTACTGCCACTCGCGTGGCCTAAAGCTCGTGCGCACGACGAGCGCGCCGGGGGCCGAGCGCGCCGCCTCCTCGGCCACGAGTTTGGTGAGCGCGTAGTAGTTGCGCACCGGCCCCGGGGTGTCTTCTTCCCCGTAGTTCCCGCGGTCGCCGTAGAACACGTAATCCGTCGAGATGTGCACCAGGCGCGCCCCAAGGTCGCGAGCAGCGCGCGCGACGTTGCGCGTACCGCCGACGTTGACGAGCCAGCAACGGTCGCGGTCCGCCTCGGCGCCCTTCACGTCGGTGTAGGCGGCGGCATGTACGACCACGCCGGGGCGAAGCCGTTTCAGCACGGTTCGTGTCATCGAGGGGTCGGTGACGTCGAGCTCGTTGGAGCTCGGCGCCACCGCGTCGGGCAGGAGCGCCAACAGTTCCTGGCCCAACCGCCCGCTGCCGCCCGTCAGGACGAGCCCGGCGCTGGAGGACGCGGTCAAGCCGCCCACCGCCACGCTGTCCACTCAAAGGCGAAGGGTCTGCTCACGACTGGCCGCCAGGGCGCACGGGCGCTTACCGGCGGCTCTCGCCCACGCTCAGAAGGTCCTCGTCGTGGTGGGTGAGCGTGCCGCTCTTCTCGTCGATCTCGGTCGCCCTTCTAGCGAAGCCCTTCGGCGGCGAGGTGTCGGCAACGGCGGCCCGAAGGAACACGAGGATGGTGGCCAGGAGCCCGGCGACCAACGCGGCGGCGACGGTGATGGTCAGCCGGTTCGTGGGCTTGGGGCTAAGGGGGGGTGCGGCCGCGATGATCACGGTGGCCGCGTCCGCCACCATGCTCTGCTGCAGGGCGAGTAACGGCATCACCGAGGCCACGCGGTCGTACGCGACGCGTGCGACGTTCAGCGCCGTCTGTGGCGTGGAGGCGCGCTGGTCGAGGTCGGCCAGGCGGGCTCGGAGAGTCGCGCCCTCGGCCTCCGCCTGGTCGGCGCCGGCGTGCAGTTGGGCGCGTTCGGCCACCTGGCCGGCCAGCTCCGCCGTGACCGTCTCCAGCCGGGCGCGGCTGACGAGGTTGACGAGGTCCTGCCCGCCGGAGGTGGCGCCTGGCGGGAGTTGACTGAGGGCCTCGCGTAGGCCCGTGGCCGCGTCCTCGGGCAGCGCGCCCGCATCGACCAGCGCGCGAACCTGGGTGGCTAGGGACGAGCTGGAAGTGCCGCCTCGGGCCGCAGCGGCCGCCGTGAGCAGCGCCTGTTGAGCGGTGTTGGCGGCGATCTTGCCGTCCAGCTCAGTAATGCGGGCCCTGGTGGCGGCTTGTTGCAGCGCCAGCTGATCCAGCCGGCTCCGCAGCGCCGCGCGGGCGTCTTCCTTCGAGAACTCGGCCCAGTCGGCCTGGGCCCGGTCGAGTTCGGCCTTGCGGACCTCCACCTGCCTGGTACTGCTCGCCACGGCCGCGTCGACGGTCTCGCGCATGGCGCCAACGGCTGCAGCCGCGCTCGCCGATGCCCAGGCGTTGGCGCGGCGGGCGGCCTCCTCGGCCGTATCGGCCGTGGCCTTGTGCTCGAGGGTCAGCTGGCCGCGCGCCTGGTTCGACGTGTCGATGGCCTTGAGTTCGAGGGAGTCGCTCAGGCGCCTCAGCTCGTCGGGGTCGTTGGAGGTCTTCGGGAACGCCGAGAGCAGCACGGAACTGCTGTTAGCGAGGGACGTGTACGCCTGCGCGCCCAAACCCACCTGCGGGATCAGATTGGCGAGGTCGCCGGTGGTACTTGGCTGTGGGGCGACCACCTGCACCGTTGCCGCCGCCTCGTAGCGGGCCGGCTTGGATGACAAGTAAACGAACGCGGCCCCACCGACGATGATCGTGACGATGACGATGGCAGCGAAGCCGCCGCGCAAGATGAGGTAGAGCTCCCTTAGCGAGATCTCGTCACGGGTGTCGTACATGTCGCTCT